>Ga0228536_1000879_pt1 | contig 40927 bp, 29 predicted proteins | sample SJ1Smetagenome_FD_168611 | JGI IMG/M metagenome (GOLD analysis project Ga0228536, IMG submission 168611) | Enriched culture of PCE-dechlorinating microbial communities from Ithaca, New York, USA - SJ1.S | ecosystem: Engineered > Modeled > Simulated communities (microbial... > Unclassified...
CGGTCATGAGGCAGACTCTCAGCCAGACTATCGAGTGGGTAGTCAAACAAATAATGGATGAAAAGCAGGATTTTGAACGTATTAAGCTGCAATTGGCTTTATCCTAAAATTTGCAAAAGTTCAGTAAATAAGACGGAACGCAAAATATATGGTATCCATATTAGATACGATTAAACAAGTTGTTCAGCCGAATCAGATTGATGCACTTGCTGCCAAAGGATTTGGCCCAAAGCAGCGTCCCGCAGTAAATAGTCATATCCATCTGCCGCCGAATTTTTCGGCCTTTGATACGGTCGATCAGGCAATTCAGCTTGCCGCCGAGCAGAATGTTCAGATTGTCGGCCTGAGCAATTATTATGATTACGCCGTCTATGAAGACTTTGGGGCCAGGGCCCGGCATAAAAAAATCTTTCCCCTGTTTGGCCTTGAAATCATTTCCATGCAGCAGTCGCTGCTCGAGCAGGGCGTACGCGTTAACGACCCGGGCAATCCCGGCAAGACGTATATCTGCGGCAAAGGGATTACCCGCTTTAATACGATGACACCGCGAGCCAAAGAGTTGATTGACACGATTCGCAAAAACGATACCCAACGCATGGCCGAAATGACCCGTAAACTGTCGGACGTCTTTGACAGGCACAACGTCAAAACCGGTCTTGATGATGCAGCTATCATTGCCCGTGTCGCCCGTCGCCATCAATGCAATCCGGGAACCGTCTATCTTCAGGAACGCCATCTGGCCCAGGCCTTTCAGGAAGTTTTATTTGAGCAGATTCCCCAGTCAGAACGCAAGACGGTTTTGGAGTCCATTCTCGGACCGGTGAAAAATGCCGGAGATGCCGTGGGTGTTCAGGGCCAGATTCGTTCCAGCCTGATGAAGGCGGGTAAATCCTGCTTTGTGCCCGAGGCATTTCTGACACTGGCCCAGGCCAAGGAATTGATCGGTGAACTGGGCGGAATTGTCTGCTATCCGATTCTGGCCGATGGGGCGGAACCGATGTGTGAATTTGAAAATCCGGTCGAAAAGTTAATTGAAACCCTCAAGGCCGAATCGATCGGCATGGTGGAATTGGTTCCCATTCGCAACAAGCCGCAGGTGCTTCGACATTATGTGACGGCAATCCGCAATGCCGGGATTGCGGTGGTTGCCGGGACGGAACATAACACCCTTGATGTGATACCGATGGAGCCGGCCTGTGTTGGCGGTGTCCCCGTGTCGGAGGATTTAAAGGATATTTTTGTCGAAGGGGCCTATGTCGTGGCGGCACATCAGTATCTGACACTCAATGGCAAGTGCGGCTTTGTAGATTCAGCAGGCAGGCCTAATCCAGTGTATAAAGATGCTCAAAGCCGGATCGCGGCCTTTGCCAAAATTGGCCGGGCGGTGGTTGCAAAATATTTAGGATAAGAAATGAAACCACAGTTAACATTTTGATACTCTGGTGCCTCAGTGTTCTCTGTGGCAAATTTAAAATAAGGTTTAGGGAATGGAAAAACACGATCTGATTGCGATGATTGCTCCTGCTGTTCGAACGCTGCTGCGGCAAGGTGAAGTGATGCCGACAGTGTCTTTTCAGGAAACGCTCTGTGGTAAAAAGGAAGGCTGCCTTGAAATTTCAATAGACTCAAGTGATACCAGTCAACAGATTCTTGCCAGCTTAACGCAAGCTCTCACCGCCAAATCCCATCCGATTCAATGTGTCTGTGTTCCCGGAGTTGGACATTTTACAGTTCATCCAACAACCACCCCACAGGGCCGTGTTGCAGGCAAGATAGCCGTTGTCACCGGCGCCGCTCAGGGATTCGGGCTGGAAATTGCCCAGGATTTAGCGGCTCAGGGTGCATACGTTGCACTGGCCGATATCAACGAAGCCGCGGCAAAAACAGAAGCCGACAAGCTCTGCAGCCTGCATGGGCCGAACCGGGCTATGGCCGTTGCGATGAATGTCACCAGCAAAGAATCGATCCAGAAGGCCGTCACCGAAGTCGTCAAAAAATGGGGCGGCATAGACCTCTTTGTCTCCAATGCCGGCGTGTTGAAAGCTGAGAGCGTAAAGACGCAATCCGAAAAGGATTTTGATTTTGTGACAAATGTCAACTACAAAGGCTATTTTCTCTGTGTTCAGGCCGTTGCCGGAATAATGGCCATTCCCCACAAAATCAACCCCAATTATACAAGCGATATTATCCAGATTAATTCCAAGTCCGGCCTGGTCGGCTCCAATCGCAACGGGGCCTATGCCGGCAGCAAATTCGGCGGGATCGGATTGACCGAGTCCTTTGCTCTGGAATTAGTCGAAGACGGCATCAAGGTCAATTCCATCTGTCCCGGGAATTTTTTCGACGGTCCGCTGTGGTCGGATCCCAATAATGGCCTGTTTGTCCAGTACCTGCGAACCGGAAAAGTCCCCGGTGCCAAAAGTCTGGCCGATGTCAAGAAATTCTATGAAGATAAAGTCCCAATGAAACGCGGCTGCCGAACCGCGGACGTCATGAAAGCCATCTATTATCTGATGGAACAGCAGTACGAAACCGGGCAGGCGGTCCCTGTCACCGGCGGACAAGTGATGCTGCATTAAGCTTTTTCGTTGAGTCAAAAATGAAACGCCTCTTATGGGGCACATAAATAGAAAAGGAACAGGATATGGCTGTTATTCCCGCAACACAATGCGCAATCCAGCTTGTCGGCCCCGATAAGCTGACGCTGAACCGCCACAAAGAGGTTCACAAAGTCGGCCCGCATCAAATTCTTGCCCGGGTGGAGGCGGTGGGATTATGTTTTTCCGATCTGAAGCTGCTCAAGCAATTTGATCAGCATGCCCGCAAAAGCGAGATCATAAGCGGTGTGGATAAAACGATCCTGTCGGAGATTCCCAGCTATTGTCCGGGAACGGCTCCGACAGTGCCGGGCCATGAAACGGTGTGCACGATTGTTGCCGTCGGCGATAAGGTTCGACTTCATAAAGTCGGCCAGCGTGTGCTGGTTCAGACGGATTACCGCTGGCTCAAGACCGCCGCATCCAATGCCGCCTTTGGCTACAATTTCGAAGGGGCGTTGCAGCAGTATGTCTTGATGGATGAGCGGGTGATTGTTGAACCTGAAAGCGGCGAAAGCCTTCTGCTCCCCGCAGATCCCAGGCTCAGTGCCTCGGCGATAGCCCTGGTCGAACCGTGGGCGTGCGTGGAATGTTCGTATGTGACCCGGGAACGCCAGACCGTGCTGGCTGGAGGGCGGTTGCTGGTCGTTGCCGATAGCAAGCGTGATGCAGCAAGTCTGGCCGGCTGCTTCAAATCCGGAAAACCTGCAACGGTAACGGCAATCTGTGCCGACAAAGGACAAATTGATGCGATTAAAAGAATAGTTCCCGCGTCAGTCGTTTCCAAACTGAATCAGCTTGCACCCGAAGCCGTCTTCGACGACATCATTTATTTTGGTTCCAACAAAGAGACACTGGAACTTCTCAATGACAAGCTGGCCTCCTCGGGAATTATCAATGTTGTCCTGGATGGTCAAAAAGTCGGCAAACCGGTCAGCGTGGGAGTCGGGCGGGTGCATTACGGCAATACCCGATGGATCGGCACGCTGGGCAATGATGCGGCGGAAAGCTATCTTGTCATTCCCGAAATCGGCGAGATTCGGGACAACGATAAGGTACTGGTTATCGGTGCCGCCGGCCCAATGGGACAGATGCATGTGATTCGCCTGGTCTGCGAAGACAAGAAAAATGTTTCTGTGACCGGGACGGATTTCGATGATGCCCGACTGGCGTCGCTGGATAAAAAAGCCCGTCCGTTTGCCCAGGCTAATCATGTGGAATTACGCCTGATTAATCCCCAGAAAACCCCGGACACCGGCAAATACAGTTATTGTGCCATTATGGCTCCGGTGGGGGCGCTGGTGGCTCAGGCGGTACGGGATAGTGTTCCCGGCATGCTGATTAATATTTTTGCGGGCATCCCGGCCAATGTCAAACAGGAGCTGGATTTGGATACCTATATTGCCAATCGCTGCTTTATGCTGGGGACCAGCGGCTCCCGGCTGTCGGATATGAAACGGGTTCTGGAAAAGGTCACTTCCGGCCGGCTCAATACGGATGTGTCGGTGGATGCCGTCAGCGGTATGGCGGGTGCGACCGATGGCCTTGCGGCGGTTGAAAATCGCACAATGGCGGGCAAGATTATCGTGTATCCGGGTCTTATTGATATGCCGCTGGTGACGCTGTCAAAGATGGCGGCGCATCGCCCGGACGTGGCGGCAAAACTCGATGATGGAATATGGACAAAACAGGCGGAACAGGAACTGCTTAAATAAACTCAAAAACAGGAGGCAGACATGGCCAAAAGCGGATATATTGCAGTCGATTTGGGCGCCGAAAGCGGACGCGTAATGCTGGCGGAACTGGCTGGCGGCAAGATTACCCTGCGGGAAATGCATCGGTTTGCCAACGGCCCGACTCAGGAGGGCGATTCGCTGCGATGGGATTTCAATAAGCTGATGACCGAAATTATTGCCGGTATCGGCAAGGCCGCCGCGGCTTGCCCCAATGCCCGCAGTATTGGTGTCGATACCTGGGGCGTTGACTTTGGTTTGCTGGATAAGTCCGGCAAGCTGATTGAAAATCCCTATCATTACCGCGACAGCCGCAACAACGGTATGATGGAAAAGGTCTTTGCCATTGTTCCCAGACAAAAAGTCTATCTGCACACCGGCATTCAGTTCATGCAGTTCAATTCGCTGTATCAGCTTTTCGCTTATAAGACTCAAAAGCCGGACGTGGTTGCCAAAGCGGACAAACTGCTGTTTATGCCGGATTTAATTGTGCATGCCTTAACCGGATTTATTGGTGCCGAATATACGATTGCCAGCACGTCCCAGATGGTCGATATGAAAACCAGCAAGTGGGCCGATGAACTGATTGCGGCTTTGGATTTGCCGCGCCGGATTCTGCCGGACCTGGTGATGCCGGGGATCAAGGTCGGAACGCTGAAAAAAGAGATCGCAGAGAAACTTGGCTGTGCTCCGATATCCGTTGTGGAATCCGGCGGCCATGATACCGCCTCGGCAGTAGCCGGAGTACCCGCAGCGGGCAATCGCCCCTGGGCCTATCTGTCCAGCGGAACCTGGAGCCTGATGGGGATCGAAACCCCGATGGCGGTGGTCAATGAAACCAGCATGGCGATGGATATGACCAATGAAGGCGGCGTATTGAACACGATTCGTCTGCTCAAAAACATTATGGGCCTGTGGCTGGTGCAGGAATGCCGGCGTCAATGGGCCAAAGAAGGACAGGAGCTGGACTATGGCCAGTTGGCGGAAATGGCCGCTGCGGCCAAGCCCTTTGCGGCGGTTATCAGTACCGAACAGCCGGAATTCATGGCCATTGGTGATATGCCCAATAAAATTAATGCTTATCTGACCAAGACCGGCCAGAAGCCGATTCAGGATAAAGGCCAGATGATTCGAGTCATTCTGGAAAGCCTTGCGGTACGCTATGCCGAAGTGATGGACATGCTGGAAAAACTGGGCGGCAGGAAAATCGAGGTTCTGCATATCGTCGGCGGCGGCACCAAAAATGAACTGCTGAATCAGTTTACTGCGGACGCCACGGGCAAGACTGTCATGACAGGGCCTGTTGAGGCAACCGTGCTGGGCAATGTCCTGATGCAGGCGGTTACGGCCGGCGATGTGATGAGCTTGACCGAAGGCCGCAAGATCATTGCCGATTCATTTGAAATGAAAACCTATTCCCCCAAAGCCCAGGGCGAATGGAAGAAATATATCGAGACCTATCGAAAAAGCTGTGTCAAATAAACACTCCAGGCGTTGACAGATTCACAAGGCGGGTTTTGTGCCCGCCTTGCATACTGATCCTGCTTGAAATTTCCCGGTTCGGCGCGGCCAAGTACTGCCGCTTCAACCATGTGCTTCTTTTGCTTGCGGAATCATCATACCCGTTGGGTATATTGGCGTCAGGAGGCCCGGAGGCAATGTGTCAAGTCACGCTTCTTTTGAGCGGCACTGCGACCGGTAGTCAGTCGGGCTTAAACCGATTTTTTTGCGGAACACCGTGGCGAAATACTGGCTGGATTCAAATCCGCAGGCCGCCGCCACTTCAAGAATCGACAAATGAGGATGTGTCTGCAAAACTGTTTGCGCCTTGGTAATCCGGCAATGGGTCAGATAGTCCGCAGCGGTCATATTGGTGATTTTTTTGCAGTAATGAGCAAACCGGCTGCGACCCAAGTTGCAATGCCGGGCCATTGCCTCAAGCGTCCATGGATAATCCAGGTGTTCGGAAAGACCCGCCAGAAACATTTCCACGCTGCGCTGGGTACTGCTGAGTCGCGGATTTAATTCGATAGTTTTGTTTTGAAACATCTCGTACACTTCAATGAATAACTCATTGATATAATGCTCAAGTCGGGTCTGGATGTCTTCGGGATTTTCTGTGGCCTCGGTCTGTTCTGCAATTTTCTCAAAACAGGTCTCGATGGATTTATTGCCCTGCCAGACCACCTGTTCATTATGGCTGAGGATTTGGGTCAGCCGGTTCAAATCTTTTTTGGCAAAGTGTATCCAGTTTGGCCACTTCCAGACATCATTCGGACGACGTACCCCCAGGTCGATAATCAGCCAGTGCATCCGGCTGGCCGAAATCAGCGGATTGCCGACCTGATGCGGCTGCCAGGGGCGGGTAATCGTCAGGTCACCTGCTTTGAGTTTGTGATGAATCCCATCGACAATGAAATCCAGGGTGCCGCGGGTCAAATACCCCAGCTCTATCCCCTCATTACGATGCTGCTCAAGCCCCCAGGATTGATCCTTATTGGCGTCCCAGACACAATAGACGCATAATTCCGACAGTAATTTGACGGGCATTTTGATGCCGGGATAGCACCCATGGGCAAGACCCGCCAGATGAAGTTCCCCTCGCCTGCTTGCCGCTTTCAGGGATTCGCAGGTATCGGCTTTATGCGTGCCATTTACGTCATAAAAAATGGCCGGTTGTGGTTTTACGTTTTTTTTCATGCCTGTTTCTGTTAAAAATCTGCCATAGTCTATTAGGTATTATAAACAGCCTTTCAGGTCAAGTAAAAAAAGAATCAACCCATAGTCAGAAAGGTGTTTCATGCTCCTGAAAGCTGACAAATTGAACGATAAAGGCGGAATTGGTGTGTAGCAGATGAAACTTGTCCTGAAAAATTTTTTGTCCTGATGGTCATTAAAATCATTATTTTGTTTAAAATGTGCCAATGGGAAATATTGGTGCAGACTTTTCATTTGACGATGTTGTAAAATAAATGTATTAGCATGCGTCGAAAATGATTTCAAAATAAGAGACCTGCATGTATCAAAAAGCAAAAAAGGGATTGCCGCTGATTGAACTGCTGCTTGTGATTGCAATTATCGCAATGCTGCTCGCTATCGTCGTCCCGCTACGCCGAAGAGTCAGGGAATCGGCGTGGAAAGTCATCTGTCGCAACGATCTCCAACAGTATGGTCTTGCCGGCCAGATGTATATGGAAGACTGTGGCGCATTGTTTCCCACGGCCCCTTATTCGCACACACTTATTGGCAATGCTTTATGCGAGGGGCCGCAGCACCATCGCACTGCGGCGGACCGAACAGTTCCCACAAGCTGGGTGCTGACAGGCGGTCAGACTTATTTGGATCGTTTTGCAAGTTTTCACAAAACTACCTTTGACAAACAAGAAAGCGGGGATTCTAATGTACTCTTCATTGACGGCCATGTGGATATCGTCAACTGGAAACACCTATCGGATGGCCCGATGGACGAACAAAATGCCGGCTTTGCGTCAATAATGTAACCGGCCGGGCTGTAAGGCAATCTTACAAAGAAAAACCATTATTTTTGAGGATGAAGGCATGAAACGAAAACTACGAATGGGTATGATTGGCGGCGGTATGGGGGCATTTATCGGAGAGGTACATCGCAAGGCATCTCGCATGGACGGACATATCGAATTGGTGGGTGGGGCTTTCGATATTGACCCGGTCAAATCCAAAAAGATGGCCGAAGTCCTGTGTCTGAATCCGGCCCGCTGCTACGGCAATTACAAGGAATTGATTGCCGCGGAAAACAAGCTGCCCGACGGCGAACGGATGGATTTTGTGGCGGTTTGCACACCCAATAACTGGCATTTCCCCATTGCCAGCGAACTGCTGAAGGCCGGTTTCCATGTCATGTGCGAAAAACCAATGACCATCAGTGTCGCAGAAGCCAAGACACTTGTTAAATTAGTCAAAAAAACTGGGAAAGTGTTTGGCTTAATGCACAACTATACCGGATATCCGATGGTCAAATTGGCCAAGGATATGGTTCATTCCGGTAAGCTGGGTAAAATTCGCAAAATCGTCGTCCAATATCCGCAGGGATGGCTTGCAACGGCGCTGGAAAAAAGCGGCCAGATGCAGGCATCCTGGAGAACCGACCCCAAACAAAGCGGCGGCTCAGGCTGCGGCGGTGACATCGGCACCCATGCGGAAAATCTGGCCGAGTACATCACAGGTCTGAAAATTACGCATTTATGCTCGGAATTGACCACCTTTGTTCCGGGTCGCAAAGTAGATGACGATATCAATTGTCTTGTTAAGTTTGACAATGGTGCCAGAGGTGTCCTGCATGCCAGTCAGATTTCCGTTGGCGAAGAAAACAATCTGGCGATTTGGATTTACGGTGAAAAAGGCGGCCTCGAATGGCATCAGGAACACCCCAATTATCTGTACGTCAAAATGATGGGCCAGCCGACCCAGGTCTGGAAACGCGGCAATGATTATATCGGCAAAGAAAGTGCTGCCGCGGCCCGCGCCACCCGTCTGCCTTCCGGACACCCCGAAGCCTTTATTGAAGCCATGGCCAACATCTATCTGAATTTCGCCGATACGGTTCGAGCCAATATCGAAGGCAAGAAAGTCGATGCAATCGTGCGGGATTTCCCGAAAGTCGAAGATGGTCTTCGCGGTATGCTGTTCCTGCAAACCCTCTTAAAGAGCGCCGGCAGCAGCAAAAAGTGGACTCCGTTCGCAAAATAACATGAGACCTTAATCCAAGGAGAGAATTAATATGGCAAGACCTGTTACGCTGTTTACCGGGCAGTGGGCCGATATCCCGCTGGCAGAATTGGCACCCATGATGGCAGAGATGGGCTATGACGGCCTGGAACTGGCCTGCTGGGGTGACCATCTCGACGTGTTCAAAGCGGCAAAAGACACCGGCTATTGCAAAAAGCAAAAGGCGATTCTGGAAGAAAACAATTTAAAACTGTTTGCCATCAGCAACCATCTGGCAGGGCAGCTCGTTTGTGACCTGAACAACGACAGCCGCTCCGATGGTTTTGCTCCCGCCGACTGCAAAGGCGATCCGGAAAAGAAACGGGCCTGGGCGGTCAAGGCAATGAAGGCCACTGCCAAGGCAGCCAAAAATATGGGCGTCAAAGTGGTCAACGGCTTCACCGGTTCCTCGATCTGGCATTTCCTGTACAGTTTCCCGCCGGTCACGGATAAGATGATCGACGATGGATTCAAGTATTTTGCCAAGATGTGGAATCCGATTCTGGATGTGTTCGATGAATGCGGCGTCAAGTTTGCTCTCGAAGTCCATCCGACTGAAATCGCCTTTGATATTGTGACCGCCAAGCGAGCGCTGGCGGCACTCAATAACCGCAAGACGTTCGGCTTCAATTTTGACCCCAGCCACCTGCATTGGCAGATGGTCAATCCGGTACGCTTCCTGAATGAATTCCCGGATCGGATTTATCATGTTCACATGAAAGATGCTGCCATTCAATTGGATGGCTACAATGGCATTCTGGCCTCGCATCTGAATTTCGGCAATCCGCAGCGCGGCTGGGATTTCCGTTCGCTGGGACATGGCGGCGTGAATTTCGAAGAGATTATCCGCACCCTCAATCATATCGGGTATAACGGGCCACTCTCGGTCGAGTGGGAAGATTCCGGCATGGACCGGATGCATGGCGCCCGGGAGGCCTGTGCGTTTGTGAAACGAGCCGATTTCCAGCCGTCCACACTGGCCTTTGACGCTGCGTTCGATAAAGACAATCGATAATCAGGATTATTGCAATGACACAATCCAGTAAAATTAATCGCAGAAGCTTTCTCCGGAAAGCTTCTGCGGCGTTTGCGGGTGCAGTCGGTTTTCCCTATTTAATTCAACCGTCTGCACTGGGTAAAAACGGGTATATTGCTCCAAGTAATCGTATCACCATGGCGGCGATCGGATGCGGCTCGATGGGACGCGGCAATATGGATGCGTTTCTGCACATCCCCGAAGTCCAGATGGTGGCCGTATGCGATGTGGACCAGAACCACCTGCGCGATGCCAAAAATGCAGTTGACAGACGGTATGGCAGCCAGGATTGCCGCAGCTATGGCGACTATCGTCAATTGCTGGCCAAAGAAAAAGTCGATACGGCCATGCTGGCTCTGCCCGACCATTGGCATGCGGCCATGGCGGTCGCCTGTATTCGGGAAGGCATTGACATCTACGGCGAAAAACCGCTTGCCCGCACCATTCGGGAAGGGCGTGCGATCTGTGATGCCGTCGCCCGGTATGGAACCATCTGGCAGACGGGAAGCTGGCAGCGGTCGATTGCCAATTTCCATCGCGGCAGCGAACTGGTCCGTAATGGCCGGATTGGAAAAGTCCATTATGTTGAAGTCGGGCTTCCCGACGGCGGCGGCCCTAAACAGGCCAGCATCAAGCCGGTCCCGCAGACGCTGGACTGGGAGATGTGGCTGGGGCCTGCTCCATGGCGGCCTTTCATGGATTACGGCGGCCAGGCCCCGCACTGGGACTGGCGCTGGATTATGGATTATTCGGGCGGCCAGTTGACCGACTGGGCGGGCCACCATATCGATATTGCTCACTGGGGCCTCGGGCTGGATGAAAGCGGTCCTGTCACAATCGAAGGCCAGGGCAAGTATCATACCGTGGGCGTTTACGATACCCCGTATGCCTATTCCTTTGTCTGTGAATACGCCACGGGCGTGAAAATCAAGGTTGCCAATGCCTCAGCACAGCCCAAAGGCATGGGGACGGTCTGGTATGGCGATAAAGGCTGGATTCATGTGGATCGCGGCGACAGGATCGATGCATCCGACCCGAAGATTCTCCAGGAAAAAATCGGCCCCGAAGAAATTCGCCTGTATAAAAGCAGCAATCATCAGCAGAATTTTATCGATTGTGTTAAAAGCCGTCGGGAAACCATCACCCCGGCCCGCATAGCACATCGATCCATCAGTGTGGGCCTGCTGGGAGAAATTGCAATGCTGACCGGACGGAAACTGCACTGGGACGCGGCCAAAGAAGAATTTATCAATGGTTCTGAGGCCAACCGTTATCTGTCTCGCTCGTACCGGAGTCCGTGGCGATTATAAACGCAGGAATCTTTGCACAGAACAGGGATACCGCAGTTGATTCAATCGAGACTACAGTCATGAAAAAAATGAATCGCAGGACTTTAATCAGGCGGTCTGTTGCGGTCGCGACGGGTTTTGCAGGACTCCCTTTCATTTTTAAATCTGTGGCCCGTGCGGCAAACCCCTCGGCCGGCAGCCGCATCACCGTCGGGTGTATCGGTATCGGATGGCAGGGCGGGGGGGAATATGGATTCCTTCCTGAACGAAAACGATGCGCAGGTCGTGGCTTCTCTAACAGGTCTGTCGGCGGGCAAAATAATGGAACCTGTAGCAAGGATACAGCGTATTATGGCTTGGCAAAAATGAGCGATTTGCGGGCAGAATCTGGTAAACCCCATTTCATGTCTGAATCTGCCCTAAAACCCGATTGAACACCGAGTTTTGCCGTATTGATATTTCCATAAGTCCTTACTTATAAATTCGTTAAATACTATTAGCTCTGCAAAGCTACTACAGTTTCAAATAATGTGAAAATTTCAACCTGAAACAATAATCAGGACAAGTACGATTAAGCACGATAGGAGAGTTAAGACATGTTTAAGAATGGGTTGATAGCCGCTGTTTTGTGTGGGGTAATTCTGGGATTGGGCTGTCCGGCCAATGCGGTGACGCAGGATGAAGAAAGCAAAATCGCAGCGGCGATGCCGGATAAGCCAGTTGTCGCACCTGCCCGCCAGAGAGCGGTTCTGGTATTCAGTCGATGTGATGGGTTCAAGCACAGCAGTATACCCTATTGGATCAAAACCCTGGAAATCATGTCTGCCAAAACCGGCGCGTTTAAAGCCGATTTTTCCGATGATATGGCGGTCTTCACCGAACAGAATCTTCAGAAGTACGATGCTGTCTGTCTGAATAATACGACCCAGTTGAAGTTCAGTGATGCCCAGAAAACCGCATTTATGAATTTTGTCAAAGGCGGCAAGGGTGTGATTGGCATCCATGCCGCGACAGACAATTTCTATGATTGGCCTGAAGCCGCCGAGATGATGGGTGGACAGTTCACAAGTCATCCCTGGACGGCAGGCGGAACCTGGGCGATCAAGATTGATCAGCCCAGTCACCCCCTGATGACGATGTTCGAAGGCAAGGGATTTAAGGTCAATGATGAAATATACCTGACGGCTGCGCCGCTGTATTCCCGCAGCAAACAGCTTGTGCTGATGAGCCTGGATATGTCGGATGAGGCGACCCGAAATGCCCCGGGCGTTCCATCCAAGGATGCGGATACCGGTATAACCTGGATCAAAAACTGGGGGAAAGGTCGGGTGTTTTATTGTTCTCTGGGGCACAATCATTACCTGACCTGGACGCCGGCTGTCCTGCAGCATTATCTGGCGGGGATTCAGTTTGCTCTCGGTGATTATGATGTTCCGACCAAGCCGCTGCCGGCCCCATTGGATAAGAGCAAGTTGGATGATGTGATTAAACAGGCCAAGTCCTATGAATATGGAAAAAGCCGCCTGTCGTTTACGCAGTTGCAGGAAATGATTGTTGCGTGGATAGATGATCCCGCCGTGCTGGCGGAAATCGAAACCGCGGTTCTGGCCGCCTTGCAGGATGCGGCTGTCCCGTACGATGCCAAAGACATGTTCTGTCGTCAGCTCGGATTGTTCGGTACGGAAAAATCGGTCGCGGTGCTTGCCCCCATGCTGGCTGATCCCAAGACATCCGATATTGCCCGTTATGCTCTTGAACGCATTCCGGGGGATGCGGCGGATCAGGCTCTGCTGGGACTTTTGACAAAAACACAGGACGAAAAGATCAAAATCGGCGCCATCTCCTCACTGGGTGCTCGAAAAACAGCTTCGGCAGTCGGACCGCTGAGTGAATTGATTGGAGATGTCTCGCAGGCAATCTCTGCTGCAGCGGTTTTGTCGCTGGGCAGAATTGGTACCGCCGATGCTGCCGATGCACTGATGGCCTCAGTCAAAACCATCTCACCGGATAATAAAATGCTGCTTCTGGATGCCCTCTTAAGCTGTGCGCAAAAAGCGCAGAGTACAAAAGCATCGCCAATCTATCAGCAGCTTTATGGACCTGATTATCCGTCGGCTATTCGGGCCGGAGCGCTGCGAGGACTGGTGCAGGTGCAAGCCGGGCAGGCCGAAAAGGTGATTATCCCCGCGCTGCAGGACAAGGACCCGGTTGTGATGACCGCGGCAATCACCCTGGTTCGTGAGGTCAGGGATGCCGCAGCCTTGGAAAAAATCCTGGCCGGAGCCAACACCCTCCCGGCTGACCAGCAGGTGCGTATGCTGGGTGCCGTTGCCGCCGGCGGAAATGCCGCGGGTAAAAATTATGCCATGAAGGCTATGGCAAGCGAATCGGTTGAAGTTCGCAACGCCGCCGTCGCAGCGCTGCAGGTTGTGGGGGATGCAGACTGCGTCGAAGTGCTGGCTCAAACCGCCGCCCGTGCGACCGATCGAGGAGAACAGGATCTGGCCCGCTATACGCTGGACACCCTGTCTGATAAAAATGTCAATCAGACGATTGCTGCCATGCTCCAGAAGCCGGCGGCGACTGATGCCGACAAGGCGGTTTGCCGGGAATTGATCCGCACCGCCGGCCAGCGGCAGATTCGTGCGGCTATGAGCAGCCTGCTGACGCTGGCCCGCGCCGATGATAACCGCGTCCGGCAGGAAGCGGTTCGGGCACTGCAGCTTATCGCTGCGCCGGAAGATTTGACAGCATTGGTGGCGTTGCTGGTGGAAAAACCGGATAATGCCGTGCAGGGCCTTGTTGTGTCCGTGGCTGGAAAACAGTCTCAGGGGCAGGGCAGTGCCAAAGTCCTGACAGAAGCCTATGATAAAACGCAGGACAAGAATGCAAAAATGGCGCTGCTGGCTGCGATTGGACGCATTGGAGACAGCCAGACCGTTGATTTTCTGCGTAAGCAGGCTGCCGCTGCGGATGCCGAAATTGCTCAGGCGGCCTTTCGGGCTATGTCGGACTGGCCCGGCAGCGATTTTGCCAAAGAGATGAAACAGATTGCAGAAACGAGCCAGGATGAAAAGACCAAAGTCATTGCTTTTCGCTCTTATTTAAGAATGGTCAGCAAAGATTCCACCCGTTCCACCGAGCAGATTGTCGATGAAATTGCCAATGCAATGACTTTGGTGAATCGCAGCGTTGAACAAAAGCAGGTACTCAGTGCCCTGAGTGCTTACGGCAGTGAAAAAGCACTGAATGTGGCCATCACAGCGATGGAAAATCCTGAATTGAAGGCGGAGGCCGAAGTAGCCATCGTAAGTATCTGTTCCAAAATAGGCTCGGGACTGACATCGACAAAAGCCAGGGCGGCTTTGCAGAAAATCATGGAAACATCCTCCAATGATTCCCTGAAAGAACAGGCCGGGAAAATATATCGTGAATTGGATAAAAAAGCGGGATATATACTGGAATGGGAGATATCAGGCCCTTATATGGAAGCCCAAAAAACGGCCAATGATTTGTATGATATAAAATTTGTTCCAGAAACTAATGCCGGAAGTGTAACTTGGAAGCCGGTCCCGATGTCTGATAATCAAGACCAGTTTTGGCTGGTTAACATAGGAAGCGTATTATCTGGAAACGACAGGGTCGCTTATCTTCGGACGAATCTCGTTTCTGAGGCCCAAATCGACGCTGTTTTTGAGGTTGGCAGCGACGATGGTGTTATGATTTGGCTGGATGGCAAGCTGATTCACACGAAAAAAGAGGTTCGGGCGGTGACTCCTGCCAGCGACAAGGTCAACGTGAGCTTGAAAAAAGGCGACAATCCTGTTCTGGTTAAAGTGGTTCAGGGTTCAGGCGAATGGGGTTTCTGTCTGCGAGTCGTAACGCCGGATGGTAAACCAGTAAATAATATACAGGCTATCAAAGGTAGTAAATAGCCGGAATAATAAAATCTATTTTTTGGAGAGAAGAATGGATAAGCAAAAAAAAGCGGGACAGGGACTATCGCGTCGTGATTTTCTTGGTTCTGCAGCAGGAATGGCGTTATTTACTATCATACCCAGTCATGTTTTAGGGGCTGATGGACAAACTCCGCCCAGTCGCAAGTTAAATGTGGCCGGGGTAGGAGTTGGAGGAATGGGCGGGGGCAATATTGCCGAAATTGCCAAAACAGAAAACATCGTGGCTCTGTGCGATGTGGATTTTTCGTATGCGGCCGGCACCTTTAAAAATCATCCCCAGGCCAGACAATTCAAAGATTATCGCAAGATGCTGGATGAAATGGGCAAGGATATCGATGCGGTTGTGATAGCTACGCCCGATCATACCCATGCTGTTGTCGCCATGGAATGTATGCGGCGCGGCAAACACGTCTATGTCCAGAAACCCCTGACCAAAACCGTCTATGAAGCGCGCATGATGACGGAAGCGGCCCGCAAATACAATGTGATTACCCAGATGGGCAATCAGGGCCACAGCGGTGAAGGCATTCGTCTGATTTGTGAATGGATTTGGGATGGCGCCATCGGTGAAGTCCGTGAAGTGCATGCCTGGACCAACCGCCCCGTCTGGCCGCAGGGCCTGGCACGGCCGACTGAAACCCCGGCGGTTCCCGAATCGCTGGATTGGGATTTATGGATTGGGCCGGCCCCGATGCGTCCTTATCATCCCGCCTATCATCCCTGGAACTGGCGTGCCTGGGTGGATTTCGGGACAGGTGCCCTGGGCGACATGGCCTGCCATATCCTGGATCCGGTCTTCTGGGCGTTAAAACTGAAATATGCAACCAGCGTACAGGGAACTTATGCCGCTAATGTTATTAAAAAATGGGAAAAAGAGGGCGTCGATGAATCCTATCCGCTGGGTTCAATCATTCACCTGGAATACCCCGCCCGCGGCGATATGCCCCCGGTGAAGATTCACTGGTACGATGGCGGTCTTCTGCCGGAACGTCCGGAAGAACTGGAACCGGGCCGCAAAATGGGCGACGGTGACGGCGGCGTACTGTTTGTTGGCGACAAGGGCAAGCTGATGTGCGGCTGCTACGGCAAAGGTCCGCAGTTGATTCCGTACAGTAAAATGAAAGATTACAAACGGCCCGAAAAGACGCTGCCCAGAGTGGAAACCAGCCATGAAATGAACTGGGTGGAAGCCTGCAAATCCGGCAAACAAGCCTCTACGCCGTTTGACTATGCCGGACCGTTCACAGAAATGGTGCTGATGGGCAACCTCAGCTTGTTCAAACCCGGCGAAAAAATTCTCTGGGATGGCGACAACATGAAAGTGACCAACTTCCCTGAACTGAATAAATATGTCAATCCTGCTTATCGTGAAGGCTGGTCTCTGTAATTCAGACTTAAGCTCAAAGATAAGGTGACTGAACAGGCAGATCGCAATGAAGAAACGAAACGGCTCGTTACCCGACCCGAGTTCAAGAGTATCACGACGCAGTTTTCTTGGAGGCTTGTCGGCGGGAGCCGCTTCGTTTCTTTTTATTCCTTCTTCCGTATTCGGTGAAGAAGGAAAACCCTCGGCCAACAACCGGCTCAACGTCGCCGGTGTGGGCATTGGCGGGATGGGACAAAATAACGTCAATGCGGTAGCCGGCACCGAAAACATCGTGGCTTTGTGCGACGTGGACAGCGGCTATGCGGGGCCTGTTTTCAAAAAATACCCCAAGGCGAAGGTCTTTGTCGATTACCGCAAGATGCTTGATGACATGGGCAAAGACATTGATGCGGTGATGATTGGAACCCCGGATCACACCCATGCCGTCATTGCCATGGAATGCATGAAACGGGGCAAGCATGTCTATGTGCAGAAACCCCTGACACGGACGGTGGATGAAGCCCGACTTCTGACCGAGGCTGCCCGCACATATAAAGTGGCCACACAAATGGGTATCCAGGGCCATAGTACCGAAGAAGTTCGCTTGACGTGTGAATGGATATGGTCCGGGGTTATCGGCAATGTTACCGAAGTCCATATCTGGACCAACCGTCCCGTCTGGCCGCAGGGGATTGGCCGGCCCGCAGAAACTCCCGAAATTCCCAGTTCATTGAATTGGGATTTGTGGATTGGTCCGGCGCCTATGCGTCCGTATCATCCCATCTACCACCCCTTTAAATGGCGAGGCTGGCGGGATTTCGGCACCGGCGCACTCGGGGATATCGGCTGTCACTCGTTTGACCGGGTCTTCTGGGCCTTGAAGCTCAAGTACCCGACTTCGGTGCAGGGCAGTTATGCCAACCCCCCCTTAGACTGGCAGCGGCAGGATATCGTCGAGACATTCCCCACCGGGTCGCGGATTGTGTACGAATTTCCCGCCCGCGAGGATATGCCCCCGGTCAAAATCACATGGTATGACGGAGGCTTAATGCCGGACGTTCCGCCGGAGATGGAAGAAGGGCGGAAGTTAAGCCCGGATGGAGGGATGATTTTTGTCGGCGAAAAAGGCAAACTCCTCAATGGCACGCAATTGCTGCCGTACAGTCTGATGAAAGACATTAAGCGGCCTGAAAAGACGCTGCCGCGAATCACGACTTCGCATGAAATGAACTGGGTCAATGCCTGTAAAACGGGCGAAAAAGCCTGTGCCGATTTTGACTTCTCCGGCCCCCTGACAGAAATGGTACTGATGGGCAATTTGTCCCTGTACTATCCGGGTCAGAAAATCCGCTGGGATGGTCAGGCCATGCAGGCAATCAATCTGCCCGAAGCCAATCAATATGTGAAACATCTTTACCGCGAAGGCTGGTCGTTGTAAAATCAAGCTGCAAATACAGTTTTGTCGGATATCAAACATAGAAAGGTTGGGATATGAATACGATGAAAAAAGTGTCATTATTTGTTCTATTAGGTATTTTGGGAGTTACGGTGATGGCCGAAGATTTAAAGTCGCATCCGAAGACGGATGCCTACGATGGCTGGCGTATCGGTACCCAGGCCTGGACTTTCCGGCTGTTTACCTTCTATGAGGCCATTGAAAAAACACGGGCATTGGGCCTGGGCTGGATTGAAGCCTTTCCCGGCCAGAGTCTGTCGCCCGAAAACAAAGATATCAAAATGGACGTTTCCATGCCCGCTGAATTCCGCAAGCAGGTCAAGGAAAAACTGGCTAAAGAAGGCATAACCCTGGTCAATTTTGGTGTCGTCGGGGTAGGCAATAATGAAGCCGAAGCCAGAAAAGTATTTGAATTTGCCAAAGACATGGGTGTCGAAACCATCGTTTCCGAACCCTCGCTCGAACAGATGGAAATGCTGGATAAACTGTGTCAGGAATTTCAGATTGGTCTGGCCATCCACAATCATCCCAAGCCTTCCCGCTACTGGAATACCGAAACCGTGCTGAAGGCCTGTGAAGGCCGTAGCAAATGGATCGGTGCCTGCACGGATGTCGGACACTGGGTCCGTTCCGGCCTGGATCCGGTTGAATGCCTCAAGCAGCTTAACGGCCGCATCCGGTCCATCCACATCAAGGAAATCGGCGATGGCGAAGATATTGTCTGGGGTACCGGCGAAGCCCGCGTGAAAGGTATTCTCGAAGAGTTGAATCGGCAGGGATACAAGGGGACATTCTCCATCGAATATGAAACCGCATGGGAAAATAACTCGCCTTTTATCTATCAGAGTCTGCTGTATTTCAACAAAATTGCATCTGAACTGAAGCCGACAGGCTGGAAGCCGTTGTTTGCCGAGGATTTGTCCAACGCAGACTTCCAGGCCGGCGGCTGGACCTCGCAGCAGGGCGTTCTGGAACTCAAGGCCGGCAGTAAGGATATCTGGACCAAGGCCAAATACAGCGATTTTGTGGTGGATATGGAATTCAAACTGGATCCCAAGACCAACAGCGGCGTGTTTATTCGTGCCGGGGATCACAATTGGCTGCCCTGGGTGGAAGTTCAGGTTGCCGATAATGCCGGCGAAGCCGTTTCAAAGCATATCTGCGGCGGCATTTATGACATCCTCGAACCGACCCGCAATGCCGTCCTGCCGGCAGGGCAATGGAATCGTTTGACCATTCAGGCCAAAGGCCCCATTATCCAGGTGGTCTTAAATTCTGAGCAGGTTGTCAATATGAATCTTGACAAATGGACCGAAGCGCATAAGAATCCGGATGGCACGCAGAATAAATTCGACGTAGCCTATAAAGATTTGCCCAGGACCGGTTTTATCGGTCTTCAGGACCACGGAGTGAAGGTCTGGTATCGGAATATCAAAATTAAAGAACTGAATTGACGGAAAGGCAGATTGAGCAATGACGCAGAAATTAGACCGCAGAACATTTATGAAGACCACGGCCGCCATTGGAGCCGGACTGTTTGTAACCGGCAGTGCCTATGGTGCCGATGATGCCAATAAAGATGTGATTAATGTTGCCTTATTGGGTGCCGGCCCGCAGGGACAAGCCCTGATGAATGCCATTGTGAAACTGGGCAAGGCCTCCAATGTCCGTTTTGTCGCAGTGTGCGATGTTTGGGAGAAGGGGAACCTGTCGCGTGTCTCCAAAACCCTCAATGCCTATAAAGCGTTTGGCTGGAAGGGGACTCCCTATGTCGATTATCAGGAGATGCTGGATAAAGAAACCGATCTGGATGCGGTGATTGTCGCCACGCCGGATTTCTGGCATGCCGACCATACGGTTGCCTGTCTGAAAAAAGGCCTCCATGTGTATTGTGAAAAGGAGATGAGCAATACCCTTGAAGGTGCAAAACGGATGGCTCTGGCCGCCAAAGAGACCGGCAAACTGCTGCAAATCGGCCATCAGCGCCGCAGCAATCCCCGCTACCGCCATTGCTATGAAAAATACATTCAGGAAGCCAGACTGCTGGGCCGGATTACCACGATTAACGGCCAGTGGAATCGCAGCCGTCAGGCCTGTGTTGACAACGTGTGCCCTCCGGGACAGGAAATCGACGAAGCCACGCTCAACAAATACGGCTTCAAGGATATGAAGCAATTTATGAACTGGCGCTGGTACAAAGGTCTGGGCGGAGGACCTATCGTCGATTTAGGGTCCCACCAGATTGATATTTACAGTTGGTTCCTGGATGCTCAGCCGACCAGCGTGGTTGCCAGCGGCGGCACCGACTACTGGACCGATCATGAATGGTATGATAACGTGATTACCATCTATGAATACAAGACCAAAGAAGGCATAGTACGTGCTTCTTATCAGACTACGACAACCAACAGTGCCAATGGATATTTTGAATGTTTTATGGGCGATGAAGGAACCCTGCTGATTACCGAAGCATCGGCCCGCGGCAGCATCTATCGTGAATCCTGGGTAGAAGAGCAGAAATGGGAACCCTGGGTGGCCAAGGGCTATATCAAGAAAGCCGGCGGTATCGTTGCTAAAAAAGCCGATGAAACCGCTCCTGCCGATGTGCGTGAATCCGTTCCGGCCGCCGAATATAAGATTCCGGTAACGATGGATGTCCCATATCATCAGCCGCATCTGGTCAACTTTTTCGATTCCATTCGCGGTAAGGCGAAATTAAATTGCCCCGCTGAAATCGGCTATGAAACAGCCGTGACCGTGCTGAAGATCAACGAAGCCATCGAAAAAGGCTGCAAGCTGGAATTCAAACCCGAAGATTTCAAGGTTTAGTCGGCGGATGGAACGCAGGATGAAACGACGATTAGGATGTGTATTGCTGGTCATTCTGGGCAGCGGATGGGTATGGGCCGAGGAGGCCCTGATTGGCGACAGCAACGATGGAAACCGCTTTACGCCGGTCCACCTGATGCAATTGATGGATGAATCCGGCATTGCGATACGTGCCGCGGATGCAGATGCCAAGCCGTTTTCGATGGAAAAAACATGCGGCCAGTGCCACACCTTCAATGTGATTACCCATGGATGGCATTTCCAATTATCCGATCCGCAGAAAAACGATGGCCGCCCGGGGCAGCCTTTTGTTCTGGCCGACCCGAAAACCCGAACCGTGCTGCCTGTCTCGGAACGTAACTGGCCGGGAGTGTATAGTACCAAACAGCTCGGCATGAGCCAGTGGGAATTTATCAACGCCTTCGGCAGCCATATCCCCGGCAATCACTTCGGCAAGTTCACCGATGCTGAAGATGATCCGCAGGTTATGCTCCGCAAGGAAATCAGCGGCACCTGGGAGATTAACTGTCTGGCCTGCCATAATGCCGATTTCCGTCAGGATCAGAGCCTTGCGGCCCTGCAGGCGGCCCGGCAGAATTTCCGCTGGATGAATACCGCGGCAACAGGAATGGCGGTGGTTAACGGAACCGCTTCGGCACTGTCGGACTTTTTCGACCCGACGGTCGATAAGGGAATTACCCTGGCATACAATCCCTCAATATTCGATAAAGACGATAAGGTCTTTATGAATATCACCGCAGATGTGCCCAAAGAACGGTGTTATTATTGTCATTCCGTTCAGGATATGTCAGTGTCGGAACATTCGGAATGGACCCGGGACGAAGACGTTCACATGCATTCGGGCCTGAACTGTACGGATTGTCACCGGCACGGCACAGATCATCAAATTTCCCGCGGTTACGAAACCGAAAATCCGGATATGGCCGGACTGACCTGTGAAGGCTGCCACCTGGGCCCCAAAGGACAGGAAACCGCGGCAGGGCGGCTGGGATCACCGATTCCCAGGCATGCGGGTATCCCGACCATTCATTTTGAAAAATTGACCTGTACCGCCTGTCACAGCGGACCGGCACCCAAAGACACCGCCGGGCAGGTGCGTACCGCCGGCATTCACAAGCTGGGCCTGCACGGCAAGCACAAAGTCGATATGAAGCTGCCGCATGTCTATGAGCCGGTGCTGATGAAAGGCCAGGACGGTAAAATCGGTCCTTATCGCCTGATTTGGCCGGCGTTCTGGGCGGCTCTGGATAATAACGAAGTCAAACCGCTGCTGCCTCGCGATGTGTCCGATGCAGTCAGCTCCGCCGTCCAGGGCAACGAGCCTAAAGAAAACGACTGGATGACCCTGTCGGAAGAACAGATTGTTGTCATATTAACAGCCTTGCAGTCCGATGAACGAAAAATGCCTGTCTATATCTGTTCGGGCAAGATGTACAAACTTAGCGAAGATGGCAAGCTGGTGACCGAATCGCACGCTGCCGCTGCTCCGTATGCCTGGCCGCTGGCCCACGATGTGCGTCCCAAGGATCAGTCCCTGGGAGCCAAAACCTGTGCCGATTGCCATACCACCGATTCGCCGTTCTTCTTTGCCAAACTGCCGGTGGATGGCCCGGTACCTGCAGGGCTTGAGCCGGTGGAGATGGTTAGTCTTCAGGGCATCAGCCGGGCGTATATCTGGGCGTTTAATTTCTCGTTTGTATTCCGTCCGTGGCTGAAGATTGTAACCTGGTCGGCCTGCGGCCTGATCGGGCTGGTCTTGCTGCTGTACGGGCTGAGGGCATTGTCTGCGATAACCCGCGTCTGTGTGGAGGATAAGGCTTAATATGTTTCAATGGATTTCCATTTTCGGACTCGGTGCTGTGATCGGGCTGGTTGTGCTCCATGCACTGATTTTCCCCTGCGGCAGCGGACCGCGGTTATCGGCCACGGGACTCATTCGCCGTGCTGTGCATCTGTTCACGATGCTCTTTCTCGAACAGCAATTGACATGGGTCGGGCGAATCCGCAAACTGGTGTATCTGCTGGCCATGCTGGCGGTGCTGGTGCTGATTCTGACCGGCTTTGGTCCGGTGGTCTTCGGTTCGCGTATTGCCGGCTGGCTGCTCATGATTCACGCCACTTTCGCCGGCGTATTTGTGTTCTGCATGGCGTTTCTGGCGGTCACCTGAGCCAATGCCTTTATCTGCAAGATGCAATCCCGAACTTCGGAATGCGGTTGTCCCCTGGAAGCGTGCCTTCGCAAGGCCGGCTTCTGGATGATGCTGCTGCTGACCCTGCCCATCAGCCTGACGATGGTGCTGAGCATGTATCCGATTTTCGGCACCCATGGCCAGGACATGCTGCTGTGGATTCATCGTTACTGTACACTGTGCTTTGTCATGGTGGCAATCGCGCAGACGTATCTGGTGATTCGTTCCAGAATATTAAAAGACTGCAAAACAGTATAACTCTTAAAATCTTTTATCAGGAGGCATGCCATGGATAAGGCTGTAGCATTGTTGAGTGTATTTGGTCTTGGAATGTGTTTTTCATTGCTGGGGTCAATTGGCGTCAAGCTGATGCCTCGTCTCAAAATCGATCAGGGCCATTTCGGTTCCCTGATTTCAATCTTTATGTTCAGTTGTCTGCTGGGATCTCTGGTGATGGGTATTACGGTGGATAAAATCGGCTATAAGCCGGTGGCTTTTTTTGGATTTATTGCCACAGCAATTTGTGTCTTCATCCTGGCCAATGCCAAACACTATACGACAGCGATTGTACCGTGTCTGCTGCTTGGATTTGGCGCGATGGCCATGAATACCGTCGGCAACACCCTGATTCCGCAAATTCTTTTTGAAGGGAAAAATCCTGCCGCCGCCAGCAATCTGGGCAACGTATTTTTCGGTCTTGGATTGTTCCTGACCCCTCTTTTGGTCAGCCTGCTGTTCCGCAAGACCAGTTATGAAATCGCGGTCGGTGCACTGGGCATTCTTGTTTTAATTCCGACTGTGCTGGTCTTCGGCGCCGAATTTCCCAAAGGCAATGCCGGATTTTCTCTGGCCAGTGCGGTGGCTTTGCTCAGGGAACCGGCGGCTCTTGTGGCGGCCCTGACTTTATTATGCTATATCAGCCTCGAATCATCATTCTGTAACTGGCTTGCACCCTATGGCAAAGAAGTGATTGCCAAAGACTTTCCCTCCATGGCTTCCGACGTGGTGGACGCAACGGCTCAGCAAATGCTTTCCTTGTTTGCCGTCGCCATGATGGCCGGTCGTTTGATTGCCAGCCAGATCGGGATGATTACCGCGTACGGCAGTTGGTTTATTTCAGGTGCTGCGGTCATTATGGCGCTTGTGATTTTCGCCATGATGCGGGGCGGGGCCATCTGGACCAGTGCTCTTGCGGTCTGTGCGGGTCTGGCGTTTGCCCCCTGTTTCCCGACGATTGTCGGCGTAACCTTCGCCAAGTTTGATCCGTCTATCTATGGCAGTCTGTTCGGCATTATTTTTGCCGTGGGTCTTGTCGGCGGCATGTTCGTCCCCAAAGCCATTGGCAACATGGCCAAAGGCTCTTCGATTCAGCAGAGCATCAAGCTGTTGCTGCCTGCCGTGATTATACTGGTTGTTCTGGCTCTCGTACTGGGCAAAATGAAAGGTACCGTTTAGTTTTCTGATGAAGTCGGATGAATTGACACGACGTTTGTTTCTCAAAGGCCTGGCCGGCACTTCGGCGGCCGGCCTTCTTTTTCCTGCAGTTATGCCGTCGGCAGTGCGCGGCCAGGACGCTCCGTCCAACCGCATCACCCTCGGCTGCATCGGCACCGGCGGCATGGGCATTGCCAATCTCAAGGGCTTTTTCAATACCACGGGCTGCCAGATCGTCGCAGTATGCGATGTGGATTCGGTGCATCTCAAGCAGGCCCTGAAGGAAGCGCACCTTCCGGACTCCGCCGGCTATCACGATTTCCGTGACCTGCTGGCCCGGCCCGATATTGATGCGGTCGTGGTCTCTACTCCGGATCACTGGCATGTCCCGATTTCACTTGCGGCTGTCCGGGCGGGCAAAGATGTTTATTGTGAAAAGCCGCTGACCCTGACGATAGCCGAAGGCCGGGACTTATGCAATGCAGTTCGCCAATATGACCGCGTCTTCCAGGTCGGCTCGCACCAGCGTTCCGATGTCAATTTCCGGTTTGCCTGTGAACTGGTACGCAACGGACGAATCGGTAAAATACAAAGAGTCTTTGTCGATATTCCTGCTAATAACCGCCCCAATCCGCTGACGTGGAAGGAAGAACCTGTCCCCGCCCACTTTGATTACGATATGTGGCTCGGGCCGGCCCAGTGGGAACCCTATGTGGCCCAACGCTGCCATTACAATTTCCGCTTCCTCAGCGACTACTCCGGCGGCCAGATGACCAATTGGGGTGCCCATCATCTGGATATTGCCCAGTGGGCGCTGGGCATGGATGACTCCGGCCCTATCCGTATTTCGGGCAAGGGCGAATTCCCCAAAGACGGCCTGTTTGATACCGCCGACAATGTCATGATTGAATATACCTACCCCGGCGATATCACCATGATTTGCAGAACCGGCGGCTCATCGGTCTTATTCGAAGGCGACAAGGGCAAAATCTATGTCAGTCGCGAAGAATTAAAAACATGGCCGGAGTCTCTGAAAGGGACCGCAATCCTCCCCACAGAAACCCGGTTGTATCGCAGCATCAATCATAAAGCCAATTTCCTCGAATGTATCCGCACTCGCCGCAGACCAATAACCGATGTGGAAATCGGGCACCGTAGCTCCACGGTCTGCCATCTGGGCACAATTGCCATGCAGTTGGGACGTCCTCTGAGATGGAATCCTGGCGTCGAACAGTTTGTGGACGATCCGGATGCCAATAGGCTTTTATCTCGCAGCCCGCGGGCAAAATGGGCAATATAAGTTTTCCTTGTCAAAACGTTCTGAAATGATACAATAAGTTCTTCAACTATCACTAATCAGGAGAAAAAATAATGAGAAAATTGTTAAGTTTAGCCCTTTTGACTCTTTTGCTTGCAGTCGTATCCTGCAAAAAACAACCCCCGGCGCAACCCGCTGCTCCAGGCCCGGAAGTCCATCAGCAGCAGACCGCCCCGGCCCCGGAAGCAGACAAACCAGCGGCGGCTCAGCCTCAACAGACGCCTCCGGCCGCAGCCTCCGGCGATCTGGTTGCGATTCCGCTGGTATTGCCCAAGCCCCAGTTTGTTGGAACCCCCGAAAATCTGATGGGTATCGCAAATCTTGATAAGAAGCCGGATGGCTGGGTTCAGCCGCCGTTTATGGCCCCCAAAGGCGTGGTGAATGTCGCTCTGAATAAACCCGTGACCAGTTCCGAGCCGGAACCGATTATGGGCGAGCTTAAAATGATTACCGATGGCGACAAGGAAGCCACCGACGGCAGCGTCGTGGAATTAGGGCCTTTCAGCCAGTGGGTTCAGGTCGATCTGGGCGAATCCCATGAAATCTACGCCGTGGCTGTTTGGCACTTCCACAAACAGGCCCGCGTCTATTTCGATGTCATCGTTCAGGTCTCCGATGATCCGGAATTCGTGACCGGCGTCACCACCCTGTTCAACAGCGATACCGATAACAGCTCCGGCCTTGGCGTCGGTCAGGACAAGAATTATGTCGATGACCGCAATGGTCTGGTGGTGGATGGCAAGGGTACCAAAGGCCGCTACGTCCGCTGCTACAGCGCCGGCAATAATTCCAGCGACCTGAATCACTACATCGAAGTCGAAGTGTACGGCAAAAAGTAAAAAAGAACCAGAGTGTGAAAGCTGTATCAGCCTTTCGGCACTGTGAAAGTTATTGAAGTGTGTTTTGGGGCGTCCAAAAGGCGCCCCATTTTTCTGATGGCAGGGCAGACAGTCTGTTGCAGTCCTCGGCTAAAATTGGCTTTTTGTTTGATACGGTCAGGTATCTGTCGCCTGCGGCAGGGGAATAACCCTGTACTCCGATAGGGTTGTAGTAAGCCCGTAAACGGATACCAGGCAATACGAAATCTTGGCGGCTCACCAATCAGGAGAAGAAAAATGAGACGTATGCTGGCTTTGCTCGTGTCATCGATTTTGGTGACCGCCGTATCCTGCAAAAAACAACCCTCCGCAGAGGATGTCACAAACCCAGGTGTTGACGATCGGTCTCAAACGACACAGACGTCTGTCGGAGACAATCGTGCTGTCAAACCATCGGAACAAATCACGACGCCTTCAGGCTCTGAAAACCTTGTGGCAATCCCCCTGGTTTTACCCCGTCCGCAATTCACAGGGACCGCGGAAAATCTGCTGGCCACGCAGAACCTGGATATAAAACCCGAGGGATGGGTACAGCCTCCCTTTATGGCTCCCAAAGGCGTGGTGAATGTCGCTCTGAATAAACCGGTGACCAGTTCTGAGCCGGACCCCTTTTCGGGTCAATTGAAAATGATCACCGATGGCGATAAGGAAGCCACCGAAGGCAGTTACGTGGAATTGGGACCTTTCAGCCAGTGGGCGCAGGTTGACCTGGGCGAGTCCCATGCGATTTACGCCGTGGTCATCTGGCATTACCATAAACAGGCCCGCATTTATTTTGATGTCGCTGTCCAGGTCGCCGATGACCCCGAATTCATCACCGGTGTCACAACCCTGTTTAATAACGACATCGACAACAGCTCCGGCCTTGGGGTCGGCCAGGACAAAAATTATGTCGATGATCGCAATGGTCTGCTGGTTAACGCCAAAGGCATCAAAGGCCGATATGTCCGCTGCTGGAGTGCAGGCAACAATGCCAACGATCTGAATCACTACATTGAAATCGAAGTGTACGGCACAAAGCAATGAACTTCAACGCAAAGACAGGCTGGATACTCTCGGTGCTGCTGGTGTTTGCCGCAGCCGCGGTATTGCATTTCCGGACGCTGGACCTGCGTCCCATGCACCCGGATGAAACCGTCAATGCATTCCGATTTGCAGATTTCCTGGAACGCGGGTATTACGACTATGACCCCGGCGAATTCCACGGCCCGACGCTGCATTACTGGACCTATCCTTTTGCGGTTGTATTCGGCTGCCGTGATATTCAAACGCTCGACGAAATTTCTTTGCGTAGTGCCACGGCCGCACTGGGCATCCTGATTTGCGGCGTACCGCTTCTGTTCTGGGGATACCTGAGCCGACGGGCCATTTTTTTCAGTGCGGCATTGCTGGCATTTTCTCCGGGCCTGGTCTTTTACAGCCGCTATTACATTCACGAAATGCTCTTTGCCCTGTTTGCCGGGGCCTTTATTGCCTGTCTGTGGCGCTATTTTGCCGAGGAGAAATTGCTCTGGGCGGTTCTGACCGGCCTTTTTGCGGGGTTGATGCACGCCACCAAGGAAACCTGCGTTCTCGTCTATGCCGCCGCGGCCATCGCAATTGTCTTCTCACACATCACCGACCAGCGGAAATTCATCCGCAACACCCAAAAGAGAATTCTCTGCAAACTGGCCATGCTGATTACCGCCGTGGGGATATCCGCCTTGCTCTATTCGGGCTTTGGCCGCGACCTCAGGGGAGTCAGGGAATCTTACTCGACATTTTTCATCAGCACCGCCCGAGCCCTGCATACTCCCGTTCATACCTATCCATGGTATTATTATCTGGATTTGTTTACCTGGCTGGAATTTTTTGAAAAACAACCCTGGAATGAAGATATCCTGGTCGTTCTGTCCGCTTTGGCCGTCGTCATGTTGTTTCGTGCCCGCAAAGTCAGCCTCCCGTGTTCAACGGAAATGCTGCGGTTTACCACCTGCATGACCCTGGCCCTGTATGCCATCTATTCCATCATCCCATACAAAACCCCCTGGAATGGAGTCATTATCCTCTACGCCATGGCATTGCCGTCAGGCATCATGATAGCCTGGCTGTGGCAGCAAAGCTCCAGATGGCTCCGGGTGGTACTGATTCTCGTATGTGTAATCAATCCGGTGGTTCAGGCCTGGTGGCTGAATTTCAAAATCCCCGCCGACCCCGCCAATCCCTATGTCTATGCCCATACTGGCCCCGAAATACTTCAGATGGACAGCCGTATCCAGAGCATGATTCAGGCCATCGGCGACAAGCCGGATTTTGGCATCTATGTCATCGACGATACGGGCTATTATTGGCCCTGGCCCTGGTATCTCAGGCAGTCCGACAAAGTCGGCTACTGGACCGAAATCGACCGGTCCATGCTCTCGGCCGCAATCATCCTGGCTCCTTTGCGAATGGAAGAACGGATTCTCAGTGCCCTCTATGAATGGCCTCCGCCGGGACAAAAATCGCTCTACATGCCCGTTTTTGATACCCCGCTGCCGCTTCGCCCCGGCGTTCTCTGGCAGGGCTATATCCGCAAAACGGATTATGATAAATGGATGCAGCACCGTACAGGTGAAAACAAATCCACACTTAAGGAACCTACGACAATGAATCATGACATGTCGCTTCTGCCGGATAAGCCCATCCGTTTCAGCGAGCAGGCGATGGCGACGGTATTTGAAATCTATATCAGTTCCTCTGAGGCCAAAAATGCCGCTGCCGCGGCCCGGGCCGCATTTGCCGAACTGGCCGGCCTCGAAGCCGAACTGAGCCGCTATATTCCCAACAGCGACATATCCAGAATCAACAATCTCCAGCCCGGCCAGGAAACCGTCGTCAGCCCCGACACCATGGACTGCCTTCTGGCAGCCCAAAAGCTGCACCGGCTCACCAGCGGGGCATTCGATCCAACCCTCGGCAAGGTCGCCGAACAGCACAAACAAATCCCCTCGGAAGTTCATGCCTCCGCCCATCGTCTGGGAATGGACAACCTCGATCTGAATCCCGAAAATCTCACCGTGAAGGTGATGCGCGGATATGCGGATTTGGATATGGGGGGTATAGGCAAGGGGTATGCTTTGGATAAAATGGCTAAGATTCTCCGCCAATGGGGCATCACCCGTGCCATGCTCAATGCCGGGGCAAGCACCATTTTAGCCATGGATCCGCCCGCCGGTCAATCTGGCTGGCCGGCCATTATCCGTCACCCACAGAGTCCCGACCAGATTATCGAAAAGCCCATCCTTGCCAATCAGGCTCTGAGTGCTTCAAGTATTGTTCGCAAATCCCACATTATTAATCCTTCCACCGGCAAACCGGTTACCGACCGACTGGCATGCTGGGTCTTTGCTGCCGATGGGGCCTCCGGCGACGCCCTCTCAACCGCAGTCATGATTATGCCGGAAGACAAAATCAGGCAGCTCCTGCATGAAAAAAATGCATCCAAAGTGATAATCTGCACCCCCGATGCTCAAATTGCTGTTTTAAGCGAATAACTAAGCAAAAGTGGAATTCTCCTGTCTTTTATAAAAATGATTTCCTGTCAGGATTCCTGCTTGATATCTGGATAAAAATAGGCATAATACGGGCTGGATTTTTTGTATATCACAAAGGATATCAGGTTCAAATTTTAAGGAGAAAGACATGTTTCTCGACTTTCTGGTATTTGGTGTTTTTGTGGCTTGCGTCATTGGCATTGGAATGTATAAGAGCCGTCATGAATCCACCGGTGAAGATTATTTTCTGGCTGGACGCGGTTTAAGCTGGTGGCTCATCGGCTTTTCATTGATCGCGGCCAATATTTCCACCGAACAATTCGTGGGTATGTCCGGCAACGCGGCCAGTCACGTGGGTCTGGCCATCGCAAGCTATGAATGGATGGCGGCGATTACGCTGATTGTGGTTGCTTTTGCATTCCTTCCGTATTTTCTCAAAACAGGCATCTATACCATGCCTGAATTCCTCGAGCATCGCTATAACACCGCCACACGAACTATCATGGCCGTTGCGACGATGTTTATTTATATCCTGCTTCTGGGAGCTGTAACCTATTCGGGTGCATTAACCATTCGCAGTCTTGCCGGCCAGTTGTGGGGGGTGAATGTCAGCCTGGCGGTTGCGTCCCTGATTATCGGTTTGATTGCCATGATTTATGTCGTCACCGGCGGTTTGAAAGCCTGTGCCTGGGCCGACCTGATTCAGGGCAGCGCCCTGATTGTCGGCGGCGCTCTGATTATGTTCTTTGCGTTCGACAAGCTGGGCAGCGTCTCGGAAGCTTGGAAAATCGCCGATGTCAAAACCGGCGCCGTGGCCCTTGTGCAGATGAATCAGGGACAGGGGGCGATGGAACGGTTTATGGATTTGAACCGGGTTCGCCTGAATATGTTCCTGCCCGCCACAGATCCGCTACTGCCCTGGACGGCGCTGCTGCTGGGGCTGTGGATACCCAACTTTTATTACTGGGGTCTGAATCAGTACATTACCCAGCGAACCCTCGGCTCTGCCTCGCTGGCACAGGGACAAAAGGGTATCGTCTTTGCCGCATTCATGAAACTGTTGATTCCATTTGTGATTGTGATTCCCGGTATTCTCGCCTTTAACCTGTTTGCCAAAAACATGCAGTTCGAGGCCGTCTATGATAACGCCCCGGTGATCTCTAAATATCACAAGGCCAACCCCCAGACGCAGCTTGTCGAAGTCGTGGACTCCCCGTCGGAAGAAGCGATTGCCGCATGGCCGCAGGGACGATTCATGGTGGCGCTGTTCGACAGTGAACAGACCATCAAGGCCATCAAGACCAAAAACATGTTTGTTCTTCCTATTGTCAAGTCCGTTTATGCAGCACTCAAACCGGCTGATTTCACCATTTTTGCTTCTGATGACAAGTCTTGGAATTTTGTCTTTTCCGCGCTGGATGCGGAAATGACAGTCTATAATGAAAAAACCAAAACTGCCGCAGCCGCTGCAGCCAAACCCGTGGTTACGGAAAAGTTTATTGCCCATAAGTACGACACCGCCCTGGCTCAACTGCTGGGCAATGTCCTGCCGCAGGGCAAGGGTATCGTCGGATTTGTTCTGGCGGCACTGCTGGGGGCCGTGGTCAGCTCGCTGGCAGCGATGCTCAATGCCGCTTCGACCATCTTCAGCATGGACATTTACAGGAAATTTATGAACCCCGAAAGCACGCAGAAACGGATCGTTTCGGTCGGGCGTATCTCAGTGGTGGTCTTTGCTGTTATCGCGGTTCTCCTGGCCCCGCAGTTGGGTAATCCCAAAATCAGCCACAGTATCTTCACCATCATCCAGGAAAGCCAGGGCTTCATCTCGCCCGGTATTCTGGCGGTGTTTGCCTTTGGATTGCTGGTGCGCAAAGCGCCTGGCATGGCCGGCGTGCTGGGGCTGGTGACCAATATCGTGTCCTACGGTGTCCTTAAAGTAGCTGTTCCGCAGGTCCAGTTCCTCAATCGTATGGCCATCTGCTTTGGTTTGTGCCTGCTGGTGATGGCATTTATTCGGATAGTTCGCCCGCTGGCCCAGCCGATGGAGTTTAAACAGAATACCACGATTAATCTGGAAGGTTCCCGCGGGGCCATGTGGGTTGGAATTATAGTTGTCGTGGTAACGTTAGTTTTATACGTTATTTTCAGCCCCCTCGTAATTGCCAAATAAAGGAGTTCTTACCGTGAAAGCAGTATCCCAGGTAACCAATGATAAACAGGCGTTTGCGGCCCTGAAGGCCATTGCCGCCAAGAAGAAAATCAATATCAAGGGCGCCACAGTCCGCCGGACCTCCTCGCGGTTCTGCATCGGCGTCGAACATGGTGACTATAACGGCACCGAACTGTTTGGCGTCGGTACCGACCGCTTCATCTGGATGGCCTATAAGCCCAACGGCACCACGAAGATGCGGCTGTACAGCGATAACTTCCCCGGCGACGGCGTCATCCAGTTTGAACTGGGCAGGGTTCCCGCCCCCCGGTCGCCCCAAACGGCCGACACCTGGGCGAGGTTCCCTTATGGCGTGGATTACATCCTGCAAAAAGCAGGTTATAAGCTGACCCAGGGTATCGATGCGGTCCTGCTGGGCAATATTCCCGGCGGCGGCATGAGTCGTTCGGCATCCTTGACGCTCAACCTGATTCTGTCGGTCCTTGATGCCAATGGTATCGTCGAAAAAGACCAGATGAAGATTGTTGATCTGGCTCAGGCGGTCGAAAATGAATACATCGGCTCTCCCTGCGGCAAGCTCGATCAGATCATGATTCTGTTCGCCAAACAGGGCATGGGAACCCACTACAAGCCCGCCACGCGCTCAATCAGCTATGTTCCCCTCGGCAAGAAAGCCAAAGACTTCCGTATCGTCGTCATGGACACTGGCACGGTTCGTCCCGGCCTGGAAAAATCGACCTACAAAGTCCGTCGCGCCGAATGCGAAGAACTGGTCAAAAAGGCCAAAAAGGCCGGCTTCAAAATCAACTGCCTGGCCGACATCAAAACCGATGCCCTCTATAATAAAATCAAGGCTGCTTTCGACAAGAAAGCCCCGCATCTGGTTGATCGGATGACCTATATCTACAAAGCCCAGAAACGCTTCTATAAGATGATGGAAGCCTGGAAGAAGGGCGACATTGTGACCGTCGGCAGGATTTTCCGTGAAGATGGTATCGGCCTGCGGGATGAATACAAGATTTCCGGCCCTGAACTGGAAACCATGTGCGATATCGTCCGCACCGTCCCCCAGACCATTGGCGAACGCATGCTCGGCGGCGGCGATAAAGGCGCGGCAGGGGCGATTGTACTGGCCTCCGGCGCTGATGCCGTTAAGAAAGCAGTCGATATTGCTTATCCGCAAAGCCGACCTGACTTTGCCGATAAATATGCCGTCCATACCTGTAAAGTCGTCGATGGTGTCAAGGTCTTCGAAAAAGTCTTTTAATTCAGCTTTTTCGTTGCAGTAAATCAGTACCCGCTGGGTATAATAAGGCTCGTCTGCAAAGGCGGGCCTTTTTTTATGGATACGTATTGTCCAGCTTAAATTAGACTCTAAATCCATATTGTTGTGAACTTTATCCGTGCAGAATCAATAGAAGATAGAAAGTATCGAATGGAAAGGATTCGCCAATGGCAAAGCTGCTGTATATCCAGTGTTCACCGCGTGGACAACGGTCTAAGTCGATTCAGGTGGCCGATGCATTTGTCGAGGCCTGCAAGGCCCGTAATCCAAAGGATACCGTGGAGGTCCTGAATCTCTTTGAGGCCCCGCTGCCTGCTTTTGACGGCCCGGCTGTGCAGGGCAAATACAATATCATGCATGGCAAGCCCCACACGGCCCAGGAGAAAAAGGCCTGGGACGAAGTGGTTGGCGTCATCGACCATTTCAAATCCGCCGACAAATATGTCTTTGCCGTTCCCATGTGGAACTTCGGCATCCCCTATCGGCTCAAACAGTATATCGATATCATCGTCCAGCCGACGTTTACCTTTGCCGTGTCGGAAGCAGGGTATGAAGGCCTTGTCAAAGGCAAGCCGGCCCTGGTTGTCCTGGCGCGAGGCGGAGCCTACTCCGGCCCGGCCGAAGGCTACGACCAGCAGAAACGCTATCTGGACCAGATTTTAGGCTTTATCGGCTTTACCCGAATCGAACACATCCTCGTGGAACCCACCTTGCATGGCACCCCGGAAGCCATTGGGGCTATGGTCGAAGAACGCAAACACGAAGCCCGGCAGTTAGTCGAATCCTTTTAACGAGAGCTGAATCTACCCAAAGCGAATGGCGTTCCTGGGGCAAATATCGCTGCAATGCCGGCAGGAAATGCAGGCCGGATATTTTGTCTGGTGAGGATCAGCGGGAATCGCAGTCATGGGACATTGCTTCCGACATTTGCCGCACTGGATGCAATCGTTATTGACCTGTCGGCGGAACAGTCCCCACGTTCCTGCCATGCCCAGAAGACCGCCAAGAGGGCACAGCATGCGGCACCAGGTTCTGCGGCCTAAAACCGTCAGTGCAAGTGCCCCGAAAAAGACTGCCGGCAAAATGAGTTCTGTACCTGTGTCGGCAAATGCATTCTGGATGAGTTGGCTGTTTTTTTGCGGCATAAAAAATGCCAGCGTATGAGCAAAAAAAGTCAGTGGGTCCAGATAGCCCGCCCATTCATATCGATTCATCGCTGCTGCAATCAAGCCCGCATCCAGCAGCCAGGCCGTTGCCCAGAAAGGAGTTTTCAGCAGGGTTCTTTTTCCGGCCAGTGTCACGGTATCCACGATATCAATACAGGTCCCCACAGGGCAAACCCACCCGCAAAAAAATCGCGGAAACACAGCACTGAGAAAAAATACAATCGTTCCCCCGAAAAAGTAAGGAGTCCATTGATGCGCAGCGAACCGCGTCGTCAGTGTCATCAGCGGACTGAACCGTGAAAACCACGGCAAACAGGCCGCCGCCGACACAACCAAATCTGTACCGATAACAACCAGCACAGCCAGGACCAGAATCTGCACTATTCTGCGGATTGGGCCGCATCGCATCGTCTGCGTCCTTTCAGTGAATTGAAGCTGATAATCAATACGGCGCTGCCCAGCATGGACAACTCCCCAAAACCAATCCATTGCCAGTAGGCCAATAGCAGGTCAGTGGGGGCTTCTGTTTCCATCTGGACCTGAGCGACCGGAACCGGAAGAGAAATCGGTGCAGCAGGTGGATTTTGGGCGGGGGGCGGTGGCGAAGCGCTCTGTTCGGGTGAGACGCCGACCGGGTCGGCAGGAGCCATCGCAGTTACCGGTTTGTCGGTACCCATGGAACGTGTCCAGATGACGTTCCCGGAAATCAGTGAATCAATATACGATGCATCATCTCCCTGTTTGATTAACTCGGAAGATATCTGCTGAATCTCTTTGGCAATCGGCTTCCAGATCATGGTTGCCCCGGTGATGCCCTGAATTTTTGAGGTCGTTTTTTGGAGAGTGCCGCCAGAAAACTGCAACAGGAATTTCGTTTTGTTGGCGGCATAAATCCCCGTCCCCGGCATGGGTTTGCCAAACTCGAATGAAAACGGTCCGGTGATGACCGGATTCCGGGTTTCAAAATCAATTCCCGCCAGAATCAAAATGCTTCCTGACTTGGTTCCCAGGATTTTGGAACGTGCCGCCCGAAGAATCCGGCTGTGCAATTCATCCAGAACAACAAAATCCGTGGTTTGAGGCAGTTGTCGGATATAAACGACAGGATTTGTCCCAAGCAGGGTGTTCCATACCTCGGTCTGCATGGTTGCGGGAATAAGTCTGCAAATTGCAGGTTCAAAGCCCCCGGATTGCTGGGTTGAAGCGGCAGGTGGGGTTTGTTCTGATTTTACCGCCGAAAGAGATGAAGGAACTGCGGATGCTTCTGGTTGCGACGCCGCAGATTGCACAATGACCGCAGGAGGAATCTGGGCATCCTGTTCCATAGGCCCAAGCTGTTCCTCGCAGCCGCACACAAATCCCAAAAGAACAATCACAAGACTTGTCTGCCTGATAGAGCAAATAAAATTAGCGGGCATAGGATGATTGCTCCCAGTCGGCCCCCAGTCCCCGCAGGCGAAACATAATTCGTAACAATATCAGGGCTTGTTCATGGTTGACCGGATAGCCGCCTTGATGAAGCAGGTCAAATCCTTCAAGCGATTTGGCAATGGCCTGATCAATGGCCGCGATGCGATTTGAACCGAGTTTTAAAGCAACCGCCGAAGTGTCGCCGGTGAGAATGTCGTGGAGCGCGTTCATGGATATGACAGGCGGATGATGCATCATCCAGCTTGCCAGATAATTCTTTTTCCCGACAGCCCAGTCTTCAACGATATCAGTGATATCATCCAGCATCTGAAGGGCGGTACCGATGGCTAAAATGCCCTGTTCCATGGGTTCCAGTGCCGTTCTGTGTTCAGATTCATTTTCCATGGGGGCAACCAGAGCCAGCCCGAGCAGTTGCCCGCCGATCTTTTTGTGAACTGTCTCGATGATTTGGTCGGGGATTGGATATGTTTCACCCGGCAGCAGGCTGGCAGCACTTTCACCCTGGGCCACCGCGAAAAGGCTGTCCAGCAGTCGTTTTTGAAGGCGTTCTGTCCCATACGGTTCACTGCATAAACTGCAGGAAGCACACAATAATACTTTCTGAGCGGCCAGAGTCAGCAGAACATTGTCTAACACCGGATTATGAAGGTTGGTTTCGAGTTGTATGGCTCCTTTTTGCTCATGATCCAGAATGTTATCTGTGCAGGTAACGATGGTTCGTAATGCCTGCAGCAGAAGACCATATTTCAGGCGTCGATATTTGGGTATCTGTGCGGATTTGAGAATGCTGAGCAGGAGGATGCTGAAAAAATTCTTCTCAAAATAAACCGTCGAACTGAGTGTCCTGTTGGTGAAATGGGCGTTGTGCGCAAAATTGAATTCACGAAGGAATGACTCCCACGCGGATTCCACTTCGCGGTATTCGGAAGCGGTTTGGGTCAGCAAGGCTATCAGTCTGGGACTTTTCAATCCCAATTCAGCAAAGATCGATATTCGTTTAAATAATGTCGTCGTTGTCATAAAATTAACATACTCTGTATAATATAGTAATATACTGGGATATGTTTGTGAATGTTCATTTTTTTGTTTCGATCCCAAATCGCCTTAGATAGTGGTTGTCGATGGTTTGAACAGCAGCGGTAAAATTAACAGTGAAAAAATCATGCAAAATCCGAATCCGCTGATTCCAACAATACCTAACTCTTTGAATCCCAGATTGTTACAGAATAATAAGCTGGCAAATGCAAGGATCGAAGTGAACGACGTGCTGGTTACCGGACTTGCAATTTCAGACAATGTCGATTCTGTATCAATACATCTGTCTCGCTTGCACAAAAGATGAATTCCATGGTCAATCCCTGTCCCGACGATCAACGGGACAATAACAATCGTTATCAGGTTGAAATCCAAATTCATTAACCCCATTAGTCCAATGGTCATCACGACTCCCAGCACCATGGGAAGCAAGGCCAGCAGGGTTTTGGTGAACTGATGGAAACCGCTGAAAACCATCCCTGTGACAATCAGGCAGGCAGTCAGTGAGCACACCGCAAGATCGCGTTGGATGCTTTTTGTCAGAGTATCCTGGATCAATGCTGAGCCGGCAATTCGGTTTTCCCGCTGGGGGAATGCCTCTGTTAGTTGCTGACAAAAATCCTGAATGCGTGCGATTGCCGCCGGCGTGAAAATATTATCTTTGGGATAGGCCAGGGTCAGATAATGATTATCCTTTCCGAGGAATTCCTGCGGAGACTGGCCGGTCATAAAGGCAGTGGAGTACCCCAGGGTGAATGCAAAAAGCTCGCCGCCATGCTGCTGGATCCACATGGCTTTTTTCTGTTCCTCCTCGGCGGTGGGGGAGATAAATATCATGGGAACCGGGAAGATATGATATTCTGAAAACAGCCGTGTTTGCAGCGCAAGGCTCGGAAGATCCGGGTCTGACAAACGATTCTGATCCGAACTGAACTGCACGCGAGATATCATTGCGGCCGCTCCTGTCAGGCATATCATGAAGCAACCCATAACCATTCTTCGATGGGGGCGTATGATGCGATATAACCATAGCCAGATATGTCCTGTATTATGGATGCGGATTAGAAACTTCGGGGGCAGCATACGGACCAGTAATGGCAGCACAAGGACCGAAGTCAGAAACGTACATCCGATGCCGATGGCCCCAAAAACACCCATGTCCCGCAGCGCCGGTGTGGATGCCAGGCATAGTGATAAAAAGGCGGCTGCCGTGGTGACAGCACCCAGGGTAAGTGGTTTCAATGTCGTGCTGAAGAAGGATTCAAAATGTGACTGCCAGTCCGCGGCATTCCCCGGGGCCTTGAGGATTTGTTCCCGGAACGCATAGATAATGTGCAAACTGAAATCAATTCCCAGCCCAAGAATGACTGCCGGCAGCGCTGCCGTCAGCAAATTAAGCTGGCCCAGCGTATAACGGGTAATCGCCAGCGTAAATCCCATCCCGATGGTCAGACTGAGCATAACTGCCAGGACGGGGCCGATTCCCATGCGCATGACACCAAAAAGCAGGAGGAAAAGTCCAACAAGAGTAATGATCGAAGTGAATGACATATCCTGAGCAATCGAATTCGATGATTCCACCAGCACCTGATAACTGCCGGTGATCCGGGGTTCCAGATTCTGCTGATTCAGTATCCGCTTGATCTGATCGCCCAACTGTCGAGCTTGCCCCAGTTCCGTAGGAGGAAAAGAAGGTTTGACAAAAACAAGGGCGTAAGAAAACGATGGCATAAACAAGATATTTCCAATTCCGGAATGACCGCCGAATTGCCGCACACTGGTTATTTTCGGAAGTGTTCGAATGTTCCGGATAGCTTCTTCAATCTGTCCGGTCTTTGTTTTTGTGTCTGGAAAATATAGTACAAATGAGTCCATCTGGGAAAAATTATCCAGAACATACTGATAATCCTGTACGGACGGTTCGTTGGGATTCAGCATGGACAAAAAATCCGTATTGACGCGAAGCTGCCGGGCGGCGATGAAACTCAACACCGATAAAACAAAGATTACGGTCAGAATCGCCAGACGATTTGACAGCAGAAAACGGCTTATCATCAATGTTGCACTTTGTTTTTGCAGGGCAGTCATGTCAGTCCGTTTTAAAATGCCCCGGTATTCAGCGGTTCGTAGAAGGCCTGAGGTTTGGGGCCAAGCGTATTGGTCAGTGTTCCGATTTTTTCGATGGCACATTCGATTGTGTCACCGGCCTGTAGATAATGGCCCGTAGCGTGACCCACGCCGTGCGGTGTGCCGGTGCAGATGATATCGCCCGGCGACAGCGTCATGATATGGCTTAAAAAAGCCACGATTTCATAGACATTATACGTCATTCGTCCGGTATTGGATTGCTGGCGGAGCTGTCCGTTGACTTTTAATTCGATCCCCAGATTTCTCGGGTCGCCGATTTCATCAGCCGAAACCACCCACGGCCCCAGCGGCAGGAAGCCATCGGCCCACTTGCCCGCCAGCCAGTCATAAAATTCATCCCGAGGGCGATTGGCCCGCCCGGCTTTGTAGGTCACAGATCGTGCGGAAATGTCGTTGGCGATTGTGTAGCCGAAGATAAAATCAGCGGCCTGTTGGGCCGAGATGTCTTTACAGGGCTTACCGATGACCACCGCCAGCTCGACTTCATAATCCAGTTGGCTGCTGTAGCTGGGCCAGGGGATTGTTGCATTCGGGGCCAGCAGGGCGGAGCCGGGCATCAGGAATGGCCAGGGGGTGGTGGTGTGCCTCGGGGTGTCGGTGATGTCTGCAGGTTTGGCATACTCGGCCAGATGCTGAGGGTAGTTGCAGGCCAGCGCCAGCAGCTTGCCGGGCTGGGTGATGGGGCTGGTTAAAACCACTGTATCAGGGTCCAGAATAGTTCCTTTTCTGGGATCAAACATTTTGAGTTGTGCCATCGCCTGCGGCCCTTGTTGCAATATCTGGAGTGCAGAGGTCCATTTGTGAGTATTGTCGGGGTGAGATGGAATATCCATAATTCCCTGTTCGGTAACGACGCCGCAGGAGGGTTGATTCCGATAATAATAGCTGGCCAGTTTCATATTCATTCCTTATCCTAAAGATTCAAATCAGTGTTGTTATTGTAAAGGGGCACCCGGCTTCCGGCAACCGGCTTTTTGAGAATTGGCTGGACACGGTCCGAATTTATGCTGCGGGAACGCACGGGATGACATAATCCGACATGGCCGCGATAGGTGAAATTGGCTTCGTTTGGTAAAATCCAGGCATGTAAGGATACAAGGGATACAAGAATACAGAATTAGGTATACAGGTATGCGGGGGGGGGCGGCAAAATTTAGTGAAGTAAATGCGATATACTCCATATATAATTAGACAAATATGGTTAAATTGGGTAAAATACATTTTCTTTTCAAGATTTTGGAAAAGACATCTTGTTTCGGGAGTCATTTTAAGAGTACAGGAGTTTAACGAAGGAAGCGTCTTAATTTTAGGAGGTACAGCGATGTT
>Ga0228536_1000880_pt1 | contig 40883 bp, 32 predicted proteins | sample SJ1Smetagenome_FD_168611 | JGI IMG/M metagenome (GOLD analysis project Ga0228536, IMG submission 168611) | Enriched culture of PCE-dechlorinating microbial communities from Ithaca, New York, USA - SJ1.S | ecosystem: Engineered > Modeled > Simulated communities (microbial... > Unclassified...
GCGGTCATGAGGCAGACTCTCAGCCAGACTATCGAGTGGGTAGTCAAACAAATAATGGATGAAAAGCAGGATTTTGAACGTATTAAGCTGCAATTGGCTTTATCCTAAAATTTGCAAAAGTTCAGTTTTAAATTTGAAATTTTCAATTGAAGAAACCACAGATTTCACCGATTACACAGAAAATCAAGTGTAAAGATAAGGACAGGCACGCAGGCGGGAAAATAAGAATTGAAAATTACTCTGTCGCTTTTGTGTCGCCCCTGCCGGGGCTTGATACTGGAAAATACCTCTTTTCCGGAGGTTTTCACCCCCGGCTATTTTATAATACCCCTTCGGGGTCAAAATGAAAAATTGTTTTCTACAGAGCCATGGTAAATTGTAAAATCAAAGAGCCACTGAATGCTCAGAGTTTCAAAGGATTGATGACCCATGGACATACAAATCAATAATCGCCGGCTCAGGCTGATGGTCGGGGATATTACCGAGCAGGCCACCGATGCCATTGTCAACGCGGCCAACAGTTACCTGCTGCATGGCGGCGGGGTCGCGGGGGCGATTGTGCGTAAAGGCGGAATGAGTATTCAGTTTGAGAGCTTTGCCAAGGCCCCGGTCCCGGTCGGGCAGGCAGTCATCACCGGGGCTGGCAAGCTCAAGTGCAAGCATGTGATTCATGCCGTCGGGCCGCGGATGGGCGAAGGCGATGAGGATGAGAAACTCAAAAACGCTACATTGAATACCCTGAACGTCGCGGTCGAGAACAAGCTGAACAGTATCTCTTTTTGTGCCATCAGCACGGGCATCTTCGGCTATCCCATCGACCGCTGCGCTGATATCATGCTGGCCAACGTCATCGCCCATCTGTCGGGGGAAACGTCGCTAAATGAAGTGGTTTTCTGTCTTTATGACCAGAAGGCGTACGATGTCTTCGCTGCGGCACTGAAAAAACTCCATCCGTAAGCGTTTTTTGATACTCAAAAACGGCATCTTTTGCTATCATACCCCACGTATGAATAAGAGGCATTCACAGGCAAGGGCTGCCTTGATTCATTCCGACAAAATCAACTCGGGAACCCGATAACAGTATGAAAACAGAGGTTTATCAGTGGAATGGAGGGGAACAGGAGGCGATCGTCCGTGCGGCCGTGAAGGTGCTGGATGGCGGCGGCGTGGCGGCAATCCCGACCGAGACGGTCTATGGACTGGCGTGCCGGGCGGAGCCGGAGGCGATCCGTCGGCTGGATGCGGTCAAGGCTCGGGCGGAAGGCAAACGCTATTCGCTGCATATCGGAAAGCCCGATGATGTCTATCGCTATGTTCCACAAATGCCGCTGCGGGTTCATGCCCTCGTACGCAAGGGTTTGCCCGGGCCGATCACGCTGGTCTGCCAACCAAACGAAGCCAATTTAGCGGAATTACGCAAAAAACTCGGCGAAAAGGTCTTCAATATCCTCTATGAAAACGGCTCAATAGGGATTCGCTGCCCGAATGAGGAAGCGGCCTTAGCTATCTTATCACAGACGGTCTGGCCGATTGTGGCACCCAGCGCAAATCCCTCGGGGATGGCTCCGGCCACGAGTGCCCGGCAGGTTCTGGAGTATTTCGATGGACAAATCGAGATGGTCGTGGACGGCGGCCCCGAGGCGTGCCGGTATCAGCAAAGCAGTACGGTCGTCAAGATATCCGATGCGGGGGTCGAGATTTTACGCGAAGGCGTCCTGACGCGTGCGGCGGTTGAAGAGCTTGCCACAGCGCAGATATTGTTTGTCTGCACGGGCAACACCTGCCGCAGTCCGATGGCCGAGGTGCTGGCGGCAAACTATTTATCGAAGAAAATGTCCTGTAATATTGACGAACTGCCCGCATTTGGATATAAAATAGAATCATTCGGCGTCTCGGCGTATGATGGCTGCCGGGCCAGCGAGGAAGCCTGCAAGGTCTTGCGAAAGAAAGGCTTATCGCTGGACAGGCATCGCAGCCGGTTGCTGCAACGTCAGGATATACGGGAGGCGGATTTGATATTTGTCATGAGCCGACATCATCAGGATGCGGTGCTGGCCATGAATAACAAGGCCGCGAATCGGGTGTTTTTGCTCGATCCGGACGGCGAAATCTCCGACCCGATCGGGTTTGGAGAAAGTCAGTATCAGGCTTGTGCGACTCAGATTGAACAGGCCATAGAAAAACGTTTTAAGGATTTATTATGAAAATTGCGCTGGCAACGGACCACCGTGGCGTGAAGACCATCGAACAGATTAAAGCCATTTTGGCTCAACTGGGTCATGAATACATTGATTTCAGTGATGGCTCTTCCGATGCACCAATGGATTACCCGGATGGGGCTTTTGATGCGGCAACGGCGGTCTCGAAGGGCAAGGCGGACCGGGCGATTCTGGTTTGCGGGACGGGTATTGGGATGTGTATCGCGGCCAATAAGGTCAAGGGTGTGCGGGCGGCGTTGTGCTATGATGAGCTGGCGGCGAAGGTGTCACGGGAACATAATGACGCCAATGTCTTGTGTTTATCCGGGGATTTACTTGGGCCGGCGATGCTGCAAAAGATGGTGGAAACGTGGCTTGCAACCGATTTTACAGGCGGACGGCATCTGCGGCGGATCAAGAAAATCAAGGCTATCGAAGATGGGCTGGACCCTCGAGAAGTTGTAAATCAATAAATGACAAGTCTTTGCGATATCAAGGCGGCCTTCGGGTCGCCTTTTTTTATGGCCCCGTTATCCCGGGTTTCGGAGCGGGGGAGGATTTCGAGGGCGAATTGTGTAACCTTTGGGCGGGGTTTGGGTATTACATAGTGTAGGTTCGGGCCCATAACAATCAAACAAGACACGAGAATTAAGGAGTACATGGTATGAAACGAATGGTATTAGGATTATGTATTGCGTCGATGGTGATGTCGTCGATGGTGTTTGCGACGCCGCTGGATAAGACCAAAGTGATGAAAGAAGCGACCTGGGCGGTGCATGTGGATGTGGATCAATTCCGCCAGAGCGTGCTGGGCAAGGAGATGATTAATGAACTGACAGCCCGGGGAGTCATGGGTAAGCTGGATAACTTTGCGAAGGTGTTTTCCTTCCATCCGATCAATGACATCCAGTGCGTAACCCTGTTCGGCCAGGATAAAGACCCGCAAAAGGCCGCGGCGATAATCCGCGGGACCTGCAATCCGGCGACGCTGATTGCCATGGTGGGGATGAATCCGTATTATGAAAAAAGCGAATACGGCAACTATACCATTCATAGCTGGATTGATGAGAAAAAAGGCCCGGACGGCCCGCGGCAGTACGGCTGCTTCTACAATCCCACAACCCTGCTGATGGGGATGGGCAAAGAAACACTCCAGCAGAGTCTGGATGTGCTGGACGGCAAACACGCCAACGCCGCCGGCAATGCGATGTTCAACCAGTTTGCCGAAGGGTCGCATGGCGTGATGGTATCGCTGTTTGCCGAAAAGACCGGCGAGACCGTCAACGGGATTCAGGAAGCGGCGATTCTGCAGCAGACCAACCGCATCGCCCTGATGTTCGGTGAAAAAGAGAATGCGTCGTATGTCGATATTCTGCTTCAGGCCCGCAATGCCGCAGAAGCCGCCAAGATTCAGCAGTTTGTCCAGGGGATGCTGGCGATGGCATCGCTTTCGGTTGCGGATAAAAATCCGAAACTGGACCAGCTTATCAGCGCCGTCAACTCGACTTGCACGGACGATGTGGTGCGAGTGCAATGCAACTGGGACAGCAAGGACCTGATTGCCCTGCTCAAGCAGCTTGAACAGGCTCATAATATCACGATTGCAAAATAAATACGACTGTGTATTGCGGCACCCGTATGGCCAGTTTACACACAACGTCTGAAACAGCCATAAGCAATGATCTGATCCGTGCAGCCCAGACCGGCTGCACGGACAGTTTTGCGCAGCTCGTGCAGGTGTATTCGCCGCGGCTGTTCCGGTTTCTGTATCAGCGGACCGGCAGCCGGCAGGACGCCGAAGACCTGCTGCAGGAGACCTTCCTGCGGGTGTATCGGCACCTGGACGAGTTTAATACGGAGCAGTCGTTTTCGACATGGATTTTCACGATTGCCTGGCGGCTGGCGGCTAATCATTACCGCAGGAACAACCATACGCCCAGTGCGGCTCTTCCGGAGGATTTCTGTGACCCGTCGCCAACCGAACAGGCGGCGGGTCAGCAGGAACAGCGCGACAGCCTGTGGGCGGCGGTGAGGGAACTGCCCCCTGCCCAGCGGCAGGCGATGGAACTGCGGTATCTGGGCGATTTGTCGGTGCGGCAGATTGCCGAGGTCATGGGGCTGCATGGGATTCACGTCAAGGTGCTGCTGTTTCGGGCCAGAAAGAAACTGGTCCGGCAACTGGCGGAGGCGTCCGGCACGAATGCGGACATGGATGACGTCAGCCCGGTGGTGAAATTTCAAAAGGCAAAAACACGGGAGTGTATCCAACGGCTATAATTGACTGTCAGGTAAAAAAGCGGAATGCCTCCGGCATGACTATCGGCCTCAAGCACGGAGGCTTGAGCTACTATCCGCAACGAAATTGAAAACTTAAACAGGGTCATGACTATGTGGTGCAATTATTACCAATGGAAGCTGTCCGCGGCGGCGGATGAACAGAAAGCGGTTTCGGACTCGGTACTGCGGCACTTGCGGCGATGTGCCCGCTGTCGTCAGTTTGCTCATCATCTCGGGACGCTCGATACACGGCTTGCGCAGGAGGCCGCCGGGTGGGCCGCTGCCCAGACGGTTTCGATCTCCAAAGCGACCGATGCGGCTATCGGACGTCGCAGCTTTCCCCTTCCTGCCCATCGGTGGGTGGTTGCGGCTGCCGCGTGCGCGGCGGTTTTGCTTGTGGGGGCTTTTTTGTGGATGCAATCGGGCACCAACAGGGCTTACTCGCCGAATCCGGTCGCTGAATTGCAGCGGCTATGGTCGGAACTGCCGATTCCGGCATCGCGGGAACCGCTTCACCCTGCCGCCATGCCGCAACTGCTGAATCAGTATTATTATCGGGAATTGTCAAACCTGGCAGCGGATACCAAGTCCGCAGCGACACTGGCCTCGGCCTGCCTGGGCGTGGACCTGAATACGCTGGCATTGGCCTATGCAGACACATCCAATTGAATGAGCCGATGACCGACGGCAGCTCTATGCACGTGCGGCAAACAGAAACGCGTTGAGCATCGCGGCGATAATATCATAAAAGGCGTGGACCCCCGCCACAATCCCAAAGCCGCGAACGGCAAATATCACCGCAAAATAAATCCCGGCCATCATCCGGAAGATAAACGTCATCCAGACAAACGGCTCGCCCTGCCCGAAATGGCCGTTGACATAGAAGAAATGGTGATGCACGCTGAATAGAATCGCGGAAATCAGAACGGAAATAATTACCGCCATATCTTTTTTGAAGCCCAGCAAATCCTGAAACAAAATCATCAGCAGACAGATCAAAAACAAGCGAAAGACCAATTCCTCGTAAATTCCCGCACCGATTCCCGTAACAATATCCCCCCACAGGCCCGGGCCCTGGGCGGCAGGCTGTGCGGCACAGGCAATCAGCGGCATAGAGAGCGCCGCGGCGGGCTGTTCCGGGACAGCGGCCGGACGATTCATCGCCAGACTGAGCACGATCAGCGGAATCGACAGCAGGACACACTCGATGGTCATCGGCACAAAATCGCTGACGCGGACCTGCCATTTGGTGCCGCTGGTGATTTGCAGCCAAAGCAGGATGACCATCACGACAAACGGGGGCGCTATCCAGGTCATCCGCTGCGAAAAACCGACGTATTCGAGCAGGTTCTGTACCCAGACAAACGCCACAACGCGAAGCTGCGGCTGATAGAGGCTCTGGGACAGAACATCCGGGTGGATATAAAAGGTGCCCACTTCATACAGCAGCAGGAAGCCCAGCAGGTACATCAGCGCATAGACCGGCCGGCTGGTTCGATCCAGATACGAATTTGGAAGGAACGAAACCAGTTGGCCGGTGGAGCGTTTTGTCTTATGCTTGCGGCCTGCCATCGGACATCCTTGTCTAATCCTGACTCACGTGGGCCAAATATTAAAATACCAGCCATAACACATTTATACAAAAATGGTTACAGCATATTGTCGTGCCCTCAAACGAGGGCATCCAGAGCGTGAACGCATAAAACTGGATACCCGCCTTAGCGGGCATGACAAATCGAATCGCTCTAAAACGTCCCAAACAATAGACGTTTTATCGGGAAAAGTAAAGTTTTAATTTTGGGGTTGGCTATTCATGTAAATGCAAATAAGGCGATTGACAGGGTAACTTGTGTCGCTACAATAGGGACAATAAATGTCTATTATTGAGAAGGAATGCCATGGTTGCGCTGGAATTACAGGATGTGCACAAGTCGTTCGGGGCGGTTCGGGCAGTGGATGGGTTGAGTGCCGCTGTTGAGGCGGGCTGCATTTACGGATTTCTGGGGCCTAACGGGGCGGGCAAGACCACTACCTTGCGGATGATTGTCAATATCCTGCGGCCGGACCACGGGACGATTACGCTGTTCGGCAATGGCGCCGGATCGCAGATGCGCAATCCGATCGGCTATATGCCGGAAGAACGCGGCCTGTACCGGAAAATGAAAGTCAAGAAGCTGCTGGGGTACTTTGCCTCACTCAAAGGGATAGCCCCCGGCCAGATTCGGCAGCAGGTGTCGCAATGGCTGGAACGGGTGGAGTTGGCCGGCTGGGCGGATAAGAAGGTCGAAGACCTGTCGCGGGGGATGCATCAGAAGCTGCAATTTGCCGTCACCGTCATCAACGCCCCTTCGCTTTTGATTCTCGATGAGCCGTTTTCGGGGCTGGACCCGCTCAATTATGAATTGCTCAAAAATCTGATTGTCCAGATGCGAAGCGAGGGCAAGACGATTTTGTTTTCCACGCACAACATGCACGAAGCCGAGACGCTGTGCGACTCGATTCTATTGATTAACAAGGGCAAAAAGGTGCTGGACGGCACGCTGGGCGCGATTCGCAATCAGTATCAATCCAATTCGGTGCTCTTGGAGGCCGATGGGGATATAAGCATGCTCGATACGCTGCCGATGACGGACCGTGTTGAGCAGCGGGACCATCTGATGGAGGTGCATCTGAAGGATGGGTACGACGCGCAGGACCTGCTGGCGGCGGTGGTCGGCAAGATACGCATCCGCCGGTTTGAGGTAAAGACGGCCTCACTGCACGAGATTTTCATCCGTCTGGCAGGAGGCGAGCATGCGTAAGATTCTGACGATTGCGGCCTGTGAATTCGGGGAAATGATCAAAACCAAGACGTTTCTAATCAGTGTGCTGATTACGCCGGTGATTATGATCGGCATTATGTTTTTTACGACCCGCCTGATGAAGCGTCCGGCCGGGCCGCGTCCGCCGCTGGTGATCGGCGTCACGGATTCATCCGGGCAGGTGACCGAAGCCATCAAAAAGCAATTTGACGACTATAATCAATCCAATCCCTCGCGGCAGATTGTGTATCGGGCGGTCGAGGGCGGCGAACAGGCCGAAGAGGCCGGCAAAACGCAATTGCGTTCGGGGGCGATTCACGGCTATATCCTGGTGGAGGAAAGCGTTTTTTCCGGCGGCGGCAAGGTGCGGCTGTTCACCTATAAGCCCAAGCCATCGGATACGGATATTTTCTTTACGGCGGAGAATATGATACGCGGGGTGGTTATCGACCAGCGCTGCCGGACGCAGAATATCGACCCGAAGCTGCTCAATCAAATCCGCAGCGTGCCGATTGAACGCATTGAAATCGGCGAAACGGCTGATACCCAGAAAGTGCAAAACGAAGCGAATATGGTCACGCGGATGATGATTCCGTTCTTTTTCATGTTTATGATTTACATGGGGATTATGATCAGCGGCCAGCATATTCTGAGCAGTATTATCGAGGAGAAAAGCTCGCGTATTATCGAGATGATGCTGTCGGCGGTCAGCCCGTTTGAAATGATGGCGGGCAAGATTCTGGGACTGTCGGGAATCGGGCTGGCGGTGATGGGGCTGTGGGCGGGGACGGCCTACGGCACGGCGCAATGGCAGGGGCTGACGGTTGATGTCAGAGGCATGATAGGGGTTTATCTGCTGATCTATTATATCCTTGGATTTGTGCTGTTTGGGGCGGTGATGGCGGGAATCGGGTCGATCTGCAACACGCTCAAGGAATCGCAGAGCCTGATGATGCCGATGGTGATGCTGTGCATACTGCCGATGATTTCGTGGTTCAACCTCGTGCAGAGTCCCAATGGATTATTTGCCCGGGTGCTGTCGTTTATTCCGCCGGTGACGCCGCTGGTGATGGTACTGCGGCTGTCGGCGACCACGGATGTGCCAAAGATGGATGTGGTGCTCAGTGTCGCCCTGCTGGGGGTGTCGGTACTGGCGGCGATCTGGGCGGCAGGCAAGATTTTCAAGACGGGGATTTTGATGTACGGCAAGCGGCCTTCGCTGCGGGAAGTGTTTTACTGGCTATTGCGGCGGTGAGGGTATGAGAAGGGAAATATGCGGAATGTCTCCGGCATGGAATTTCACTTCAAGCACGGAGACTTGAACTACTATTTCGGCGTGTTATATAAGATTTTGGTACCATGAGCAGACAACAGATACAGACCATCTACGACCGGCTGTTTGAGCGATTCGGGCCTCAGCACTGGTGGCCCGGCGAGACGCCGTTTGAGATTATCGTGGGGGCGATTCTGACCCAGAATACCAACTGGACCAACGTGGAAAAGGCGATTGGGAACCTGAAAAAAGCAGGTGTTTTGACCCCGGACAAGCTGCACGCACTGGACGTGGGGGCCCTGGCGGAACTGATACGGCCGGCGGGGTATTTCAATATCAAGGCCGGGCGGCTGAAGCATTTTCTGGACCGCCTGTTTGAGCGATTTGAGGGCCAACTGGACCGGCTTGGGGCGCTGCCGGCGGATCGGCTGCGGGAGGAACTGCTCTCGATCAAGGGCATTGGGCCGGAGACGGCGGACTCGATTGCGCTGTATGCTTTTGATAAGCCGGTGTTTGTGGTGGATGCCTATACGGGGCGGATTCTCGGGCGGCATGGGCTGCTGGAACCGCAGGCCGGATACGAGGAGGTGCGGATGCTGTTTGAGTCCACCCTGCCGCGGGATGTACGGCTATACAATGAATATCACGCCCTGCTGGTGCGACTGGGCAAGGAGCATTGCAAGCCAAAACCGCAATGTGCGGGCTGTCCGCTGGAAGACCTGCCGCATACGATCAATTGGCAGGAGTATTAGGGTCTGCCGGAACCGCCGGCGGAGCCGGAGGCGTTTGCGGTGTTACGGGAGCCGGAGCAGGTGTTGGGGCAGGAGTTGGAGCAGGCGTGGGCTGCGTGGCTGCAGGCTGCTGTTCGGGGGCGGCAGGCTGAGGTTGAGGTTGAGGTGCGGCAGGTTGCGGTGCCGGTTGCGCAGGAGCTGGCTGCTGAGCTTGTGCTGCTGCGGCAGCGGCGGCCTGGGCTTCCTGCTGGGCCTTTAATTCAGCTTCTTTGCGGGCCTTTTCAGCTTCGGCTGCTTTTTGGGCGGCCTCTTCACGGGCTTTCTGCTCGGCTTCCAGCCTGGCACGGCGTTCCGCTTCAGCCTTGCGGGCCTTTTCGGCGGCTTCTTCGGTAGCCTGACGAGCGGCGGCCTGAGCCTTCATGGCGTCTTCAATGGCTTTGCTGGCACGGGCTTCCTGAGCGGCCGCTTTCTGAGCGGCAGTCAGAGCGGCATTCTGAGCGGCATCGGCGGCGGCTCGTGCATTCTGGGCCTCAAGCTGGGCTTTCTGACGCTGCACTTCCAGTTCGGCAGCTTTGGCCTTCTCGGTCTCTTTGGCCGTCTGGGCCGCCTGAGCCTGCTGGGTCATTTTCTGGGCTTCGGCCATCTCTTTTTCGGCCTGGGCCTGGAGTTTCTGGGCTTCCAGCCGCAGACGCGCGGCTTCCTTGCTGGCGCCGTCGGCAAGCTGTTTTTCGGCGGCGGCTCTGTTTTCGGCCTGCTGACGGAGCAATTCCGAATTGACCCGGTCCATTTCCGCCTGGACCGCTTCCTTTTCCACGATGCTGGCATAGGTCGTACTGCCCAGCGGATCCTTGAGCGTTTCCCCAATACCGGTCTTGATATCGGGATCGGCATAGCGGGTACGGATTTCGCCGACCACTTCTTTGTGATCGCGCGAGCCGCCCGAAATGCTGGGGGTCAGGATGAATATGATTTCAGTGCCTTTTTCTTCAAAATCCCGGCTGGAAAACAGCACGCCGATTATCGGCAAATCCTTGAAGAACGGCGCCCCGCGGATGACATCGCGTTTTTCACTTTTCCGCATCCCGCCGATAATCAGGCTTTTGCCGCGTTCAATCCGATTTTCTTCCACATTAATGGAACGTTCGGTAATAATCGGGTTTTGCACCACACCTTCAGGCTTGGAACGAGAACCGACTTTGATGCTGGTTGTCAGCCCGATGGAGCCGTCGGCAAACACATGCGGGGTAACGGTCAGCGTATTTTCCACCCAGATATACTCGGTGATATTATACACATCGTTATACCCCGAGCCGGTCGCCATTTTCTCAATCGGCGCAAAATCCTTGATGGTCACCGTCGCCTTCTGGCCATTGATGGTTTCGAGCTGGGGATTCAGCAGCACTTTCAGGTAGCCGCGTGAAACCAGCAGGTCCACGACGGTGCGAACTTTATGACCGTCTTTGTTGCGGTTCAGCCAGTAGCCGATATCCAGACCAAAGTCGCCTCGTTTTGTCTCCCGCAGTTCAGCACCCGGGAATGCCGGAGTAGTTCCGCCCGTTTTTTCGCCAAGAGTGATTTCTTCACCGAGGAAATTCTGGACGAACAGGGTTGTTGCCCAGTCCATGGTGACATCACCGAATCGTTCCAGAATCAGGCAGTCAATATTGACCTGGACCGGCGGCACATCAATCATTTCAAGATACTGCTCGGCGACATCTGCCTCGGCATCATTGGCACAATACACCACAAGCTGGTTGGTGGCCAGATTCTGGGCTATTTTTAATTTAAGCTGCTGGGCTGTCAGGTCGGCAAGCTGCTTGACGGGCAGATGCCGGGTGAAATAAAACAGCTTGACACCTCCGGCAATCGTCACACGGGACGGAGGCTGACGATAGACTTCCGGCAGCGGATTGGCGATATGCTGGCTTTCGCGCACCTGGCTGAGTTCGTCCAGCACAACACGGGATTCAAGCTCCGTCGGCTTGGTGTTGAAGAAATCACCGCAGCCGCTCAGGACCATCCCGCATGCAATAGACAGCAGGACGGTCAGGAACGCCGTGGTCCTGCCGCGATTCAGATCCAGTGGTTGTGCGGTCTTGTATTTCATTGTACGGGTGTACCAGATGTTGACTGCGGGTTATTTTCCGGAGCCGGCTTCTGGGGTGCAGGAGCCGGAGATTGTTGAGTCTGTGCAGGCTGTTCAGGCTGCCCGGCAGGAGCCGTTGGTGCAGGCTGAGGCGCCGTTTCGGTCGGGGCTGGAACAGCCGGCTGCGGCTCAGGCTGGGCGGCAGGCACCACAGGCGCAGGCTGAGGCGCCGTTTGGGCAGGTACCGGGGTTTCCGGCTGTGCCGGGGCAGGCTGCGTGGCTGGAGCCGGGGTTTCCGGCTGTGCCGGCTGCGGTTCCTGGGCCGCGGGTGTTACCGGATTTTCGGCCGGGGCGGGGACCGCTGGCTGTGCCGGCGGAGAGCCTGGAGTCGTTTCGGCGGGAGTCGGAACCTGCGGCTGAGGAACCGGCTGAGGCTGCGAAGTATCACCCTGCTGAATCTTTTCAATCTGACGCATCGCCTGTTCCTGTTGTTCCTGGGCCTGTTTGGCTTTTTGTTCCAGTTGGGCCGCCTTTTGTTCGGCTTCTTTAGCCTGTTCGGAGGCCTTCTGGGCTTCTTCGAGAGTCTTCTGAGCTTCCTGCTGAAGCTTTTCCATATCCTGCTGGAGCTGCTGAATACGCTGCCGTTCCGCTTCGGTCTGTTCGACCGCCTGGGCAGCCGTGGTTTTGGCGCTTTCAATCTGCTGCTTGGCCAGTTCAGCCTGCTGAAGGGCCTGCTGAGCCTGCGACTTGAGGGTTTCGGCGTCGCGCACGGCCTGTTCGGCACGCTGGCGCTGGGCCTGAGCCTCACGCTGAGCTTCCTGGGTCTGCCGCTCCGCCTTGATGCGTTCCGCTTCGGCTTTATGGGCCTCCTGCGAGACATAACGGGCATAAGTATCCGTCCCGAGCGGATCGGAAAGCACACTGGTCAGACTGTCTTCCGGCTCAATCATGCGCTGTTTTTCACGGATCGAGGCCGCCATCTGAGAATATTCCATGCCGCCGGAGGTGACCGATGGCGTCAGGATAAAGATAATCTCGGTCGCGTTTTCCTCAAAATCCTTGCTGGAAAACAATATGCCTATAATCGGAAGGTCCTTGAGAAACGGCACGCCGCGCACCACAGACCGGTTTTCACTTTTTCGCATGCCGCCGATAATCAGGCTTTTGCCCGGCTCGATGCGGTTTTCTTCCACATTGATGGAGCGCTCGGTGATAATCGCATTTTGAACCACGCCCTCGGGCTTGGATTTGGACCCGATAATGATGGTTGTTTTCAGCCCGATAACCCCATCGGCGTAAACAAAGGGTGTTACGGTTAAACTGTCCGCAACCCACTGGTAATCGGTCAGATAATACGGTACCTTATCTTTACCGGTCACTTTTTTCGGAATCGGCGCCTGATCGCGAATTTCAACTTTGGCCGCTCTTCCATTGACCGATTCAAGCGTGGGATTCATCAGAATTTTCATATAGCCGCGAGAGATCAGTGCATCCACCACCATCCGCACCCGGTGCCCGTCTTCTCCCTTATTAATCCAGTACCCAAAATCCAGGCCAAACTTGCCTCGTTCTGACTCCCGCAATTCTGCACCTGGAAAAGCCGGACTTGTTCCTCCGGTTTTCTCGCCCAGGGTAATCCCTTCGCCAAACAGATTCTGTATCCATAGCGTCGAGGCCCAGTCCTTGGTGACATCGCCAAACCGCTCCAGAATCATACAATCGATATTCACCTGAATGGGCAGAACATCCACGCGATGCAGATAGTCCAGAACACGGTCTGCCTGTTCGTCGTCGGGACAATGCAGAATCAACTGATTCGTTGCGGGATTCTGACTGACCACAAAACCCAGTTCCTTAACGTTCTCAGCCAGGGTCGCTACGGGAGTATTCTTGGCAAAATAAAAGACCTTCACCCCGTCGGCAACGGCCATGCGACGCGACGGAGCACTATAGATTTCGGGAAGTTCATTGACAACATTGGGATTTTCACGAACCCGACCCAGTTCGTTCAGAATTGCACGGGATTCAATTTCGGTCGGTTTTTTATTAAACATCTCCCCGCATCCGGCCGCCGTCAGCGCAATAGATACGCTAATCAGCCCAATCCGTCTGGATTTTGGCAGGAACGAGAAAATCTTATTTATCCATTTTAGCAAACGACTGCTCATACTCTCTGTTATTATGATTGAATGGCTGTTTCTGCTTAAGGATTCGGCACAACGATGGCATTCTCTCCACATTGGATTGCTTCATCCTTAAATTCACTACACCATCCGTGTAATTTGTCTTAATAGACGACTTGACAGTGGAAAAAAGTTTCAACAAATTTTAAAATATCCCACCTATTTACCTCTTGTATACTCTGTTAGAATAACTATAGACGTTATTCATCAAATATGGTAGCTTATTGATGTTATGGCAAAATCAAAAAAACATAATCGAGAAGAAACATCCAAAACTGTTGGCTTTGTGGCCCTGGGATGTCCCAAAAATATGGTCGATGCCGAGGCTATGCTGGCCCGGGTTGGCATGGCCGGTTATATACTTACACCAAATCCGGACAATGCGGATATTGTAATCATTAATACCTGCGGATTTATCGCCCCCGCCCGGGAAGAGGCCCTCGGGGCAATTCGCAAGGCCGTCCGGCTCAAAAAGAAAGGCCGGGTCGGCAAAGTCATCGTGGCCGGCTGCCTGTCGCAGCGGCTCGGAGAAGACCTGCTCGACGAGGTTGAAGACATCGACGCCATTGTAGGTCTGGCAGGTCGAGACAGTATCGAGCAGGTTCTGCGTGAAATCGAATCCGAAGACCACGCCCCTGCCGCACGTCTTTACCTCGGTCCAACGGCATCGACTGCCCCTGATGACCGTACACGCCTGCGCATCACCCCGCAGCACTGGGCCTATCTGCGAATCAGCGAAGGATGCAGCCGGCGATGTTCATTCTGCACCATCCCGGCCATTCGGGGCAAATTCCACTCCAAGCCGATGGAGATGATTCTCGACGAGGCCCGCATCCTGGCCGATAACGGTGCCGTCGAACTGAGCCTGATTGCCCAGGACAGCAATTATTACGGCCGCGACATGGGAATGAACGACGGCCTGGTCCACCTCCTTCGGGAACTGGAAAAAATTCCATCGCTGAAATGGATTCGGCTGATGTATTTATACCCGGCCGGCATCGATGCGGCGCTGATTGAAACCATCGCCAACAGTACCAAAATCGTTCACTACGTGGACATGCCGATTCAGCATATCAATGACGGTATTCTGAAATCCATGCACCGGGCCCACACCCGGCAAAGCACCACCCTGCTGATTGAGCAGCTTCGTCATGCGATCCCGGATATCGTCCTTCGAACGACAGTCATCGCGGGTTTTCCGGGCGAGACCGATGCGCAATTCGATGAATTGCTGGATTTTGTCAAGTGGGCCAAATTTGACGCCCTTGGCTGTTTTCCGTTCTATCCCGAGCCGGGAACGCCGGCAGCCCACCTGTCGGGACAACTGCCCGAAGAGGTCCGCCGGCAGCGCACCGACCGGATTATGCAGGCCCAGCAGGCGATTGCATTTGCCCAGGCTCACCAGCGGATTGGAAGCCGCCTGACGGTCCTGGCCGATGAAAAAGCCAAATCCGCCGTCATCGGACGCTTTTACGGGCAGGCCCCGCATATCGACAGCGTCTGCATCATCGAGAACAGCTCCGTCGCCCCGGGAACCTTCATCGAAGCCGAAGTCGTCGGGCAGGAAGAGTACGACCTGGTCGTGCGGCGGATAAAAAAACAAAAGGGGCATTGAATTTACGACCAACAGTGACTATACTGTGACCGGCTATGAGCGAAAATTCGACAAGACAACCTGGTTTTATCCGGCATGTACCCAACATCCTGACCATTGCCCGCCTCGGCATGACGGGGGTCATTCTCGGATTGATTTTATATGCGCCGCGAACCGGGCAGGAAAAACCCGCCAATCTGCTTTTAGGGGCCTTTATCCTGTTTATCGTTGCAGCCCTGACCGACATTGTGGACGGTCACATCGCCCGCCGGTTTAATGCCACCAGCAAATTTGGCCGGACGGTGGACCCGCTGGCCGATAAGGTGCTGGTATGCGGGGCGTTTATCTGCTTTGCAATGGTCGGCCAGCCCCGGCTGACTCATTTCCATTTTCCCGAATGGGCCGGGGATACAATCCGCTGGGCAGTCACGGCGATCCTGCTGCTGCGGGAAGTCGTCGTCCAGACCCTGCGGCATATCGCCGAATCACGGGGTATCAATTTCGGCGCCGTCGTCTGGGGCAAGGTCAAGATGTTCTTCCAGTCCTTCGGTATCGGCACCGTCCTGATCGGCTGGGCTTATGTCTCCCGTCCCTGGGGTGACTGGTTTACTCTGATCACCTTCGGGCTGATGGCCGCCGTCACGGTTATTTCAGGCATCGACGCCCTGAAACGCCCCATCAAATAAGACCTCACTTGCCGGTAAATTCGCTGACAATTTTCAGCGTTTGGCCGGTATCTTCCAGTTCAAAAATACGCGGCTGAGCCTGCGGATTATTGGGCGAATGCAGCACCATCATCAGCTTGCCGTCGAATGTCGTAAACAGCATTCCGTGACCGCCGTCGTTTTCATAAAGGGGTTCATCCTGCTGCTTCCAGGGGCCTGCCAGCTTCCCGGAGTCCGAAATCGCAATGCCGAGTGTATAGCCCTTATACCCGCCGCTGGTCCAGATCATGAAGAGTTTGCCGGATTTGCTGGTATAAAGATACGGCCCATCCGTCACATGGCAGCCATACTGGTCGGATTTTCTGCTCCATTTGGCATTGCTGCCGTGAAACAGCCGCTTCGGCTCTCCGACGGTTTCGGACAGGTCGTCCTTAAGCTGAATGTATTCGACCGTCCCATCCTTGATCTGTACCCACTCGTGACAGAAAACCATATAGGGCACGCCGTCTTCAACCCACAGTGTCCCATCCAGCGTCATCATATCCGGCGGCAGGGTCGAACGGTTCTGAAACGGCTTGAACGGCCCCAGGGGTGAATCCGATACCAGCACCTGCGAACCCCGCGTCACCCGCGGCAGCCAGTCCCGCCACTGTTCGGGAAATGGATTACGTGTATCAAAGGTCAGGAATAAATAATACTTGTCTTTATATTTATGCATCTCCGGGGCCCAGATACTCACAACACGGATATCGCCCCAGATGTCTTCCGGGGTTCTGAACACCGTCGTGGGCCCCTGCCAGGTTTTCAAATCTTTGCTGGTATAGACCCGCACACTGTTGCGCCCGGGGCCGACCATATAATACGTCCGGGTCGCGGCATCCGGCAGAATGCACACATCCCGCATATAGATTTCCGACAGCGGGAGGATGTCATTGGAATCCTGCGGCACACGTCCCTGTCCCCACACCGGAACAGCCATCATGCAGGCAGCGATAAAACCAAATCCTATAAGCTGCGGCCACATCCTGATTTCCTTTCATTGGATTTATTTACATGTAATCGTATGCACGCCCGACCCGATGGAATCCATATACTGCATCTTACCCTGCGTCTGCGGGGGCACTGAATTGCCATCCAGCGTCACGGCAGTATAAGTCTTTTTGGCCGGCAGGACAAACCGTCCGGTGGTATTGGCGGGCAGTTCGATGGTAAAATCGTAGTCGTTCTGGCCGGACTTGGTAAACGCGACCTTCACCGCCCCGCGAATGGTGGGCGTGGTGATGCCGGCATGGCCCAGCGTGCCCGGCCGGGGCTGAATCAACACCTTCCGGAATCCGGGTTCCATCGGCTCAATCCCCATCACAAACCGCGGGATGATATTGCCCGGCACCGCGCCCCAGGCATGGTTCCAGTCAAGATTGCTTTTATACTGGATATCCCAGGCCTCCAGCGTCATCGTCGAACCGACGGCAATCATATTCATCCAGCTCCGCCTGGCCGTCGAAGTCATCAGGCTCAGAGCATAATCCTCCTCGCCGGCCAGATACAGGGCTTCCATCAGATACTGCGCCCCATACACACTGCACGCCATCCCGCGGGATTTGACAAACGCCACGACTCCGGCCTTTTTCTCTTCGGGCACCAGCCCGAATGCCAGCGGCCACATATTGGCATGAAGCGAGGAATGCGTCGAACCTTCGCCGTCGATATACAGCCCGGTCGAAGAATTGAATAAGACCGTCTGAAACGAATTATAGACCGTCTGAGCCTTCTGCTGGAACGTCGCCGCATCGGCGGTCCTGCCCAGGACCTCGGCAATCTGCTTCATCTGCAGCAGATTCAAATAATGAAACGCATTGACAACCGTGTTAATCGATTTCATATCGTACCCATCCCGCTCGCCGGCCGGCCAATCGACAATGTCGGTCGTACTCGGGTCCAGCAGGCCGTCGGCCCGGGCGGAACCGAGCATCAGCTTGTCATTTTTCAGGACATCATATTGGGCCGCCAGCGATTCGGTGTTGCCGGTGTACATATAATCCACCCAGGCCATCATGATGGAATGCTGCCGCCATTCCGTCGGCCAGGTCGGATGGCTCAGCAGATATTCATGCGAATACCGGGCCAGGCCAAATTCCCGGTCGGCTGCGTAATGGCAGAGCTGGTTGATATAGGCGTCCGCCTCATACGGAATCCGTTCGCGGTCGCCATCGACATACACGCCCGCAAAACTGGTTGCCTTGATGGAGTATTTGCATATCTCCCAGACCTGATTGAGAGCATCATTGTCGCACTCAAACGCACTGGCGGCATCATTCCACGGATAATGAACCGTGACCTGCCGGAGCTGCTCGGCAGTCACCGTAAACGGACAATTGACAATCTCAATATAACGGAATGGGCAAATGACGCCGATGTCTTCGGGAATGAGAATCGCGGCACCGCTGGTGTTGCGGCTGTCTTTGGGCGGATGAATCTCATACTCGGCCGTACCTGCCGCCAGCGTCTGATTGACCTTATAATACCGAATCGTCCCGCCGGGATTGCGGTCGATAACGCCATCCTTGAGTTTTTCGCCAAAATGAACTTCGACGGTCTGGCCCGCAGGCGTCGTATTTTCGGCGGTAAGCTGAACCGCAGCGGAGCCGCCGGCGCCGATGCTGGCCAGCACGGTCTTTTCTTTGGGCATTGTCCATCGCAGATAGCCAAAGGCCGCTTTGCCGAAATCAATGAAGTAATGTCCGTTGGCCAGAGTCTTGATCTGCACGGGGGCAATTTCGGTGCGAACGAGGGCGTATTTGGCCGTCGAATAGCTTGAAAACGCCGATGCGGTCTTGAACTCCTGAGCCGCCGACCAGTCCGAAGGCTGATTATTTTTATTCCAGGTGCGAACCTTCCAGAAATAGCTTTTGCCGGTCGCCAGAGCCGTACCGCCATAGACTACCTGAACCGAAGCGTCGGAAGGCACCTTGCCGCTGTTCCACAGATCCGCCTGCTCGGGCGTCAGCTTCTCCGGCGATGACGCCACCAGTATCTGATAGGCCGTCTGAATATCATTGGACAACTCGGATTGGACCACCCAACTGAACTCCGGCGACGCATCGGCAATCGTCGTGACGGCTGGGTTATCCAGCATCTCGCACATCAGACCCGTCGGGGCGGTTGCGGCACACGCAGACACAGTCAATACGGACAACAAAACAATACATTTCAGCATGGTTACTCCTGTCAGCATATTTTTTAAAGACTTCATCATTATCCCATTCAGCGGAATTTCACTATGGCATTTTCTTGAGATTTTCCCATCGCACCACCCAGGTTCCATCGTCCGGAAAACCGGGGGCGTTTTTCGTCGGGCCGTTATCCCACCCCGCCGCCATCATCGCCGCCGCCGTCAGCAGACCGCCGTTGCCGGGCAGATAACAGGGCAGCCCCTCACGCTGGAAATTGTGGCCGTTGGGCAGATACGTATTTTTCTGCACCTCCAGCAGCAGGGATTGAATCGCCAGATCCCCCCGCCCCAGCCGGGCCGCCGTCATCGCCATCATCGGGTAATCCCAGCCCCAGGTGTCGCTCCAGTCCCAATGATTCAGCACATGCTCGAGGGTTTTTTCCATAATCGCCCGGTCCAGCCGCGGGCTTTCCGGCAGAATCCCGTAAGCCCCCAGCATACACGGATGTCCCCCATCTGAAGCCAGCGGAAACTCCTGTTCTACATACACCCCCTCATGTACGGGCCAGGGCGCCAGATTGGTCGCAATATTCTGCCATTGTCGCGGTTCTTCAATACCGCCAAGCCGACTTCGCCATTCTATCGCCTTGCCAAGCCCCCATTGCCAGTACGCCAACTCAAACGTCGGATTCTTATTTTTTGCATAATCCGACGTATGATATTCCCGGGCCGTAATCAGCGGCGGCCCCAGTTCAAACCATTGTTTCTCGGCATTCATCGTCGGGTAGGAAGCCATAAACGCCGCCGTCTCGAAGACGATATCCTGATACGCCTTGAGCGTCTTTTTTGAGGGATCGGCCCGATAGCACAGCTCCGCGTAATAAATCGGGTGCGGCTGCTGCCAGATTAACAGCGGCCCGATACCCGACGGTGCATCCTGCCCGTCCGGCCCGACCATCTTCGGCCAGCGAACCCCATCGTACCCCTGCCGCTGGGCAATCTCGCGGGCCTTGGGCAGGATATCGCGGTAATATTGCAGGCTCGGCGTAAACAATTCTATCCGGTTCCACAGGGCAAAATGCACCGTATGCCACCAGTGCATCTCCAGATGAAACTTGCCAAACCAGCTCGTGCAGGTTAAACCCGTCTCCTGCGGCGGATACTTCTGGACAGACTGAATCGCCGTCAGGTATTGCGACAAAACAATCCGCCGCTCAAGCTCTTTCCACCGGGGATCACTGCTGCCCGACAAATCAATCGCCCCGCCGGAAGTCCAGAAGGTCTTCCAGTACGTTTCACTCTTTTTAGCCGCTGCACCAAAGGGCGGAGGAGTCTTCACTTTCTCCGCCTGGGAAAATAGAACGCTGCAATTCCAGACAGCATCCTTGTTCTTGGGGGTCAGAGTAAAATGATGCGGCTGCCCCTGAGTAACCTCCGTCCCCTTGTCAAACATCACATCACATGAATAGACCAGCGTATCCAGGTCATGCTGAATCCGAATCGAATCCCCGGCCTTTTTCTCAAGAGCCGTTTTATGTTTGTCAGGCTGGGTCCAGTCGGCCGGGTCATTGCCCCAGGTCGCGGAAGGATAGGCAAAGGCAATCTCCACCCCCAGCCGACCTTCGGCGACAAGGTCGGATTGAACTTTAAATGCGACATTATCCATATCTGGATGACATACGGTCTTTACAAGGACTTTCCTGCCTTCCACCGCAAAGGAACTGGTCAGCACCCCGGTCCATAGATTTAATTCCTGATGGATATTAGAGATATCCGTTACCGCAGCCGCAGACCCATCCGTTTTTTTCAAAACAAACCCAATTCGAGCCAGGCTGGTCTGATGCGGATTGGCCCGCAACCACTGGGCGGCAGACGATCTCGATTCAATATTGTAAGGCACTGTTTTTGTACCTGTCGGAACATCCACAAACGTCTGCTCAAGTTTATACTGTTCCGTATTTGGAAAACAATGCCAGCCCCACTCGGCCATCGTTGTCAAGGGAATACCTTTGCGGTAGGAATCCGGAAATGTCTGCAAACCCGTAATATCAGCATTAAAAACAAATCGTCCATTGCCCACAGACAAAGGACTCAGAGCATCGACTTTCTCCAGCACAACATTATGCCGCGTAACAAGCGCTTTCCGATCGATTGTTCCTGCTGCCGCTGCAATCGACACCGCCGCCAACAGGATAATCATCCCTGTCGATCCTGTCTTTCGATAAACCATTCTGTCCCATCCCATCGATTTCTCCTTAAATGTCTCATAGATAATATCTTAAAAACTGCCTTTATAGGCCTAAAAAAATGGACTATTTTTGAATATGTCATTCGAAAATTGCCGCATTTGATTTTATTAGTTCAAAATGCCCATCGGATGGAAACAATTTTTCTGCAAATCGCCTGTTTTTCAGACTCGGCTTGCACTTCCAGATGTATTCGTAAATCCAGCATTAAAAACAAGTTACCATCTCCCCCAAAGCACCTGGATCAAAACCGCAACAGATTCGAAACAAAATTTAAAAAAATATTAGATTGTCAGCCCGGAAAGCGGTATAGTGTTTTTCGGTGAACGCATCATTTGTAGGTTGGGATAAAGGCGGAGGCTGCAACAATGGTTTACCCATGTTTTGACCAGCCCGCAATTGTTCATCAACCCGAAGCTCTTTAAAAATGATTATTTCGGTCCTGTTGAGGGGCCGATGACTAAGCTCTTTCCTCCTCCTCCAGTCGGGCTGATGCGTCCTTCGGACACAGGCCCGACACTAAAAATAGCCGACGGGTAGTCGGATTTTATAAACTCTTTCCTCCTCCAAGCCGAGCCTGGGACTTCAAACCGCGTCTCAGGCTCGGCGTCTTTACGGGTAATCATGCTGCCGAAAATCCGCCGCCATGATAAAAACCCCTATTTCCGGTATTTCATAGTGTTGATTTTCATGCTCATGCGTGGTATTCTTTCTGCATGAATTCCAACTGGAAAGGATGATCCCTATGCGATCTTTATGGATAATCAGTGCGGTATTATGCGTTGGCGTGATGCTGTCAGGCGGTTGCGTTGAACGGAAATTAACCATTGTAACCAACCCGGCCGATGCCGTCGTATGGCTTAATGACGAAGAAGTCGGCCCGACGCCGGTCACGGTCAATTTTAACTGGTACGGTGATTATCGCGTCCGCATCGAAAAGCCGGGATATGACATCATCAACACCCACAATACGATGAAACGCCCTCTGCATGATGTCTTTCCATTCGATTTCTTCGCCGAATGCCTCTGGCCGGGTCGAATTGTGGATTCCTATACATGGACCTATGAGTTAGCCCCCTATCAGCCTGCCAGTGCAGACCAGCTCATCCAGCAGGCTCAGGACGCCCAGAATCGTTTTTCCGGTGAAATGGAAACCGCCAAGCAGCAAATCAGTGCGGTTCAGACCGAAAAAAAATAAGAAATGCGTTAAATGGCCGCCCGGTATCCCTGACCGTGGACGGTCTTAACAAAATTGCGTGCCTTGCCTAATTTCCGCCGCAGCGCTGCAATATGCACATCCACTACACGTTCGCTGTTGCCGTTTTCAGAGGGGTCCTGCAAATATTTGCTCAAATCAGACCGTGACAGGATTGCCCCGCCTGCCTGGATTAACGCCTGAAGAATGTTGAATTCCGCCCCCGTCAACTGCACCGGCTGGCCTTCGACAAAGGCCTGGCGTCCGGAGGGAAAAATCCGTATCGGACCGGCCGCAAGAACCTGTTTGACATTCTGACCCTCCGGATACGCCCTGCGCAAGACCGCCTCCATCCGGGCAACCAGCACTTTGGAACTGAAGGGTTTGGTGATATAGTCGTCCGCCCCGACACTAAGCCCCACGATAATATCTGTTTCCGAATCCTTGGCCGTCAGCAGAATAATCGGGATATGGGCTGTCTGGGCATCATTTTTCCATTGTGTTGTCAGACGGATTCCGGACACGTCGGGAAGCAGTATATCAAGCAATACTATGTCCGGTTTGTCCAGCTTCATGGCGGAATTCGCCTCGGCCGCGTTTTGCGCTGTCCGGACGATGTAGCCTTCGCCGGACAGGCTCATATTGAGCAATTCCAGCAAATCTTTCTGGTCATCAACGATCAACACTTTGGCGTTCATACGTCACTCTTAAGGAGTTATTAATAAATCACAAAGCAGCTCTTAACAACAAGTATCGGCTTTTGCAATGGATTTGTTTACCAAACCCCCTCCAAAAATAAAAAAAGCCGCTGGATAGCGGCCAAACAGAAAAAGATGACTGAAAATGATTAATTGGCAATCGTCCTCCACCCCTGATTAAGCTCTTCAAGAATACCAATCACTTCCTGTATCTTGCGGGTATCCTTTTTAAGATTGGCTTCGGACAGATGGCGATGCATAAACGTATAAAGCGATCTGAGGTTTTGAGCAACCTGACCGCCCTGTTCCATATTGAGAACCGTATTCAGTTCGAACAGAATATCCTGGGCCTTGCCGATATGCTTGCCTTTGGCGGCCATATCATTGCGCTGCAAATCCTGAATCGCCTGACGCAGGAATTTGATCGCGCCGTCATAGAGCATCACCACCAGCCGTCCGCGGCTCTGGGTGGTTATTGCCGTTTCCTGATAGGTGTTGAATCCATTCATTTCCGAACTCCCCTGTACTTGCATGAAATTACCACATCATCCGCCAAAGAACCTGTCGTACCTGTCAACAGGAGCAGATGATTGAAAAGGATGACTGCGGCAAAAACCGCAGTCATCCTGGAATTACTGCATCAAACCAAAACTTACCGCAGCAGGCTCAGAGCCATCTGGGGCATGTTGTTGGCCTGGGCCAGCATGGATACGCCGGCCTGAGCAAGCACCTGGGTCCGTGTCAGCGCGGCCATTTCCGTGGCAACGTCAACGTCGGAAATGCGGGATTCAGAAGCCATCATGTTTTCGGCCTGAATATTGAGCACTTCATTGGTGCTTTCCAGACGGTTCATCATATAACCGAGGCTGGCGCGGGCGCTGTCCTTGCGCTCAATCGCGGTGGTAACCAAGCTCAGAGCAGTCTGGGCATTGGTGCCATCGGAACCATTAATCGATACGGAGGCGCTGTCCACACCGAGAGCGGAGGAACGAACGTCCACGGAGTTGACGGTAATGCTGGAATTTTCACCAAAGTGAATCACATTGGCGGCACCGGCGCTGTTGAGCATATTGATGCTGTTGAACGTGGTGGTTCCGGCAATACGATCGATTTCAGCGATCATCTGTTTGAACTCGTTGTCCATAATCTGCCGCTGCTGTTCGGAATAGGAACCCGTTGCAGCCTGTTCGGCCAGTTCCTTCATACGGATCAGGGCGCTGTCGATGACCGCCATTGCGCCTTCCATCGTCTGAAGCATACTGATGGCATCCATCGCGTTGCGGGTACCCTGCTTGATGACGGCGATATCTGCACGCATCAATTCACGGACCGCCAACCCGGCAGCATCGTCCTTGGCGCTGTTGATTCGCAGACCCGAAGACAATCTTTCGATTGACTTGGACAGCTTGTCATAGCTTGTGCCGAGGTGCCGTGCGGAATTTTCCGCCATAATGTTGTTCTTGATTACCAGCATGTTTGTAACTCCTTTAATAGAAAAAGGTTTTTACTTGCCCCTGTCAGGCTCTTTTTTATTCACGGGCTGCGCTGAGTCCAACGCAACACAGTCCATTATCGCCGAAAAAAAAACGCCCTTAAGGCCTCAAAAAGCGGGTTTTTCGCAAAACTCGGCAAGGACCGATATTGCTTTGCCTGACGCGGGTGAAAGTGAAGATTGAGTGTAAAATATTTTTTCTATTTTTTTTGAGATGATTCATAATCGTCCGGACATGCCTGCCCAGACGTCATAAACGCTGTACATGCTGCACGCCGCCTGACCTGAACGGGGCATCGCAAGCTGCAAACAGACCAGTATGATCCATGTGGATTTTATCGGTCAGATACAAATCGCAAACCTGCAGAGCCTCGCAGACGGTTGTGAAGACGCCATTGGGATGGACTGACATATAAAAAAAGGAAATGCATCAGTCTGAACGCATTTCCCCAGAGAGGTTCTTCTTGATTGTGCTTGTTATGCGGAGATTTGTCTCCACGCCCCTGCCAGGTCTTCAAAGATGCCGATCAGCCGTTCCAGAAGAACCGCGTCATTTCTGGCGTTCACCTCGTTGAGCCGGGTCCAGACAAACGTGTACAGGGATCGGAGATTCCTGGCAATGTCGGCCCCGGCCTGCATATTCAGGGAAGCATTTAATTCAAAAACTATTTCCTGTGCCCGTCCCAGCGAGATGCTCCTGGCGGCGTAATCCTGCCTGCGAATTTCCATGCGGGCCTGCTTCATAAACCGCAGTGCACCTTCATACAGAAGCACAACAATTTGCGAAGGACTTTGCGTAGTCACGGCGTTTTGCCTGTAGATTGCTGCGGGATTCATACAATCACTCCAATGACTGGCACAATGCGTGCCATCACCTATATCTTCCATAACGAGGACGACCGGGCCATTTAAACGCCCGGCCGTCCCTCTATCATGGTAAGAAGTCTTGTTTTAATTATCCTTTTAAGAGGTTCAATGCCATCTGCGGCATCGTGTTGGCCTGGGCCAGCATCGAGATACCGGCCTGGGCAAGCACCTGGTTGCGGGTCAGCGCCGCCATTTCCGTCGCCACGTCCACGTCGGAAATACGCGATTCGGCAGACATCAGGTTTTCGGCCTGAATATTCAACACCTCGTCGGTGCTTTCCAGACGGTTCATCATGTAACCAAAGCTGGCGCGGGCACTGTCCTTGCGTTCAATCGCAGTGGAAATCAGTTCCAGTGCAGTCTGTGCGGCGGTGCCGTCGGTCCCGGCAATCGTGACCGTCGCACTGTCCACGCCGAGGGCTGTGGAGCGAACATCAACCGAACTGATATTGATATAGGAACCAATACCGAAATGGATCGTCTGTGAACCGGTGGCGCTGTTGAGCATGTTAATGCTGTTGAACTGCGTGGTTTCGGCGATACGATCGATTTCGGCAATCATTTGCTGGAATTCATTGTTCATGATGTTGCGCTGCTGCTCGGAATAGGAACCCGTAGCGGCCTGCTCGGCCAGTTCCTTCATGCGAATCAGCACCGCGTCAATCGAGGCCATCGCACCTTCCATCGTCTGAAGCATACTGATGGCATCCTGGGCATTGCGTGACCCCTGTTTGATCACGGCTACGTCGGCTCGCATCAATTCACGAACCGCCAATCCCGCAGCGTCATCTTTGGCGCTGTTGATGCGAAGACCGGAAGACAGCCGTTCGACAGACTTGCCCAAAGCATCATATGCTTTGCTTAACTGTCGGGCGGCGTTTTCAGCCATAATGTTATTTTTGATGGCTAACATGTTTGATTCTCCTTACCAATGATAGGTTTTCTGACAGCCTCTATTTCCGATAAAAACTTTCACTTCTTATTCCATCTTCACTCATTATCGGAAGATGTTTTGAGAACTTTAGCATTTTTAGGTCTGGTAATTTTAAGTCTTGGTAAAAACCCAAAAAGCTCATCATTTCCATTGCTATTATCGGTAATACTGCCAAAAACTTTATATCGGACGTAAAAAAAACAGCCGCCGAATCCGGCAAGGGTATTACATTAGTTATAGGGCGATAAGGACTTATGACAAGTACAAAAATAACAGGCCTGCCAGCAAAAGACCGGTTCCCGCCAGCCGCAGCAGATAAATCCCCCAGGACTGGCGCTCCATCGGAGTGGATGCAAACGTATTCCATATCAGCCCCATCACAAATACAAATAATCCTCGCCAGGACAGGACGATATTGGGTACAGTGACATTTCCGGCCAGATGAATTGCCGCCATATACAAGCCGATTCCCCCTAACAGCATCGCCCCGGCAGCACCAAACAGCAGATAATCGACTCTTTGAATTCGGTACTGCCTGTAGCGGGGTAATGCCAAAACCATCGTGCCGATGACTCCCATAGACATCTGAAGCCATAATAAGCCCGTAAACGGCGACATCAATTCCACGGTTTTACGCGTAAATATGTCGCTTATGGAATAACTCAGCGCCGCCAGCACAGCCAGTCCAACCGCCAGCAAAGGATGGCTTCCATGACCGCCGAGAGCTTTTTGCTGCCGTCCAAGTCCAAAGAAAACGATGGCCAGACTGGACAAGGCAATCGATACATAGATTCCGCCCGAAAAGGCCTCTTTCAGCCATATTCCGGCCAGCAGCGCCACCATGGGAATTTTCAATCCCAGCAGCGGCGTTACCAGACTGACATCCCCCTCCTGAAGCGCCTTACTGAACAACCAGTGCCCCACAAAGACAAATCCTGTCATCATCGCAAATGCAATCCGTGCCTCCGAGGGAATGTTCTCCTGCACAAACAGCAATACCATCGCGGCATTGATACCGGAAGCGATATTGATGCCGAAGATGACATAGCCGGCATCACACAAGCGATACCGCAGCAGAACCTTGATGCTCATGGAAAAGCCCGCCATCAGAACCGCACTGAAAAATGATAAAAGCAGCATCATCATATTGGCCTCGACGCGGGGTGTTTAGATTCTGACAGGAGCCAGCCCAGACACCGACCGCATTGATGGGCAGCGGCAGGCTCGATATAGCGATATATCATCAGGATATTTCCCGGCATATTGATCTCAATTTCATTCTATCGATTGAGGGATTATGGCCAGACTGCCACGGTTTTGCAATAGGGATCAGGATTCTAAAGCGGACTCAATACGACGGGAAATGGAAATTAGATGCCGAATTGAACGATTTGTTTTGCAGCGGCTCGAATTATTTCAGGCTTATCATATTGGCCGGAGTCAAGCTCTTTGCGGATTTGTTCAATATCAATCGTTTCATCCGTTGCGATTTGTCGTGTCTTCTCAAGATACAATGAGATGCTGGACTCAATGCCATCGGCTTGAATGGACGCCTTGTGATTCGGGCTTGGAGCCGCCGATTGATACCACGGCTCGGAAAGACCGAGAATCTGTTTTGTATCGGGATTAATCTGCATTATTGTCTCTCTGAAAGCGCACGTCACGGTTTTCAATATTTATTTTCGCAGATTTCGGACGATACTTTAGCTTTTTCTGAAAATTTTTTGTATTTTAGACCTTATGCGTACATATTCAGTGCATTCGGGTCATAATCCTTTTCTGATGAAGGAGTTGCGGCGGATTGCTGCGATGTCAAAGAAGCAGAACCCATCGAAGAACCCGACGCGCGCGGGGTATTATAATTTGCCTGACCGGCCAGATGCTGCTGGTCGGCGGCATTGAAACCCTGCGAGAATGATTCATTTTGCTGCTGGGATGAATTCTGCATAGGAACAATTTCGATCCGTCGTACCGTCACACCGCTTTCTGCCAGTGCAGCGGCAATCTGCGGGATACTTTTTTCGATATCTTTGCGGACCTCATTGTTCTGGATTTCTATAAGTCCTTCTATTTGCTCATCTTGCTGTCTGAATGTAATACGAACCGCACCCAATTCCTCCGGGCTGAGCGAGACGCGTATCTGCTGGGCAGAACCGGTGATTGTCGTCGGAATCGCATTCAATACCTGTTCAATCGGTTTTTGAAACAGGGTTGAGGACGAAGATTGCACCGGCTGGTTTCCTGTAACTTGCGAGGTCAGAACATCCCCCGTTTGATTTTGTAAATTTATATTTGCGACATTGTGAGTCGATATCTGATGTGCAGGATGGGGCAGAAGGCTATCGTATGCAACATTTTTAATCGATAGTGCCGTCTTGTTGTGAAGTGCATCGCCGCTTTCACTTACCGCGGCTGCAGCAGGATTCTCAATCTTCTCAATAAGGCTGCTTTGCTGTTTATATAAATTCTGTATCGTGTTTTTCTTTAATCCATTGACTTCGACAATCTGAGGCGATACAGGTTGTGTTTGTTCGGTCTGATTTTGGGCAGTCTGGACATGAGGTGCTTGATTTTGTAGGGCCTGATTATAAAGCGTTTTATTTTCTATGGTTTGACTTCCAACCACGACCCCGTTTATTTTCATCAGATTGTCCGACTGACCTGTTGGCATTGCCGGAATAGCGTCTTTGGCGGCTTTGATTTGCGGAGCTGCGATTACGGAAGCATCCACTTTATTGACTTTATTGGTTAATACACTTTGCAGCTCTGCATTGTCGGCTTTCGAGGTGTTTTCGGCAGAACCAGTCAAAACTTGTTTTTCTGTATTATTTTGCAGGATATTGGAATCCAGGACTTTCGTAGTTTCTACGGGAGCTGGAATTTTTGCGTTATGAACCAGACGTACATAATCCTGTTTAGAATTGGAATGCGATGCAGCCTGGGATTGTTCAGCAAGGTAATCAGCCCGTATCATCGACGCAGGATTCAGCGTGGACGGCTGGGCGGCCGCAGGGTCGGATGTCTGGTTTGATATTCCGGCCTGCCCTTCGTGCGATGTAACCATCTGCTGGTCTATCGTCGTGGTTTGCGGCTCCTTTTCCTGGCTTTGCGAATCCGTATTATTCTGATCCTGCATGCGTCTCTTTAATATCCGCTTGAAATCCGAGACCTCTTTGGCATCTGAACTTTCGCCTTCAGTCTCGCTTTCAGGCTCGGCGACCGCTTTTTCCTGAGACGATGTCGTTTTCTCAAACGCTGAGTTTCGCAAAGAATCCGTGGATAGACTCTCTGCGCCAGCACGTACCGGCTGATTGAGAATCTGACCTAAATTTGCTGCCATTTCTACCATGCCTGCTCCATATAATATAGACTATATTATGGGTAGCAATTCTAATGCCACGTCTTCCAGAATCGTATCTGATATAGCCATAAGTTATTTATCTTAAATGTGTTATCGATATTTCCAGTCGCCCTGCAATTTCTTCTGATTGCTATGGTATGCGTTTGAGGAGAAGTAATATCTGTATGAAAGGTAAACATTTCCTATCTCGCATATCTATACCTGCTATATCTTTATATATTTTCTGAAATTTGTTAGAAATCTCAAAAATACTATCCACTATTTCTGTTTGGGCGACGGCATCTTTATGTCCCTGCGGCAGAAGGACATCATACCATTTCTCTCAGGGGAGACGAGGGTCGGTCCCCTGAGTGATTTGTTTTGTATGTAATTCCTGGCTGGGAAACAGGGATTACGCTACCGGGCAACCGTATGACAGCCACAACGAGAGGATGGATGCTGCTTCTATGAAAACTGATTTTGTATTGGGGTTTGAATATGCCTGTTATCTGTGGCGAAGGGCTGATCTTGAATCCACGCCCTGCAATATCCATCGTGTCGCCCAGATTTTAACGGAGGCTGGGATTGATGTTTTCGAGATCAATCCAGACGGCTGGCTGCGGTGCGAGCCTCGCCCGCTGGGTGTTCGGGAAGCCTTAACAGGGGAATTTACGGATCACTATCTGTGCGGCACCGATTATCCCCCGGAAATTCCCGGCATGGTTTTGAAGAAAATTGCCGACAAAGGCATTCCAGTGACCTCCATTTTGTGAGCCATGATAAACACCCTGCTGTCCACGTTTCGTCCGGAGCGGCAGGTCTGTGGGGTTGACTGGAAAAACAGAGATTTATCTGCATAGAACAAGCGATACGTCAGTATAAATACCTACCCATGCAGCATTTTACATGAAAAATATTTTATTTTTTTATCAACCTTTAAAGCACCTCTATCGGCTATTATAGTGTGAGTACATGGGAGAGTGATGAATCTGATGGGAAATGCGTTTAGGGAGAAACTTTGTGTTCTGCACCCCCCCTGCTAACAGATTCATTCCGTTATTTTTAACCCTTTTTGAAAGACATATTGGTATGAGACGATTAGCTTTGTTACTTGCTTTAGCATGTCTGTGGGAATGGAGTGCGGCCACGGTTTTTGTCCGTCCGTGCACGGAGGATTTATCAACACTGACTCATCGCGATATCATGGTGGGACAAGAATACCCTCTGCTGGTCTATGCTGATGCCAATGACTTATGGAGCGGCGGCCTGTTCATTGCCGATGCGTTCCGCAGCCGCGGTTCTCTGCACGCCCGGGATAAAGACCCCAACTCCCGGGACTGGACCGGCAGCCATCTGGATGCAGCCGGTCTTGATGCCCGTGTCATTGAATGGAACGATTCGGCCATGTCAGGATTTGATTTCTATAATGATGTGACCAAGCGTCGCCCGGGACACTGGTTTATTGTGGACTATCGGGCAGACAAACCGGGAACCTGCAGGGTTGATTTTTTTCAGCATCACCTCTCCTGGACGGTACCGGACCCGAACCACGCTGTTGTTTTTGAGAATCTTGCCAATCGTGATTTAGATCGTAACGAGGTGGTTAATTTCCAGGATTTCGGCCTGTTTTCGCACCAGTGGCTCGCACAGGACTGCACCGAGCCATCCTGGTGCTACGGCGCCGACATCGATCAGGACGGGCAGGTCGGAATCGAAGACGTTGTCCTGTTTGCCGAATACTGGCTGTGGGGAACCCCCAACTGGCAGCAGGCCGAACAGGTTATCCCGGAAGAACCCAACCTCGTGTACGCCGTCCGCGATGCCAATGATCTGCCGGAAATCACTCTGCTCGTGGGATCCAGCAGAACTCTTTATCTGACTCAGAAAGCCAACGGCGAGAACGTCAATATCTTCTCGCTGGAAGTCAATATCTCCGATCCCAACCTCGGCATCATCGACAACACCGAAAGGGATCCCAACAATCCGGCTATCGGTACAGCATGCATTCTGATCAGCCCGCGAGATACCTGGTTCGATTATTTCGGGCCGGGCTATAAGCAGCCTGAAGGGATTTACATGCTGGGCGTCAGTATGTGGAAGCCGATTGACGACGGCGCCCTGGCCAGCTTTGTTTATACCGCGACACAGCCCGGAGATGTGGTCCTGTCATTGATGCACGAAAACATCTACCCGGCCAGGCTGGAATCGCTGCTGATTCATCAGATTATGCCGCCGACGGCTTCATCCGCTTCGCTTACCGAAACCGTGGGACTGCTGGAAGAAATCTATGACAGCAGCGAAGAACTGCAGTCCAGCATCGCACCGGCGGAATGGAATTCGTTTATTGAATCCGTTATCGAATCCGCGGATCCGAACCAATAATAACCCCTCATACGACTATTTGAATAAAGGTGATTTATGATTAAACACGCAGCAGTTCTGGTTCTTTGTCTGAGCGGCATCCTCCGGGCCGACCGGACCTTATCGTCCGCCGAAACAACGGCATTACTCAAAGCCCTGACCGACAATCCCCGACTGACATGGCTTCCAGCCGGGACCATTCAGGCCAGCCACCTGGAATATCACGATGTCGAAAAAGTCCTTATTGAATCGTCGGAGACCATTGCCAGCAACGGAACCCAGTTCCGCTGGGAAATCCTGCTCAACAATGCGGACCCCAACACAACCCAGTCCATCCGTACCACGTACAGTCTGTCCGGAGACATTGATGTGCAGGCCAATCAGCATCGTATTTTCGGCTGGGACGGCAGCAAAGCGATTCGCTACTACAAATCCGCCGGACAGGCCATGATCGAAAACGGCACGCCCGAGTTCATCGGCGGCCCGTTCAGCGCCGGAATCATCCCGTGGGGGCATGGCTTTTACACACTGACCAATCTTTCCCGGTGTGCTGCCAGTGCGGTCGAGCAGGTCAATGACGGGAAGACCGCCATCAAGCTGCAGCTTACCCCCCCGGATACCGCAGGCTCATTTCAGATGACTTTTCTGCTCGATCCGGCCCGACAGTACAGCGTAATGACCTTTGAGATGGAAGACCCGCAGTATTCCAAAATACGCCAGACCTATCGCAATTATGTCCAGATCAACCAGAAGTGGGTTCCGACCATTATCACTATCGAACGATTTCTGAAACAGCCTTACGGCCTTCAGCTCAGTTCCTATGATGACTGGAAGCTGGATTTAATTACACCCGAGATTCCCGACTGCAACTCGCTGAGTATTGAATTCGACACGGGGACGCTGGTGGAAATAAAGCCCTCACAGACATCTCGTACTATTCTGTATCACGCTGCCGATAAAGCTAAAATCAATGAGCTTCTGGCTGAAAAGATATCCCTCCAGACTCACTCTGCAATCGAACATACCAATTGTGCGACTGTTGCCGCCTCCTTTGTGGCTAAAAAGTTCTCCCGTTCCGTATCCGCTGAACAATTGAACCTGATCGCATCCTCTGAAAACCAGATGACCAGTCTGTTTCAGCTCAAACAGACCCTGGAAGAGGCAGGGTTGTCCTGCCTGGCCGTGGAAACCGACCTGGAAACCCTCCGACAAGCAAACAACTGCCAGGCCGTTCTGCATCTTCCCGTATCCAGCCATTACATCATCCTGGATCATATCGATGACCAGTATGTCTGGACCATCGATCTGACCAATCGCAAATTCTACTACCGTACCGCCATCAGCGAATTCAAAAAACAATGGACCACCGGCACGGCCCTGCTGGTCTCCGACCAGCCGCAAAACCTGCCCGCCCAGCAGATTCATCCCATCTCACTGATGACACAACAGCAGATTCTCGGAGGCGATCCGGCCGGGTACTCCTGCACGGATTTACTACAGGTCGATTCCCGCATCGAGTGCCCGCCGAAGATTGGATTACTCTGTGGAGGGGCTCATTATATCATCTATGAACGGATGGGGTGTCAGGAAGACCCCAATGGCGGCCAGTGCTACGGAACAAGCCAAATCGGCTATAATTACGCACATTGCATCAACAATCCATCGAATCCGACGGTATGCATTTCAAACGGTCGTTTTTACACCCGCTATATTCGAGCTTGTCAATAATCTTAGTTCTTAAATATTGTTAGTCCGGTCTTGAATTTTTTGACCTGTTTCTGGTATAGTATCGGAAACAGGTCTTTTTTATTAACAAATACTGGACAAAATGAGTCGTAAAGCCTTTACACTGATTGAACTGCTGATTGTGATTGCAATTATTGCCGGTTTACTGGGGATCACCCTCCCGGCCATCCGACTCTGCAAGCAACGAGTCCTGTCATTATCCTGCACCTCCAATCTCCATCAGCTTTCCATGACTCTCAATGCGTACGCAAATGATTACGCCAGCTATCCTTATGGTTTTTCTGATTTGCCGGAGATGCGATCAATGCCTGCAGAAGAATATACAGGCGATGCAACCAAGGACTGGCCGGGCAAGTGGTGGCCTGATTCCATTGGTCAAGTCATCAAATCATCGACGATGATGGATTGTCCCGGCTCAAAAGAGGACTGGCTATATAAAGAATTATACGGAAATTATGGCGTCAATTATTCGATTTGTAAAATATCTCCCCTTTCCCCCAGAGAAACGGAATTCGTTGGAAAACCACTTCAACCTACTCAGATTCGCCACCCTTCTGAGGTTATCCTGGTTATGGATGCCGGCTACAGCCTGATAAGCTGGAAAGCAGCCACATCGGCCCCGTCTGCTTCGCTTGAAATTACCAAACGAAATCCCTGGTTTTATGTGCCTGGACTGACTTCGGTCAACGAACAAAAAACGATTGATTCAGAGAAAATAGACGATGCCCTTTCGGGGCGCCATCCGGGTAAAACCGTCAACATCGGATTCTGTGACGGCCACGTAAGTCCATTGGATGCCGAGTCGCTGGCCGTGGAACGACTGCCGGACGCCCAAACCAAACCGAATTATCGATACTGGTCTCCATAGACCGGGCATGAATGGGGATTATTATTTCGTTCCCTGATAGCGAGGAAAGACTTTCTGAATTTCATCAACAAGGGTCGCAGTGTCTGGATAATCAACTACCATTTTCATCCTCAACTGCTCTTCCTGGCCCGATAGTTGTTCCCACCATTCAATCCGCTCCGGCAGCAGAGTGGATGCATTCAGAAATCCCCGCCACCGACGAGCAATCTGGCCCGTTGAGCTGTCTGCCTGCCCCCATTGCAAATCATAGACCTGCTGTCCCGGCCGGGCGACGGCAAGCCCTTCAACCTGGACCCATGAATACGCCGCAGGCAGCTCCTGGATACTGTTAAACGGCATTAAACCATATCCGTTTTGACTGGCCTGAAAAGGCGGAAGCAAAATCTGTTTGACAGGCTCCTGTGCAATGGAATCGGAGTTGAGCATCGTTTTATTATCCAAATCCCACAGTGTCGCGTTTTCAGGATTTTGATACATTTGAATCCGGAGTTCTCGTGAAATCAGAATGGTTTGAACTGGCAGCGTCTGTTCCGGCACAAAAATCTGAATGCGGCAGTTGGTAAGCTGTTCGACCGCCTGATAAACCTGTCTTAATGCAATCCCCTGGGCAGAAGGAACCGACAGAAAACAGACTGAAATTACCATTAAAATGCCGGCGGCAAGACCGGCACGAATCCAGACTCGGCGCGAAACCCGTCCGCCCTGCTGTGCGGATTGCTGTGTATCCCTGACGGCGGAAAGCTGCTTAACCTGCACCTGAATGTGTCCGTCTGAATCAAGAACGGCCCGGGTATAAACGCCGGATTTTTCTGAATTTCTGATTTGATCGAAAACACCAGCAATATTCTGCGGCAACGCTTCCCGAAGCGGCTGTCCCGCCAGATGCACAACCGCCTGTTCCATCTGCTCAGCGGTTAATCGCATTTCCTGAAACCGCTCAAGCTGGTTTCGACAGGCCTGGCAATGCTCCAGGTGGGCCGTGACAGGGGTCAGCACCTCAATTGCCTGCCCCGGGAAACTCAACAGCGGCAGAAAAGGTTTTACTTCATCACAGCAGACCCATGCATTCAGCAGGCGATGATGCATTGCCAGATGCTGCATGTTTAAACGGGTCGTTTTCGAATCGGCCTGTTCCTGCAGACAGCTCTCCAGCCTGCGGATTTCCGACTGACACGCAGAGCATCCGGAAATATGGGTATGAATCGCACTCGGTATATCCGAATGACGGCCGGACAGGGCATCATAATAATACGTCGATGCCTCTGGACATAATTGATTATTCTCCCTCATCATGGTCAGCCCTTTCTTGTATTCCTAACAAGGTTCGAACTTTTTTGAGTCCAACCGAAATATACTTTTTAACAGACTGGGGTTTGATGTTCATCAATTCAGCAACCTGCCCAATCGTATGCTGTTCACGATATCGCAGTCGAACCGCCAAGGCCTCTTTTTGGGATAAATGGCCGTCCAGCGCCTTCAAAATCCGCTGAATCCTTTCATCGTAGAGTGTTTCATCCATTGTATTTGCCTTATAGATATCCGCCTGGTCCTGGGCATAGCCCTTGAGCTTTTGCTGGTATCGGATATTCCTTCTCCTGTAATCTTTCGCCTTATCGAAGATAATTTTATATAAATACCCTTTTAGATTTTGAACATCTCCGGGAATCGGCCTGGAAACAAAAAACAAGAATAAATCATTGAAACAATCATCGACGTCATGAGGGTCCGATAATGCATATCGAATGACAGACCGAATAAACACCTCATGCTCAGTAAAGAGCTTGTGCGCAGCTTCAACCTGTTTGTGGACATCCTCTGTCCGGTCTGTATCTTTCGATAACACCTGCTGTTATATCCCGTTTTCTGGCATTTATAGAACATTGGATTACGTGTCCCAATCATAGTAAATCGTCTCAAAAAAATCAATTTAATAGGTTACCTAAATTGAATTTGCTCCATTAAGATAAATCCACAAAGGCCGAAATACGTGAAATCGCCTTGCACACCTGTTAGGGCAGAACCCTGGTTTTGCATTCGACCGGATTTTCTCCAATTCTGTATATAAAGCCGTCTGAGAAAACTAAAATGGTGATAAGAAAAAGGAGATTTCTCAAAATTTCTTCAACTTTTCTTTATCCGGACTATCCCTCCTCTTTATTGTATGTATTATAGGACAATTGTATCATTGAATTGGACTATCCTGCGCCTCGACAAAACCACGCAGATAAGTTTCTTCTATGGAATAAAATGATTTGTTTTTTATAGATAAAAAAAAGCCGAAATAGACGTATTCAAAGAGACATAAATGAATTATCTTTTAATTTTTCAAAAATGACAAATATCTGGATAGTAAACTTTATGGAGGACAAATGAGCTTATTCCGCATAGGGTGCAAGCTGGCACTGATTGGTATTTTATTCATTGCAAATACAGGCTTTTCAGCATCTATTTTTATTAGAACAGGACGTGACAAAGCTGCTGAAATTCAGCCTGAATTTACCGTGACCGCCAATGACGCCGGTGAGCCTGTTTTCTCAAGCGTCCAGGATGATAACATTCAGTATCTCAGTCAGACCGGCCAGCCTCGAATACCGTGGAAGCTGATCACTGTGCTGCTGCCGCCGAACGCGGATTTATCCTCGGTGGCCGGACAGGTTATTTCGATTCGGTATGAGTCCCTGGGAACTGGATGGACGGTAAACCCCATGCCTCCTGCGGCAACACGTGATGAGCAGAATAACGAGATTGTAGTCTGGCCTGCCGACAGAGTTATTGTGGATGGGAAAGATGTTGAAATCTACCAGGCCGATGCATTCTGGCCGTACGAGGAAACCCGAGTCGTCCAGGCCAGCCAGCTTCGTCAATGGCGACTGGCGGAAATTGCAGTCCCCCTGGTGCGTTATAATCCGGTCACCGGTGAACTGCTCAAGCTCAGTTCGGCCGATGTGAATGTTGATTACAAGCGAAAGGCCCAGCCGGCCAGAGCCGGCCAGCCCAAACGCGACCGGCGAGGTCGGGATCGCGTCGGGCGTCTGGCCGTAAACTTTTCGGATGCCGCAACAGAGTACGAGGCAGCCGCAGCGGGTACCGACTCGTCTTCATCAACCACATACTCCACATCCGAATCCTCATTGGACGCCGCTGAAGCAGGTGTTAACTCGACCGGCTATGCCATCATTACGACCAGCACGCTGAGAAACAGCAGCACTAAACTGGCCTCGTTTATCACCCACAAGCAAAACCGCGGTTTCACGGTTTATGTCGTAACCGAAACCCTGTGCACGTGTACCAATACCGGCGTCACCAGTGACGGCTGGGGCGGCGGCACCGGCAGCACCAGTGCGGTCAATATTCGAACATGGCTCAAAAACAACTACCTGAGCAAGGACCTGCTGTATGTTCTGCTGATCGGCAATCCCAATCCTGATACCGGCAACGTCGCCATGTTCAAAAACAGTTACGCCACCTCGGAAGACGACTGGGCTCCGACCGATTACAATTTCTGGTTCCTGGACAGTGATTCGGGAAGCGACCGCTACTGGGAAGTCATCGTCGGGCGTATCCCGAACTATGATTCCTCGGTGACGTACCTGGACAGCATTCTCCAGAAAACCATGGACTACGAGAACTCCACCGACACCAACTGGCGCCGCAATGTTCTGCTGCCTATGGTTCCGCTGGACAGTTCCACCCCCTGCTATCAGCTCGGAGAAGAGATCAAAAATAATCTGCTGGAATCCCGCGTTATTCCGTCGTATCGCATCTATGAAGACAACTATGACGCCCTCCCCCCGCCGGAAGCCCTTTTGTCAGGCACCTCGCCTGCGAAAGCCTGGGCCAACGGACGATACGGCCTGGTCTCCTGGCAGACCCACGGCAACCAGGATTTTGCCGCCAGTGTCATCAGCAGCAGCGATGCCGGTTCCCTCAACAATGCCTATCCCGCCGTCACCTGGCAGGGGTCGTGCCTGAATGCGTATGCTGAAAACAGCAACAATCTGGCCTATCGCCTTCTGCGGCAGGGAGCCGTCGTTACCCATGCCGCCACGCGCAACTCGTGGTATTATGTCGGCGAAAAAAGCTTTACCAACACCAGCAGCAACGGCGGTTTTGCCTATAAATTTGCCGACCGCATCCTGCGGGGCGACACCTGCGGCATGGCCCTCGGAACGGTTCGCCAGACTCTGACTCCGGGCCTCTGGAGCAACTTTACCCGGTATGTCATTTACGGCGACCCCTCTGTCCGCCTGTTCTATGATATGACCCATTTCACGGTCTCCCCCACGGACGCCTTTTACGCGATGAAAACCATGGGGCAGACCCCCTCGGCAGTCAGTCGGACGTATACAATCAAGAATAATACCTCCTCGACCATCAACTGGACTGCAACGGAAACCGCAGACTGGTTTGATTTGTCCTCCACCGGCGGCACCCTCGCCGCCGGCGGGACCGCAGTCGTCACCGTCAGCATTAACACCGCTGCAACCGAAACCATGCCCGCAGGTTTGAATTCGGGCAGCATCACGTTTACCGACACGACCAACAACATCGCTTATACCCGCGCCGTGCAATTGGACGTAACGACAGCCATGATCGGACACTGGAAATTCGAGGATGCCGCCGGTTCCGTCGCCTCGGACAGCGGCCCCTTGTCCAATTCCGGCACGCTTGCCGATACCGATATTGACGGGACCTCATTAGACCCCGATTCCGCTGTGGATAACGACACAGACAACGCCATGTCCTTTGAACTGAATTCGACCGTCGGCAAGTTCGGCTCGGCCCTGATGTTTGATGGAATGGGCGATCACATCACGCTCAACAAGTCCGTCATTACTCCCGGACCCGGCTTTTCCGTGTGCCTGTGGGTGTATCCGACCGCGGTCAAGACCTGGGCACGCTTTATTGATTTCGGCAACGGTTCCGGCGCCAACAACCTGCTGCTGGCACGCTATTCATCCACCAATGACCTGGTATTTGAATCCTATAACGGTTCTTCCAGCGGAGGTGCGGTGCGGGCCGCCAATGCAATTGAATTGAACAAGTGGCAGTTTTTCGCCGCCACACTCGATACCTCGGGCAATGTCAAGATTTACAAAGACGGCGTTCTGGTAAAGACCGGAACGTCGGCCGCACTGACCAAAGTCAACCGCACCCGGTGCTATATCGGCCGCAGCAACTGGTCGTCGGATGCATATTATCAGGGCGGCATGGACGACATCCGCATTTTCAATACCATCCTGACCCAGCAGCAGATTCAGAATCTGATGGTCGGCTTCACCGAGGCCTATGCACCCAGACCCGCCGAACATAGCGGCGCCTCCCAGCAGACCATGCTCCAATGGAGCGGCAGTGAAAACGCCGTCGGCTACCAGATTTACATGGGAACCGATTCAGCCGCGGTTACTGCGGCTACTCCAGCCAGTACGGAGTACATGGGCTGCCGTACCATAACCCAATTCAATCCCGGGGAACTGACCCTCGGGGATCGCTGTTACTGGCGTGTCGATACCATTACCTCCGATGGTTCGATATTGACCGGCCCGGTCTGGGACTTTGTGGCAGCCGGTTCACTAACCCGACAGGTTTATACCGGCATCACCGGCGAAGCGGTCAGTAATCTGACCAGCGCCGCCAAGTATCCTAACAGTCCGGACATCTATGAATACATTAACAGTTTTGAAGGTCCCACCAACGTCCTGGATTACTATGGTACCCGCCTGGAAGGCTATCTGACGCCCAGGACCAGCGGCACCTATTATTTTTACATCTCCGGCGATGACGGCATCGAGTTATGGTTCAGCCCCAACAGCAGTCCTTCCAGCAGTTCCAGAATTGCTTACTCCACCTCCTGCAGCGGAGTGCGGGAATGGACCAAATATTCCACGCAGAAATCATCCGCCAAGATACTCGTTGCCGGGCAGAAATATTATATTCGCGCCCTGCAAAAAGAACATGGCGGCGATGACCATATCGCTGTGGGCTGGCAAGGGCCGGACAGCCCCGCCATCAGCGTCATCGACGGACAGTTTCTGACGCCGTATGTGACCAAGGCGGCGCCGATGTTCAGCGGCGAGGTCATCACCAAGGCCCCGGCCGCCGAAGGCAAGGCTTATCAGCGGTCCATCACCGCCGATATGGCCGTCAGCGGCACCT
>Ga0228536_1000881_pt1 | contig 40817 bp, 33 predicted proteins | sample SJ1Smetagenome_FD_168611 | JGI IMG/M metagenome (GOLD analysis project Ga0228536, IMG submission 168611) | Enriched culture of PCE-dechlorinating microbial communities from Ithaca, New York, USA - SJ1.S | ecosystem: Engineered > Modeled > Simulated communities (microbial... > Unclassified...
TTTTCGTGTACGATTTACGCATCTTGCGGTCTCCTAATAAAGGTAACTTATTTTTAGTTGATGCTATTACGTTACCTTGACCGCAAGATTTTTCAACTCACTTTCAACGACAATCGGGACATGTTCTGAAGCTTGACGAAAGTACCCTGCGATCCATCAAAAAAACAAGATCAGAGGAGATATTTTCGCTCTATAAAAACTGCTCACCTGATATTTTCACGCTCGAGCAGTGGGAGGTCATTCGTCTTCGATTCGAATACGGTCTAAAGCAGAAAGATATCGCCAAAAGGCTTGATATCGAACGAAGTACAGTCGGTGATCGACTCAGACGAGCTAAAAAGAATATGGAAAATTATTATAAAAGAAAAAATTCGTACACGTCAAACCACGTCCAATCGCAGCATTACCTCCAAGATACAGAAGACAACGAGTGAAATGGCCCATCAATTTCAAAAGGTTAATAAAATGCAAAGCTTAAGCCTAATTACTGAGCAAATAAGAGAGCAATATGGTGGTTTTGAAAGTTTCGTGATACCTGCTGAGAAATTAGCACTCACAGACAATGGGTTCCTAAGCACCGGCAAGGATGAATTTTCATTTACATTGGAAGGGCTCGACCAGTTTGCCGGCCTGGCTGAAATACCAAAGCCGTTTTTTAGATCGCTTGAATCCGACCTTCGTTGTATCCTTTTTAACCGCCGCCTCAAAGTACGATTAAACGACAACCGAATAACGAATCATATTCGTATCAATCTAAATCAATATCACCAAATTATCGGTTTTGATGACCCGAAATTATCCCAAATCAACCCAGTTAAATTAATGGAAGTCATTAATTCCTCCTTGCCGCAAAGCTTATCTGCTCAGAAAGTAATGGTTGGAAGTTCTTACATCGGGACAAACAGCCTGCATATCAGTTGTTTTTCGCCTGAACACCTCACTGAGCCTCGGCCAGGTGACGTGATAAATGGAGGAATTGATATCGTACATCATATTTCAGGAGAAAGCGGAACCCAAATCAGTTGCTATTTACGAAGACTTATCTGCACCAATGGAGCGACTACCCACATTTGCAAGGATAATAAACCATTGCGTGTACGACGCTTACCTAACGAACGGTTTGATGAAGCGGACATGTTTCAGCATATCCATGACCGCCTCGCCCAAGCATGGGAACAGATTGACGTGAAACTGGCAGCTATCAAGGCTTTAACCGAAAAGGAAAGAACCTCTCTGGACTTTTTAGAACAGCACCGAACAAGGCTTTCTTTAAATAATCATATGTTAGCGGCAATCCGCTAAGCTATCGCAGAGGATGAACTTGGTCCAACCAATACTCAATACGATCTTTTCAACTCGATATCCCGAGTGGCCACCCATCATCAAAATCTAACTTTTCGTCAGCGGAGAACGCTCAGTCGACTTGCCGGGGAATTCAGTCAACAGGACATTCACAGGTGCGATAAATGCGGAAGCTGGCTGACATTAAATTAGTGATTTATGGTTTAAAGAATTGATACGGAACATTAAAAAGGAGACAGACTATAGCGCAACAAAAGATCGATGATGACTTTGTACACGCGGCGCTATCAGGTATGGCGCTTGGAGCTAATAATCGGTTTGAGTTATTCGCTATTTAAATGCCTTACGGCCTGAGCTTGATCAGGCATACTCACTATGGTTAGCAATAAATGTTTCACAGAATGAATTAAGAATAATTCAGTATGAACGCAAATAATAACAATCCAAATCCCGGCGGCATCGTTTCTCGAATCCGAGCTGCCCTGGAGCGATTTTCCTTAAAAAAGATTCACCAGCCGGATCAGCCTTATATCCCGCAGCCGGATCAAAATTCGAATGACTTTTTTTCCAGCCTGGGAGCCGACACGGAACATTGCGAAATGGAGGCAGACATCCACGATCTGTCCGGAACCCTGGTCCAGTTTGGTACCCGGAAAATCGTCCAGATTGACAAAAATGGGCGGGCCAAAGATCTTTCCAAAGGGCAGTCCTATCGAATTGGCAGCAATAAAATTGTGTCCCGGATCGAAGACATTGCCGGCATTTGCCCCATTTGCGAGGTCATCGCACTGACCGAATTTCAGGCCGGACGAATCCCCCTCCAGCAGGCGCAGCTTGCGTCGATGTACGACAAAGCGTCCGCGGCCAAATGCGATCTCTGTCACAGGAACATCTGTGCCGCCCACTGCCGTCCGGTTCAAATCGAAGAAACAACTCATAATGTCTGTGCCAACTGCCTGCAAAAGCTGGAGTCCCAGAAACGCAAAAAACAAATCCTGAATTTCCTGCTGGCGCCGTTTGCCAAAACTGAGGATCAGCAATGAGACCGCTCCAGTGCCAATACGAACCGAATCGAAGGAAACTTGAGTCCCTTGAGAAAGAGGTGCGGGACAAGGCTTTAATTCATCAGCCAACCGTGCAAAACCTGCTGCAGCAGGCGTATAAGACCTGGAATGAACATGTCTTTGATCTAGCCCTCAGCCGGCTCAGTTTGATCCTAAAAACTAATAACACGCACGAAATGCGAACCACCGATGCTTTCCGGCCCTACTGTCCTTTGGCTTTAAGCCGCTCTGGAAAATTGCATTTATTAAATCAGATGGATCATATCCCCATTTATATTGACCCCAACAAGCTCGTCACCGGCCTTGGCATATTCGGCCCCCAGGGCGGCGGAAAATCCCGGCAAATCATCCATCTGTGTCAAGAACTCAGACGTATTGCTCCCAATGTCACAACAACTATTATTAATCCCAAAGGCAAGTTTTCCAATCTGCCCGATTTTTACCAACTGGACTTGTCCAACCTATCTTTTGATATTTTGCCGCCGGCAAACGTCAGTATCGAGCATTTCACTTTTGAAGCGATGCCGATTTTATCCAGCACCGCCGGCTTAATTTATGCCCTCGAATTACTCTATCAGGCCCTGGATATCGCCTTAGCCCAGCGTCAGCACTATATCAATCAGACAGGAACAGACCCTGGCCTGTGCCTCCAGGATATTTATCTTGCCTTAAAGAGCATCAAGGTATCCAGCTTCCGAAGGGCCGGCTATCACGACGCTGCGGTCACCGCCCTGGCACTCATTTTAGGCAAACAACATCTTTTTTCCTGCCGCAAAGGAATTCCCCTGGACTGGCTGTTCAGCAATAATGTCGTTGTCAATGCCCGCAGTCTAACCGATGAGATGCAATGTCGCTTCTTTGCGATTTATCTTCTTTACTGGCTTTATCAGCGGGCACGTAACACCTCCGAAACGCATCAGCTCAAACATGTCCTGATTATTGATGACGCCACTCGATTTATTGGGACAACCGGAACTGCATTTGACGGCCACACCAAAACCAGCCCGTTAGGGCATTTATTGGCTGTTCTTCGTTCCAGTGGAATTTGTTTGATATATGCCACCCAACTGCCAGCTCAGGTTGATCCTTCTGTGCTATCGCTGACGCGAAATATCCTCGTCGTCGGCAACATCATAGGCAACGAACACCTTCGCGTTATTCAAAACATGATGTCACTAACGGATACCCAGGTATTCTCAATCCCGGCATTTAAAACACGCCAGACACTTGCCTTTATTTCTGGCTCCGACTGGGCTTATCCCATCCATGGCTGGACAGCCAACGTGGAATTAAACCAATATACCACGGCCAATCCACAGCCAGCACAAATCAACGTGATTCCCTGGCATCCTCTGACCGAAATTCCCCAGCAGCCTGCACCCGCAGTCCCGAATGCTTCGCCTGTCAGCACACCTCATAGTACTCCCCAGGCAACGGTATCCAAACCTGCTATTAGCAGCGATTTGGATCGTTTAATCTATGATTGTATTGCCTATCCCTTTGACAAGGTTCGTGATCGAGTCAAACGCCTTGGTTTCTCGGTTCGCAGTTACGAGTCTGCCAAAAATGAGGCCATCCAGAACGGCAGTTTAATCTCTTCATCGGCAAGCAAATGCCTCTATTTAATTCCAACTCAGACGGCCTTTGACCGATTTGGTATTGTCAATCCGTATACACGAGCAACCAGCGTTGAACATGCTTTTTATGTCCAAATGGCAGCTCATAGCTTAAAGCAAAATCCCAATTTAAAAGTGCAGGCTGAAACTCCCATCGGCACCAAGGGCGCAACCATTGATGTCACTGCCGTCGATCCGTCCGGGGACATGACCGCCGTTGAGGTCACACTGTCAACTTCGAATCTGGCCAGCAACGCATCAAAACTGCAGGCGACCGCCTATACACACATTGTCTGGCTGTGCCGTGATGAAAAAACCGCCAAGGCCGTCAAGGCTTTCTTCAACAAGACTACGTCATTGCCGCCGGAATTAATCACAAAGTTCCAATACACCTCGTTTGGAAAATGGAAAGTCATTTAATTGAGAAAGGAAAACACTATGCCACAATTAAGTTTAACCAAAATTTTTGCGGCCATCCTCGGAATCATCATCCTGATTAACTTAAGGGAAGCACTCGGTGTCTTTGGGCCGGTTTATGACTGGTTTTGTGAGAGCCTTGACGGAATCCGGAACTTTCCTGAAGGGGCACAAACCGCCATCGCGTTCCTGTCCATAGCATTAGCCTGCGTAATCGTGTCAAAACACATTAAAAAATAATTTTGAAAGGGAAAAACATGTATGAAAAAAAAGTATCTACAGCTAACCCCGGACTTATCGTCAGTATTCTCGATGGCAGTTGTTCCACTCAGGACTGCCTGCCGGGAACAACCGATGCCGTTGCCACCTGGATCGAACGCTTTGAAGGAATTATCCTGATGGAACTGCTGACACGAAGCACCGCCATGCAAGGAGAACAGGCAACGATCAAGCCACGATATTACAATACCTTTATATTGTATGGCAGTCAGCCTGACATCTGGGGAGAAGACATCATGGATATTGAAACCACTGCCAGGAAATTCAAAGACAGCAATCACTCATTTGGCCTTGGAAACCTTGGAAGAACCGATACAAAGACCGCTTTTGAAAAGGCTTATTCCATCCTGCAAAATGCTGTCACTGACGATCGTTTCAAGGAATCCTTCCCGCCGATGCTTTTTCATTTGACCGACGGCCGCAGCGACACGGATGCCGATCCTGTTGCAGATAAAATCAAACAGCTGTCCACCAGCGACGGCAGTACCCTGGTCGTCAATGCCTACATCGGCGCCAAAACCAATCTTGCCTACCAGGGACCGGAGGATTTCCCGGGATATACCACCGAAGACGAAGCCGGCCCAAGTGACGACAACATCCGATTGTACAACATGTCGTCGGAAATGCCGGAAGCCATTTATCAAAATCTCGTCAGTGACGGCATCTTTCCCGCCCTTCGCCAAAACGCCCGGCTGTTTTTCGATGTCCGTACCAAAGAAATGCTCAAACACGTCATCCAGGTCGTCGGCTCCATCGGCTCACGCGCCGACCGAACAGAAAGGTAAACGCTATGAACAATATCCAGATCATCCGTGTGGTTTCGCCCTCCTCTTTGGGGGGCGAAACCAAAAACCAGGACCGGGCAACCTTTGACAAAAAGGCCAATACCGCCTGTGTCTGTGACGGTACCACGTCATCCCCCTATTCCGCCTTGGCAGCCAGTATCGTCTCGAGTTATGCCCCCCTGTTTCTAAATGATATCAATAACTTGAAAGTGATCGCGGAACTATTATACGCCCATCGAAATAAAGCCCTCCAGAACGATGTCGCTGTAAGTCCCGCCATTCCTGAATCCATTCGCAACCTGGTACGGGATGCGGCAAAACAAGGCCTGAAAACCAGTTTTCAGACCACCCTCGTTGCAATGGGCTTTATTTTGCAGGATTCCTACATCCGGGCCAAAATCGTATCCTGCGGGGATTCAGGCATCTTTGCTTTTTCCTCAGCCGGCCAAGTTCTGATGACCAATTTATCGGAGAACGAAAAGCGGGGAGAGGATCGCTCTTTGAACACGATCACTTTTTGCCCAGGCTCTGAACTGTTAGTCAAATCCGAGGGACAACTGAGTAAACTTCCCCAGATTATGTCCCAAATCAACCTTGATAACCCCGACAAATGGCTCCTTTGCCAGACCCTCTGCAGTACAAACAACAATAACAGTCCAGACACCCAAACCGCAACAGGGCTGCGTTTGTCGCCCAATGAATCCCTCCTAGTCCCAAAGTATCTGTTTTATGGCTTCAAGGATCCAGGATTCCGGGAATACGGCCGCCTGTATTATTCTCGGTTTATCAGACGGTTAGCCCAACCCAAAATGGCCTGCTCGGATATTCACTTTGATGCCAAGGGGAATGTGACTGCCGTTTTACCCGATCACTTCAGTACCGGCAACTGGGACTATGTTGAAGACCGATTTCCAATCGATACGCATTTTTTGCTTTGCACCGACGGCTTCTATCGAGCTTTTGCCGATCCGGGGGCTATGTGGAACTGGCTGACGACCAACCGGTCGGGATTATCTAAAAAGGCATCACGACTGCACCTGCTAAATGACCTGCACCATCGACTCCACCAGACCTGCGGCGACGATGACATTTCGTTTATCTGGATAAGTCCGAGGAGGAATGACGATGCACTCTGACTTGATGAATAAATGGTTAAGAAGTAAAAAGCCGGCCCTGCTGAATAACTTGCGGCTTTGCTTGAAGGAAAGCCCTTTTGTGCCCAAGACCCCCCTTTGCATTCAATGTGGTCAGGCGGAGGTGTTTTTCCTGAAAGCAGACGACAACAAAACGTATATCCTGAAGCGTTTTCACGGCAACAATTGTCCGGATTCAACCTATATCGAAGCCATTGCATCCTTGCTGCCGCCTTATAAACCTTTCCAGTGCGGAACTCAGCGCCAGGTGCTCAGGAAATCCTCCCTGAAACACGCTGCCGGATGCTTCTATTTTCCTGAACTGGCAGCCTATCTGGAAAAGACCATCTTAATGCCAAAGACCGCAGGCCAGGATTGGAATAGCCTCAATGAACAGCAGCGAAATCGAAAAGTGACCGTCAGCAGAAATGGGCGACTGGCATTGTGTAATAACCTGGCACAGATTATTAAAAGCATGGAAAAACATCAGGTCAGTCACCGGGATTTATCGGCTGGAAACGTTTTTTTGGACAAGGCAACACTTGAAGTCGCCCTCATCGATTTCGACAGCCTCTATCACCCCCGGCTGGTCATGCCAACCGCAACAAAAATTGGTTCCGAAGGCTATATTGCACCCTTTGTCAGACCGGAGAGTTCCAAACAAACCTTCTGCACGATTGCCGACCGGTTTGCCCTGGCCATCCTGTGTGTCGAGTTTCTCATCCTGGGTCCAGACTCCCCATTTTCACATGACGGAGGCATCTTTCAGCAAAAAGACCTCTTTAACCGTACCGGCAAGACGATTTGGTATGCGGAAAAGAAGCTCCAGCGGGAGTTCCCGGAAGCGCTGAACCTGTTCCAAAAAGCCATCCGAAGCCATTCTTTTGCCGGTTGCCCCAGGCCGGAGGACTGGATCGCCATTAGCCTGGCCAACGGACATTTCCCCACGGTTAATAGTCTCTCTGAAGTAAAACTGGAACTGCCCAAACCAACCCAAATAACTCCGTCATTAGTATTGCCGGAAGACCCCTGGAAAAATATGAAAGGAGAATTAAACAATGGGAATCTTAAACCATCTGTTAATCAGCATCATTCATCTGCTCTTGGTGGCCATCGACATTTTGATCTTGATGATTTTATTAAAACTCAGCAGTTATCACTGGAAAATTCAAATCATCAATCCCCTGATATCTTGCTGCAACCCGATTCTTGCCGAATGCCTGGTGCATTTCAGAAAATTCTGCCATTGCTTCCTGGGCAAGGCTTATTCGGAAAAGACTTCGCTTGTTTTAATGGCCCTGTGCCTGTGGATATTTCGAATTTTCCTTACCGTCATCCTGTAATCCAAACGAAGAAACCTTAATGGGTCTTAACAATACATATCTGGAAAGGATAGAACAATGGAACACATATTGAATTCCCCAATCCTGTTGCCGATTTTTGTCATCCTCCTGGTTGTGATCTATCGGACAATAAAAGGCTCTCTCAATTATGACGCTAAATGGAGTTTAGTGCTCTCGATCTGCGTCTCTATATTGGCAACCCTTGGTATGAATAGCGTTCTTCTGGGAAAGGCAGCACATCCGATTCAAATTCCTTATGCCGCCCTGGGTATCTTTATTCTGTTCTTACTAGTCATTCGCCTGATAGGCAGCGAAAAATTGGAAGATTGGTTTTGGACCATTTTCAAAAAAGATCCGCCATCGGCTATCGATAAGAAAAGGAAAAACCTAACAGATAACGACCGGAATAAATAATACTCTCCCAAAACTGGAAGCCCGATCAATCCATACACCGCGTTTCAGGTTGCTGCCGTTGCAAACGACAATCGGCTCAGGCATCCGTGGTTTTGGTTGGTTTGGCCTATGCAGGTCAGATCGCGTCGGGAACAATATAAACGAGGAGTAAACATATGGAATTGAATCAAATTGTACAGGCAACACTCTATGCGATAGAAGGCGCCTTGATATTCCATTGGCTTCGATACCGCCTGAAGCTCAGCATTTTCATTTGTCTGATTCTTGGTATGAGCTTGTTTCATACCGTATTTTGTCTGACTCAGAATGCGGCTTTTAGTGCCTGGTTTTCAGAATATCTTTGGGCCATTATCGACTTAGGTAGTCTTGTGGCGCTGATTGTATTCTTCTCTAAAAACAATGCATGAATCAGGCATCTATAGCGATTTTAGTTGGTACGTCCACGGTCCCTGGTTTTTATCCTCTTTTAAGAAAGGCTAATAACGATGAATAAGAAACTGATTCAGCAGGAAATTGAAGGCTCCCTACACCGGAGATACAGTTAGAAACCTAGACCAGAAGCATTAAATGAATTTTGCTATGACAGATGAACCTAAACAAGTTATTTCCACCCAGATACCTGCCCCACTTTTACTTGACGCAAAGCAGGCAGCAGCGTTGTTAGGCATAGGAAAAACCCACTTATATGCCCTGCATAGTAGTGGAAAGATACCCCTTCCAGTGCGACTAGGAAGGAGAACTTTGTGGCGAGCAGAAGAACTAAGAAGCTGGATTTCAGCCGGTTGTCCTACGCGTCAAAAATGGATTAGTATGCAAAAATGATTTTGATAAAGAGTATTGCGCAAAGAGAGCATTTAGGCTAAAATTGAATTAATATTGAAAAATGATTAAGGTATTAAACTATGAGAATGTTTAAAGCGACATATAGAGATCACAATAAACAGAAAAAATACAGCGACAAATGGTATCTTGAATTTCGTAATCATTTAGAGGAAGTTCATCGGCTTCCCGCATTCACAGACAAACGGCAAAGTGAAACACTGGGCCGGCAAATAGAAAAACTGGTCAATCACCGCATGCTGGGTGAATATCCGGACCATGAACTCGTGCGATTAATAGAGGGTTTACCAAAACGAATCCTGAATAAATTGATCCATTGGCAGTTGATTGACGGAAAACAAACAGGGGGAAGTCGAACATTAATAGAACATCTTTCTGATTTCAAGACATATCTAACCGACAAAGGCACTACAAAAGAATATGCCTGTAAACTGGAATATCGTATAACACAAATACTTAATGGAATAAAAGCGGTTGTGTGGTCGGATATTTCTTATAGTAACGTCCAGCGTTTTCTGGCTGATAAACGGCAAGCAGGTAAAATGAAGATTTCCACCGCCAACCATTATCTTGCAGCTATTCGTGAATTCTTAGCTTGGATGGTGATGGATAAAAGGTCCCCCGCAAACCCACTGGAACTAATAGAACGTCTGTCTGATGCTACAGATGATAAGCGAAAACGGCGGCCTTTTACTGTGGAGGAATTACGAAAACTCATTACAACCACGGCAAATGGGCCAATAGTCCGAAATATCGAAGGAAAAGAACGCGCCTTGATCTACAAATTCGCAGCGGAGACAGGCCTGCGAGCCAACGAGATTCGCACACTTGTTGTCAGTGATTTTGACTTTGTTGAACGTACTGTCCACATAAAAGCAAAAAATTCTAAAAATCGGCGTGAGGCTACAGTTCCTTTGCGTATTAATACCTCTTTACAACTAAAGGAACATTTTAAAGGGAAATTACCTACTGCACCTGCATTTAAAATGCCCGCCAATAGGCACGAAGTCCGTATGTTGCGTGTTGATCTCAAAAATGCGGGTATTCCATATAAAGACAAAGAAGGTCGGTTTTCGGATTTTCATTCTCTTCGCTACACAACCGCCTCATTGCTTGCTGCTTCTGGTGTCAGTCCCAAGGTGGTCCAGACCATTATGCGACACAGCGATATAAATCTTACTATGCAGATATATACCCATGTCTATTCTGAAGCACCAACAAAGGCCATCGCCTCTTTGCCGGATTTAAGCTTACCGGCCTCATCAGAAATATTGTTGAAGACAGGGACCGATACCGAAGTTATTGATGCTATAAATCCATTGACGACAGGCGAAAAAAAAACTGAAAAATGCTTGGCGTCCTGCTTGGCGTCAGAGTGCGGAAAAAGGCGAATTTCTGCGAACCAGGATGAACTGAAAACCCATGTTGTTTCGGAAAATCAAAATACGCCGGAAACGTCTATAACTGCAATAAAACGCAGTTATAGACCTGATCAGGCCAGTGTAGAAACAGTGTCAGATACACTGGAGGCGAGGGGATTCGAACCCCTGTCCCGAGATATTTCAGGCCGGTCTTCTACATGTGTAGTCGTTATTTTGGGATTCGCCCAACGACACGCCCAACGACAGGCTTGCCGCATCGCTATTTCGCAAAGGATTTCGCCTTGGCGCTGCGAAAAGACGCCTCAGCTATCCCGCTGGTCGTCGCAAACGGCAAATTCGCGGGAAAACCTGCCGATGCGGGTTGCGTAATTTACGCAGCCATTTGGTACTGGTAGTTGCCAGTTAAGTTTTTTAACGGATATTTAACGAGGCCAACCGTTATCCTCGACACGCCAACCGACCGTCAACTTATCCGGTCGAAGCCTTTCGCCCCCGATATGAATCTACATTATACGATAAAATCCGGCCCAGTACAAGGGCTTCACCAAAAATCGCCTATCTGCATTATACAAAGAGACTTACAAATCTGCACATGGCTATTTTCTTGCTTTTTTGCCACATTTTTGGTATAAAATCAGGTATAGTCCGGGTCAATTTCTGCATATCCCCGGAGGGTGATGGTTTTTCGAGGAGAGTAATGATGATATTACGGTTTGTGGTATTATTTTGTCTTGTTTTGGCCGTTCTGCCCTGGATGCGGCCGGTTCAGGCAGCGCCATATCAAATTATCATTTGTGAAACTCCGATGGGTTCTGGCGGCGGCCAGGGGGTGCGACGCTATATGGTGTTCGATACCTTTGGCGCGATTATCCAACTGACACCGATTCCAGGGGCAATGCTGAACGACCCCTCGTCGGCAGCCCTGCGTACTCCGACCGAATTATTTGTTTCCAATCGGGCCGCTCACACCGGCAACAGTTCCATCTCGCGGTTTGATCTGTCCGGATCGTTTTATCAGGCAGCGGGCACCATTACAGGCAACTATGTCACAGACTGCCATCAACTGGCTTTCGACCCGGTCACTGGGGAACTGTTTCAGACCAACTTCACAGGCGGCAAGCTGTCGCGATTCCTGTTTGATGAAAGCGGCAATGCCGTTGCCAATGGCTGCGTCCAGATGCCCGATGGAAATAAAATGCTGGGGGTTGCTGTCCGCCCTGCTGACCAGCAGTTATTTGTCAGCGATTATGATTATGTCCGCCGGTTCACGCGAAATCCCGATGGCAGTTATACGTTTGTCAGTAATTTCAATGTACAATCGGGTGAATTGTATCATTTTATGAAATTCCACAACGATGAATTGTATCTGGCAGCGTTTACGACCAACCGGGTGCTGCGGTTTTCGTTTGATGCAGGCGGTGTCCCTGCTTTGAAGCAAACAATTGACTCGCCCGGGGCGTTGGACATGGATTTCAGCCCCGATGGACAGGAGATGTTTGTCAGCAATCATCGAGCCGGCGGCTTATACCGCTATCGCTACAATGCCGACAATGACACCTGGGTACGATTCGGCGACCTGATACCGACACCGATGCTGGGAGGTGTGGTGATTACCCCGACGGTCTGTCCGCTGCGCGGCGACTTATCCGGCGACTGTGATGTGGATATGGAAGACCTGGCGATCTTTATTTCGCAGTGGACGCAGTCGATTGATCCGTATTACTGCACGCTGTCGGCCAACCTGGCCGGCGAGGACTGCACCGTCCAACTGGACGATTTCGCACTATTTGCCGCCGACTGGATGGAAGGATTCCCGGCCCTGTAACGGAAGCCCAATCGATCAGCTTGTTTTGGTATAGATAATCTTGTCGTCGCCAACGGCATAGAAATCCTTGACGCAGGCGGCGACGGTATAGCCGATTTTTTCATAGAATTTGCGGGTGGGCAGATAGCTTTCCCGGCCGGAGGTCTCTACGATAAAGAGCCTGCCGCCGGCATCGCGGATTTTCTGCTCGGCAAATTCCATCAGCTTCTTGCCATAGCCTTTGCCCTGACAGGCCGGGTCCACGCCCAGCCAGTAGATATCATACGTGCCGACGCTGCATGGAGTCGGCCCCCAGCAAACCCAGCCGACCGTCCGGCCGTCCACATCCAGCACATAGGACTGGTAATGCCCGGAAGCACCTTTGGCGGCGGCATCGGCAACCACCTCTTCGGCGATGAGCATTTCCTCATGGCGGAAGAATTTCGTCTCATCCAGAAACTGCAGGACCGGCTGGACATCCTTCGGCTCCGAAAAACGAATGACCAGCGTGCCCGGCTCGTTCTGCGATTTGACCTGTGTGGACTTTTTCTTTTTTGTTTTGGTGCCGGATTCCACACGTGACAGGGCATTATCCAGACAGAGCTTGACAAACGCATGATACTTGATGCCGGCGGCGTCAATGGCCGCAGCCAGACCTGCCTGCGGGCTGATATCCGGATTGGCGTTAACTTCGAGGATGTAGGGATTGAGTTTTTCGTCGAGACGGAAATCCACCCGGCAATAATCGAAACACCCTAATACCGCACAAGCCCGGATGGCCATATCGCGGATTTTCTGGGCCAGTTTAGCCGGAACGGGGGCAGGAATGATCCGCGGGGTGTTATTGAATTCGAAGCTGTCGGGCTTCCATTTGGCTTCATAGCCGACGATACGCGGCATATCGGGCGTGAATGCGGAAAAGTCAATCTCGGCCAGCGGCATAACCACCGGCTGGCCATCCTTATACAGAACGGTGATATTCAGCTCGCGTCCTTCGATATACTGTTCGACAAGGGCGACCCGTTTGAACTGGGTGTGAATTCGTTCAATAGCCTTATCGAGAGCGGCGCCTTTGGTCTTGACAATACTGGCATTGTCGATGCCTTCGCTGGCGTCGGAGGCGGCAGGCTTGACAAAATACGGCCCGGCAAAGTCGGGCTTGGCCTTCTGACCCGGCTCGACGACAATGCCCTGCGGGACGGGCAAACCCGCGGCGGCAAGGACGGCCTTGCTCTGCCATTTATCGGTGGACAGCAGCAGCCCGGCGGTGCTGTTGCCGGTGCAGGCCTTGCCGAAGGCTTCGCACAGAGCCGGGACACAGGCGGCTTTTTCCGGACAGCCGTCGATGGTCTCGACAAAGTTGAAAACAACTGTCTCGGCAGCCTGAGCCAAAATACGCGTCAGTTCACTGATCGAGCCGACGGCGGCACTGCGACAAGCGATTTTGTAATTGTCGAGGGCCTTGACGACCGCATCGACCTGATCCATCACGCCGACTTCACTTTCCACGCAGCCGGTTTCCGCATAATGGCTGCTGGGACGAGGGTATAAGATTAATACAGTATGTTTTGCTTGCATAGGATTCCATAAAGTTCGTAGTTCATAGTTCGGAGTTCGTAGTCAAAGAATCACAACGACGTTCAAAACCAATACTACGTTTTAGACCACTAATCATTTTTGATAACTCTGATAAATTCATCCTAATCTGAGAAAAATCTTTGTCTATAATAAAGTTTCGTCTTTTGCATATTGTCAGAATCGCAATACATTCAAAAATAGAACCGTGAACAACATCCAAAAAACGACGAAAATCTTTCTTGCTTCTGGCCGATCCTTCTGCAATGTTTAAATTGATTGAGACAACCGCTCTGCGAAATTGAGATCGCAGTCCAAATAGTTCATCTTTTGGAAATGCCTCAGTAATCTGATAAACCAAATCAATAATATCCAATGACTTTTGATAAACCTGTAATCGTTCAAATTGGAAACCATTCTCATTTTCCACGTTACAACTCCTTCTATTTTCTCTACGAACTATGAACTACGAACTATGAACTATGAACTACGAACTACGAACTATGAACTACGAACTCGTTCCAACGCACTAAGAACAATTTCCTTAAGCAATTCATTGTAGCTCATGCCCTCCTGGGTGGCAATCATCGGCAAGTCCGAATGGCCGGGATTCATACCCGGCAGCGGATTGACCTCCATAAACGAAGGATTGCCGTTGGCATCGAGACGGATATCGACCCGGCCGGTGTCGCGGCATTCGAGCGCCCGATAACAGGCCAATGCGAGGGCTTCGACGTCCTGCCGCTTTTTATCTTTGGGCATCGGAAAATATTCGACATACTTTTCACAGTATTCTTTGACCTCATAGGAATAATCCTGTGCGGGGGCGCCAGGCTTGATGCGAAATTCGAGCGTCCCGAGAACACGGGCTTTAGGGCCGGTGCCCAGAATAGCTGTAGTAAACTCCCGGCCGGGGAGGTATTCCTCGACCAGCACCGGCTGCTTGAAAAGTCCCAGCAGGTTTTTACATACCGCGGCAAGCTGGGCAGGATCGGTAATCTTGGATTTGGCATCGACGCCCTTGCCTGTGCCTTCGGCAATAGGTTTGGCAAATAATGGATATTTCAGATTCACGGCCGCGACATCCTGTTCAGTCTTAACAACACAGGAGGCTGGCGTCGGCAGACCAGCGGCACGAACCAGCTTTTTGGCAATCTCTTTATCGAGCGTGGCAGCACAAACCAGAGGGTCTGACATTGTATAGGGAATATCGAAAAGCTCCAGAATCGCCGGCACCTGCGACTCACGGCTGCGGCCCTTGACCCCTTCGGCGATATTGAAAACCAAATCCCACCGTTTGCCGGCCATCAATTCCCGCAACAGGGCTTTGGCATTACCGATACGCTGTACCTTGCAGCCCAGTTCGGTCAGGGTCTTGGCAATCGAGGATACTGTCCATTCCGTATCGAATTCAGCGACATGCTCCTCCGTAAAACCTTCCTTGAGGTAGTCATCCCGCAGATCATACACAAAACCGACATTGAGATTGTTCAATTTAGTCATCTTCACTTAGTCCAGATTCGCCGCAGAGGGCATACATTATAATCGCGTGGGCAGCCCCACCCGGTATTTCCATAGTTTATAGCAAAGACGCCCGGAGACAATAAAAAAAGTCCACGGCCTGAGAATCAAGCCGTGGACTGTGAGGTATCATGGTACTATTGTCCGAGCAATTCGCTGTTTTCGATGTGGTGACAGCAGGCCTGCCGGCGGGTCTGCCGGATAGTGCGGGCCGGTTGGATACGGCTATAGGCACCACTGGCCAGTTCCCAGACACCCGGAGCGGTATCGTGGCTGGGTTCAGCCATCGCCCGGGGGGTATCCCGATGAGCCGGTTCAGGGTAGGAAATCAGCATCCCCTCGAAATTACGGATCACGGTGTGTGTCGGGCTGGTCGAGACAATGTAGTTGGGCAGGACCGGAATCTTGCCGCCGCCGTGCGGTGCATCGACCACAAACAGCGGAATCGCCAGGCCGGAAACGCGACCGCGGAGATACTCCATAATCTCGATACCCTTGCTGACGGGTGTGCGGAAATGCTCCACACCCCGGACCAGGTCGCACTGGTACAGGTAATACGGGCGAACCCGCATCCGGACCAGCATCCGGCAAAGCTGTTCATAAACCCGCGGATTATCATTGACATTCCGCAGCAGAACGGACTGGTTGCCCAGCGGGATGCCCGCGTCGGCCAGCTTGCGGCAGGCCTCCGTGGATTCGGGCGTAATCTCGTTGGGGTGGTTAAAGTGCGTATTAATCCACAGCGGATGATATTTCTTCAGGATGTTGACCAGGCTGTCGGTAATCCGCATCGGCAACACCACCGGCATCCGCGTGCCGATACGAATGATCTGTACCGAAGGCACCTTGCGGATGGCCGATAAAATCATATCGATGGATTCATCGCTCATGGTCAGCGGGTCACCGCCGGAGACGATCACGTCGGTGATTTCCGGATGAGCCGTCAGATACGCAGTGACTTGCTCCAGGCGACGGGCGGAGATGCTGGTCTCCCGTGTGCCGGCAACACGCTTGCGCGTGCAGTGGCGGCAGTACATCGAACAGGTGGTCGTGGCAATCAGCAGCGCACGGTCCGGATACCGATGCACCAGTCCGGGGACGGGCATGTCATCGTGTTCCTCCAGCGGATCGCTGGACAAAAACGGAGGATCGTACAGTTCATCAAGCTGAGGCACACACATCTGAAAGACCGGGTCGGCCAAATCGACCTTGCGAATCAGCGACGCATAGTACGGCGTGATGGCCATGGGGTACTTGCCGATGACCGGCTCAATCGACTGGCAGTAGGCCTTGTCCGGAAAATAGCCGAACAATTGCTCCACGGACCGAATCCGATGGCTCATCTGCCATCGCCAGTCATTCCAGCGGATGTGGGTTTGAATTGAAGGTTTGGGTGCGGCTGTCGCAACCGTGGCGACAGCGGTAGTAGAGGGCGGCTCGTCGTCGCCGACAAGCGCCTGTCGAGAGGGAGGCTTGTCTGAAACTTCCGTCGCTTCCACATGAAGTGGTTGACTCATTGTCAGTTATCCTTAAACCATTGTATCATTGTGGTTCCTGTTTATTTTCCTTGGCCAGAAACCTTGCCATACTTTCCATAAAGGCCTTTCGTAAAGGCCTGATGCTGTCCTGCATTTCTTCACGGGTCATTCCGATTATCCCAAACGAGAAAAATCCGAATACAAATCCCGCGATGGCACAACTGAGCCGTCGCATCTTAAACGATTCCACGCCCGCCGGCACAAACAGCCGGACCTGCTTTTCGAGCGTTTCGAGATACCGCAGATACGGGGCTTCAATCGCCCCATCAGCATCCCGGCCCAGCTTGATGAGCATGCGACCCTGAAATAACAGGATATACTGCGCCATATGCTGGCTGAAAAACTCTACATGTTCGTCAAAGAGCCGTTCCAACAGCCCTTCCAGGCTTTGGGACATTCCCGTATCATCGGCAATTCGAGCATTCAACTTTTCCAGTGCATCTTCAATTAATGCCTGTAAAAGCTGATGTTTATCAGTAAAATGCCGGTAAAACGTACCTTTGCCGACATCGGCCTTATCCGTAATCTTTTCAATCGAGGCCGCATCAACACCGACTTCGGTAAAGACCACCAAGGCCGCATCGAGCAATTTTGTACGTGTTTTACTGGCTCTGCGCTGTGCCCGCCCCATCGGCCAAAGCGTATTTTTATCCGTACCGTTCATAAGTGACTATATAGTCGCTATCGACCAATATGTCAAGTATGAACACTTGTTCTTTAAAAAATATTAAAATTTTTATACCCTACATCTGGAGTCTATATATCTTAATACAACCTGATTATCAATACTGATAAACAGGATTTTTAATAAACTGGTGAAAAGAAATAAGATTATGGCTTATAGCAAGGTCCTGCCAGATCGTAAGGTGTATATCCCCCAAATTCAAAAGATATGGACGCATCGAGGTTCATTCGAACTGCGGCATAATTGACGGGATAAGTATTAAAATTATTCCTGCAGCGGTCCCAATATTGATAGGAATACGCCCATGGACGATAATATAGCCAGTTATCATCATAACAATAATAACGCCAGGGGCGAATTTCAGTCTCAAAAGTAACTTTTTCGTTCCCAACCTGCGGTTTTGGAGGTTCCTTGCCCTGATAGAGCCAATTCATCGCCAGAGTCCCTGGAATCGGCAATTGGCTTTGTTTTGCAAAATCAGACTGAGCCTGCTTTACGCTTAATAACAGACTATTAGGGTCTTTTATTACTGCAAGCGCATTGGGATCTGCTTTCGGTACCGCTATTGCCACGCGAACCTCATTCGGTTCGGCCTGGGCATGTGCGGAAATATCCGCCCACCCGGCCGAAAAAACCATGCATCCTAACCAGTATATGATATTACAGCTCATGTTCATTCTTTCTTTTAATACGACGTATTATACTGCGTTTTGTTCCAAAATCAGTATAGAAAACATTTAAATAAACAACACTGCTATATCGATAACTTATACAGACAGGATGTGCCCTGTGACAAGGCGAAATACGATAGAATGGATACACCAATAAAATCTTTAAAATCTCATTTGCAGACATTAAGACTCTTTTACTCCATAGTTCGGTGGAGTCTAATCGTAGTCAGCCTGATATTTCTGCTGGCCTGCCTTATAGCAGGACTGCCTTGGCGGGTGTCGTTAATTTTTACATTCATCCCGGCGGCGGGTATCTTTATGCCTCGGGATTTGCAGAAATGGGTATGGATTTTACTATCCATGGTCATCCTCGGGCTGTATATCTGGATTCGCAGCCCCGAAGTCAACTCAAGCCAATGGACTCCTTATGTTTACTCCGCAGAGTCTCTGGGAATTGAACGGACTGCACACATAGACCCCAACAACGCCGCCGCGGATTATAACGCCCTGTTTGATCGGTACCATGAAGAGATATTTACCATTCCCGTCAGTCCGGCAATTGAGGATTGGACGCAGAGATTGCCCTGGGATGAGGCCGAGCTGCCCGAACTGGCCGAATGGATGAAACATCTGGAACCAGAACTCGATGAACTCATGCAGATTACAGCAAAACAAGTCTGCACGTTCGATCCCCCGCTGAATATGAAGGAGCTTGATCATCAATACAGACGGCTGAACACCACCAAGGCATTTACGCGAAATTTGCTCCGCAGTGCCAATCAGGACCTGTTTAATCGCCGGGCAGATGTCGCCATACGAAAACAATATACCATCCTGCGAATTGCCAACCATCTCTGGCAGCAGGGCACCCTGGCCGACCAGACCAGCGGCTATTTCATCGAACAAAAGGCATCCTGGGCCTTACGGCGTTCGATTATCGACTATGAGGTCGATCGGGACAGCCTGTACTGGCTTGAAATGGAAATCCTGGCCCTGGACTCACACTGGCCGGAGGTCTGGGCGGATATCCTCCAGGCTCAGAAAGCCCTGACCATCAGCGTGTCCGGATTATTTTATCAGCAGAATCCGCGCGGTCATTTTCGTTTCAGCCGCAATATCCCGGCCGGCCTTCAGGAACATCTGGGCTATCGCGTTCGCAAGTTTCTGCTGTCCACGGAGAACTCCCGGATGGTCGCATTGTGCCTGGCGATGGCTATTCCCTCATCACCGCAGGGAACCGCCGACCTGATTGCGAGTCGGTTTGACCGCCTGTCGGAAATTATTCTTGCAGGTCAGGATATCGAAGCCGAGGAGGAGCAGTACACCTGGCGGGACGGTGTTAATGCCACATCATTTATCGACTGGTATGCCCGCCAGCAGGTCGCATATTATTATCCGCTGGCCAGTCAGGATAAGCGATTCCGACAGGGACGGACCGCGCTGGGGATACTGATTGCCCTCAAACGGTATCGGCTTGAGCACGGGCAATGGCCCGCACGTCTGGAAGAGGCGTTTGGCTCCACTGCTGTCCCGACCGATCCGGTCAACAGCAAATCGTTCGGATACGCACCCGATAACGGACAGTTTCGACTTTACAGTTTTGGCCCCAACGGTATCGATGACGGCGGACAGAACGACAATCGCGGCAAAGACGATATTCTGCTGTGGCCTCGCTCGTCCACAAACGGCAGCAACTCCCAGGCTTCCTTATAACTCATTATCGCTGATTCACAGCAGGCAGTTCCACGATAAAAGCCGCACCTTTGTCCGGGGAGGACTCCACACGTATCTTGCCGTCCAGACGGTCCAGAATTCGGCGAACAATCGTCAGCCCCAACCCTTCTCCTTTGACAGGACCGGCCGGATTCAGACGATGAAACACCTCGAAAATCTTGTCTGCATGCTCGACGGGAATGCCGATTCCGTTATCCTTAACCGTGTATATCACCCGATTGTCGGCAGATTGAGCAAAGACTTCAATGACGGCTTTGCGGCTGGGGTGACGGTATTTGATGGCATTGTCAATCAGATTTGAAAAAACCTGATTCAAATGCACCCAGTCCCCCATGCACCGCGGCAGCGACTCCACACGAAGCTCGATTTCATATTCGCGCATCTGGTACTGGACGGTTTTGAGAATGTTGGCCATCAGCCGGTTCATATCGATTGACTCGATATGCATCTGCATGGTGCCGATACGCGCAATCTGCAAAAGCCCGTTGACCAGGGCATCCATTTTCACCGTGCCGGCGGAGATAAAGCCGATCGATTCGGGAATATCTTCATCCAGCAGACGCCGGATCACCCGGCTGTTTTTCTCGCTGAGTGCTTCCCGGCCCAGCAGGACGGTCAGTTCGCGGCAGCTTTTCTGCAGTTCGCCGGCAAATCCCTGAATATTAATCAGGGGACTCCGCAGGTCATGCGAGGCCACAAATACAATGCTTTCCAATTCTTCATTTTTAGCCTGAATTTCCTTCATCAGCTTTTCGCTGGCCTGATGGGCCTGGATGCGTTCCACCAGCCGCCACATGCCTTCCATCAGCAGCGTCAACTGCTGCACATCGGTCTGGTCATATTCCTCAGCTTTGTTGCCTACCCCGGCAATCACAACCACCCGTGAACCGACAATAACCGGGACATTCATGTGCCGTTTGAGGGGCACATGACCTTCGGGCAATCCTTTTTTGAACGGATTGTCGGCAGTATAATCATTGGTGATAATGGGCTTGCGCTGGCGCAGCGCTTCTCCCCACAATCCGGTTTTGGCAGCCTCGTAGAAAATCGGCTTTTCACCCATCCGGCATTCCTGCATGGCCTCCTTCGACCAGGAATATATGGTCAGAACCGTCTGCTCTTCATTGACAAACGCCAGGTACCCCACCTTGCTGCGAGTCAGGCGGACCGCTTCTTCAAGGGCATAATCAGTGATCTCCTTGAGCGAAGCACCGGTCATCTGATTGAGCCTGAGCAGTGCCTGCATCCGCTCGGCATTGAACTGAATGGCATCCTCGGCCCGCTTGCGTTCGGTGATATCGTCATACAATATGACCAGTTCGCCGGTCGGCAGTCGATAGCCATACCCCTCACGCCAGGTAACAATCCGTTCATCCCGATAAAAGACCATCGGCAGATGTTCGGGCTGCCCGGTGCGCCACACCCGCCGGGCAAAGTCCATTGTCTGATGCCCCTCAATGGCCGGAAAAATATCCCGCAACCGGCGGCCCACCAGTTGTTCCCGAGACAGTTTTTCAACACGCTGACAGGCGGGATTGACATCCACCATCTCAAAATCTTCGCCGTCATGGATCGCCTTTAAAATCACTACGGCATTGCTCATGCGGGCGAACATTTCGCGGAACCGGTATTCACTGTTGGCCAGTTCCACCTGGGCTTCCAGGCGCTGAATCTCGATGGCGGCCTGATTGGCATAGATTTTCAGAATAGACTGCTCGTACTGGCTGTCTTCCAGAGGTCTGCGGAAAAACGAGCAGATCACCCCAATTAATTCGCCTTTGAGATTATGCAGCGGCATACCGATATACGCTCTGAATCCCTGCTGAATCAATGCATGATCGGCGGCCAGCACCTGGTCCAGGGAATTCAGCACGCAGAGCTGATCTTTGCTTAACACCGACTGCTCGCAGGGGTAGCCGGCCAGGGGGTAACTGTAATTCTCCGCGGGCTGACCATCCCTGAATACCGCCAGGGTCTGGACCCGGTAATCCGGCGCATTGTACAGACGCCCAATGACCGCCATATCCGCATGGAGCTGTTCGGTCAGATGCTCAACAAAGACCCGGAACATATCCTGACCCGTACAGGTCGATACCGTACGGATAAATGCATCGATGGCCATCTGGTATCGTTTGCGATCACTGATGTCATGGGCAAATGAACAATGGTATTCCTTGCCGCCATATTCCACGTGATTGGCGGATATTTCGACCGGAAAGATACGCCCGTCCCGGGTCTTGTGATGCGATTCAAAGCGGGCGCTGCCCTTGTCTCGAAGCTGCTGCCAGTGCAGCCGGAATCGCTCCGAGTCGAAGTTCGGATCGATATCGATCACGGACTTGGTCAATAATTCCTCACGCGAGTACCCTAATTCCTGACAGGCCGCATTATTCACATATACCAGTTTGCCGTCAGACTCCATCCAATACGCTGACTCCCCGACATGATCCACCGCGAACTGAATAAACTGCAGCAGCCGCTGCGACTCCATCCGCTGAAATTCCATCGATATCTGGTTGGCAAAAATCCGCAGAATGGATTCATAAAACCGCGTATCCTCAATCGGTTTGCGGAACAGAACCTTGAGCAGGCCCACAGGCGTCTGGCGGGCATCCAGGATCGACATGCCGATGTATCCATGAATGCCGAAAGTCCTGAGCATGGTATCTTTGGGGTATAATTCCGAGACCCCATCGGTAATCGTACGCAGCGATTCGGAACGGATTGACTCGCAGGGGGTATCTTTGAGCAGCCAGGTAAACGGCTCGATCAGCTCTCCCTGAGCCCAGATGGCCAGTCCCTCGACCAGCCCCTGATCCATTTCCGTCAGCCTGCCAAGCATCACATAATCGGCCCCGAGCAGGCCGGCGATCTGCTTGACAAAATCCTCCAGCATGGCCTTGCCGGAATGCGAGGCTACGCTGCGAATAAATACATCCAGGGCGTCCTGGTATTTTTTGCGGTCGCTGATATCGCGGGCATAGGCACAAACCAGTTGACGTCCTTCGTACTCCATAAAGAACGAACTGATTTCGAGCGGCAGAGTCCTTCCGTCTTTGCAGCGATGGAGCGTTTCCACATGCCGGGTGCGCTGGACTTTGATCTCCTCCCAGAAAGCAGGCCAGTCCTCTGTCCGATACCGGGCATCGATGTCTTCGATTTTCAGTTTAAGCAGATCATCCCGGCTATACCCCAGCAGTCTGCATGCCGCATCATTGGCATACACAATCCTCCGGTCCTGATTAAACCAGTAAATCGCATCGGCGGCATAATCCACCGTGCGCTGCGTCAGTTCAAGCATCTGCTTGATTTTCTTGCGAACGGAGATATCAATAATCAGACCTTCGAGGGCAACCACCTGGCCGGCATCGTTGAAGATGCCGCATCCCTGCTCCCAAACCCACTTTTCCTGTCCATCGCGGGTTCGAATTCGGTACTCGATCCGATACACCGCACGCTGGTCCAGGGCTTTTTGAATTTCATCCCAGACATACTGACGGTCATCCGGACAAATCACATCATTCCAGGACAACGTCCCGCTTTGAAATTCCTCATCCGAATACCCGCTGAGGTCCTGACAGGCCTTGCTGATAAATTCAATCGTCCAGTCATGATTATTTTTGCATCGGAACGCAATGCCGGGCAGATTCCCCAGCAGGGTGGACATCTGCCGCTGACTCTCGGCCAGGGCCACTTCCGTCTGCTTGATCCCCGTAATATTAACCACACTGCCCAGCATGCCGATGACTCCGCCGTCGGGGCCGCAGTAGGGATAGACATTGACCATCGCATAGACAGTACATGGATTGTCGGGCCCTTTGATGAATTCGACCAGATGATTAAAAACCGCATTGCCCTGCTCAAATACCGCAGGCCAGAGCAGGTCAATATGCGACGCCACAGCCGGAACGATTTCTTCCACCGTGTGCCCCAGATGCTTCTCCATGGAAACACCGTTAAGCTGAGCCAGATGACGATTGACTTTGATATAACGCTTGTCTTTGTCCAGCAAAAACAGCCCCACCGGCGCGGTCTGGAAAATGCCATCCAGCAGCCGCTGGTTCTCTTCCAGTTGACGCTGTGCAGCGATGCGTTCGGTAATATCCAGTGCTGTAAACGCAGAGCCTTTGGATAAATCCTGCGGATCCAGGGCCGCAGAGTTCAGCAGCACATCCAGAATCCTGCCGTCTTTGGTTTTCCACCGGGTCTGAATCGAACCGGTCCCGGTCAGACGAATCTGGGCATATTTTTCAGAACCCACCCGTTCATACTCTTCCTGCGTGGGATAAATCATCCGGGAGCTTTGCCCCAGTAATTCCTCCCTGGTGTATCCCAGCATCCGGCAGATATAATCATTGACCTGAATAAACACACGATTGACCACCACACCGATTCCCGCAGGAGCGGCCCGAAAGACACTGGACAGCCGGGCTTCGGATTCGGACAACTCCTGGCTGACATGAACATAATCCGTGATATCCAGGGCCGCAAAGCTGACGCCTTTGGTCATATCCTGAGGCTCTATGGGGGAGGCAGTCAGCAGAATTTCCACCTTATGGCCGTCTTTGTGCTGAAACGTGGTCCGCACCACACCCAGCCCCTCGGCTTCAATCTGCTTGTACCACTGATCGCCGACACGCCGATATTCCTCGTCGTCGGCATAAATCATGCGGGTATTTTGACCAATTAATTCTTCAGAGACATAACCCAGCATCTGGCAGAATCGTTCATTGACCTGCAGGAAAACACGATTGGCCACCAGGCCCAGTCCTGCCGGTGCCGCCCGGAACAGGCTGGCCAGTTGGGCTTCGGAACGGCGCAGCGCCGCCTGTGCCTGAATGCGATCCGATACATCCGAAAACATCACCGCCAGGCGGCCGGGCGCCGTCTGAAAGGCATACACCTGAAAGGTTCCCTGAATCACACCGTTTCCATACGGCAGTTCCTCAACCCCCCAGGGGATTCCATTAACACAGATGCGACGGTACCGCTCCGGAATATCGGTCAGGGCCAGGGCTGGGAAGGCGTCCTCCATACGCTTGCCCAGCAGCGGGCGAAGATCGGTTTTCAGGATTCTTTCCGCCGCGGTGTTGGCCCCCCTGAGAATCAATCGCCCATCATCGGCCAAATGATAAATCAGAACCCCCAGCGGACAAAATTCAATTACATGACGGAACTGCTCCTCGATATAATTCCGTTCCCGTTCGGCCTGCTCGCGTCGATGCAGCTCGTTCTGCAGATCACGGGTGCGGCGGCGGACCTGGCTTCGCAAGGACACATTCAGAAAAACAATAACGACCACCGAACCCAATAAGCCGCCCAGAATCCACCACAGATAACGCAAATTCGCCGGCAATTGGAGACGAATCCACTGGTTCATCATAGCCTGACGCTGCCCAGGCTCGATTGCCGCAAGACCTGCATTGAGAATCTCGCACAACTCCGGCATATCCTTGCGGACCATATAGCTCAGTCGGAAATACAATCCCGTCGGCCCGGCCACGCGAAGATTGTTAATGCCCTTGTCTTCAATGATATAACTGGCTCGCGACGGTTCAATAACCATTGCATCAGCTTCATAAAAAGACACCAGCAGCAGGCCTCGCAGCTCGTCTTCTACCGGCACCAGTTCAATGGATGGATAAAGCCGTGCAATATCTTCCTGCAGCGCCGCCCCCTGGACCGTCGCCACTTTTTTACCCAGCAGATCCTTCATGCGAAGAGTCCCTTGGGTTTTGCGGGTGGTCACAATCATATTCTCAAATTCGAGATAGGGCTGTGTAAATAAAAACGATTCTTCACGTACCGGGGTTTTCTGGGCCGCATAAATCACATGAATTTGTCCCTGGTAGGCCGCCTGCATCATCGCATCCCAGGTATCAAAATATTCCAGTTCAAATTGATACCCCAATTGTTTTTCCACTGCCCGAATAAAATCGATGCACAGGCCGGATAAAGCCTGCGTCGCCGGATCGTAAAAGACCTGCGGCGGAATGGCTGTAAATCCAATCCGCAGATTCGGATGGTCCGCCAGCCATTGTCTCTGACTTTCAGTCAGTATCGGATGGACGGCCTGATTCGGCTCGGCTGCGATCCGTCCAGACAAAAACCCCGTCAGACCCAGTACAATCCATAATCCAGTCGCTATTCTCCGCCTCATAATCCCTTCCATGTTCGCCTGATTCGATACAAGGTACCTCTTTTAATCCAGCCTTCACACGTATTGTAATTTTATTTGTTTTAAATGTAAATCGGATTTGCGGATTTCTTCGATACAAAACAGCGGATTGGCTTGACAAGCTTTGGGTTTGATGTAATGTCAGATTCTGTTCATTAAACCAATGTATTCATCATTTATCGGAGTTTTCATGCTGACAAAGTTGGTTTATACAGGGATTGTGTGTGGCTGTATCATGGTCTGTTCCGGCTGTACAATCTCAAGTCCTGAACAGCCAGCATCCGCGATGGCGAACGGTGATGATTTCAGCCGCAAGCCGGAAAACATTAACATAGATAAGCTATCCAATGCAGATCAAGCCATGGTCGAGTCGGTTCTTGGGAGTCTGGAACCGATGATTCAGAAGCGAAGACAACAGCAAACTCTGGCTTGGCTTCAATTTGAGGATTTATATGCCCCGCTGGATAATAACCAGCGTATTTTTCTGAAAGCTTTCGCAACGATAAATCCGTACCAACTAAATATAGATATGCCTTATCAGCCAATTCAGGATTTTCCGCTCGATTTAGTAAAAATCGAAAGCCAGACCCTGCTTTCTGCGAATGGCCAGCCCTATATAACTCAGACACAATTTCTACCCAAAAACGTTTACATTTCCTATATTAACATGACAAACGCTATGCAGCAGGATATAGGAAAGACATTATATATTGCTTCAGGATACAGAAGTCCGGCTTACCAGCTATATTTGTTTCTGTTCTACCTCAAGAATCACGAGTATTCAATCCTTGAAACCTGCCGATTTGTAGCCTGGCCGGGATTCAGCGAACATGGCAATCCACTCCGACAGGCAATCGACTTTGTCAATGAACAGGGTATAGATGGTCAGGAAAACGCCGCCGAATTTGAAGCATTGGAGGAATATCGCTGGCTGCTGGAACACGCCGGACGGTTCGGATTCGAGCTTTCATACCCAAAAGGCGGCAAGATGGCATTTGAACCCTGGCATTGGCGTTATCAGGGACAATGAGCATGAAATTATGGCTGGGCCGGCGGTACCGCTGCCAAAGCCACTGCCGAAGCTATCGCAAATTGCGAGGTGTGGGTAATGCTCAGGGTAATCTGCTCGATGCCGTCGCGGTCGGCAAGCTCTTTGAGTCTGCCGGTGATGGTCACAACCGGGCGTCCCAGTGCATTATTGATCACCTCGACGTCTGTCCAGGCAATCCCATCCCGCCAGCCGGTGCCGACCAGCTTCATCACTGCTTCCTTGGCCGCAAATCGACCCGACAGTTTTTCGATACGATTCTTCACGGCCTCCGCATCCGCTAACTCTCTGGCGGTAAAGACCCGGCCAAGAAAATGCTCCCCGTGGCGGCTCAGCATCTGCTCAATCCGCCCAAAATCCACCAGGTCAATACCATGTGCAATAATTTTCATCGTATCACCACCAACAGGTTACGAGTTGGGTTTCCACATGGCATAGGCCTCGATGACACAGTAATCCAGAAACTGCTCCATCTGCAGAACATTGGCCTGCCCCATCAGACGCTCCACCATTTTGGAATATTGTTCTTTGCGGAACTCGAACTGGAACTGCTGCTCAATGGCATCCTGCACTTCCTCAAACGTTTTACATCCGGCGTCTTTGCGGCTTTCCAGCTTCAGGATAAACAGATGTCCTTCAGACGTCAGCGGGCCGGCAACCTGTCCGGGTTCCATCGTCAGCGCCCTCTGCTCAAGGATGGCATAAGTATCCGGCAGTGAGCCGCTGCCAATGGTAATCGGCCGCCATAACCCACCCGCCGAGGCCAGCGGCCCCTGGGAATACTGCTCGGCCAGTTTGCCGAAATCCTCACCGGCCTTAATCTTATCCATCAGTTCCACCGACAACCGCACCGCTGCAGTTTCGGCGGTCTCGCCTTCGCCAATCAGTTCCGCCGGCATTCGGGCCGGAATCAGATCAATCGCCCGAAACTGCATGCTCCCCTCCCAGCAGAATTGCTCCTGCCGATGTGTGTTATAATAGTCCACCATCTCGCTGTGAGCAATCGGACGCTTATCGGTAAATTCCTTGGACAAATACGACTGAGTTAAAATCAGCCGCCGCTGAAAATCACGAAATGTCTTCCAGTCATAACCCATCGTCCGCAGGGCATTTTCCGCCAGGGCGCGGTTGTTATCATACGAAGCCAGAAACCGTTTCAACTCGCTTTCCACAGCCTTATCAAGAGCATCATCAATCGTTTCCGGCGCCTTTTTCCTGGCTTCCGCATACAGCAGAATATCCGTAACCCGGCTGCGGAGCGTCTCACGAAAGGCCGGACGAGCCGCCTGCTTAAACGCCGCGAAACTGCCCTGAGCGGCCAGGGGCTTGAACTGCTGCTCCAGAAGCACCGTCAAATCCTTGACCGTCACCGTTTCCGACGCCACATTGAATGTCATCCCGCCGCTGGGAACAGGCAAATCGTAACGGTTGGGAAACGGAATGGTCTTCATCTGTTCGGGCGTATATTTGCCCTGCGGGATTTTGTTCCCGCATCCGGACACCATAAACGCCAGAATCGCCGCACCAATGCCTATCCAGATAATATCACGCATAATTATCCTTAATTTTACTATCATCCTTGGCCATTTTGACCATCCTTGTTCGATACCGGGCATAAATCGTCATGTACTCCCGGCACCTCTGCAACAGGAGGCATTATAGACGGTATGGCTCCTAAACTCAATGCCTGCTTTTGAGTATTTTTTTGGGGGGGATCCAAAGATTTCAGGAAAGCGTCATTCGACAGGAATACGATTCAGGGAATTGAAATCCCGGTATTTAAAATGAATGCAGAACAACCGATTAGTAGGTAAATAAATCCCGGAGCTTGTATTCCTGCTCGGCGACTTCATTCAGGGCATAGAGCACCTTGAACTGGACCCGCCGGGACAGCTTGCGGCCTTTGCACGCACGGGAAACCATCTTGTGAGTCAATTGCAGCTTCGATACCGCCACGAGATCATGAGGTTTGAGCTTGTGCTTTTCCAACAAGGCCGCTACCGGCTGCGGTCCCATCTCACGCTCGGACACATGGTCCGGCTCTGAGTCATCATCCAGATGATCGATTGGGTCGTTATCCTGTATCATATCACCCTTTCATCCCATTCCAGTCGGGACGAATAATTTCATCCTGTTTAAGCATATACACCCCCTCCGGGCACGTCCCGATATCCGGCGTCAGCGACTGGCCCTCACGCATCGCAATCAGCTTGCCGCAGAAATCCGCCCCCGCCAGGTGCGAACAGGGATACCCCCCGCCGAAGCGAGGATTAATCTCCAGCAATTGCGGCCCCGCCGGGGTCAATATCACATCCGCATCCGCAGGCCCGAACAAGTGCATCGCGGCCAGAAGCCGGGTGCCGAATTCAATCATCACCGAATTATTCGTCGTTACCGCTTTATCTGTCTCGCCGGCCCGCATCGCCAGCTTCTTCTTGCAGTACACACTCACCGGACGGCAATGCTGGTCGCCGAACAAATCGTACCCATACTCCGGCCCTTCGGCATACTGCTGAATCATCGGGTCGGCACAGCCGTCATAGGCCCCGCAAAGCTGCACTTCATCGCTGCAATAGGTAATATCAAACGAGGCACTGCCCTTGCGAGGCTTCACCACCAGCGGCCAGCGCAATCGGCCCGCCTGAATATCATCGAGAGCTTCCCGAACCGTCAAAACCGACCGCGGCATGGCAATCCCATGCTGTTGGGCAAATTCCCACGTGCGGTATTTGTCAAAAGCCATCGCAATCGTTTCCATCGGCGACACAACCACCATGATTCCGTTTTGATGAAATACATCGCGTTTGGCGGCAAGGACTTCCAGTTCCGGGTCAATTAATGGAATCACAATATCGATGTGATTATTCTTGCACAGGCTCAGCAGCTTTTCACAATAGGTCAGGTCGTTGACACCCGGTAGAATCTCCCGTTTGTCACAATAGGCAAATCCCGGAGCATAAGGGCTTGAATCCACGCCCCAGACCTGCCCATCCGACCCTATCGCTTCTTTGAAATATCGGACCAAATAACCGCGCCGACCAACACTCGACAACAAAATACGCATTCTGCTCCTGTTCCTGTGTTTCTAAGCTTTAACTCATATAATTACATAAAATGCAACGCTTTGCAACTATTCTCCGGATATTTTCCGCCTGTTTTTGCATATCCATGCTATACCTATAGTATCGTCAGTTCAAACATTGACCATTATCGCGTTTTGGCGAGCGTGCTGCGAAGCGTCATGCGGGACTCCTGAAGCAGCTCGGATTCTGCATGGAGTATAACAGGCTCTGATTTATCCGGTATTGAGCAAACAATCACCAGGCAAAACCCATTAAAGGCCTGGCGCTCGTGTGATGGGAAAGACACCATGTTCGCGGGGTCACCCTTGTCCGTAGCGACGATCATGCCAGGCCCCTCAACAGTGAACTTAAGCAGATTATCGGCCCCTGGAGCGACGACACCTTGATTATCGATAATCCGTACCGTGATAAAACAGAGGTCTTTTCCATCGGCCTGAATACGGTGGTCTGTTTGGCACGTGAAGTCAATCCCGCCGCAAAAATAAAAACGGTCGCCCAAGACAATCTTCGACCCAAAAGATTCAATACAGCAAAAGAAAAGAATAGATGCCGTTGTCCCACACAGCCATCCACCATTTGGACGACCGCTTGCATTTTCATTTGATAGCTGATATCAGGAACAACCCTATCCATTACAATTCATTTCGATTGCTGGCCGCTCCAGTCCATGAAGGCTCCCAAAACTACAATTTAACTCAAACAATATCTGAAATATCACCAGAAAGCCTCTTGCAGTAACTGAATTATTCTGTACGATAGCCATTTTACCCCCAAATCGGAGTCTTGCCACTATTTTTGCAGATGCGGGGGCATTTATAACTTTTACCTTGATTTCGAGGACCTTTGTAACTATACTACACTGTACTGTATATATAGATAACTATAGTCCACTATTAAACAAGGAGTCACAAATGATCTCCAGTCTCAAGCAATTCGAAGTCTGGTTCGTCACCGGAAGCCAGCACCTTTATGGTCCCGAAACCCTCAAGCAGGTTGCCGAAAATTCCAAAAAAATCGCCGCCGCCCTGAATAATGCCGCTGCGGTTCCCTGTAAAGTGGTTTTCAAACCCGTCCTGACCGGCCCGCAGGAAATTTATAATCTGTGCATCGACGCCAACACCGCCCCCAACTGCGTCGGTCTGATTACCTGGATGCACACCTTCTCGCCGGCCAAGATGTGGATTTCCGGCCTGAAGAATCTCCAGAAACCCTTCCTGCATCTGCATACCCAGTTCAACCGCGACCTGCCCTGGTCGAGTATCGATATGGATTTTATGAACCTCAACCAGGCCGCTCATGGCGACCGCGAATTCGGCTTTATCTGCACCCGGATGCGTCTGAACCGCAAGGTCGTCGTCGGCCACTGGCAGGACAAGGAAGTTCAGGAACGCATCGGCGTCTGGATGCGAGCTGCTTGTGCATGGTACGATATGCAGGGGATGAAAGTGGCCCGCTTCGGTGACAACATGCGTGAAGTGGCCGTCACCGAAGGCGACAAAGTCGAAGCCCAGAAGCAGTTCGGCTATTCCGTCAACGGATATGGTGTGGGTGACCTCGTGGCGGTTATCAAGAAAGTCAAAGATTCGGAAATCGACGCCCTGATCAATCAATACAAAAAAGACTATAAGATGAAGGTCGGCGCCTCGAAAGTGGACAGCCTCCGTGAAGCCGCCCGGATTGAAGCCGGCATGCGGCATTTCCTCGAAAAAGGCGGATTTAAGGCCTTCACCACCACCTTTGAAGACCTGCACGGCCTGCTGCAGTTGCCGGGCCTGGCGGTCCAGCGGCTCATGGCCGACGGCTACGGCTTCGGCGCCGAAGGCGACTGGAAGACCGCGGCTCTGGTGCGTGCAATGAAAGTAATGGCGGTCGGCCTCAAAGGCGGCACATCCTTTATGGAAGACTATACCTATCACCTCGACCCCAAAGGCCAGAAGGTGCTCGGCGCTCACATGCTGGAAGTCTGCTCCTCGATTGCCGACGGCAAGCCGTCTCTGGAAGTGCATCCGCTGGGCATCGGCGGCAAGGCCGACCCGGTGCGTGTAGTCTTCAATGTCCCGTCCGGCAGCGGCCTGAACGCCTCGCTGATCGATATGGGCAACCGCTTCCGCCTGATTGTCAATACCGTCAAGGTCGTCAAGCCCAATGCCCCGCTGCCCAAACTGCCGGTCGCTCGCGTGGTCTGGGTTCCTATGCCCAATCTCAAAGTCGGCGCGGCAGCCTGGATTTATGCCGGCGGCGCCCACCACACCAGCTTCTCGATGGCCGTCACCCAGGAATATCTCGAAGACTTCGCCAAGATGGCCGATATCGAATACGTGCTGATCGATGAAAACACCTGCCTGAGCCGTCTGCAGAAAGAACTCCGTTTCAACGAAATGTATTACGCGATGGCCAAAGGCTTCTAAATCGAAAAACAAATTCAGCCGCATACAAAGCCCTGTGAAATTTTTCACGGGGCTTTTTTAATGCGCACAACAAGACCGGCTTTGCCTCTTTCCTGAAAAAAGAGTTTAAAGGTCTCATATAGTTTTATTCCGGAACACATCAAAAAAATAAAAAACGTGTGAACTATTCCCCCTCAAGATGGTATAATAGAATAGAGTGCATATCGACAGAAAAAATATTTATCTGATGTAACCTGATATCACTCAGAAGGGTCTATTAAACGCCTCGCGGGAAAACCGGACCTGATTCCGGATAGGCTTTGTGCCTCTTAAATAATGTTCATTCATAGCTGTGCCCAAGTGCTGGCTTTGTCGTTCGTAAGTAAATCGTAAACAAGAATCAATAATAGCGAAACCCCCTTCAGAGAGAGGACACTGCCATGAAAACAAACTATATTACCAGCCTCGATGATATCGTTCAGCTTAATCATGCCCAGCGCAATGCTCTGGCCAATGTAACCGAACATTTCGATTTTCGGGCCACAGACTATTACCTGTCTTTGATTGACTGGTCCGATCCCAACGACCCGATACGCCGGCTGATTATCCCCAGTGTCGAAGAACTGGACGGTACCGGGCAGATGGATCCGTCCAATGAACATGCTTATACAATCATGCCGGGACTGGAACATAAATACCATTCCACGGCCCTGCTGCTGGTCTGCGATATCTGTGCGGGGATTTGCCGCTACTGTTTCCGCAAACGGCTGTTTCTGAATCCGCGGCAGGAAACACTGCAGGATATTGCCGGGGCGATGGATTATATCCGCTCGCATCCGGAAATCACCAATGTGCTGCTGACCGGCGGCGATCCGCTGATTCTCAGCGCCGGGCGTCTGGATAAGATTCTTTACAGCCTGCGCGATATCGAACACGTCCAGATTATTCGCATCGGGACACGCATGGCGGCGTTTAATCCGTTCCGCATTCTCAACGATCCGGAGCTGCTGAATGTATTGGCCAAACACAGCACGCCTGAAAAACGCATTTACATCATGAACCATTTCAGCCATCCGCGTGAGCTGACCGCCCCGGCCATTCATGCCATTGACCAGATGCTACAGTCCGGCATTGTGCTGACCAATCAATGCCCGCTGATTCGCGGCGTCAATGACAATCCCGATACGCTGGCGGAATTATGGCGGAAACTGTCATTTATTGGTGCGGTGCCTTATTACCTGTTCCAATGCCGTCCGGCCCTGGGCAACAGCGCCTATACCGTGCCCATCGAAGAGGGCTATGCCATCGTCGAACAGGCCAAGAGCAAAGTTTCCGGCCTGGCCAAGCGGGCTCGCTATGTCATGTCTCATGCGACCGGCAAAATCGAAATCATCGGCCTGACCGAAGGCGAAGTATTCTTCCGTTACCATCGGGCCGCCGACGATGCCGACAGCGGCCGGATACTGGTCTTCAAACGCAATCCCGACGCCCGATGGCTGGATGACTACAGCAACCCCATCCTGGATTACCCGGCCGAAAAACCTGCCGGCCTGCAGGAGGCAGACTAACCGGGCCGCCGGCAAGTTACAAACTGAACTTTTTACCGCCGGATTGCCGACAAATAGGAGATGGCAATCAAACATTTTCTAAGACAATGGCGGTTTACACTGATATTGATCGGCTCCGTCGCGGTCGGTGCGGTCATCGGCAAGATGACCGGCCCCCGCGCCGAGTGCCTCAAACCCTTTGGGGATATCTTCCTGAACCTGCTCTATACGGCGGTCGTCCCGCTGGTGTTTTTCTCGCTGGCATCGGTGGTCGCAGGCAGTGCCAACCTCCGCAGGCTCGGACGCATTGCCGCCTGGATGCTGTTGATTTTCGCCATTACGGGCCTGATTTCCGCGTCCCTGATGATTACCGCAGTCAAGATTTTTAAGCCCGCAGAAGGTCTGACCCTCCAACTCGAACAAACTGCCCAGGAAGAATCTAAACCATTGGCTCAGCAGTGTGTGGATACCTTTACCGTATCCGATTTTCAGCAGCTCCTGACCCGCAAAAACATGCTGGCTCTGATTGTCTTTGCCCTGCTGACCGGTCTGGCATCGCAAGCCGCCGGCGACAAGGGCAAACCGTTCCGGGAGTTTCTGGTGGCTGGGGCCTGCGTGATGGGCCAGCTTATCAAGCTGATTATGCTGTATGCCCCAATCGGGCTGGCGGCTTATTTCGCGCATCTGGTCGGTGTATTCGGGCCCCAATTGCTCGGCACGTATGCACGGGCAGCCATCCTGTATTACCCGCTGTCAATGGTCTATTTTGTGGTGGGTTTCACCCTGTATGCCTTCCTGGCCGCAGGCAGAACCGGCGTCCGGAGGTTCTGGACCTATATCCCCCCGGCTGCCCTGACCGCCTGGGGCACAGGCAGCAGTCTGGCCGCCCTGCCGGCCAATCTTGAATCCGCCCGGCGTATCGGTGTCCCTGAAGATATCCGCGATATCGTCCTGCCGCTGGGGGCCACCATCCACATGGACGGCTCCTGCCTGGCGGCAATCCTGAAAATCGCGGTCTTGTTTGCCCTGTTTGGACGGGATTTTTCCGGCCTTGAAACCTATGCCATCGCCGCTGGCATCGCCTTGCTGACCGGGACTGTCATGAGCGGCATCACCGGCGGCGGCTTCCTTGGAGAAATGCTGATTGTCACCCTGTACGGCTTCGGGCCGGAGGCCTTGCCGATTATCTCGATGCTGGGCATCTTTGTGGATCCGCCGGCCACGATGGTCAATGTCTCCGGTGACACCGTCGCAGCCATGCTGGTCACGCGCATCGTCGAAGGCAAACAGGGAATTTCTATTGCATCAGCTTAAGCCGGGCCGTCACGGGGAAGTGGTCGGAAGTCACACGCCCTTCCACCGGTTCAGTCAGAATCTGTGTATCCAGAATCGTCGTTTCCGGCGCCGTCAGAATATAATCGATTCGAACCCCGTCCGTATTGCCTTTAAAACCATGAAAGGTGCCCAGCTTGGCCTGTTCGGGATTGGCCGCTGCCAGCACATCCACCATTGGCACCGGCGTTTTCCGGTCGGATAATCCCAGCAGATACAGAATTTCCGGGCTGTCCGGAACAGCATTGAAATCCCCGGTCACCACGAACGGCTCGGCAGGTTCCCGTGCAGCCACTTTACGGCTCAACAGTTCCGTGCTTTTGACGCGAGACGGGACCGACTGATGATCAATATGGAGATTAAAGGCATACAGCCCCTTGCCGGTCTTCTTGTCGATGAGACGAACCCATGTGCAGATGCGCGGCAGCTTGTTGCCCCAGTGCATGGAACCGACCACCCACGGTGAATTGGAAAACCAGAACGTGCCGGAGTCAGCCACGGTAAAGCGGTCTTTGCGATAAAGAATGGGACTGTATTCGCCGGCCTTCTTGCCGTCATCCCGGCCCACACCAACAAAGTCATAGCCCGGCACGGCCTTGAGGATTTCGCGAATCTGGAAATCCAGCGCCTCCTGCAAGCCCAGCACATCCGGTGCAGTCTGTTTGATTTGTGTAAACAGGGCCTCCCGGCGATACCGCCAGTGATGGTCGCCGTCATCAGCCGCCCCATAACGAATATTAAACGTCATCACCAGCACATTCGGGTCATTGCCCGCCTGCCCGGCCGAATGAGCCATCCGGCAGCCGACAATCAGCAATCCCATCCAGCAGATACAAACCACAGCCATCCATTTTTCCAAACGCATCGCATTCCCTTTCCAAAATGTAGCAGGTATTATATGCGTCTGGCGAAATAAAAACAACCTTCCTGTCGGCAAAAATTACGGCCAGTGGCTATCCTGCATCCAGAACTGGACAAACACCGCCAAATCCTCGATATCAATCACCCCATCCACAATCAAGTCCGTCGGACGCGGGCCAGGAATCCGGACAATCGGTTCCTGTTCGGCCAGATAGAGCAGATTCGCCTCCGTCAATGCCGTATCATAAATCCGTACATCATCAATCCAGCCGTTCCAGTTCCGGTCGGTGATCCGGCCCACACGGCTGCCGATATAGACCGGATCGGCGGTTGTTTTGACAGACCCTGCCGTTATAGCTGTGAGCCGGGTACAGATAATGAATGTCCCGGAAAAACAAATGGTCATCCGTATTATACAGGCAGCTTTGCGTCTCACTCCACATCCGGTGCATAAACGTCGTACAGGCGGGATCGTTGAGCACCCGCAATAGCCGCACCAGCCCCGCATGCAGCGTCCCCCCGTTCCCAACTGACCGAACTGTTCCAGGTGCTTTGGGTCAACTGCCAGTCGGCCACCTTCTTCATCCAGTCGATGACCTCGCCGGACATCTCCGACGCCGGACGAACCTGCACCGCCGCCAAAGACCACCCGGCCAGCAGAACCGCAAAAACAGACATCGATAAAATCCGAAAGGATTTTGAGCAATCCATAGATCCCCCATCAGGCATTGTGGACAAAAAAAAAGCGGCAGGCCGGACATCCGCCCCGCCTGCCGCAAACAAACTCGGTCATTACGGACAATCCGGATACAGGCCGCAATCCAGCCATTCCGTCGTAAACATCATGAAATCTTCCAGGGTCACCTGGCAGTCATTGTTGTAATCATATTTCGGCTTATCAATACAGACACTCTTGCCGCTCATACCATGATACACGTCAATCACCTGGGTCTGACTCAGGGCATAATTGTACACCCGTATATCATCCATGGCACCATTGAAAATATAGTTGAGCACGCCATTGTTGTTGGCCGATGCGCCGATATTGACCGGGGCATCGGTTTTGGTGCCGGGGGTCCAGTTTCCGGTACCCGCCCCAACGCCGTTGCGATAAATTGTCGCCGCAGTACCATTAAACACAATTGCCACGTGTTCCCAGGCATCCACCGGCAGAACCGGCGTCGAAATATCACCGCTGCCCGTGCCGTTTTTCAGAATCACCACGCTATCGGCCTGTGCGGCGTTGTTGACTTCATACTGATACATCATCGTATCCACCCCGTATGACACTTCCTTGGAAAACAGACCCTGCCAGGTCGTTGGATTGGTCTGCCCGGCCCACTTGGCCCACAGCGACACCGTAAACTGCCCGGTGAACTGCGAGGGATTCCATGTCCCCGAGGCCCCAAAGCCGTTATTGGCATCAATCCTCACCGCTCCGTTGGCCGTGCCGTCGGCACCCGCCACAAAGGCCGGCGTTCCATTCGGGTCGGCATGATGTCCTTCCCCGCTGCGATCCAGATAATACGTGCCGTCCCAGTTCTGAGCATCGCCGTCCAGCATCCAGATCGCAACCGGCCGCTTCACGCCCAGTTTGACCACCGCAGAATACACCGCCTTGTCGGCGCCGCTGTCGTTGATGACCTTGCAGTAGTAATACCCCTCATCGGCGGCGACGGCCGGAGAGATGCTCAGGGTTGCAGAATCCATTCCCACCGCCGTATCATTACCCGGAGTGTTGTTAACCGCATCCGGGGTCTTGTACCAGTAATAATGAGCCGTTGTTTCACTGGTTACGACAAGGGTCATGCCCGCGGTACCGCCCAGATCTGCGATGGTATCCTTGGGCTGAACATCAATCACCGGAACCGATTTGAGTGTTTCAAATTTCCAGACCGGACCGGTAATCGTATTGACATCACTGGGAGCGGAATTCTTGACGCTTTCATCCACACGCCAGTAATAGGTCTTGTCGCGTTTGAGAGCAATCGGCGGATTGGTCGTATCCGAAGCCCCGCCGCTGCGAGGTACCACAATTGGATTGGTACCGATAAAGTTGGGTTCATTCTTTTCCACAAAATACAGATAATGTTTGGTAATATCCGGATTGGGCTGTGTCGGATCCGCCGGGTTCACGCCCACATTCCACGACAGGCTCTGGTTCAGTGACACATTGACCGCTCCGTTGGCCGGGGTTGGATTATGAGCCCCATAGACGCCTGCCGGATTGATCAGGCTTTCGCCGTCCATCATATAAATATCATCCACCCAGACCATGCGGTCGGCACCGGTGCCCTGAGCCTTCCAGTAGAACCGGTCCAGCGTGTCGGTAACACTGGTGCGGAAATTAAACGTATTGACAGCACCCCCGTTAACCGTCAGACGGTTGGCTTCGGTTGCGCCCAGCTCTCCGTTCTGATGCAGATAGACCTTGAAGGTGTCCGTGCCGGAGGTGTTGTTGGTAATCACCATCCACACATTGTACCAGGGCTGCGTCTCGCCGACATTCAGAGTCGCCGAATCCGTGTACCAGGTACCGCCGTGACGAATATCAAAACGCCCGGCCGTAATGCGAATCTGAACACGGAACTGATCCCAGCCGCCGCCGTCCCCCAGGGCAATAATCGGCGTATCCAGTTCCGTCAGGCCCAGGGCCTGGTCGGTCGTATTGGTGCTGGCCCGAAACCGGAAAAACAGGGTCTTGGTCGAGCCGTTGGGAATTGCCGCAGCACTGCTCAGTATCCCGTACATGCCGCTCTGCTGAGCATCCTGGTTGACGCGAACCGCTTTGTTCTTTGGATTGGCCGCATCCGCGGCGACAACCGCGTTGGCCGTGCCTTTCCAGGCCGTAGTGACGGTATCCACCGCACCGTTGGCATAGCTGTTGAAATCGTCCACCTTGACAATCGCAGCCGAAGACAGCCCGGCCCAAAAACACAAAATCATCATAACGATTGCTTTTTTCATACTCGTTCCTTTCTGTTAAATGGTCTCGATATTGGTACGGATAATTTCTGAACACATTCTCGGTCGCAGAGGGTGCAGTACCGCCTCACCGTTCTGCGGGTCTATGCCTCAAAAAATCAATTGCCATCACATCAAGTCAAGAAATTTCCTTAATCACCGTGACAGACTGGACTTGTTTATAAAAACAGGCCGCCACCCTCTTGAACCATGGCGGCCTGTTCCTGAAACATTCAATTTCATGCAGGGAACATTCGCTTCTGCCGCCGGTTCTTACCGCTTGCGGAACGACAGCGCCAGACCGCCCAGCCCCAGCAGCAGCATCGATGCCGGTTCCGGAATATAGGTCAACTGTTCACCGTCACGCATGTGGATATCATCAAACAGGACATCCACATTGGTATTCTGCATCATCACAAAGAAGCGATCGATGTCGCCGTCGGGACAGCCGGTACGAAACGCAAAATCATTGGCAACCAGGTCACTCGCCGTCGCATCCGAGGCCGTCGTCTTGAGATACACATCGTAGGTGTTGGTGGTGTTATTGATAACCGCCCACACATAGTACCACGTATTGGCGGTAATCGCCGACAGGCTGCCGGACGTGGAGCCGCCGTTGCGAACACGGAAAGTGCCGTTGATCAGGGCACACTGGGCATTGAACGTGCTGCCGAACTGATACGGAGTGTCCAGGGTTGTCAGGCCAAAAGACGTATCATATGTGTCGGTGGTCACCATAAACTTCAGCGACATCGTCTTGGTGGTGTTGTCGGCGATGATTTCGCTGCCTGACAGCACACCATACAGGCCGCTCTGCCCGCCTGTCGGACGCGCCGACAGAACCTGGTTTGCAGCATTGGACGGATCCGCCGCAATCACCATGGTTGAAACGGGCGCCGGGGTGGAATTGTTCGAAGTCGAAACCCATGCCCCGCCGGTCACTGCGTCAATCTGACCCGCAGCATAACCGTCGAAATGGTCCACCAGCGTCGCCGCCGCCATCGAACCGGCGACTAAAACCACACTCATCACGTGCCACATTGTTCGTTTCATCATTTTTTCCTCCAAACGTAAATAAAGCCTTAAACACACGATTTATATTTCCATCACCCGATAGAAATCTATACTGATCCTGCTTGAAAATTTCTGTTTCGTCGCGGCCATTGCGGCTCAAGCCTCTGTGCTTGATAACTCAAACTGACCGATTCGCGGAAATATAATGATAGTAATTATCAAACAAAAACAGCCTCGAATGCCGATAAGTATTGTGACTAGCAGTACTTATTCGTATGGAGGCTGTATGATTACTATCGG
>Ga0228536_1000885_pt1 | contig 40608 bp, 45 predicted proteins | sample SJ1Smetagenome_FD_168611 | JGI IMG/M metagenome (GOLD analysis project Ga0228536, IMG submission 168611) | Enriched culture of PCE-dechlorinating microbial communities from Ithaca, New York, USA - SJ1.S | ecosystem: Engineered > Modeled > Simulated communities (microbial... > Unclassified...
ACAGGACATGGCCATTCGAGCTTGTGAAAAGTCCAGAATGGACATGATTTTTGCGCCCTCGAATCAGGAAAAAAGTTTTCAACCAAATTGCTCAACGAAATTTCCCAAACCTGTAGATAACGCTAAGTGGCCCCGGAAAGGGCGGTCAGCTGATCTTTCTGTCGAGGGTGAGCCTTGCGCGCTCGAGGTCTGCGGGGGTGTCTATGCCGAATCCGTCGTACTGGGTGGTGAGGACCCGTATCCTGAATCCGTTCTCCAGGACACGAAGCTGTTCCAGGGACTCCAGCTCTTCCAGCCTGCTCCTCTGCATCTTAACGAAACGTTCGAGGAAGTCCCGCTTGAAGGCGTAGATGCCGATATGCTTGTAGAGCAGGGGTTTTACCGCGCCGTTTCTTAGATAGGGGATGGGAGACCGTGAAAAATATAGAGCGAAGCCGCGGCCGTCGAGGACGACCTTCACGGTGTTAGGATCGTGATACTCCCTGTCATCGGTTATGGATGAACAGAGGGTGGCCATGTCGAGGTCCTCTTCTTCCATGACCGAGAAGAGAAGGTCCGCCATGTCGGGGCGCATGAAAGGTTCGTCGCCCTGAAGGTTGACGATGAGGTCGGCCTCTCTCCCGCTTATGGCCTCAAAGACCCTGTCGGTGCCGCTCCTGCAGGAGGAACCGGTCATGACCGCCTCGCCGCCGAAGGCCGTTACGGCATGGAGGATGCGTTCGTCATCGGTCGCTACGATCACCCCATCCTGGAGCCGGGATTGGGAGGCGCGTTCGTAGACGAGTTGTATGAGGGATTTGCCGGCTATCTCGAGAAGGGGTTTTCCCGGAAGCCGGGTCGATTCGTACCGCGCCGGTATGACGATGAGCTTTCTCATGGAACTTGCACATTATACTAGACAGGAAAGGGAAAAGAAAGAGACAGGTGATGGGCAATGGGTTATGGGGGAACGATCTCCCGGTCCGGCGGTTCCCGTAGTCGGGGAGGACCCGGGGTCGGGAGGTCTTTTTATGTCATTGATCTTCTTGATATTTCCGGCGGAATGGGAAGAAACTGGAAAAATGTTCTTAAGTCCTTTTTCTTTTGACCGATAACATAAGCATGATCTCAGGAATAAGCTCAACACTATCCGGCCTGTCTGCGTTCACAAGGACGCTGTCGAACGCTGCCGGCAACATTGCCAATGTCAACACGGATGGGTACAACAAGACGACGGCGACCATCGTTGAGGACGCAAACGGCCTGCCCGGGGTGAGTGTCGAGAGGCGGGACACGCCCGGTCCGATGATTCAGGAAACGGACGGTACCCTGAGCGAGCTTTCGAACGTGGAGCTCGCCGAGGAATTCCCCCGCATGATGATCTCCCAACGGGGCTACGAGGCCAACATCAACGCGCTCAACATCCAAAACGAGATGATCGGGTCCCTGCTGGACATCATGGGGTAAGAAGCAGATCATGGGTCATAGGTAACAGGTAATAGGCGAAAGGAAATATCGGAAGACCGTGTTGTTGTTCTTCCCATCACCTATGACCCATTACCCATAACCCGCTTCTAGCTTCTGTACGAAGCGTTTATCTTGACGTAATCGTAGGTGAGGTCCGTTGTGTAGATATCGAAGGTAGCGTTGCCGTCATTGAGGTTGACGATGACGGAAATCTCCTTCCTGTTCATCATCTTCTTCATCTTCTTCTCGCTGAAGGGCATCTCGGCCCCGTCTTTCGCGATCATCTCTCCCTGCAGGGTGATGTCAACCTTGGAGGGATTCAAGGGCACGCCCGCGTCGCCCGCGGCGGCTATGATGCGGCCCCAGTTGGGATCGCAGCCGAAGAAGGCCGTTTTCGTCAGCGGCGACAGGGCGATACGCCGGGCTATCTTCTCGGCCCACTCCTTCTTCCGCGCTCCTTCAACGATGATGTGGGCTACCCTGGTGGCGCCTTCGCCATCACGTACGACCATCATGGAAAGCTCTTTGAGGACCTCACGGAGACCCTCCCTGAAGGCCGTGAGGGCATCCGCGTCTTCCTGCCCGCGCCTGGTGAAGAGCATGACCGTGTCGTTGGTGCTGCATTCGCCATCAACGGTTATGCGCTCGAAGCTGTCCCTGACGGCCTGGGAGAAAGCGAGCTTCACGTTCTCGGGCGAAACCGGGAAATCGGTGAAGACGAAGGCGAGCATGGTGGCAAACAGGGGGTTGATCATGCCCGAACCCTTGGCAACCCCGGCTATCGTGTAGGTCTTCTTTCCCTGAAAGGTCGTATGGGCGATCTTGGGATAGGTATCCGTCGTCATTATGGCCCGTGCAAAGCTCCTGAGGCCTGACTCCTTTCTGAGACGCGCCGCCCGCGGCAGGGCCGATATCATGGTGTCTGCAGGAAGCCTCTTGCCGATGACGCCGGTGGAGGCGAAGAGTATCTCCTTGAGGTTCGCGTCAATGAGCGGTGCCAGACCTGATGCTATCGCCGTGAGGTCGCTTATGCCTTCCTTGCCGGTGCAGGCGTTCGCGCAGCCGCTGTTGGCGACGAGAGCCCGTACCGGGCCCTTGTCGATCCTGCGGTCATAGAGGATATGGGCCGCTTTCACCTGGTTTCGGGTATAGACGGCAAGGACATTCGTGTCTTCCCGAAAGACCACGAGTCCGAGGTCAAGCCCTTCGGCCTTGATCCCCGAAGCCACCCCCGAAAACTCAACCCCCTCGATCGATATAGACTTTGGCATTCTCTAACACCTCTAGAGCTTTTTTGTAGGACCCATTAAGAAAACCGCTCGGTTTCCTCTCAAGGAATTCAAGCGGTTCAAGCCGTATCTTCTTGTTTGAAGCGGTTCAAGCGGCTCAAGCGGTTCAAGCCGCCTCTACCGTCCACAGCACTTCTTGTATTTCTTCCCGCTGCCGCAGGGGCAGGGGTCGTTGCGGCCTGTTTTCTTGTCCTTTTTTCCTGCTGCGTCCGCCGCGGCGGTCCCGTCCCCGGTGTTGAAGAACATCACCGGCTCGTGGTACTCCACCTCCTGCTCCTTCGCGGGCTGGACGGCGAAGACCTTTCTCACCGTATCGTATTTTGCCCTCTCCACCATATCGAGGAAAAGGTCGAAGCTCTCTCGCTGGTATTCTCTCAAGGGGTCTTTCTGGCCGTAACCCCTCAGCCCTATGCCTTCCTTGAGATGGTCGAGTGCGAGAAGGTGTTCTTTCCAGAAGGTGTCGATGGAGTTAAGGACGATGAAACGTTCCACAGCGCGCATCTCATCCACGCCGAAGTCCAGGGATTTCCTCTCGTAAAAGGCCTTGACCGTCTCGATCACCCTGTCGAGGAGACCCTCCCTGGTAAGGCTCTTCACGTCTTCGATGGCGAAGTCCACGTGGATGAGGAAATTCTCGTAGATGCGGTTCTTGAGCGTTGCGAGGTCCCATTCCTCGGGGTAGACCTTCTCCGGGGCGCACTCGAACACCATGTCCTCGCAGATCTCGTCCACCATCTCCATGATCTTCTCGCGGACGTCACCGTTCTTCATGACCTCGCGGCGCATCCCGTAGATGGTCTCGCGCTGCTTGTTCATGACGTTGTCATATTCCAGGAGGTACTTGCGTATCTCGAAGTTGTGGCCTTCGACACGTGTCTGGGCGTTTTCGATGGCCTTCGTGATCAGGGGATGCTCGATGGGCGTGTCCTCGTCCATGCCGAGCTTGCCCAGGATGGGCGACACCCTGTCGGAGCCGAAGAGGCGCATGATCTCGTCCTCGAGCGAGACGTAGAAGCGCGACGAACCCGGATCGCCCTGTCTGCCGGCGCGACCGCGCAACTGGTTGTCGATGCGCCGCGATTCGTGGCGTTCCGTGCCGAGGATGTGCAGGCCCCCGAGGGCGATGACCTTCTCCTTGTCGGCGGCGCATATCTCCTTTGCCTTTTCAAGGGCCTTCGCGTATTCTCCGGAGTCCCTGTCGCCCTTCACCATGGCAAGCGCGAGAAAACCGGGGTTGCCTCCGAGGAGTATGTCGGTACCGCGCCCCGCCATGTTCGTCGATATGGTGACTGCCTTCGATCGCCCGGCCTGCGCCACCACCTCGGCCTCGCTCTCGTGATTCTTCGCGTTGAGGACGTTGTGAGGGATACCCTTGCGCTTGAGCATCTCCGATACCCTTTCGGATTTCTCGATGGAGAGGGTACCGACGAGGACGGGTTTTCCTGTCCTGTAGAGCTCCTCGATCTCATTTATAGAGGCCCGGAATTTTTCCTTTTCCGTCCTGTAGACGACGTCAGGATAGTTTGTCCTGATGAGTTGCCTGTTGGTGGGGATGACGACGACGTCGAGGTTGTAGATCTTCTTGAACTCCACCGCCTCCGTGTCGGCGGTACCCGTCATCCCGGCGAGCTTCTTGTACATCCTGAAGTAGTTCTGGAAGGTGACGGTGGCCAGCGTCTGGTTTTCCCTCTCTATCTTGACGTTTTCCTTGGCCTCGAGCGCCTGGTGGAGCCCCTCGCTGTAGCGTCTTCCAGGCATGAGCCTGCCCGTGAACTCATCGACGATGACGACCTGGCCATCCTTGACGATATAATCCACGTCCCGGGCGAAGAGCTGATGGGCCTTGAGCGCCTGGTTGATGTGGTGGAGGAAATCGACGTACCTGGGGTCATAGAGATTCTCGATGTTGAGGATCCCCTCGAGCTTCGCGACACCCTCCTCGGTGAGGTAGGCGCTTCGGGCCTTCTCGTCTATCATGAAGTCCTGCTCGCGCTTGAGCTGTGGTATCAGCTTGTTTATCCTGTAATACTTGTCCGTCGATTCCTCGGCGGGACCGGAGATGATGAGCGGGGTCCTCGCCTCGTCGACGAGTATACTGTCCACCTCGTCGACGATGGCATAATTGAACTCGCGCTGGACGCACTCCTCCAGGTCGTAGTGCATGTTGTCGCGGAGGTAGTCGAAGCCGAACTCGTTGTTCGTCCCGTAGGTGACATCGCAGCCGTAGGCGCGTCTGCGGGCCGCATCATCGAGGTCGTGGACGATGACGCCCACGGAAAGGCCCAGGAACTGGTATATCGGACCCATCCACTCGGCGTCCCTCCTCGCGAGATAATCGTTGACGGTGACGACGTGCACACCGAGACCCGTCAGGGCGTTGAGGTAGACGGGCAGGGTGGCGACGAGCGTCTTTCCTTCGCCTGTTGCCATTTCGGCGATCCTGCCCTCGTGAAGGACGATCCCGCCGATAAGCTGGACGTCGAAATGGCGCATCCCCAGGGTGCGCCAGGCCGCTTCGCGGGCAACGGCAAAGGCCTCAGGCAGGAGTGAATCCAGGTCTTCGCCGTTCGTGAGCCTTTCCCTGAAATAAGGGGTCATGGCCTTAAGCTCGTCATCGCTCAAGGCTTTCATCCTGTCTTCAAACTCGTTCGTCCTGTCGACGATGGGCTGAATGCGCTTGAGTTCCCGTTCGTTCTTTGTGCCGACGATCTTCTTGATCAGGTTTCCGATCATTGTTTCACTACCTTCGGCAAAAAAACCTTCAGCTCAGGCCATGCTTCGTGAGTGGGAAGGCTGCCCTGAGCTGTCCGTTCTTTTCCGTAGTTCTTAATCAGTCTCTCAATGTCGCGACGATCCTCTCCGGATGGAGAAGGATGCTCAACGCGTCGTTTATGTCCTTCACGAAGAAATCAGCCTCTCTGAGCACTTCCTTCGAGCATCCTTCCTCGCCGATGACGCCGATCCCGAGGGATGCTTCCTTGAGCATCAATACGTCGTTCGAGCCATTGCCGATGGCCACAATCTTCTCGGGCCCCAGTTCCTTGATTATCTTTGCCTTTTCCTGAGCGCTCGATTCCTTTCCCACCTTTATGATGCTGAAACCGATCGTGTTTCCTTCGTTGTCTATGTTGCCGTAGGTGTCGGATGTGATGATGAATACCTTTATGTAGCGGGATACCCTTTCGAGCATCTCCTTGACGCTTTCCTTCATCTTTCCGTCAAAGGCACAGGTCCCGTTGTAGTCGATGACCAGGTATTCGATATCAAGATCGCCCCATCCGGGAACGGAAACACTTATCATAATAGCCTCCTTGGTAGTCTTTCGCATACAATTGTAGCATATATTAATGCAATTAGAACCATTAATTTGCGTCTTTAAGGGATATTCTTCACAGCTTTTCTCTTGATTTTTTGCGACTTACAGTTTAAAAGCTGAGGGTTCGAAACCGCCGCACGAAGGAGAATGAGACCATGGACCTGAGGAAGAAATGGGATGTCGACTGTGTCATCTACGACTGTGATGGAGTGCTCTTCGACTCCCTGGACGCCAACCGGCGTCTCTATAACACGATTGCCCGTGCCGCACGGGGTACGGAACTCGACAACGACGAACTCCGTTATTGCCATACCCATACCGTCTATCAGTCCATCGCCCACATTTGCCGCAGCGATGCCGAAACAGAGCGCCGTGCCCGGGAGTTCTTTGCGAGCAGTATAGACTTCAGGGACTTCATCCCCTATCTCACGATGGAGCCGCACGTGACCGAGACTCTGGAGAGACTGAAGGCGCGGGGTATATCGCGGGCGATCAGCACCAACCGGACAACCTCGATGAAGCACATCATGGAACGTTACGGGTTATGGCGGTATTTCGACGTCGTGGTGACCGCTGCCCATCAGGCTCAAGGCGGAAGCGACGGCGGGCCTGCCGGGACGATACTCCAGGCGAAATCAAAGCCGGACCCGGAAGGGGTCGAGAAGATCCTCAAGACGTTGAACGTGAGGCGCGAGGCCACCCTGTATATCGGCGATTCCGAGGTCGACATGGGTACGGCGCGGTCCTCGGGCGTCAGGTTCGTGGCCTACAAGAACAGCACCCTCGAAGCGGATGCCTCTATTGACGACCACCTTGCCCTGCTTGAGTTTCTCTCGGATGGTTGAGCTCTTCCGACGGTTTCTTCCTGAAGTGCAGGATAAGGGTGTAGATGGGCCCCGACACGGCGTAGGCTGATGTGGCCACAAAAAGCGTCAGGTAGGGTTCGGTCAGGACGATGACGAGGAGCATGATGACCCCCACCGTCGCCATGAAGGGCCGTGCCCTGACAAACCCCATGTCTTTGAAACTGATGTAGCGGAATTTGCTGACCATGAGAAGGGCAAGACAGTAAATGACGATGGGCATGATGACGGTCTTCAACCCACCCTTGTAGCCAAGCCATGAAAAAAAGAGGACGATGCCGGCGATGGTCGCGGCGCCTGCGGGAATGGGCAGGCCCAGGAAGTGCTTCTTCTGCACCGTGTCGACCTGGATGTTAAACCTTGCCAGCCTCAGCGCGCCGCAGGCCACGAAGAGGAAAGCGGCGAGCCAGCCGAACTTGCCGTAGCTCTTGAGCGCCCAGGTATAGGCGAGGATGGCGGGAGCGACTCCGAAGGCGATGACATCGGAGAGCGAATCGTATTCCACGCCGAACCGGCTGCTGGAATTGGTCATGCGCGCCACCCGGCCGTCGAGCATATCAAAGATGGCGGATATGAATATGGCGATGGCGGCGTAGGTGAACCGCCTGTCCATGGCGGCTATGATGGCATAAAAACCGGAGAGAAGGCTTAAGGAAGTGAGAAAATTGGGGAGAAGGTACATCCCCTTCGCGGGCTGCCCTTTCTTTTTCTTCGTGTAGTTCATGGCACCTCCTTACTTCCGCGCCAGGACCGTCATGCCGGCCTTGACCTTTGCGTGTAAGTCTACCACAGGTACGTACCCTTTGTGAAAATAAATGTCCACCCGGGAGCCGAAGGCTATCATGCCCACTTCCTGGCCCTGCGCCACCCGCTCATTGACCTTCACGTAGGGGATGATGCGGCGGGCAAGGAAGCCCGCTATCTGGACGATGAGGATCTTTTCGCCCTCGTGATCGAAGAGAATGAAGTTCCTTTCGTTCTGTTCCTCGATATCCTTGCCGAAGGCCATCGCAAACTTGCCGGCGACATGTTTCATGGCGACCACGAAGCCGGAGGTGGGGGACCGGTTGACGTGGACATCCAGGGGAGACATGAATATCGCTATCCTTGTGGCGGCACCACCGAGGAACTCCCCCTGAACGACGTCGCTTATGTCGACCACGGTTCCGTCCGCCGGGGAGACGAGCTCGCCCGGCCCGGCATCCGTTCGCCGCCTGGGGTTGCGGAAAAAGTACAGACAGAATGATGCGAAACAGAAAACGAGGAGAGCCAGAAGGAAGAACCTGCCCATCAGGAGGACTGCGGTAAGAACGAGGGAGGGGATAATGATCCTTAGCCCCTCCCTCGCGATAAGGAATTGTCTCAATCCTTTCTCCCGATCCAGCCCATCATGGAACGGAGTTGCTTGCCCACCTGCTCGATAAGGTGCTCGCTGTCGATCCTTTTGACGGCGTTGTAGACGGGTCTTCCGGCCATGTTCTCGAGTATCCATTCGCGGGCGAACTCTCCGGACTGTATCTCATCGAGGATGACCCTCATCTCCTCGCGGGTCTCTTCGCTGATGACCCGCCGGCCGCGCGTCATGTCGCCGTACTCCGCCGTGTCGCTGATGGAGTACCGCATGTTCGCGATGCCGCCCTCGTACATGAGGTCGACGATGAGCTTGAGCTCGTGGAGGCACTCGAAATACGCGATTTCCGGCTGGTAGCCGGCCTCGACGAGGGTGTCGAAACCGGCGCGCACGAGTTCCGATGCGCCGCCGCACAGAACGGCCTGCTCGCCGAAAAGGTCTGTTTCCGTCTCTTCTTCGAATGTTGTCTCGATGACGCCGGCACGGGTCGCACCGATGCCTTTCGCGTAAGCCAGGGCGGTCTGCTTCGCCTTCTTGGTGTGGTCCTGGTAGATGGCGATGAGCGACGGCACGCCTGCGCCACGCTCGAACTCCCTTCTCACGAGGTGTCCCGGACCCTTGGGGGCTACCATGACGACGTCGATGTCCGCCGGCGGGACGATCTGGTTGTAGTGAATGTTGAAACCGTGGGAGAAGACGAGGGTCTTGCCTTTCTTGAGATTGGCCTTGATCTCGGTCTTGTAGAGCTCGGCCTGGAGGTTGTCCTGGGCGAGGATCTGTATCACGTCCGCGTCCTTGGCCGCTTTGGCGGCGCTCACGGGTTTGAACCCCTGCTTCACTGCAAGCTTGTAATTCGCTGTGCCTTCCAGCTCCGCCACGATGACGTTGACCCCGCTGTCCCTGAGGTTCTGTGCCTGGGCGTGGCCCTGGCTGCCATAACCGATTATGGCGACCTTGCGGTCCTTGAACACCTTCAGATCCGCGTCGCGGTCGTAATAGATCTTAGCCATTTGATTCTCCTCCTTTGGTTTCTGATTTTTCTTTTATCTTCATCATACGTTCACCCCGGGCCATGGCAATGGGGCCGGTCCGTACAAGTTCCTTTATACCCAGCGGCTTGATGAGACTGATGAATGCCTTGAGTTTGTCCTCATCGCCGGTGATCATGACGGTGTATGAGCGGGAAGACACGTCAATGATCTTGCCCCTGAATATTTCTACAACCCTCAAGATCTCGGCGCGCGTTTTCTCCTCGGCGTTGACCTTGACGAGCACCATCTCCCGCGAGACATAATCGATCTCCTTGAAATCGACGACCTTGATGACGTTGATGAGCTTGTTGAGCTGTTTCAGGATCTGTTCGAGGATGGCGTCGTTCCCCGTCGTCACGATGGTCATCGTGGACACGGTAGGGTCGAGGCTCTCGGCCACGCAGAGGCTTTCAATGTTGAAGCCCCTGCCGCTGAAGAGGCCCGCGATCCTCGACAGGACCCCAAACTCGTTCTCGACAAGAAGCGATATGGTGTGTCTCAATTTTCCTCCTAAACGAGAAGCATCTCTTTGAGGGACGCCCCGGCGGGGACCATGGGATAGACGCATTCCTCGGGACTGACATGAACGTCGATGAACGTGGGCCGCTTGTTCCTGAAGGCCTGTTTCAATACCCTGTCGACGTCGGCTTCCTTCTCTATCCTGAGCCCCACCGCGCCGTACGCCTCGGCGACCTTGACGAAGTCCGGCGAATGAAGGTGTGTCCACGTGTACCGCTTCTCATAGAAGAGCTGCTGCCACTGCCTGACCATGCCGAGGAAGCCGTTGTTGAGGATGACGACCTTGACGGGCAGGTTGTACTGGACGGCCGTTGCCAGTTCCTGGATGTTCATCTGGATGCTGCCGTCTCCGGCGATATCCACGACAAGGGACTTCGGAAAGGCCACCTGGGCCCCCAGGGCGGCCGGAAACCCGTAGCCCATCGTGCCGAGGCCGCCCGACGTGAGGCACGTGCGGGGCTTGAGAAACCTGAAGAACTGGGCTGCCCACATCTGGTTCTGCCCCACCTCAGTGGTTATGATGGCCTTGCCCTTCGTCAGTTCGAACAGCCTTTCGATAACGTACTGGGGCTTCAACGTATCGTTCTTCTGGTAAGTGAGGGGATAATCCTTTTTCCACCTCTCTATCTTGTCCGTCCACTCGGAGATGTTCCTGTGATACTGCCGGTACGCCTCCTTTTCCTCTTCCACGATCTTCAGCATCTGTATGAGGACGTTGCGCGTGTCGCCCACGATGGGTATGTCGACCTTTATGTTCTTGCTTATCGACGTGGGGTCGATGTCGACGTGTACGATCTTTGCGTGGGGTGCGAATTCATCCGTCTTGCCCGTTGCCCTGTCGTCAAAGCGTGCTCCCATTGCGATGATGAGGTCCGATTCGGTGATGGCCATGTTTGCCGCGTAGGTCCCGTGCATACCAAGCATGCCGAGAAAAAGAGGGTGGTTCCCCGGGATGCCGCCGAGACCCATGAGGGTGTTCGTGACCGGTATGGACAGCGCTTCGGCAAACCGCGTCAACTCCTGCGAGGCATTCGACAGGATGACGCCCCCGCCGGTATACAGGACGGGTCTTTTCGAGTGGAGAATAAGGCGCATGGCCTTCTTTATCTGTCCCGTGTGGCCCACGTAGGTGGGCTGGTAGCTCCGGATGACAGCCTTCTCAGGGTATTTGAAATCGCTGACCGCCGAGGACACGTCCTTGGGGATGTCGACGAGGACGGGCCCCGGTCTTCCCGACGCGGCGATATGAAAGGCCTCTTTGATGATGCGCGCAAGGTCCTTCACATCCCTGACGAGGTAGCTGTGCTTCGTACAGGGCCGGGTTATGCCCACGATGTCCGCTTCCTGAAAGGCGTCGTTGCCGATGAGCATTGTGTTGACCTGGCAGGAGAAGACGACAAGCGGTATGGAATCCATGCAAGCCGTGGCAATGCCCGTCACCGTGTTCGTCGCGCCGGGCCCGCTCGTCACGAGGGCGACGCCAACCCTGCCCGATGCCCGCGCGTACCCGTCAGCGGCATGTACCGCCGCCTGCTCGTGACGGACCACGATCTGACTGATCTGGCTTATGTCTGTCAGGGCGTCCGTTATGTTGAGCGTAGCCCCTCCCGGATAACAGAATATCGTGTCGATTCCTTCCGCCTTCAAGGATTCGACGAAGATCTGTGCGCCCGTTCTCTTCAATGTTTCTCCTTTCGATGCAACGAGTTGGCGAGACTCTCCATGAGGTCCTTATAATAGAGCTTCCTTTTCTTCAAAACCTTCATCTCCCTCTCCTCCGCCTCGGTGAGATAGGATTTTTTGAGGAGCATCTGGATACGCCGGTCCATGGTTTCATGCTGCCCCTTGTACTGTCTGTATGTTTCCTCATTACTTTCGACGGTGTCCATAGGGATAGTGAACGATATGGTATAAAAAATACCCGAAAATGTCAAATATTACTTGGACATATCAGCCCGCTTCCGGGCAGGGGAGCGCCCGGCGGGATCAATGGTGTCGTGATCCCGCCGATGTGTGCCTACTTGGCGGCGGCCTCAATGTCTTCCACGAACTTCCTCAGTCTTTCCGCCCAAAACTTGAATGCCTCGTCAGCCGAGCCCCATTTGCTGAATCTGTCCGTGAAACCCGCGCTCCTGTCGTCCACGGCGGCGGCTATGACATCATTCGTCATGGTGTCGAGGACCCTGACCTCCATGCTTGTCGCTCCCGATCCGGACCATGAGCCGCCGGCCCCCTTCTTCACCAGGCTTATCGCGAGACCGACGGGGATGACCGACGTGACCGCGCTGACGCCGGGTTTGTTTTGTTTAAGGCCGGTGATGGCAAAGCTGATCCGCGCGACGTCAGGGCCCGGTTCGGATACAAAGACCGATTTGTCCCTGGCCGCCGCCACCACGGCCTTGTTCAGGCCGTCGGCCAGGTCTTTCATATCCTGGGGGTCGATCCCCTTGTACGCCGACTCGTCACTGAAGAAGAAGACAGCGCTGTCGAGCATGATCTTCCTGTACTTGCCGAAGTCCACCCCCGGCTTCAGCCAGCGTTCCTTCACTCCGCCCTCAGGGCCGGGCTGCAGGTTCTGGTAGTAACCTTCGAGGAAGCCGGAGTATTTCTTGTCCGCGGCGCATGCGATGGGTACCGCGAGGGCAAGACCGAGTACCAGTACAAATCCTATGGCTGCTGCTCTTTTCATGTTCTTCTCCCTTGTTATCGCAAATTGAGGCCGGACCGCCTCTTTTTGAGTACACCGGACGCTCTTCCCTTCATGCCTCATGATTCCCGCCGCCCCGCAACCGTCCTGATCCGTGTTTGAACTTAGATACTCTCATTGTACATGAAGCGGGGGCTGTTTTCCAGACCTCCTTATCGTATGGCGGCCCCGGAGCCGGTGCCGAAAGGGAGCGGGGGAGACGGGAACGCCTTGAAATGATTGCCTCTATCAAGAGTGCCGGTGCCGGGCCGCAAAGAAATATTGAAAAAAGTCCCGTATTGGCATATAAAACTTCCTGTATTTTGCCATGTTTGCACCCGTACGAAGCGAAAGAAAATGAAAATACGACTTACGGCGCTTATCATTCTCGCGGGCATCCTGTTCTTCTTCAATCTCGGAGTTACCTCCCTGTGGGATCCCGATGAACCGCGACAGGCCATCATGGCACGGGAGATGATGGACAGGGGGGATTACATCCGGCCTCACCTCAACGGTATCCCCTATCTCGAAAAACCTCCCTTCTATCCATGGATGATCATGATTGCGGCAAAGATATCGGGCACTGTCGATGAATTTGCCTCCCGGGCGCCCTCGGCCCTGGCGGCGCTCCTTCTCGTCATCATGACCTTTCTCCTGGGATGCAGACTTGGCGACGAACGGGCGGGTTTCTTCGCAGGACTTGTCCTCGCGACAAATTACCAGTTCCTCTCCAACGCCAGGGAATCGGTGATGGACATGACCTTTGCCTTCTTCATAGGCCTCGCCATTTACCTCGCCTTCCTCTCGCTGGAGAAGGGCAGGCGCCTCCACTTTGCCCTTTCCTTCATCCCCGGCGCCTTTGCCATCCTCACGAAGGGGCCGGCGGGGCTCGTTATACCCGTCGGGGTCATGTTCGTGTATCTCATCGTGAGAAGGAGTCTCAGCCGCTACATCATTCCCCTCATGCTCGGCTGTCTTCTCGCCGCAGCCATCTCTTCCGTGTGGTTTTTTCTCGCCGGCGAGAGTCATATCAGGGAGTTCATCCTCAAGCAGAACATAACCCGCTATACCAACGCCTTCGACCACGTCGAATCGCCCTGGTACTACTTCCACAAACTCTTCTTCAATTTCATGCCCTGGAGCCTTTCTCTTCCCTTCGCCCTCTTCGGGGCCTGGAAACGGCGGTACATTCTTCCTCTCCTCTGGTTCGTGCTCATCTTCCTCTTTTTCGAACTGTCCCAGAGCAAGAGGGCCATCTATCTTCTCCCGGCCTATCCGGCACTGGCGCTTCTCACGGGACTCTACATCAGAGACGCCTGGGACGGTCTCGTGGAAAGGGGATTGACGAACAGGGTCCTCAAGATTTTCGCGGTGCTCCTCGCCCTCATACCCGTTGCTGCCATCGTCGCCATGTACGTTTTGCCCGAGGAGGACATGGCTGTTTTCAGGGAGGGGCCGGCGCTCCTGTATGTCTATCTCACCGTGCTGTTTCTGGCCGCCTGCGGTTTTCTCGTGATGCTTTTCAAGAGGAACAGGCACTTCGCCCTGGCCTTCTTCCTCTTCTTTCTCGTTTTTACAGGTTTCTTCTACAGCGCGTATTACATGCCCCTCGTCGACAGGACATCGAAATCGCTGACCCTGATTACGGACGCTCTCGGCGACGAGATGAGGACGAAGAGGATATACACGTACGGTTTCAATTCCGCCGGCATCATATTCTACGTGGGGAAGCCGGTCAAAGCCCTGAGCGATATTAAGGAGATAAAAGAAGACGAAAGTGATATACTGCTCATTGTCGAAGAGAAACCCACAATGCATCTCAGGGAGACTCTGGAGAAGTCCTTCGTGCCCGTGAAAAGGGTGAAGTACGAGAAGGAGCACTATATCTTCTATGTGAGGAAAAATGGATGAGAAGCCCTATGTGTCCGTGCTTGTCCCCGTTCTGAACGAAGAGGAGTCGCTTCCGGAACTGAACGAACGGCTCCGCGACGCCTTGACGGGTATGCGCAGACCTTACGAGATCATCTATATTAATGATGGGAGTACGGACCGGACGGAGGAGATACTCGAGGCCTTCCATCACGGGGACGAGCACATCAAGGTCATAGAGTTCAACAGGAACTACGGTCAGCACATGGCCCTTTTCGCCGGTTTCGATTTCGCCCGGGGCGAGATCGTGGTGACCATCGACGCCGACCTGCAGAACCCGCCCGAGGAGATCCCGAGGCTTGTGGAAAAGGCCGAAGAGGGTTACGAGGTGGTGGCCACATACAGGAAGCAGAGGAAGGATTCTCTCTTCCGCAAGCTGCCTTCTTACATAGTCAACAGGATCACGGCCAAGCTCGTGGGCGTCCGGCTCAAGGACTACGGCTGCATGCTCAGGGCCTACCGGCGCAACATCGTAGACTACATGAACATGTGTCCCGAATCGTCGAGCTTCATCCCGGCGCTCGCCAATACCTTTGCCAAGAAGATAACTGAGATAGAAGTCGGCCACGAGGAAAGAAAGAAGGGAACCTCCAAGTACAGTCCCTTCAAGCTCTTCAGACTCAATTTTGACCTCATGACGAACTTTTCGCTCTTGCCCATACAGTTCATCAGCATGCTCGGTGTGGCCATCGCCTTTCTCGGCCTCGCCTTCGCCATTTTCCTCATGGTGCGGCGGCTCTTCATCGGCCCTGAAGGCGAGGGGACCTTCACCCTCTTCGGCGTGCTCTTTTTCTTCATAGGCATACAGATCTTCGCCCTGGGGGTTATCGGCGAGTACGTTGGCCGGATCTACCAGGAAGTGAGAAGGCGCCCGCGGTACATCATCAAGAAGGAATACATGTGAGAGCGGTTGTATTCGCATACCAGGAGATCGGCTACGTTTGCCTGGAAGAGCTCCTTGGTACCGGTGTTGACGTGGCCTGTCTTTTCACCCATGATGACGACCCCGGAGAAGAGATATGGTTCCGCAGGCCTGTGGAACTCGCGCGGGAGTATGGCATTCCCGTATACACGCCGGAGAGTGTGAGCGACGAGAAGTGGATCACACTCATTCGCGATATGCGGCCGGACATAGTGTTCTCCTTCTATTACCGCAGGATGATCCCGAAGTCCATTCTGGACATACCGCGCATCGGCGCCTTCAACCTTCACGGTTCGCTCCTGCCCCGTTACCGGGGCCGCTGCCCCGTCAACTGGGTCCTCATAGCGGGTGAAGAGAAGACGGGCGTCACTCTTCACTTCATGGTGGAAAAGCCGGACGCGGGCGATATCGTCGCGCAGAAAGAGGTCCCCATCGCCTTTGAGGACGATGTCTTCTCGGTGTACATGAAGCTTGTCGCGGCGGCGCGTGAGTTGATGCAGGATGTCCTGCCCGGCCTTCAGGCCGGGACCTTCACGAGATGGGTGCAGACAGGACCGTCCTCCTACTTCGGAGGCCGCAAGCCCGAGGACGGCCTTATCGACTGGACCAAAGACTCGCTGTCCATATACAACCTTACCCGGGCGGTGACCCATCCCTATCCGGGGGCCTTTACCTATCTCGACGGGAAGAAGCTTCTCATCTGGAAGGCGTATCCCGAGAACGTCTCTCCACGGGATGTCCCCGCGGGGACGGTGATATCGGAGGAACCCCTTCTCGTGCGGACCGGTTCGGGTTCCCTGCGCCTCATCTTGGTACAGCTCGATGGCGATCAGGAGATGGACGGCGTCGAACTGGCGTCTTCACGCGTCTTGAAAAACAAAATTCTAGGAGGTCACCCTTGAGACTCTTGGTGCTCGGAGTGAACGGATTCATCGGCAACGCCCTGGCGGAACATGTGCTCAACGAAACGGATTGGGAGATCTACGGGCTGGACATTCGCAACGACAAGCTTGGCGAGTGCCTCGGCCATGAGCGCTTCCATTACGTTGAAGGCGACATCTCGATAAACAGGGAATGGATTGAATACCACGTCAAGAAGTGCGATGTGGTCATGCCCCTCGTGGCCATCGCGACACCGATGACATACGTGAGAGAGCCCCTTCGCGTCTTCGAACTTGATTTCGAGGAGAATCTGAAGGTGGTCCGCCTTTGCGTCAAGTACGGCAAGAGACTTCTTTTTCCCTCCACCTCGGAGGTCTACGGGATGTCCCCCGACACGGAGTTTACCGAAGACGGCAGTCCCCTTGTCCTCGGTCCCATCAATAAGCAGCGGTGGATCTACAGCGCGTCGAAACAGCTCCTCGACAGGGTCATCTGGGCGTACGGTTTTCAGCACGGCCTCAGGTTCACCCTCTTCAGGCCTTTCAACTGGATTGGCCCCAAGCTTGACGAGCTGACCACGGACCCGGAAAAAGAGGGAAGTTCCCGGGTGGTGACGCAGTTCATCAGCAGCCTCTTTCTGGCCGAACCCATCCGGCTTGTCGACGGAGGCTCGCAGAAACGCTGTTTCACCCATATCGATGACGGCATCGCGTGCCTGATGAGGATCATAGAAAACAGGGACGACCGCTGCAACGGCCAGATCTTCAACATCGGCAACCCGAGGAACGAGGCGACCGTGAAAGACCTTGCCATCATGCTGAAGACGATGTTCACGGAGGATCCGAGGACAAAGCACTATACGAGACATTCCGAGATCATCGAGGTCTACTCCCGGGATTTCTACGGCGAAGGTTACCAGGACATCGACCGCAGGGTGCCCTCCATAGCGAAGGCCAGGGAGATCGTCGGGTGGGAGCCCGTCGTCGACCTCGATACGGCCCTCAGGAAGACGCTCGACTACTACCTGGAAACAAGCCTCCCGGCAGAGACGGGAAGGTAGGGACTCTTCTTGAACGGGACCATCGGGATCAAGGTCGATGTGGACACCTTCCAGGGCATGCGCAACGGCGTGCCCGTCCTTCTCGACATATTCCGGCGCCACGGTGTGAGGGCGAGTTTCTTCGTCCCCATGGGAAAGGACAACACGGGTCGGACCGTGAAGAGGGTCTTCACCCGCAAGGGTTTTCTCAAGAAGGCGGGACGCGTGGGGGTTGTGAGCACCTACGGCGTGAAGACCCTCATGTACGGCCTCGTTCTGCCGGGGCCCCAGATCGCGCGAAGGAACATAACCCTCGTCAGGAAGATCCTGGATGACGGCCATGAACTGGGTATACACGGCCATGACCATGTCCGCTGGCATGATTCCATCAAGCATTTCGATGAAGCCGAGACCCGCCGCGAGGTTGACCGGCTGCTCACCGTCTACAGGATGGTCGTCGGGGAAGAGGCCCGCTCCTTTGCCGCCCCGGGGTGGATGATAAACCCCTTCGCTCTCAAGGTCTTCGAGGAAAAGGGGCTTGTCTATTCCAGCGACACCCGGGGTGCCTGTCCCTTCTACCCGGAAATGGGAGGGACCCGGTTCTCGATAGTCCAGATCCCGACAACTCTTCCCACCCTCGATGAGGTGATCGGAGTCGTGAGCGCCGAGGAAAATATCCTCGTCGACCATTACCTTGCCCTCCTGGCCGATGGTCTCAACATCCTGACGGTCCACACCGAGCTCGAAGGCAAGCGCTGGAGCGGTTTCCTCGACACTTTTCTCACGGAGGCCAAAGAACGCGGTTTCGCCTTCAGGCGCCTCATGGACATCGCCCGCGAGTTCAACGACACACCCGACGGCCCCGTATGCACCATAGAGTACGGTTCCGTCCCCGGCCGCGCCGGAGAAGTGTGCTGCCAGAAAGACAGGTAATAGGGGGCAGGGCTATAGGACCTATAGGACTTATTGGACCTATAGGACGCTTAGGACCTGTAGGACGGAATGGGGATTCCCGGCTGTCTGCTTCCTGTGCCTGATTGACAGATTTCTTTTCTGTGGTATATAAGAGCCTATAACCTGCTTTTAGAAAATACACGAAAGGAGGCGAATATGGCGGGTAGTGTTTACAAGATCATCGAGATCGTGGGTACAAGTGAGAAGTCCTGGGAGGACGCCGCTAAGAATGCCCTTGAGACGGCGGGAAAATCCCTCGAGGACCTGCGTGTCGCCGAGGTCATCAAGCAGGATGTCACGCTGGAGAATGGAAAGGTGAGCCAGTACAGGGTGAGGCTCAACATTTCCTTCAAGTACCACAGCGAGTAGTCAAGGGGAAGGGGCTGATGGAAAAGGGGACCTCCTGAGAGGTCCCCTTCTTTTTGCCTGAAGTCTGTTTCCTAGTACATGCCGTCCATGCCGCCCATTCCTCCCGGGGGCATCATAGGCATCTGGGCGCCCTTGTCTTTGGGTTTTTCCGCGATCATGCAGTCGGTGGTGAGCAGGAGCGATGCCACCGAGGCTGCATTCTGAAGGGCCGTACGGGTTACCTTTGTCGGATCGATGATGCCTGCTTCCATCATGTCATCGACATATTCTTCCTTTGCGGCGTCGAAACCGAAGTTTTCCTTGCCGTTCTTCACTCTTTCAATGATGATTGAACCGTCATGGCCGGCGTTGGTCGCTATCCAGCGCAGCGGATCCTCGAGAGCTTTCTTCACTATGTTGACGCCGAACTGTTTCTCGCCGTCGAGTTTGAGCTCGTTGAGTTTGGCAATAGCCCTGATGAAGGACACCCCGCCGCCCGGGACGATGCCTTCCTCAACGGCCGCCTTGGTGGCATTGAGGGCGTCCTCGACACGGGCTTTCTTCTCTTTCATTTCCGATTCCGTCGCCGCGCCCACGTTGATGACGGCTACTCCGCCGACGAGTTTTGCCAGCCTCTCCTGGAGTTTTTCCCTGTCGTAATCGGATGTCGTTTCCTCGATCTGGGTGCGGATCTGTTTGACCCGTCCCTCGATGTCCTTCTTGTCGCCGGCGCCGTCAACGATGGTCGTGTTGTCCTTGTCGATGACGACCCTCTTCGCCTGGCCGAGATCCTTGAGGCCGATGCTCTCGAGCTTGATGCCCAGCTCTTCGGAGATCATCTGCCCGCCGGTAAGGATGGCGATATCTTCGAGCATTGCCTTTCTCCTGTCGCCGAATCCGGGTGCCTTGACGGCGGCGATCTTCAGTGTGCCCCTCAGCTTGTTGACAACAAGTGTGGCCAGTGCTTCGCCTTCAACGTCCTCGCAGACGATGAGGAGGGCCTTGCCCATCTTCGCGACCTGCTCGAGGATCGGCAGAAGGTCTTTCATGTTGCTGATCTTCTTCTCATTGATGAGGATGAAGGGCTCATCGAGAACGGCTTCCATCTTTTCCGGGTTCGTGACGAAGTAGGGTGAGATGTAGCCCTTATCGAACTGCATACCTTCCACGATGTCCAGGGTCGTTTCCATGCTTTTTGCTTCCTCGACGGTGATGACGCCTTCCTTGCCTACCTTGCTCATCGCCTCGGCGATGATGTTGCCTATCGTGTCGTCGTTGTTGGCGGAGATGGTGCCGACCTGGGCGATCTCTTTCTGGTCTTTTGTCGGCTTGGAGAGCTTTTTCAGCTCATCGACGATGACCTCCACCGCCTTGTCGATGCCTCGCTTGAGCTCCATGGGGTTGTGGCCCGCCGCGACCAGCTTGGCGCCTTCGCGGTAGATCGACTGGGCGAGGACCGTGGCCGTTGTCGTGCCATCGCCGGCGACGTCGCTCGTCTTGCTGGCGACCTCCTTCACCATCTGTGCGCCCATGTTCTCAAACCTGTCCTCAACCTCAACCTCTTTGGCGACCGTCACGCCGTCCTTGGTTACCGTGGGAGAACCGAAGGTCTTCTCGAGAATAACGTTTCTGCCTTTAGGTCCAAGAGTCACTCTGACGGCGTCAGCCAGTGTGTTCACGCCTTTCAGGAGTGCCTCCCTTACGTTCTGATCATACTTGATTTCCTTAGCCATCCTTTTATCCCTCCTTCCTTATTAATCTTCTACGATTGCAAGAACATCATCTTCCCTGAGAATGAGATGCTCTTCGCCGTCGACCTTTATCTCCGTACCCGAGTATTTGCCGAAAAGGATCTTGTCCCCCGGTTTCACGGTCAACGGAGCTTTCTGGCCGCTCTCCAGGATCTTTCCGTCGCCCACCGCAACCACCTTGCCTTCCTGGGGTTTTTCCTTTGCAGCGTCAGGGATGATTATGCCGCCCTTCGTCCTTTCCTCTTCCTCGATTCTCTTGACAAGAATTCTGTCCTGTAATGGTTTCACCTTCATTGTTTCACACTCCTTTCTGTGGTTGTTAGGTTAGCAATTGTGAAAATCAATTGCCAAAAACAATATAAGGACGGGGATAAGTTTTTGTCAATACCGGGGGTTAAATTTTTAGCAACAAATTTACCCCTTCCCTGTACCAGCGGGTGAAGAGTTCGTTCTCCATCCGGTTGGCTTCAGGGTCGGAGATGATGGATGTGAAGACCTTTTCCTTGTCGATGATGGTCTCGTACTCGCGCTCGGCCTGGGAGGCGAGGCGGTCGATCATGGCGCCGAGGATCGCCTCTTTGCCGCCCCCGCACAGCCACAGGGACCACCATCTGTCGTAGGCTCCGCGGACCTTCTTCCTGCTCTCGTCATAATAGCTGGAGAAGGAGGGGAGCCATTCCTTTATTCTGTCCTTCGATTCGAGAAAGACCTCTTCCACGAAGGGGAACCGTTCGAGGACGTCCATTTCGACCCGTATCTTCCTGATGAAACCCTCCACGATGTCTTCGGCGCCATGTTTCTTTTTGTACACCTTCGACTTGAGGTTGTTCCATACCTCGATGACGGGGTAGATCTCCATGTTCTTTTCGGAGTAGTTGACCGTTTCGATGTTGTCGATCGTGTACCTGCGGGTATCGGGAATGCCGTACATGAGAAGCCCAAGGAGATCCGAGACGATGTGGTAGAGGAGAGACCTGTTTCTCGGTCGCTTGGCGGGGAACATGAAGCAGATGAACTCGTTGAGTTCCAGAGCCTCGACGAGGTGGTCCTTCTTCGGCTCGTTATGCATGTACTTTATGGCGTCGATCGCCAGGGTGATAGTGGCCATGGACCTTAAGTCTTCCTCATCCTTGATGAGTTCCCAAACATCCAGAATATGCCTGCGGGGGAGCATTATAGACCTTCCTTTCTAAGCTCTTCAAGGAGAGCCTTTTGTCTGTCCGTAAGCTTCTTCGGGATATCGACGATAACCTCCACGTATTCGTCCCCGCCCTGGCCGGGGACGCCAAGTCCTTTCAGGCGGACTTTGGAATGGCTTTTTACGCCCGGAGGAATGGTAACCCTTTTTGGCCCGTCGATGGAGGGGACTTCGGCGACGGTTCCGAGAAGCGCGTCAGTCACCCTGACCTCCCTCGTCACGTACAGGTCGTTGCCGACGCGCTTGAAGACGGGATGTTCCCCCACCTTCATCGTTATGTAGAGGTCGCCACGCTGTCCTGAAGGTCCCCCGTTGCCCTTGCCCTTCAGCCTCAGCTTCTTTCCGGTCGCGATCCCTTGCGGTATCCTGACGTTTACCTCCTCCGTTCCCGTCGCCGTGGCCAGGGAGATCCTCTTTTCCGCCCCGTGTATGGCGTCCATGAAAGGTATCTCCAGTTCGTAGTGGAGGTCGAGGTCCCGGGCAGTCTGCGCCCCCTGCTGCTGCCTCGTGATGTAGTCGTTGAAGTCCCACGACTGCTGCTGCCGCTGCTGCCTTGCCCCGCGCCCCGCCTGCCTGCCGAAGATCATGCTGAAGATATCTCCCCCGCCGAAGCCGAGGTCTTTGAAGAGGTCTCCCACGTTGAAGCCTCTGAAGATGTCTTCCTCGCTGTAGCGCTGCTGAAAGCCTCCCATGCCGAAGGCGTCGAACTGCTTGCGTTTCTCGGAGTCGCTCAACACCGCGTAGGCCTCGTTTATGAGCTTGAACTTCTCTTCGGCCTCTTTGTTGCCCGGGTTTCGGTCGGGATGATACTTGAGCGCCAGTTTCCTGTATGCCTTCTTAATCTCATCTTCGGAGGCCGTCCTGGATACGCCGAGCAACTCGTAGTAGTCCTGCTTTCCTGCCATAGGGTTTTTCACCTCACGTGAGCTATATAGGTCCCGATGTCGCTGCCGACTGACCGGGCGACGGCGGGGCATTTCACCTTCATTATATATACCACCTGACGTTCGCCGTCAAATTCGCTGATGGTTTCGAAATTCCCCATGCCCTTCGCGATGACGGGTCCTTCCCCCTTCCAGAGCCGCTCGATCTCGCCCGTGATGTCTTCCCTCGGCAGACCCACGTTGGCCTTTCCCGTCGATATGATACGGGGGTGCAGGCCTTGAAGACCGAGGTGCCGGACGTCCTCCATGGAGAGGTCGTTCTGGGCGGGACGTTCCCTGACCGCGTAGAACACCTTCCTGCCGCCTCTCTCGAGAAAACGCAGGAGGGGAAGATCGAAGATGAAGTCCCCCACGTTGTCACCGAGCATGAGCACCTCGCGGCCCTCCGCGGAGATCGTGTGAGCCGCCCGGTCCACGTCGCCCTCAAGGACGGGCACCTTGCCCGTAAATGCTCCGCCGGTGAAGTAGTCCGTGGAGTTCCCGAGGGCGGACAGGCGCAGCAGGTATCCCGGAAGGTCGCCGTCATCTGCGCGAAGCTCCTTCACGGCCGCCCGGGCGTCCCTGTATTCCCGGTATTTCAAGGTGGCATAGGGATCCCAGACACCGGTCTTCCGCCGGATATGTTCCAGGAGCCTGCCGGCTATACCGGGAGGGGTCGCATCCGGCGCAAAGAGGTCTTCGAGAAGCGATAATGACGACTCGAGGACCCCCGGGTCGCCCCCGGAAAGCACCGTCGTCTTTCTTGCCAGTCCTTCCAGACAGGCTCGGCAGGGTTCCTGGACTTTCATGACGGAGAATAGGATATAATCAAACGCCCCGCATTTCAACGTGAAAGGGAGGGCCGCTGCTTTTTGAAATAAACCCTTCTATTCTTTTTCGCATTTGCTATAATGAGTGCAGGGGCACTAGGGGTGGTTCCAGACCATACGGATTGAGGCTGATCCTCACGTTCGCCGCTCGAGTTTTCTTCCTCGTCGCCTGGCATGTTCTTCCGGCACTATCTATCTTCAACGGGGATTCCCCGGGCAAAGGGTGACAGATGGCAGACAAGCGGCGCACGAGCGTCTACGTGGATTATCACATTCTCGACCTCATCGCGAGGACCGGCGTGAAGGACGAGGCGCTGCTTCGCGAGTGGAACGCGGTCAGGTCGATCTGGGACCGTTACAGGCACGAGGCCGTATCTCTTGTCACCTCGGTGGATGAGATGGAACTCGATTTCGTGATCCAGATGAACCGCGGCGGCCTGTGCGTCACCGACACCTTTCAGATCACCGACAATATCGACACCTTCGAGCGCTGGGAAGGCGCGGACCACGAGGACACGGATCACTGGAGGGCCATCGTGGATCTCTATGATCAGCTCGAGGTCATAAGCGGGCATGATGACCTTGTCGGGGAACATTCACATCCCCATTACTGCGAACAGGTGGCCCGCGTCCTGAAGGAGGAGCCCCCGGGGGACACAGGAAGGTCCGCCGCCTTCGATGACGAGACGGCTATACTCAGGGACTGCGCGGCGGCCCTGCATGACGTCTATGACCTGCGGCTCTGGGCGGACCTCAAGCATATTCAATACGGCCTCAACTGGAAGGTCCTTGAGTCCGTCCTGCCGAAGTACTCGCACAGCGCCACCCTGAATGGAGAGGACGCGGCGCTGAACAAGAACCTTCTCGGACTTCTCAACCGTCTCGTCAACATAGGGAAGAAGAGCTGCCCCCGTCTGCCAATGCAGGACCGGCATATCGACTTCGTTCTCGACATCGTGAGGAAGAAGTACTGCCAGGAGGACATCGACCGCAGCATCTCCCGCATAGCCCACTGTCTGCGGACCGGCATCGATTGCTACCTTACGACGGACGGTGGACTGGCGGAGAAATTCACCGGAAACAAACAGAACCTCCAGCTCGCCCTGGGAACCTCCATCCACCTCGAAGTCCTGCGCCCGACGGAACTGGAGGAAAGACTGAAGACGGCTTGAACAGCTTGACAGGCTGTGATTAAGTGGGTTTTCGAACTGAGTTTACGTTCCGTCGTCATTCCGGCTTTGGGTTGGTGTCTTCACTCGCGGAAGCGACATCCAGGAAATACAATGGGTTAGAAAGACCACTGGATCCCGGATAAAGTCCGGGATGACGAAAAAAGGAGTTTATCAACAGCCTGTTGAACATGAAAGAAAGAACAGCCGGTCCTGTCGCTAACGCTGACCGGGCCCGTTAATCCGCAAACCCGACTGCCAGAAATAGGCCTTTTCGTTCAAGCGGTTCAAGCCGCTCAAGCTGTTCAAGCTGTCTTCACTTCCACTCCTCCGTCTGTGGCTGGGGGAGCTGGTAGGATTTCAGGGTCTCTATGTACTTGTGGAAGCCCTCGGGGTCGTCCTTTTCGAGTTTTTCGATCTCGGGGCGTATCTTGCTCAGAAGGTCCTCGTTCTTTGCGGCCTCAAGGGGGTATTGCATGTAGGAGGAGCGCCTGATGAGGGCATAAGCCTTCTGCTGTTCCGGCGTGAGGGCGAGGAAACTGTCGAGCTCGCTGAGCATATAGGCCTTTTTTTCGTCGAGATAGCCGTCCACCTGCATGAGCAGGTTGAGGCTGAAATCACCGCAGGAGAAGTAGGCGTGCATCTCGTCGAGGTTTTCCACGAGAAGGCGTATCTCGGCCACTATCTCGGCGTCGTTCATGGTCACGAAGGTCCCGTCCTCAACGAGTTTCTGCATCGGCGACATGGGGTGCATGGCGAAGGTGCGCACCCTGATGAAGTCAGGTTTGATCAGGTTCAGAAGGCGCGCCGTTTCCACGGCGTTCTCGGAGCTCATCGTCCTGCCGCCCACGCCGGGCATTATGTATTCCGACAGCGACATCCCCGCTTCCACGACCTTCCTGCCGCCCTCAATGATGTCCTCAGGGGTGATGCCTTTGCGAATCATCTTGAGAACCTTTTCCGAACCGCTCTCCATCCCGACGTGTATTCTCGTGAGGCCCGCCTTGCAGAGCTCGTGCAATTCCTCCACGGTCTTGCGTTTCAATGTCGTTGCCCGGGCATAGGTCGTGATGCGTTCAAGGGCGGGAAATCTCTCTTTCGTATATTTGATGATCTCAAGAATGTCCGCGGTCTTCAGGACAAGACTGTCGGCGTCCTGAAGGAAGGCGGATCTGATCGCGTTCTTGTAGGAGCCGTATTCTTTCTCCATGCTGTCGATGTCCTTCTTGACCTCGTCGACAGTCCTGCGGGAAAACTTCATTCCCTTGTAAGCCGGGCAAAAGATGCACTGGTTCCAGGGGCAGTTTCTCGTGACCCGTATCAGCAGACTCTGAGCTTCACTGGGTGGCCGTATGACTCCTTGTTCGTACATGTTCCTTGACTCCTTAGTTCAGCTACTGCGGATTCCGGGTGGAGCGAAATCCCACCGCGGCCATGTAGATGACCGTCTCTTCCTCACCATCGAGGCCAACGATGCGGTTCACGTCGTCATCGTAGAATGCCCCCACGGCACATACTCCGAGCCCCAGGGCCTCGCCGGCGAGATAGAGGTTCTGTGCGATATGACCGGCGTCGAGATATATGTACCGGTAGACCCTCTGGCCGTATTTCCAGCTTCCCCGTGCTATGACCGCCGACCAGATGAAGGTGACCTGCGCCGCAAGGACCAGGGTTTGTTGAAGCGACGCCTCGGTGAGGGCCTCTGAGTGATCGCCCCTCTTGAGGAACTCAAGGTCGTAGTCGCCGGGCCTGAAATGGTATATCCCCTCTTCGAGCCCGTCGACGGCACGGACACACAGGTAGGTCTCGACGGGGTAGAGGCCGCCCGCGGAGGGCGCCGTCCGGAAGAAGGTGTCGCCGAACTGTGCCGTCAGGCCCTGTGTTGCCCACAGCAGGGCGGAGAGATCGTTGAGCTTGAGGGATTTCCCGGTGGCGTATTCACGGCGCGACCTTCTCTTGAGCAGAAGCTTCCAGAGGCCCGACTCGCCGCCCGCTTTGGGTTCCGGCAGGGAGACCCTGGCGATGGGGTTCGGGTATTCCTTGAAGGTATCGGGGATCGCCCCCAGGTTGAAGATGTGACCGGAAAGCGAATCGGGCGTGTACTTGGTCTCATCCTGAAACCTGGTCCCTATGCCGGCCTTTAACTTTTCTTCTTCCATCACTCTCCACCTTTCGTTTACACCCCTTAATATGCTTCATACGGTGGGATAAGTCAATGATAGAGGCAGGGGCAGGGGGAACGAGTAGAGGGGTCTTCAATGGGACCTATAGGACTGGATAGGACCCATAAGACGAATAGGACCGATAGGACGCTTAGGACCTATAGGACCTATTGGTCTTATCTGTCCTATCAGTCCTATCTTTCTCCTGTCCCTCCTCCCTGCCTTTCCGTTTGCCTTTTCCGGGCAAAAAAGATAGACTTATTTCCAGAGTCATTGGCGGTGGTCTCTGGGGATGGAGGTTGAAATGAGCGATATCATGACCGTAGACGAGCTGTTGGCTTCGAAGAATCTGACGCGCGAAGAGTGGGAGTTGCACAGGGACCTTATCGAGGATTGCAGGAAGAACGAGGTCAGGATAAACGAATGCTGTGCCGCGACCAGGGAGAACATCGAAAAGGTAGCCGGCATCCTGGACACCATCTCCATGAAGATGGTGGCATTGAGCGTCGCCCTTGAGACTGTCATCGGTGAGGCCGAGGACGTTTCCTTGAGGATGCTTCCGGAACACAAGTTCTTCCGCGAGTAGGTCCACATTTCCCGGACCATGAGACTTTTTCTCAAATGGTTGATAATGGCCGCGTCCATCATTATCGCGGCCTACTTCATTCCCGGCGTGATGGTCGGCAGTTTCTTCTCCGCCCTCTGGGTGGCCCTCTTTCTGGGCGTCGTTAACATCCTCGTGCGGCCGGTTCTCATATTCATCACCCTGCCCATCAACATCCTTACCCTGGGTCTGTTCACCTTCGTCATCAACGCCGTTCTCATCCTCCTCGCATCATCGGTCATCAAGGGTTTCGAGGTGGCAGGCTTCTGGTGGGCCCTCCTGTACAGCATTGTCCTATCCCTCGTCAACTACATCATCAACCTGATAGTGCAACCGAAGGATAGGGCTTGAGCTGTTCTCTAAAACTTTCTTGAGTGTTTCCTGTGCTTCAAATAGTTGTCCCTGTACAGGGCGGCCAGTTCTTCGGAGGTTATGATGAGAAGGTTCTCGGCGTTTTTGTCCTCGGCGGCGTAGGTGAAGTTGAAGGAGCCCGTGATGACCGTCCGGCTGTCTATGATCATGACCTTGTTGTGGGCTGAGGCATGGTCATTGTCGAGCCAGACGCTGACGCCACCAGCCTTGAGGACTCTGGCCGTAACGTGTTTGCGTTCCCTCTGCTCGTACCCGTCGAGGATGACCTCCACCTCGACGCCTCTCTTTCGGGCCTTGACGAGGGCGGCCTGAATGGGTTTCGAGGTGAACAGATAGGCCTCAACAAGGACCTCGCGGGTGGCCGCGGCGATCTGCCTCACGATGGCCTTTGCCGCACCGCCGCCGGGGCTGAAGAAGACATGTGCCGGAGCATTGTCGAGGACCACATCGGCCGCCCCCGGATGGAGCGGCAACGCAAGAAGCGCAAACAGGACTGCAAGATGGTGACAAACAGATCTTCTCATGAACCCCCCCGGCCAAGATCTTCAGAATTGCAGTGCCTTCCTGGGTATTCGGTCAAGAAAGACGGTCATGGGCCTGACGGGCCTTCAGGCCCTTCGGGTTCTTAAGAAACGCCCCCGACATGCTGATAATAGTAACACAGGGGATCGAGAATAGTGAAGAAGAAGGTCCTTCTTATTGATGACAACCGGGATTTTTGCGAGATCACCAGGCTCTGGCTCCATTACACCTGGAAATACAGGGTGGTGACGGCGGCAAACGGGCCCATGGGGATCGACCTCGCCAGGAAGGTGAGGCCCGACGTCATTCTCCTCGATGTCAGGATGCCCGTCATGGATGGAGGCAAGGTTGCCGAGCATCTCATGGAAGACGGCCCGACCAGCGATATCCCCATTATATTCCTCACGGGCCTCGCCATGCGCGAGGAGGTGGAAGAGGGCGGCGGTTTCATCGGCGGCCGGCCCTTCATCGCGAAGCCCTTTCACCTGGAAGAGCTCACGGGAATGATCGAGACCGTGACGGCCCGCTCAAGGGTTGCCTGACGAGCCTATTCGTAATCCTTTGGCACAAGACAGATCATCACAAGAGGCCGATCCGCGGCTGTATTCCTGTACTGGTGGACCTCGTCGGGCAGAACGAGTGCGAAATCTCCCTTTCGGACAGGCTGCTGCCTGCCTTCGGCGTCTACGAGGGCGCCCTCTCCCTCTATGATATAGTTCATGTGCTCGAAGGGATGGCCATGGTACGGCGTGTGCCCGCCGGGCTCGATGGTGAAGACCCGAAGCGTATAGGCGGGAACCCCGTCGGCCTGTCCAAGTGGGATCTGCTTTGAGGCCCCCTTTGCCCCCTCCATCGTCATGGGGACCTTCTCGACCTTGCTGAGATCGGTGATCTTCATAGTCTCACTCCTTATCGGCAATATGATGCAGGATCAGTCATTATACCACAGGCCGGCGCCCGGTCAAAAACCCGGTTCTCCGACTCGGGGCTGGCAGCGCAGGAAAGCTCCATGCCTTATCTCGTGTTCTCACCTCACGATCAGGACACCGAACGGGCGTGAGATGGGCCTTTATGCCGCCAGCCTGGTCCTCCGGACGATCTTTCCCCGGGGGCTTATCACGATGGTTTCGACGGGTATCTTCCTTCCCGAGCGTTTGAGCGCCTTATCGACGATGAGGGGCATCTTTGAGCAACAGGGGACTTCCATGATGGCGATGGTGATCGTCCGTATGCCGGCGGCGGAGAAGATCGCCGTGAACCTGTCGATGTACTCGGCAGTGTCGTCGAACTTGGGGCATCCCATGAGGACCACCTTCCCATCGAGAAGGTCCTTGTGAAAGTCGGGATAGGCGACGGGTGTACAGTCCGACGCGACAAGGATGTCGGCGTTTCTCAGATAGGGTGCCGTGGGCGGGACGAGCCTCAACTGGACGGGCCAGTGGGTGAGCCGCGTGGCCTCACGGATGTCCGCCCCGTCATCCGTGGCGGCGGTGTTGACGGAGGCGAACATCTGAACCTGTGCGGAAGGGCAGCCGCAGGGCAGGGACGCGGGTCCGGCGGGGTCGGGGGGAGGGGGGTTGACGGAGTCGTCATGGGTCTCGACCGCGTGTTCGCCGGCACCCTTTTTCCCTGCAAGGTATCTTTCGACAGCCTCTTCATCGAAGGGGTCCGCCTCTCTTTCGATCATGGATATGGCGCCGACCGGACATTCGCCAAGGCAGGCGGCCAGCCCGTCGCAGTACTTCTCGGCAACGAGCCGGGCCTTGCCCCCCTCAAGCTCTATGGCGCCTTCGGCGCAGGCGCTCACACACTGCCCGCATCCGTTGCATCTCTCTTCATCTATGTGGACTATCTTTCGCTTGCCTGTCATAAGAACCTCTTGAAGCAGATCATGGGCAACGGGCAATGGGTCATGGGTGATCCCTTTCGAAGCCGTTCCCAATTTGTTTCTATTACCCGTCACCCATCACCTCTCTTATCCCAATATCTCCTTCAGATCCTGGTCGGGCGTCGAAATGGGCTTGATGTTGTAGTTCTCGACGAGGACCTTGAGAACATTCGGCGTGATGAAGGCCGGCAGGGATGGTCCCAACCGCATGTTCCTGATGCCAAGATACAGAAGCGTGAGCAGGATTGCCACGGCCTTCTGTTCATACCAGGAGAGCACGAGCGACAGGGGTAGTTCATTGACGCCCACGTTGAATGCCTTTGAGAGTGCCACGGCGATCTGGATGGCGGAATAGGCGTCGTTGCACTGCCCGACGTCGAGAAGCCGGGGGATGCCGCCGATATCGCCGAGCTCTTTGTCGAAGAACCGGAACTTCCCGCAGGCAAGGGTGAGGACGATGCAATCATCGGGGACCTTCTCCACGAATTCGGTGTAATAGTTCCTCCCTGGTTTCGCCCCGTCGCAGCCCGCGACAAGGAAGAAATGGCGTATCTTCCCGGCCTTGACGGCCTCTATCACCTTGTCTGCCACGCTCATGATGGTGTTGCGGGCAAATCCGACCATGACGGACTTACCGTTTGTGTCAGCGGTGAAACCCGGCAGCGCGAGGGCCCTGTCGATCGCGGGCCTGTAGTTTCCGTCGGCAATGTGGGTAACCCCGGGCCATGCAACGGGACCCGTTGTGAATATGTTGGCTGAGTACGATTCCAGAGGTCTCTGGATGCAGTTGGTGGTCATGATGATGGAGCCGGGGAATTCGGCGAATTCCTTGTGCTGGTTCTGCCAGGCCGTTCCGTAATGACCGTGGAAATGGGCATATTTCTTGAGGCTGGGATATCCATGAGTGGGGAGCATCTCGCCGTGGGTGTATACATATATCCCCGTACCCTCCGTCTGCTTCAGTATCTCTTCGAGGTCCTTGAGGTCGTGGCCCGATACAAGGATGGCCTTGCCTTTCTTCGATCCCAGGGGAACCGGTGTGGGGACAGGATGCCCGTAGGTCTCCGTGTTCGCGGCATCGAGAAGTTCCATGGCCCTGAGGTTGATCTCGCCGCACTTCAGGACGAGCCCCAGCCACTCGTTGAGCCCCAGCCTGTTCTCGAGGACTTCCGCGAGGGCGTCGTAGATGAAGGTGTATACCGCCTCATCTTCCTTGCCGAGCAGGGCCGCATGGTACGCATATGCCGAGACGCCTCTGATGCCGAAGATGAGGGTGTGCATGAGCGACGTCACGTCCGCGTTCTCGTTGCGCATGGCCCCCTGGAAACCCACGGCCTCTCCCTGTTTCGCCAGGCCTTCGATGGTCGGTTCAGGTTTCGTCGGTGCCTTGCCGGCGGGCAGGGCGATGTTTCCACCCTTCGCCGCGATCCTGCCAGCAAGGTCGTCGCGGTTTGTAACCACAGCCGCTATCTTGGCCCTCAAGCGTTCCGGGTCGAAGTCGACGTTCGTCAGTGTGTGGAAGAGGGCCTCAGCGGCAAGCAGGTTCGTCTCCCTCTCCGGTTTGATCCCATGCTTGGCTGCTTCGCGGGCAAACCATGACATCTCCGCCGTCACGTAGACCAGAAGGTCCTGAAGGGCAGCTACGTCAGGCTGTTTCCCGCAGACCCCGACCTTTGAACATCCCTCACCTTTTGCTGTCTGTTCACATTGATAACAAAACATAAGCCCCTCCTTGATTAGTAGTGTTCGATCTCATAAAGCCAAGTATAGCACCTGAGGAAAAACATGCTTTGACTTAGGTCAAGAAGAGGGGTAATGGGTCATAGGTTATAGGTTATAGGAAGACAACATCCATTCTGATGGCACGAAAGAAGAGACCAACCGCATCCGGAATGGAGGATCTACCTGTCCTGAATCGTTGTATTGTAAGGAAAGCATTCCGGGAAATGGGTGAAAAAAACGGGTCAAGGGCAAGATCTTTTCCCTATGACCCATAGCCTATTACCTATAACCCGCGTTTACGCCTTTAGGGTGTAAACGTTGACAGCTGGTAGGGGGTCTCTTTTGTTTCTACGGATTCTTTCTTCTCGAAATAGATGTGTTTCTCGGCGATCTCTCTCAAGGACGTGACGATCTCCCTGTTTGTCGACTTCGTAAGAGGTTTCGCTCCCTTGATGAGCTGCTTCGACCGGCGCGCGGCGAGATGGACAAGCTCGAAACGGTTCTCCACCATTTCCATGCAGTCTTCAACAGTTATTCTTGCCATTATCCTCTCTCCTTATGTCGTCGATCGCTTTCCGGAACGTTCCATACGCCTTTTCAAGATCGTCGTTGACGATAGTATAGCCGAATTCGCCTTTTCTTGCAATTTCTTCTTCCACGCGCTTCATCCGCGTCTCGATCTCTTTCTCTCCGCGCAGGGACAGGCGGTTGACGAGATCTCTCGTCGAAGGGGGTTCGATGAAGATGAGCCGTGCGGCTGCGCACTGGCTGCTGATGTTGATCGCGCCCTTGACGTCTATGTCGAGGATGATGTCCCTGCCTGTCTCCAGGATGGCAAGTATCTCGGCCCGGGGGGTGCCGTAGAGATTCCCGTGGACCTTCTCCCATTCGAGAAAATACCCTTTCGCGATCATGGACTCGAAGGTCCCCTCGTCGACAAAATGATAGTCCTTGCCATCTACCTCGTGCACCCGCCTCTGCCGTGTCGTGTAAGAGATGGAGAACCGGCTGTGGCTGTCTTCCCTGAGAAAACGGTCGATGAGGGTTGACTTGCCGACGCCCGACGGACCGGAGACGACAATGAGCACGCCTTTCCTCGGATCATCGGGATGGGCTGCCGCCGGGGATGCCGGCCCTCTTCGGTCCCGGCTACTCGACATTCTGCACCTGTTCCCGCATTTTTTCTATTTCCACCTTGATTCCTATGACCCGTTCATTTATATGGAGGTCATTGGACTTGCTCCCGATGGTGTTCGTCTCCCGGACCATCTCCTGGATGATGAAATCAAGCTTTCTTCCCATGGCTTCGAGGGATGCCAGGGTGCCGCGGAAGTTGTCGAGATGCCCGGTGAGGCGCACGATCTCTTCCGATATGTCAATGCGCTCCATGTAGATGGCGACCTCCTGAAGGACCCGCGTCTCGTCTACGGCGAGGGACTGCGTTATCTCCGCTATCCTGCTTCGGAGCCTCTCCTCGTGGGCCTTGATGACCCCCGGCCAGCCGGCTTCTATCCCGGAGAGATTGGAAGTTATGGTATCGAGCCTTCCGAGAAGGTCGTTCCTGATGTGCTCGCCTTCCCGTGCGCGCTCTTCGTTGAGGGCGGCGATCAGATCGGAGCATGCGGCCATGAGAACATCCTCGGGAAGGTTGTTGTTCTCCTCGTATGCGAACACATCCTTGAGGGCCAGGACGTTCTCTATCGTCAGGTCACCTGTAAGTCCGTAATTCTCCTTCAGGTCTTTTGCCATCGCGACGTACTGCCGGACCACGTTCTCGTTCACTCTGGGTATGGCGATCTCGTCGGAGCTCTTCTCCCACTTGATGGTCACATCCACCTTTCCCCGCTTGACGTGCCGCTTGACGAGGTCCCTGAGCTTTTGCTCCGAAGCATAGTCTGCCCGGGGCAGCCTGATGTTCATTTCGAGGTAGCGGCTGTTGAGGCTCCGCGCCTCGCTCACGATCCTGCCTTCGGGAAATTCCTTTTCGATCTTCGCGAATCCGGTCATGCTCCTGGGCATAGTCCACCTTTATACGTTGGGGTCTGTCCGGCCGCGGGTTCTCAGGGCCTTCCTGCAGAGTTCCCTCCACCGGTTGAAAAGAGCTATCGTTTGTTCCTCGGCGTAATCCGGGTACGTCCACTCAAGAGCCCGATATGACCCGCTGTTGAACATAAGTGTGAGGTCGGCGTGAATCCCCTTCCCCACATAGACCCTGTGCGCGTATCCCTTTGTGGTGGCAAGTATAACATGTTCCAAAGCGATATATCCAGAGTCAATATTCACCGTTCTTCCGCCTTCATCAACGAAGAGATCCTCCGTGGCGTTGGTGAATATCTTGATATCCGGGAGGATCTCCCTATCCACAAGAGGGGAGAAGAGGATGAAGAGCCGCATCAGTCCCTTGCCCATCTCCCTGTCATAATACGTGGTGTGTGTGAAGGGGGCCGGCGAGGTCTTCTCCTCGATAGGCCCCATGGTATCGCTGAGAAGGCGCAGGGCTGCTTCGAGGTCCGCGTCCCTGTGGAAGATGACGCTGGCGAAGAGTTTTACCTCCCGGGGATGGCCGATCTTTCCCATAAGATGAAGTATTCCCTGTTCTTCTTTTCCTTCTCCCTTGGCGCCTCTACGGTCCCGACGGCCGAAAGCCCCAGGGTTTCGCCGAACTGCCTGATGTCCGTGAGGACGGACGCTATCTTCTCCCCGTCCTTCACGATCCCCCCCTTGCCCACGTTGTACCTCCCCACTTCGAACTGCGGCTTAACGAGGGAAACGATGCGCCCTGCGTCGCCGAGCACGCTAAGGGCGGCGGGAATGATCTTCTTCAGGGATATGAATGATACGTCTATCGTGACGATATCGACCTTGTCGCCGATATCGGCCTCAGTCAGGTAACGGGCATTGAAGTTCTCCCTGAGGACTATCCGTTCGTCGCCCCGGAGTTTTTCGTGGAGCTGGTGGGTTCCGGAATCGACGGCATACACCATCCTTGCCCCTTCCTTGAGGAGGCAATCGGTGAACCCGCCTGTTGACGAACCGATATCAAGGGCCGTGAGGCCCCGGACGGTCAGGCCGAAGGCGTCGAGCGCGGCCTTGAGCTTGACCCCGCCGAAGCTCACATAGGGGATGGGGTTTCCCCTGACCTCGAGGCAGGCCGTCTCGTCGACCTTCCGGTCCGCTTTCAAGATCCGCTCACCGTCGACATAGACGTCTCCGGCCATGACCAGTACCCGCGCCTTCTCCCGCGATGGAGCCAGGGCGCGCCTGGCAAGGAGAACGTCTATTCTTTCCCTGGCCACGTCCGGACCGTCCTGACGATGCCATCGAGGTCGATGCCGAGAGCCTTGCGCAGCACTCCCTGGCTCCCATGGGTTACGAACGTGTCGGGAATGCCCAGCGATCTGAGAGGGACGCGCGATCCCGCCCTGGCGAGGGCCTCCCCGACGCCGCTGCCGAATCCGCCGATGAGCACGTTTTCTTCCAGGGTGAGGATGCGTCCTGTCCGTGCGGCTACCTCGGCAAGAAGTTTCTCGTCCATTGGTTTAATGAACCGGCCGTTGACGACGCCGGCGTCTATTCCGTCCGCGGCGAGCACATCGGCGGCTTCCATGGCCGTGGCGACCATGTTTCCGCAGGCTATCATGGTGATATCCCTGCCTTCACGGAGCGACTCCCAGGTGCCGAAAGGTATCTCCCGGAAATCGTCCTCGATGGGTACGCCCAGGGCTTCCCCCCGGGGGTAGCGGATGGCGACGGGCCTGCCATAGCGATACCCGGAATAGAGCATCTGCCTGAGCTCGTTCTCGTCCTTCGGCGCCATAAGGACCATGTTCGGGATGTGGCGGAAGTAACTGAGATCGTAAACGCCGTGATGGGTGGGACCGTCCTGACCCACAATCCCGCTTCTATCCACCGCGAAAACCACGGGCAGGTTCTGAAGGCACACGTCGAGGATGATCTGATCGTACGCCCTCTGCAGAAATGTGGAGTAAATGGCGACAAAGGGCCTGAGCCCGCCGAGGGCGAGGGCCGCCGAAAAGGTCACTCCGTGCTGCTCGGCGATGCCTATGTCGTAGAACCTGTCGGGGAACATGGCGGAGAACTTGTCGAGACCCGTGCCGAGACCCATGGCGGCCGTGATCGCCACCACCCTCTCGTCCATCTTTGCCAGGTCGATTATGGTGTCACCGAAGATGTCGGTATAGGTCTTCGTTCCCTTGGAAAGGGAGTTTCCTGTTGTAAGCTCAAAGGTTGAGATGCCGTGGAACCGTTCGGGGTCATCCTCGGCGTGGGTGTAGCCTTTCCCCTTCCTGGTGATGACGTGGACGAGCAGCGGTCCTTTAAACCTGCTCACGTTCCTGAAGGTTTCCAGGAGGTGTTCGATATTGTGGCCGTCGACGGGACCGACGTAGGTAAAGCCGAGCTCCTCGAAGATCATGCCCGGGCCGAAGATCCCCTTGACGGCCTCTTCCAGGTACCGTGCTGTCTTGTAGATGGTGGGCATGGTCTTCATCCGGCTCTTCAGCTCTTCCCGGATGCTGCTCATGAACTCTCCCGTCATGATCCGGTTGAGATGGCTCGCCAGGCCTCCGACGTTCTTCGATATGGACATCTCATTGTCGTTGAGGACGACGATGAGATCGCTTCTGAGGTGTCCGGCATGGTTCAAGGCCTCGAAGGCCATGCCGCCGGTCAGCGAACCGTCGCCGATGACGGCTATGATCTTGGATGTCGATCCCAGCTTTCTCTTGCTCTCGGCAAGCCCCGTGGCGACGGATATGGAGTTGCTGGCATGACCCGTGTCGAACACATCATAGGAGCTTTCGGCCTTGCAGGGGAAACCGGAAAGCCCACCGTCCTGGCGGATCGTACAGAAGCTTTCCCGCCGGCCCGTCAGGAGCTTGCACGTGTAGCACTGATGGCCGACGTCCCAGACGATCTTGTCCCCGGGCGGATTGAAGACGTAATAGAGGGCGATGGTGAGCTCGACGGTGCCGAGGTTCGACGCTAGATGGCCGCCTGTCCGGGATATGACATCCGTGATGAAGGGACGTATCTCGCCGGCGAGCTCGGCGAGCTGGGCAATAGACAATTTCTTGAGATCCTCGGGTGAATTGATTGTGTCGAGAAGCATTACGAAACCCTGTTGCCGATGAAGCGAGCGATGTCCTCGAGGATACGGCCGTTTTCTCCCAGGAATGCGATCGATCGCACTGCTTCATCGACGAGTTGCTCCAGTTTGTACTTGGAAGCGAGAATACCGTAATGCCTCACGTAGGTCTGCTTGTTGGCGTCCTTTTTCAGTTTCTTGCCGACTGTTTCCTCGTCGCCTTCCACGTCGAGGATGTCGTCCATGATCTGGAAGGCGAGTCCTATGGCATCGCCATAGCGCGTAAAGTTCTTGAGTTCCCTGATCCTGGCCCCGCCGGCGATCGCTCCCACCCGGACGGAAGCACGAAGCATGGCGGCCGTCTTGTGGGAATGAATGTAGTGGAGGATGTTCCTGGTGCCCTCTTTGTTCTCGTATATTATGTCCATCACCTGGCCACCGACCATTCCTTCAGCTCCGGCCGCGTGGGCTATCTCGAACACGATCTGCCTCGATATCTTCGGGCTCACCCGTTCCGTGAACCGCTGATCGGTGAGGACCCTGAACGCCTCGGTGAGCAGGCCGTCACCGGCCATGATCGCCACGGCCTCGCCGAAGGCCTTGTGACATGTCGGCCTCCCGCGCCGCATGTCGTCGTTGTCCACGCAGGGGAGGTCGTCGTGGATGAGGGAGTAGGTATGGATCATCTCCAGGGTGCAGAAAGAGGGGAGGAAATCGTCGGCGCTCTTTCCCTTTGCCTCGCAGGCGGCTATGGCGAGGATGGGACGGATTTTCTTCCCATTGCTGAAGAGCATGTATTCCATGGCATTCCTGAGAATGCCAGGGGTCGAGACGAAGCTCGTGCAGATGTCCCTGAGCATGTTCTCAACTATTATCTTCTTGTCGTGGAGATAGCTCGCGAGGTCCACTATTCGTCGTCCCCGGGGAAAGGTGCCTTTTCCACCGCCCCGCTTTCTTTCCTGATCAGTATATTCACCTTCTTCTCGACCTCGTCAAGCCTTTTCGAGAGATCTTTTGTGAGGCCGAGACCTTCCTTGAAAAGACCCAGGGCCTCGTCGAGGGGAATCTTCCCTTCGTCGAGGGTTCTAACGATATCTTCCAGTTTTTTCAGCCCTTCTTCAAATTTCATGATGGAAGTATTTATTATAGACCTTTAATATTCGCTTTTGCAAGCATTGATTTGTAGCGCCGGTAAGGCCTTTCGCCCTGCGAAAAGCAGGAAATCCGGGGTAGAATATCTCCATGGAGATCTCCTGGGGTATCAGTGAGGAGATAGGCTTCAGGCCGACGATGGAGGATGAGCACGCCTTCTACGAGGACCCTGCCCGGCTTTTCTTCAGCGCCGAGATATATGACGGCCACGGCGGCAGGCAGCCCGCGCAGATAGCCGCCGGGATGCTGACTCCCTGGTTCCTGCATGCCTGGGCGCGCGAGCGCAGGGCCGCAGCCGATATCCTTCGCGACGCCTATCTCGCCGTTGACGCCCATCTCGTCGACCGCCGCCTGCAGGCGGGGACCTGTGCCGTCCAGCTCTATCTCATCGGGGAGGAGTTCCTGGCCGCAAATGCGGGTGACTCAAGGGTAGTCATCGGTACGGGGCAGGGGGCGGCCATGCTCACTGATGACCATAAACCGGACAGAGCGGTCGAGCGGTCCCGCATCGAGTCCCTCGGCGGGAGCGTCGTCGTGCTGGGTGTCCCGAGGGTCAAAGGTATCCTGGCCATAAGCCGGGCCCTGGGGGACGCCTGTCTCAAGCCCTATGTGAGCGCGGAGCCGCGCATAACCGAAGGCGTTCTGGGCTCGGAGAACGACGTGGCGGTCCTCGCCTGCGACGGGGTATGGGATGTTCTGTTGCCCGGTGAGGTCATCGACGCGGCACGGCGGGAGAGGGATCCGCAGAAGGGTGCGGAAGAGATTTCGCGCATGGCCCTCGACAGGGGCAGCACGGACAACATCACGGTGATCGTCCTTAACCTCAGGGAATACACATCCTCCCTGAAGAGCCGGGAGATGGTCATCCGGAAGGTACATGACAGGGCGTAAAAAGAGTAATGACCAATGATCAAATTCCAATGACCAGGGAAGAGGGTGACGACCAATGACCAGACGCAAGAGACTCACGTTTGAGTGATTCGGGCGGCGTCCAACTGTTCTCGTTTTTTCACTTGGTTATTGGTATACTGATTATTGTTTGGTCATTGGAATTTGATCATTGATCATTATCTTCAACAGGGTGATATGCTCGAAAACCTTGTCATCATTGGAACGATCGCGTTCGTTCACCTCCTCGGTGCCATGAGCCCGGGACCGGATCTTGCCATGTCGGTGCGCAACTCCCTGACCTATTCGCGAAGGACGGGGATATTCACGGCCGTCGGGTTCGGACTGGGTGTCGCCGTTCATGTCGCGTACTGCATAGCCGGGATAGCTGTTGTGATCGCCAGGTCGATCCTTGTCTTCAGCACGATCAAATACCTGGGGGCGGCATATCTTCTGTATGTGGGAATACGGTCGGTCGTCTCCCGGCAAGCCGGGATGGAGACGGGTACGGTGACAAAGAGGGAGGACGTCTCTCCCCTCACGGCGGTCCGCATGGGGTTTCTCACGAACATCCTGAATCCCAAGGCGACGCTTTTCTTCCTCGGGCTTTTCACCGTCGTCATATCACCCACAGCGCCCCCTCCCCGCTCCATTCTTGTCATTGCGGGCCTTGTCATGGTTGTGGACACAGTGTTGTGGTTCAGTTTCGTGGCCGTTTTTCTCAACGAGAGGCACGTGAGGTCTTTTTTCGAGAGGTTTCAGGGTTATTTCAACAGGGCCTTCGGGGGCCTGCTTATTCTCCTGAGCATCAAGATTGCCTTTTCCCGTGATTAACCAGCCCGGTCGGGGATAGACGAGGCAAAGGTGGTGACGAGGAGCCTCTCGACGTGCTATAGTAAACGCGGGTTTCCGTCCGGGAACTCAAGGGTCTCTGGAGCGCATAAGACTAAAGCGGGAAAGACAGGGTTCATCCCCGGGGGTGGTGTAACTTACTGACCATCATAAGGAGGATTCTGTCATGGAAGAAAAACTCGGTAACCCCGCACCACTCGGCCTCATGGGATTCGGCATGACCACAGTGCTTCTGAACATCCACAATGCGGGGTTTTTCCCCGTGGGATCGATGATCCTCGCGATGGGGGCCTTTTATGGCGGCCTTGCCCAGATCATCGCGGGCATCCTGGAGTTCAGGAAAGGAAACACCTTCGGTATGACGGCCTTCACCTCGTACGGCCTCTTTTGGTGGACCCTCGTCTTTATTCTCGTTTTCAAGGTCCTTCCCGGGAATCCTGAGGCCTTCATGGGATGGTACCTCTTCATGTGGGGCCTCTTCACCTTTTTCATGTGGTTTGGCACATGGGGCAAGAACAGGGCCATCCAGTTTGTGTTCCTGAGTCTCACCATTCTCTTCTGGCTTCTTGCCATCCGTGACTGGACGGGCAGCACCGCCATCGGCACCCTTGCCGGATGGGAAGGCATCCTCTGCGGCCTCTCCGCCATTTACCTGGCAATGGCCGAGGTCCTCAACGAAGTCCACGGAAAGACCGTCCTGCCCATAGGGGAGATAAAGAAGACCGCTTGAACCGCTTGACAGGCTGTTGATAAACTCCTTTTCTGCGTCATTCCGGCGAAGAGACTGTGTCGCAATTGTTTTGTTCGTATGAGCGATAAGGGAATAATTCTTCTTTCCGTCGTCCCGGACCCGGTCCCTTTGGGATTTAGTGCTCACCGTTTTTGCTGAATGA
>Ga0228536_1000887_pt1 | contig 40568 bp, 30 predicted proteins | sample SJ1Smetagenome_FD_168611 | JGI IMG/M metagenome (GOLD analysis project Ga0228536, IMG submission 168611) | Enriched culture of PCE-dechlorinating microbial communities from Ithaca, New York, USA - SJ1.S | ecosystem: Engineered > Modeled > Simulated communities (microbial... > Unclassified...
GACAGCTACCGGCTTACTCACCGGGAAACAATACTTAAGGATTAACAAGAAAATTTCCAGAAAAAACGGTGGTCAAGTGCTGCATTTTAAATGGCCGAAAATGCTGTATTTCTATTGACCGTTCACAGGACACCCTTGCCCTTGGCTATGTGCTTGGCACTATCAACCCGCACTAGGGACTTTCACCCTTTAGACTGCGCCCATGCCGGGCGCACAAAGAAAAAGGCGCTGATTTCTCAGTGCCTTGAATTTCCTAACAGTGTTCAGGTTATGCGTGAATACTTAATACTCATCCATCAGCAGAAATTCCGCAAGATGCTTGTGCTTAATCCCATCCATGTTGTCGTTCCAAAAATCATCCATTGTGACGACGTATTTCGGGTAATTGTCTTTGATAGCAAGCAACGGAGCAAACTCACGGTCAATGGTTTCCTGTGCAACATTGGGCGTATAGGATACCTGGATATACACCTTTTCGTTTTTCCGCTCGGCAATGAAGTCAACCTCTTTGGTGTCGAGCTTGCCGACATAAACCCGGTATCCGCGCCGCTCAAGCTCCAGCATGACGATGTTTTCCAGTATCCCGGAGATCATTCTGTCCTTATAGCCCATGACCGCATAAACCAATGACTGATCCCCGATATAATACTTCTCGCTGGTCTTTAAAATCTCTTTCCCCTTGATGTCATACCGGGGAATTTTCCTGATGATATAGGCGCTTTCGAGCGAGCTTAAATAGTTGTAGACAGTATTCAAATCAACCTTGCGCTGCTGGCTCTTGAAGTAGTCGGACACGTTCTTTGCGGAGAAGGTGTTGCCGATGTTATCGAACACAAACTTTACCACACGCTCCAAAAGTTCTATGTTTCGGATACTGTGGCGCTGTATCGTGTCGCGGAGAATGGCCGACGAATAGATGTCGTTCACGATGCGGTAGGCCACATCTTCTTCGTAATCACCGATGTGGACGGCAGGAAAGCCGCCAAGACGAATATATGAGCGGATTTCCTCACGCACGTTGACAGGCTTTTCGCCTGTGCGCACCTCCTTAAACAGCAGGTATTCCCTGAAAGACAGCGTATTGATCTTGATCTCCACATAGCGGCCCGCGATGTAGGTCGCAAGCTCGGAGGACAGCAGGCGCGAATTGGAGCCTGTAATATACAGGTCGGCATTGGCGCTTGAAACCAGGGAGTTGACCGCCTTTTCCCAGTTCTTCACCTCCTGAATCTCGTCCAGAAGGACATAGTAGCGGCCTTTATCGGTCATGCGCGCCTTCACATACTTGTGCAGCTTCTCCGCCGTATCAAGATCGGCAAAGTCAAGGTTCTCAAAATTGATGTACACGATGCTTTCCGGCGCGACTCCGCTTTGCTCAAGCTCATCCCTTACCATCATCAGGAGGGAGGACTTCCCGCAGCGCCGGATACCCGTCAATACCTTGACAAAAGGCTTATCTATGAACGGCCTGATTTGCTTCAGATACAATTCTCTTTGGATCATGAGTATCACCCACCTTTTTTGTATTATACCACGATCTAAAGCGTATATATAAGGAGCTTTAAGGTTATACCCATAAAAAGCAGTTTTTGACAGGAACACAGATAAGGTGTATTCCTGCAAGGGCACAAAAGGAAGTAAGGCCGTTGGATTGAGAAATCAAATAATTAGCACCTGGAGCTTTCTATTCTCTATCGTTCTTAGTCATTATAAAATTGGGGTAGTATTCCACAGGGGGAAGCTTCTTTTATTGGTTTCTTGTTAGTTATGTTCTCTAAATCCAAAATAAAACCCAGCCCGTAAAATGAAGCCTTATTTCGGTTCTCATCAATTTTAGCTCGGTAATTATGAATATCAATCAATCCTTTAACTACTAAGCCCATCGCTCCCAATAATACGCTTTTGGGGGTTGCCGATAATTGCTGCACTAAGACGGGGATCCCAGTTGCTCCAGCAGCAAATTCGAGGCATAATTTGCGAAAAAGTTCCTTTTTTTGTGCTCTGATATTGTTCTGTAGGTCAAGTAAAGCCGGCTCCAATTCTGTTTGAACAATTTTTTTGATTTCGTATTGAACATCAATGATATCTGCATCTAGCGGCACTGAATACGCAAGCCTTTCCATTGCATGTGTAAAAAGACCTCTTTCGTCCTTGGTTTTATTCCTGATTTCCAGAATTTCTTCAGGCTTAAGACGGCCGAAGTCTGGAACCAAATGGCATATTGCTTGGTGTGAAAGTAGTGAGGCAGCAGACTGTTCAAAATAAGCAATGTTTGAAAGATCGCTTTTTACAAGAGCAGAAGCCATACTAGCAAGCATTGGATGATCGGCAAATGGAACCATTCCATTAGTTAATGCAAAATGCAGTCCCGTTGATGCCTGAACCAAACGGTGTACGTGGAAAAATCCAACATCGATATAACTCTTTCCCGGGGGCACTAAGCCGTTCAATCTCGCCCAGTCCTCCGAACGAAAGAACTGCATTCCAATTTCTGATTCAAGGAATTCTTTTGGGTTTGTCCAATCTTTAGGGGTTAGTTGCATACCTATGGGCAATAATACTCCTTCGTCTCTAAGTAATGAATTATCTTGCCAGAATTGTAATATCGACTTTTTAAGATGTGTAGATGCGGTCTGTTTGTGGACTTTAACCCATGTATCTTCTTCAACCTCTTCCCCAGTTAACAAATTCTTTTTATGCAGGGTGAAGCCCATTTTTTTAAGCTTCTCGAAGCCTTCTTCAACTTCTGTTGCGTAATAATTTGGATCAAGATAATAAGTAAAAACCCGGTCGTAGAGAACCGTAACAATACTAAGTGTTTGAAGGTTAGAAATAAATCCATCAGTGTAGTATAGAACATCACCCGGGGCCGGAACTTCGAAGCGTTCCATATTCCTCACCATCCTGTAAGTCTTAATTACCTGGGCATATGTATTTATGACATATATTTACACTTAGAAAGGTGATATTATCTAGATAATGAATTTACACAATAAAACTTATATTTAGCTTCATATTCTTTACTTAGGTCTTGTAACTTATCTAATGAAATAAAAGACCCATTCCCTTCCTTAAAGACATTCCATAATTCTCTGTATATAATGGCATCTAATAGATCAGCTTCATCAATTGGAAACTGCTTTGCAGTTATAGAGCTTTTTGCCATAATAGCTTTTTCTTTATTTATAATTATAGAACCTAATCCATAAAAAATATTATTCTTCTCTCCTATCCAAATAGAAAGATTGAAATGGCTAATATTCTTGTCTTTATCTAGCTGATTAATTTCATTATTAATATCAACGTAAAGATTATATGGCCATTTTATTGTTGAACCATTTGAATAAATTGATGACATATCGAAAGTCTCATCTAATGGAATAATTCCTTTCTCTTGCGCGTTACAAAATGCCTCCCAGCAAAACCATGATTCTATGCACCATTCTAATAATGTCAAATGCCGGTATTTTTTTTGTAAATAGTTTGATGTAATTCTTAGTAGAGGAAATTCAAATTTTTCACATAGTTTATTTTTTAAATCATCACGTTTTCGTTGGTCACGATTACGATGTGACTCGCCATCGAATTCTACTGCAAATATCGGTTTATCTGATTCGCATACCACAAAATCAAAATGAGCTTTTAGCGCATAGCTATACTCTAGTCCCGATATTCCTGAACCTTCAATTTCAAGCACATCAGCAACTCGAATTTTAGGATAAACAACAGTTCTGCAATTCTCACAAACATTTTTTATAATGTCATGTGTTAATTTCTCATTATTATTTGCATAGATTCTTTTCACCATTTATAAACCTCAATAAAATAAATGTAAAAATGAAATCCAAGAGTTTTAAGAATTCTTCCCATACCATATTTACTAAATATAAAGGGCTTCCAAGTAAAATCAACATAAGATCGAACTGCTTGCGGTTAATCTTTCTCATAGAATCACCTTAAACAATTTCTAAAGCACGGTTGAAAATAAATGCTCCAACTTCATGTTCATAAAGACTTTCACTTGAATGAAGTAATAATTTACTGATATCTTCTGATTTTTTTATTACTTGTGCAAACAGCTTCAATGTAGATCTCTGAGTAGTAGTGATAGCATTAAACATTTCATATTCCTCTTGGCGGCTCAACCGGTTGATGTATGTGTAATACTTACCTAAAAGGCCAACTATGCAATCAGATACTTGAATTAATGGATTATCTTTGGAATCAACAAAACTATAATTATCTGCCTTACTGTTACCAATAAACAATTCATATTTTTTAAACTGGTTTTCTATAAAGTATTCATTATCAAATGTATGGCGGGCCTTACAAAAAACGCCAATGGGACGTAAATAGAACGGGAAATAATTATCAAGAATAGTCTTTTCGAGATTATCCTGTAAAAATATTAATTTGTGTTGTTTGCGCCCTTGCTTCAAATACTGTCTTAGAAGTTCCATTTCGAAGGTTGGATCGTCTATATTATCAATAAACCCAATTATATGTTCATAAAAAGAAGCTATGCTGCCTGAAACAATATTGGGATAGTTATGTCTTTTAAGTAGTTGATAAAAGTCATGATAATTAGAAACTGCAATTTTATATAGTTCATTTTTAATTTGAAAGATAAAGGGGACAAAAGCACTTTCATCTATGGAATCGATAATATCAACAACAGCAAAATATAAGTTGTTAATATTGGAATAGTGTACATACAAATCACTCTGATAAAGCCACTGTAAAAAGAGCTTAACTTTGGGTTCTGATAAACAACCCAAAAAATCTTTGCCCTTACTAATATGTTTAAACTTCAATTCATTCGCCGATTTTGGCAAACGCAGTTGACTTTTGAGCTCATCAACATTAGTATTTTGAGGTTGTTCTATGCACATTACTCCACCTAAAACAAAATCACTATCAATGGGTGCATTAAAATCATCTTCGTCTAACCATAATTTCCGAATATTATTGGATTCGTCGTAATAAAAATGGCAATCATGGTTATCAAACTTATTTAAATCTCTACTGATATCTTCGAATTCATCACTCAGCATTATTTGGCGAAACATATTTAAATCAATTCTATTGTCCATTGACTTCACTTCCTTACTGAGCAGATAGCTTTAATTAAGTTATTATCGCAGTTTACATATAGGTAGCTATCGTTTGTTGCCAATCAACTCTGTTTAATTATCCTTGGGCATACAGATAATGGAAAGGTATGTATTATCAGGTTATATCCCAAAATATATCTGCTTGATAAAGCTTGATATTATCTTCAACTATTCTAATAGATTTAACAGCTTCCATCAGCTCATCCCTCTCTGAGGGCTTATAGTAGTAGATCTCCCAGATGGCATCCGCTTTAACTTTATTTTTAACTATTCTCAGATATGGTAAATCTACATCACCTAATGACTGACCAATGATTACTACATTGTCCACATCGTAAAGTTTCTTAAAAAATTTTAAATGTACATTGATATATAGAGCTGTGTTCTTGAATGTTCTCTCATAATAGTCTGCCAATGCATTATAAATACTTGTATTTGCTTCATCGAACTCTGCTTCCGCAGCTTTTGCTTGATTTCTTAATTCTTTAATTTTTGCAGCATTGCCATGACCGATTACAGGTTCATCTTGGCAATATGGTGTTAGCCCGCCATGTATATGTAAGATCTGGTCACAAGGGATATTGTATATTCGCTCCAATACATTTGTGTAATTAAATGTTAGAAAATAGTCTGTTTGATTACTTATCAACACCTGCTTCCTTGGTTTTGCCTTTGTTAATCGAACCTGTCTGACCCACTTCTTTATATAAGAGTTCATGTCTAAAACAAAATTATACTGATTTTCCCAGTAATCATCCATTGTATCTTCAATCCCCATAAGCCCCATTTCCAAACCAAGCTGGCTAACAATAGAAGATGATAAATCAAATATTTGATCGTCATCGGCCTGAGACAATTGAAATTCAAAGCTTTTCCATAAGTATTGATAAAGTGCACTTTCTCTGCTATTTGGAGATAAACTATACATGTTTTCTAACTCTGTTAGGAAGCCATCTGCATATTTCATCAAGTAGTTACGGAAATCCCAATATGACGTTTTTAGGTTATGTTCAAGATCAAATCCATTGCCGATTATGTAGAGTGTAGGCATAATGTTACTCCTGAATCTGCTTATTTATGGTTTCCAACGCGGAAACAATCTTTGCCACTTTTGTAGTCCTTTGATCTGCGCATTTTGCCAATAACAGATTATTAAACTTTCGTAAGCCTATAACTTTTTTACAACTTTACCGTAATACATGCCATTGGGTTCTTTAAAAAGTACAATCTCAAATCCATGTTTTTCATAGAAATGATGTAAACGCTCTTTATGATCTTGATCTACAACAGATAGGTTGCCATGTATTGCACAAATTTTATTATCCGAAGCGTATTCCAGCAATTTGTTCATCATCTTGGAGCCATATCCCTTATTGTAATATCTTCTTTTTTTAAATGGTTCTATATCGCCTACAAGCAATGAATTGTCTTCTTGTAAAATGCATTTCATCTTTGATATCTGAGCGCCTTTTATAGAAAGCATAACAAAAACCAAAGATTCGCAATTATTAATAGAGACATTAACTGTTTCGCGAAATATTTTCTGCATATTCTTTCGCTGGAGAGCCACCTGTTCCGGAAAATGGGAGCCACTGCTCCGGTAAAAATGAGCCACCATTCTGTTTGCAGAGCCACCAGTAAGCTGGCGGCCCTGCAGTTTAAGCTATACATGAATACCTTTACGTTTTCGCATAGATTCTTCCCCATCAATAAATATGGTGTATGTCTCAACGTGTGTCGAGGGTAAAAAAGGGATATATACTCAAATCTTTTTTAGTTGTTATTTCTAAAAGCTCTGATTCTATCGGTATTCTCAAGGAATATATTCCAATCAAAAGTATGCATTTGTCGAGTATTCTTAAACATATATCCATCTATAAACATTTCTCTTTGAACCTTTTTATCTGTAATCCCCAAATGAGGCATAAGTCTCTGCGAGACCATCCAAGCTACATCAACATTACTAGTATGCAAAATATCATCTGGTCTAGTTTCATTCACATGTTCAAATTCTGCACATGGTTTTTCATAAACATAAAACATTCTACATGCTATAGGTCGAACAGGATAAATAGAACATATTTTATCTAATAAAAAGGGACAAGCAGTGGACTCAGTATGACATTTTAACTGTTTAAACACTCTAGCGTAAATATTGTCATCTGTTATTTCACTCATATACCAATTAATTCCCATTAATTCCACCTTATTTATCGGTACAGACGGATTAAGACAACAAGCATAACATCCTTTTGTACAAGCACTTTTTCTTCGCGTTTTTCTTTCTTGAAAATCCAGTTCAACTACTATTCCTGCATCAACTATTTGATATGCATCTAGTAAGTCAGGCAACCAATCATATTGACTTTCAGAGCTGTATTTTAAACGAGCTTTCTTTAATTCTTTAGTAAAACGCTGTTGTTTTTTATTTGTCATTTTAGCTACCATAATACTTTTCCCTATAAGCTAAATTTTTTGTAAGGTTCATCTAGCTATAAGAATTTCTACCCCATCCCTCTTATCTAATTTTTCTTAGAGAAGACTATATGTTCTGTATATCAAAAAACCCATATCTTCCGTTGTCTTTGTCTTTAGTAAAAACAATCTGGTTTACTTTCCCTGCAATTGGAGCAGTAGGTTGCTTGTTTTCAAATATAATAATTTGCTGATTAGCATTATTTCTAGCCATATCATTGAACATCGCATTTTGCATCTTATCCGGAACATCAGTACCAGTTTCCTTTTCTTTCAGCGTTACAAGGGGTGAATCCATAACAACGACACCAGGATGAACTAGCTGATTCTTAATCGTATAACACATTAAAGATATTACAAATGCAGCGTATAAGAAGGCACGATAGCCTTTACCAAAACTTCCACGTTTTTTAGCGCCGATTTTTATATCGAAGGACTTTTTATCGAATGTGACTTCTCCAGATTCATCAAAACACCAATTGATTAAAGTGTTTTTAATTTCAGCGCAAAAATCTTCTAAAAGTTGACTACTTAACTCACTTTTGTACTGAAGTGAGGGCGGTGTTTTCTTTGAGTTCTCTTCATAAGCTATTTTCAAAGCTATCTTGCGAGAAACCTCTGCTGCAACATATTCCTTTTGGTTGTTCAATTTAATATAGTTTTCATTTCTTTTAATTATAGATTTGATTGACTTCAATTGAGGCTTTATACTTGCAATTTCTTTATCTACTATGTTTAACAAATCTTGAAGCTCTACAACGTCTGTATCGATTATCGAAATTTGAGTTATCAGCCCTTGAACCGTATCTTTTAGGTCAAGTAATTGGATCTTAATTTTTTGCCGTTCATTTTGATATGCTGCTGATAAATCATCTGAAATTTCAGTAGTAAAATCAACAGCATTCATATTTCCATGGCAAACAGGACAAGATACCTTTTCTACTTGTGAAACAAAGTCTGTACCTTCTTCAAGAAATTGCAGACGTTCCAAATCAGAATTATAATGTTTCTCCAACAAACTAAATCTGTCTTGCAGAGCCTGCAGTCTTTGTTTTTCCGATAATTTTTCGTCAATCTGCTTGTTCAGTTGTTTCTTTTGTAGCAATTTTGTTCTCAACTGATTTTCAAATTCCTTGATCTCAATTTCTAAAGCTGTCAACTCGTTTTCTTCTATAGTTTTACAGATGCTCAATTCGTTTTCGACATTTTGAAGTGTTTCATTGAGTGTCGCTATTTCATCACTGATAAAATCAATTACACTGATTATTTTTGCCTTGCGTAATTTAACATCTTCAATTTGATCGCATTTTTCATCATCAATGCCGGTGAGAATATATTTGAAAATAGACTTCTCAACTGTAGCGGTTACATTTTGCCCTGTTAATATTGGTGAAGAATCTTTTATAATATTTGTTTCATTAATATTGTTCAAATGACAGATATTCCTAAAACTTAATGTCTGCTTCTCTCCCCTATTATTTTTCTTAAGCAGAACTATGTCCTTAATCCCTATCCTGTTTAAAAAGAACATAGATATATTGTCGCTTTTAGTAGCGTCGTGTTTTGTATTTAACGTGATATATTGTTGTATCCTATCAAAATTATCAATAGTCGTAAAAGCTGCATCAATTCTTTCATCGTCAATTTTACGTTTAAAACTGATAACAACGCCATCGTTTGTTTCTATTTGCATCATAATATGAGTATAATCTCGTGCTTCAATTATTTCTTTTGGGGGCTTCGAAGCTCCCATCATATACTCAATGCATTCAAATACATATGTTTTCCCAGTATCGGATGCGCCTGAAACAATATTAAGGCCTCGGTAGAATTCGATAAAGGCATCATTAACTTCTGGTCCTGTTAATCTTATTTCTTTAATATAAAATCCCTTCACCATATCCCCTCCGAAGCAATCAAAATTTCTTGATTGAACTCATCTCCCCATTTGGCAATTCTCTGCTTAATTAGTCTTGATAATTCTTCGTCTGTTGAGCCTGAAAATCGGGCATTTATCCATTCTGCAGTATGCTTAAGCTTTTTTATATATTCACTTTCAAAAGCATTTAAAAACCACTTCGTCCTCTCATTGCATCCATAATTAATACCATCTTCATCTGTATAGACATCAATTAGTTTTCTACTAATCAAAAAATATATCGCTTTCTCTATCATTTGAAATTTTATGGGGTATTCGCTACTTCTATAAGGATGCACAGGGTGAATATTACTCTGATTTAAATCAATGTCGCGGGCATGAAGCAGTATATAATCATAAATACAAAGCCGCTGAAGGCTATGTTTAATAAGTCCCGATCTCTCTAATAAAACTAAAACTCGAATACCTACTTCGATTTCAGAATTGAACACTTGAATATATTTATCAATCATTTAGCCCACCTCACTTCACTCTTTTCGTTAGCTAAATGATGACATAATCCTTGTTTATCGCATATTGACATATATGAATTTACAGCCAGAATATTATCCTGTATAGAGAGGAGACTTGCCTGCGCCATCACATTCATCAATCGGGTTTTGCCATCTGGATAATCTCTTTCAACAATATCAATGATCCCGTCATATACTTCATGCTTCAGCTTAATAAAGCTGCTTTCATCAGGCAAAGTATCTCTTACAAAAATACGCAGGGATTCTGCCGAATAAAATCTTTCTCTATGTCGGTTAAAGTCCAATATAAATTCAGGGTAATTCTGCTGTAAATCTTCCACATTATCTATTATCTTTTTTTTATAATCGGAATATGCTGCAATAATTTTTGATACATATGTTAATTCTTGTGTATCTATTTCTTGTGGTGGATTTTGCTTTACTGGCCTTTTCTTTGTCAATCCTCCGCCAAATCTAAAAGGAAAATAAGGTGTAGTTTGATGTTCATCAATGATAGTTTGCATAGGATATACTGATACAATTTTAAAATAAAAGTTTTTAATATATTGAATCAGGCCATCAGATAAATCAATTGGGTCATTTGTCTTTATGCCTGTCTTGCAGTACTTATCCCAATTTTTTATAAGTGCATCATTAATATTTAATGGATTATTAATATAGTCTAAAAGAGATGGTCCTACATCCTTAGGTGCAACAATGTAATAATGCTGCGGTACTGGATAATCCTTATTGTATGTATAATAGCAAAGCTTTCCAAATTCAACCCATATATCACTTGGCGTAATGGGTTTTTCATAGTGTTTGCATTGATAATAATCATATTGACCTTCTGCAATCTCAGCTATGATATCTCTACCTTTATCATTTGATCCGCCAATTTTCCGGACCCAAATATATCGATCCTTCAAACACGCAGTAGCCCATTCATTAATAAAGTCTTCAAATTGATTGGGGGAAAATATGCCTACTCTTTCAATTGGGGGAATAGGAGCACCATTATAAACCAGTAGATAATTATCTGGAGGTGGTACGATGCATTCACTTAGCTCAAAAGTAGTATTTAATAGCATATTTTCACATCCCCATTTGATACAAAAATACCAAAGATTATATCTTGTCTTTAGCTTTTGTACGAACGTCTACAGGCTTAGCTGTTTCTTTTGAAATTACTATATCGAATGTCATCTTGACAAAATAATGATTTTCATTTGAGACAAGTATTCTGGTCTCAAGCTATTTTTTCTCATAGGCGGATATTGTTTAATTATCCGTAGAATCATTTCTGTCTTAATATCACTCTTGCCAAATATTTCTTTACCATGACTATAGAATCCTTTAACCGGATTGATAAAGATTCGAATTAGTTCCGTTTGGACATTGTCCCTAGAATCTATATAAAAAACTTACCAAATCTGTTGAAATTACAGTTAATGCTTGGGACTGCAAGCTTAATCCGCACGGTCTTTGATAAGTATTGCTTTAACCTCATTAAGGATTACTTGTTTTTTCTTATTCTTCTGAACCTATCCTAGCTTTTTAACTTACCATATACTTATGGAACGAAAGGAGCGAAATCATGATGGAATTTACTTCGTGGAGAAGTTATTGGAACTTTCATCATAGCGTATTAAATAAGGGAAGGTATATCAGAACTGAAGAATCTGAAGCTTTTTTGAATGCAGTATTAGAAACATCCGCTAAAAGAGAAAAAGTGATTGAAGCCAATACTATATTATGGAGAGCCCAATTAGGACATGATTATCAACCACATTTCGAAGGAGGTCAATATGTCGATGACATTCACTGTCCTTTTGATCCAGATAGAATGAAACCATTAAAAAAGGAAGCAACCGAAGGAAGAGTTAATCCAAAAGGGATGCCCTATCTCTACTTAGCCTCGGATAAAGATACTGCTATGGGTGAAGTAAGGGGTTGGGTTGGGTCACTAATCTCGGCTGGACAATTTAGACTAAATTGTGATCTTACAGTTGTTGATTGTAGAGTTAACGAAGAAGAGAGTTTTATTTATTATTTTAAAGAGCCAGATGCACAGAAAAGGGAAAAACTTGTCTGGTCAGATATAAATCGCGCATTTTCGGATCCTATAACTAATACTGACAAAAGAGCTGATTATGCCCCCACCCAGATACTTGCCGAATTATTTAAAACCAATGGTTTTGATGCAATCGTATATACAAGCTCATTGGGGAAAGGTTCAAACATCGCAGTATTCGATGTGAATAAGGCAGATCTAATTATGTGTTCCTTATTTAAAGTCAAAAACATTAATTATACATTTGATGAATGTGCCAACCCTTATTTCATTTCTAAACGAAAAAAGGAATGATAAACAATAAAATCCCGAATAAGTCGGGGTTTTATCTGTCTTACTACTGCTGTGTGGAAGCTTAATACAATAGCTTTTATTGTTTGAACATATTTTTCTGCAATTCTTTCAAGATCCATTTCTTTAGCTCACCTACAACCTGAAATATAAACAGTATAATCAACATAAACATCGATTTTTTCCATAGAACCTCAAACAATTTCTAAAGCATAGTTCAAAATGAATGCTCCGATATCATGTTCATCAAGACTTTCACTTGAATGAAGTAATAGTTTACTGATATCTTCTGATTTTTTTATGAGTTGTGCAAACAACTTCAATGTGGATTTTTGAGTAGTAGTGATAGCATTAAACATTTCATATGCCTCTTTACGGCTCAACCGGTTGATATATGTATAATACTTGCCTAAAAGGCCAACTGAGTTATACCCGAATCGACGGACACAGTTGAGTTAGGTACAATAACAACTGTGGAGGGATTCGAAAATGGAGAACAAGGGTAACCGCTACGACGATGAATTCAGAGCCGATGCAATGCGCCTCGTTAAGGAGGGCGGCAGATCAGTCAATAAGGTAGCCAAAGACCTGGGGATCAATCCTCAGACGCTGCGCAACTGGCTGGGTGAAGATAAAAAACGCCAAATTCCTGATAAAACCAGAATCATTGAACTCGAAGCTCAGCTTAGGGCCGAAAAGCGCAAAACTAAGGATCTTGAGGAGACCGTTGATATATTAAAAAAAGCCGCCGCATTCTTCGCGAACCACGACCGGAAGTAATCTATGAATTCATAAGGGAACACAGCTCCGTGTTTCCGGTTGAGAAGATATGCGTTGTTTTAGAAGTATCACGGAGCGGCTACTACGACTGGTTAGACCGGCCTCCCAGCCAAAGAGAGATTGAGAACCGAAAAATACTTAAACTAGCCAAGCAAAGTTATGAAGCAAACCGCGGGATATGCGGCCTGGATAAAATTCTAGCCGATGTTCGAGAGCAATATCCCAATTGCAGCCGTAACCGATTGTACAGGCTACAGAAGAAGAACCACCTATACTCCAAGCGCAAGAGAAAATTCAAGGTGACTACCAATTCAAAACATAATCTTCCTGTGGCGGAGAACCTTTTAAACCAGAACTTTAAAATAGATAAGCCGGCAGCGGTTTGGGTTACTGACATCAGCTACATATCCACGAAAGAGGGCTGGCTATACCTGGCCACCGTTAAAGATATATGCACAAAAGAAATAGTAGGCTGGGCTACAGCCAATCACATGAAAACTGAACTTTGCCTGACGGCTCTTAGAAACGCAATTAAACGGCATAGACCGCCCAAGGGACTTATTCATCATTCTGATCGCGGCGTTCAATATTGCAGTAAAGACTACCGGAAATATCTCAAGAAGAACAATATGATCTGCAGCATGAGCCGTAAGGGCAATTGTTATGATAACGCCTGTGCAGAGACCTTTTTCAGCACAATTAAGTGCGAAATGCTCTATCACAATAATTACAAAACCCGTGAAGAGGCACGTCGGGATATCTTTTGGTACATTGAAATTTATTACAATCGCAAGAGAAGGCACCAGGCCCTGGGGTATCTCACCCCTGTTGATTTTAAACAAAGATATTTAGCAGGCCTGGCGGCATAACCTGTTGGATTTGAAAAACTGTGAATAATGCCAAAAACCTAACTCTGGAGTGTCCGTTTTATCGAGAAAGCCTCAATACCCTGGTTAGAACCTTTCAATTTCCTGCAACCGTTTTATCCCTAACGTTATTTTCAAATAGTCGTTGTAATCCTTTCCACGCTTGGGTGGCTCGTCAGAAATGGTGTAGGTGGAGGGAAGGAGGACCTTGATGGTTTCCGCCGCCAGTCTTCCCGGTGCGTCGTTATCCAGATGCAGGATAATTTCGGTTATTTGCGGGTAATCCTTGAGGTACTGCATCAGAGCGGCGGGCGGAGTGCTTTCCTCCATGTTCTTTTTCGGCTTGTAAATACCCGCCAGGGAGAGGCAGTCTTCCCGTCGCCAATCCCTGCCGGAAAGCAGCTCCAATGTGCCGTAGGACAAAAGGTCAATGGCGCTTTCAAACAAATGCAGCTTTGTGGATTTACCCCTTGCCGGAATGGAGAAGGAGAAGTGCTTGTCGCTGCCGCTTACGTCCCCCATAAACCGGTTGCCGGATGTGCCCCGGAGCGTCCCGTAGCGGGCAACGCCCCGCGGGTCGAAGCCGACAAAGACCGCGTTGTGGCGGTAGCGGCTTTCGTACAGCCGTCCGGTTTGAAGGCAGTAATCAATCAAGGTGATGTGTATGCCGCGCCCCTTGAGATAGGCAACCACCTGGTCGTTGCTTTGGTCTTTTTCCGGCAACAGCAACCTTTCCGGCTTGGTGGGTTCCCGTCTCTTTGCCGGTATAGGCGGTACGATGGCCGTGTGTCTGTCTATCTGAAGCACTGCTTCGGGGAGCGTCATGCCTCGGACCTTGATGAAATAATCCAGGGCGGAGCGCCCGCCGATGCCGCGCGACCACCAGCACCACCTCCCGTTGGATATTTTCAGGCTGTCATGGGTGCGGGTGGTATAGACATTACCGGAAAAGTGAACCAGCTCCTGCGGTTCGTACTGCTGTAAATAGGTCAGCAGATCCATCTGTTTGGCTCGGTTTATCTGTTCCGGGGTTACATAGGGCATGTTTTTCACCTCATCTTTCATAGCCCACGGCCTTTTTTTCGGGAATATCCAGGTCCTCGTCCGGTTCCTCGTCCATGATCTCGTTTTCCGCCTTGTCCATATTCAGCAGGATGTTCAGCTCATGCAGCCGCGCGGATTTGCTTTGCAGCTCCTGCTCCTTTTCAAAGGGGATGTCGATTTCTTTCTTGGCGGTTTCCATCTGCTGACAGAGGGTTTCTAGCTGTTCCCGGCAATACTCCAGCTTCTTCGGCATTTCGGCCAAAACGTTGTTGAGCCTGGTGATGTTGCCGTGAACGTCTGCACCCAAGGCCACCGTATGGCTGAGAGCGCCCTGGAGCGTGATTTGATACTTCTTGTTAAAGCTGTCGAAAGAAAAAATCATCGGGAAACCCAGGTATCTTCCCATTTCCTTCGGTTCCGGCGAGGTCATCAGGTTGCAGGCTTCCAGGATAGCCGCGCCCGCTTTGGCTTTTTCGGGGTAGGAAATGCCTTTGACTGTCATACCCGCGAATTTGCTTTCCTCGGCATCTCCTACGGCGGGTGGCAAGGCGCTGTGCCTTTCATACCGGGCAATATCCTTTTCATAGCCCGCAATGCGTTCCTCGGTGGATTTGATCTGCCGGGGGAAGTGTTTAAACAGCCGGTCCTCCAGTGCATACCGCTGGCTCAGGTGGTTGGCTTTCAGGAGCTTCAGCTTGGAAACCTGGATGTCTAAATCCATCTTTTCTTTGATGTGGGGGTTTCCGGTCGCCAGCGCCTTAAAGTTCTTTTATTATATTTGATAGATTATCCCCAAATACTTCACGCTTATGGGCACAAAAATGCAGCAAATGTTTGTCGTTTGAGGCCGCATAATTTTTTGCACTTATAATGCTGAATGAATTTCCATTTACTGATAATTCTTTTATAATTAAGTTTCCTTTTATGCTTTCAGCAAATACTGTGTTAATACATCTTGACCTCGGCATAGCTTAAAGCCGTTTCGTCAATGTCCTCGGCAGAACGCACCGGGGATTTTGATGTCATGATCTGCGAGATAAAGTGTTGCTTGTTCTCCAAGATTTGATAGAGATACGCGTCGAAGGTGTTTTCCGTCACATACCGGAAGATATGCACCTCGCCGTTTTGGTTGCCCTGGCGGACAATCCTGCCGCTGCGCTGCTCCAGGTCGCGGGGCCGCCAGGGACAGTCCAGGTCGTGCAGCGCGATCAGGCGGTCCTGGACATTGGTGCCCGCGCCCATTTTAAAGGTGCTTCCAACCAGGACGCGCACCTGTCCCGTACGCACTTTGGCAAACAGCTCCTTTTTGCGGGTTTCCGTGTTGGCGTCGTGGATGAACGCGATCTCGTCAGCGGGAACGCCGCGGGCCGTGAGCTTTTGGCGCACGTCGTCGTAGACGCTGAAATTCCCGTCGTTCTTGGGGGTGGACAGGTCGCAGAACACAAGCTGGGTCAGCTTTTGGTCGCGATGGTCCTGCCAGAAGCGGAAGATATTATCCACACAGGCGTTCACTTTGCTTTCTTCGTGGTCGGGCAGCATGGGATTGGCCAACCGCTGGTCAAGAGCCAATTTACGTCCGTCATTGGTGATTTTCAGCATGTTGTCCTCATGGGGCTCCACCTTGCGGTTGCGCACCTTTTCGGCGCGCTCGCCAAGCTCGGCCACCATGTCCTGCTGAAACTCGCTGGGCTTGACGGCCACGTTGCGGTAGTTGGCTTTGGGCACGGGGAGGTCCAGCATATCCGCCGTTTTGATGTCCGCAACCTCTTTGAACATGCTCATGAGTTCAGGCAGGTTGTAGAACCGGGCGAAGCGTGTCTTGGCCCGGTAGCCCGTGCCCTCCGGCGCAAGCTCGATGGCGGTCACGGTTTCCCCGAAGGTGGAGGCCCAGCAGTCAAAATGCTGGAGTCCTTGTTTGCGCAGAGCTTCGTATTGCAGGTATCTTTGCATGGTGTACATCTCGGTCATGGAGTTGGAAATGGGGGTGCCTGTGGCAAAAACGATGCCGCGGCCTTCCGTCAATTCGTCCAAGTAGCGGCATTTGGCAAACAGGTCGCTGGATTTCTGGGCCTCGGTTTGGGCCAGCCCCGCCACGTTGCGCATCTTGGTGTAGAGGAACAGATTTTTGTAAAAATCCGCTTCGTCCACGAACAAGCGGTCAACGCCCAGTTCCTCAAAGGTGACGACATCATCCTTGCGGCTGGTGTCGTTCAGCTTTTTCAGCTTCAATTCCAGGTTCTTTTTGGTCTTTTCAAGCTGCTTGATGGCGTAGCGTTCGCCGCGCTCCGCCTTGAGTTCCCGGATGCCGTCGGTGATCTCCCCTATTTGCTCCTGCAATTGGCGCTTTTGGCGCTCTGCGGAAATGGGGATCTTCTCGAATTGGCTATGGCCGATGATCACCGCATCGTAGTCGCCGGTGGCGATGCGGGCGCAGAATTTCTTGCGGTTTTTGGTTTCAAAGCCCTTTTTGGTGGCCACGAGGATGTTGGCGCTGGGATAAAGCTGCAAGAATTCCCCGGCCCATTGCTCGGTCAGGTGGTTGGGCACGACGAACATGCTTTTCTGGCACAGTCCCAAATGCTTGCCTTCCATGGCGGCGGCAGCCATTTCGTAAGTTTTGCCCGCCCCCACGCAATGGGCCAGCAGGGTGTTGCCGCCGTATAGGATATGGGCCACCGCGTCCACCTGATGCTTACGCAGGGTGACCTCTGGGTTCATGCCGGTGAATTTGATGTGTCCACCGTCGTATTCGCGGGGGCGGATGGCGTTGAAGCGGTCGTTGTAGAGTCTGGTCAGCCGTTCCCGGCGCTGGGGGTCTTTCCATATCCAATCCCGGAATACTTCCTTGATCGCCTCCTGCTTCTGCTGGGCGATGGCGGTTTCTCTTTTGTTGAGGACACGCTTTTCAACATTATCCTCGTAGATAGTGTCAAAAATGCGCACGTCACGCAGGTTAAGGGTATCCTCAATAATCTTGTAGGCATTAACGCGCTTGGTGCCGTAGGTGACGTTAGCCTTAATGTTGTCGCCGCGGTCGTCGTTCTTGCCCTTGACGTTCCAGTTGGCGGTATAGCTTGAATAGAAAACGTTGATATAGCGCTGGTACATATACGGTGTTTCCAGCAGTTCAAACATGAAGTCCTTGACCACATCGGGAGGCAGCCAGGTCGCGCCCAAACGCACGTCGATTTCAGAGGCGGACAGGTCTTGGGGCTGTACCGCTTCCAGCGCCTTGATGTTGGGGGCTATCTTTTCCGCTTGCTCGGGGGGCAGGATTTTGGCCAGCACTTGCACCTGTCTGAGCTTTTCCCGCACATTGCCTGAAAGGTAGGCGTCCGCCGTGACATAGGGGAAAGACTCCACATTAAAGAAGGCGCTGGGGACGTTTTCCGGCTCCACTCTGCCGAAGTCCCGGAAAATCACGCCCTGCAGGTCGTCGGCAAGCTGTTCCTCGGAAAGTCCCGTCAGGCTGTGCATGAAACCTAAATCCACGCAGGCTTTTTCCGCGATGGAGATGGCCAGGGCCTCAGCGGCGGTGTCCACATGGGTCACGGTGGCACGCTGCCGAATGGTGCGCTTGCTGAACATATCCGCTTTGCGCTCCACCTCGCCGTTTTCGTCCAGCACTTCCAAAGAGCAGAGCAGGCAGTAGGCGCTGTCGTCGGCAAAGGCCATGCTGTTGCTCCGACTGTTGATCAGGCCGTATTTGGCGGTAAAGGCGTCGTAGATGCGGTTCAGCTTGCGCTGCTGCGCCCGGATGGTTTCGTCGCTGTAATCTTCGGTCTGGTATTCGATCAGGTCGCGGACGCAGTCCCGCATTTCAATCATGCCTTTGATGCGGCCCTGGGCTGTGACGGAGGTTTCTACCCGGTTCATCCGGCTGTTTTCCCGAAAGTAAATCTGGCCGTCAACCAGGCAATAGCTGAAATTGCGGACGTTGGGGTCTGCCGGGATGGAGTTATCCTCATCGCTGGATAGATCATCCAGCTCGTATTCCGTAATTTCCGCGTGGATGTTTTCCAGCGCCTCGCGGAGAAGCTCGGCAAGGTCGGCGTCCTCATAGGGGACACAGGTACATTCCTGCCGTCCGTATTGTGTATTTTCCTCAGTGAGCTGTCCCAAAATCATATCGGGGTTTTGGACGAAATAGCTGTTGACGGTGAAACCTTCGGGGGTTTTGTCGAGATGCACCCAATCAGGCTCAATGTCTATCACACGGTCGCGCTTCTGCAAGAAGACGATGTCCGCGACGACCTCGGTACCGGCGTTTTTCAAAAACGCGTTGTTCGGGAGCCTTGCAGCGCCTAAAAACTCGGCCCGCTGTGTGATATACTTGCGCACTTCGGGATTTTGCTTATCCAGCGTACCGCTGCTTGTAATAAATGCCACTATGCCGCCCGGACGCACCTTATCCAAGGTCTTGGCGAAGAAATAGTCATGGATGAGGAAATGATGCTTGTCATATTTTTTGTCTGCCACGCCATAGTTGCCGAAGGGCACGTTTCCGATAGCCAGGTCGAAAAAGCTGTCGGGCAGGTTGGTTTCCTCAAAGCCCTGCACCACAATGTTGACCTGCTGATAAAGCTGCCTGGCGATTCGGCCCGTGATGCCGTCCAACTCCACGCCGTAGAGCTTGGAGTTTTTCATGCTCTCGGGCAACAGGCCGAAGAAGTTGCCGCTGCCGCAGGCAGGCTCCAGAATATTGCCGGTCTGAAAGCCCATGTTTTCCAAACAGGTGTAGATCGCTTTAATCACTACGGGCGGCGTGTAGTGGGCATTGAGGGTGGAGGCCCGCGCGGAATTGTATTCATCCTCGTCCAGCAGCTTCTTCAGCTCCGCGTATTCTTTCCCCCATTGGGGGGTGGCCTCGTCAAAGGCTTGCGGCAGACCGCCCCAGCCGACGTATTTTGCCAGGATCTCCTGTTCCGCAGGCAGCGCCAGCCGGTCTTCTTTCTCCAGTTGCTTGAGCAGACGGATGGCCGCGACATTCCAGCCGTATTTGGCCTTTTGGCCGCCGTGCCCCAATTCGTCGTCGGCAATATGGAAATTGACGCGGGGCTGCTCCGGTTTTTCCGGCACAAGGTCAAGGCGGACTTTAGTTACCTCGCCGTCCCGTACCTCCTGCCGGACGGGTTCCGTCTGCTGCTCCAAAACGCGGCGCACGAAGCCGACGCTCTCCCGGCGGAAGATGGGGAAGCCCACGCCGTTTTGGAAGGTGATATCCCGCAGGCTGACCGTTCCGGCTTCTTCGTCGATAGTGTCAATGGAAAAACGGCGGCCGTCGATGGATAATTCCAGGCCCACGGCCATTTCTTTTTCGGCTGGTTGCTTTTCCGTTTCCCTGGCTTGGCCGTCCGGCAGTTCCAGGTTTTCCGCACCAGGTTTTCCGTCCTCGCCGCTGCTGTCAATGGCGACGGTATCACCATGGGATTTGACGGTCGCATGCCCGGCTTGCCGAACCCACTCCGGCGCGTCGGGGTCGTCGGCGTGGAGGGTCACCAGATCGCGGGTTTCGGTCAGATAATCTTGATAGGTTCGCTCGAACACGTCCTCCTGGAGCCATTCCCGAAACTGGGGCAAAGTGGCATAGGCTTGGTAAAACTCCGGGTGTTCTTGGCGCATAGAAAGAATAATGCGTTCAAGGGCCTCGTCCAGCTCCTGCTTGGCGCTGTCGGGATCGGTGTCTCTGTCTCGCAGGTAGGGATAAATCTCATCTGTTCGCACCCTATAGACAACCTGAGGCAAATATTTCCGGTACAGCGCACGGGTCAATGGTTTTTCCGTTTTTTCTTCGGCAGGTTTATCCGGTGCTTCCGTCTGTGTTACAGGGCTTTCCTGTTCGGCGGCAATCAGATGGTCGTTGAGAGGGTTTTCCCGCACCATCCGCTCAAAATCGCTTCGCGCAAGCTCCTTGTGGAAAAGCGGGAAATTCACGTCCCGGAACTGCACGGTGCTGTCGTCAAAGGAAATAATCTCATATTCATCCGCGCCAAGATAAATGGTGTCGCCAAATGAAATGGCATACTGCGCATTTTCCCGTGCTGGCGGCTCCGGTGGTGCGGCGGGTGAAGGCGCCCGGTTCAGGATTTCGCGGGCGTAGGCCTCCTCGGCAAGCTGCTGGCGGCGTTCCTCCATCTGCTGCCGGTAGGTGGAAAGATGCTCCTTTTCTTTGTTGTTCAAGTAACGGTCGGCGGCAATTAACTCGCCGATTCGCTTTTGTACCTTTGTCCAGGGTAGAATAATTTTTGTGTCCGGCCCGGTGATTTTTCCTCTGGTGAGGGTAATGCCTTTGCCATCGTGCCATTCGTCGATATGGGTGCCAACCAAGACGGGATAGCGCCCGCCCGTACCATACTCCTTTTTGAGAAAACCGGCGTTTTCCTTTGCAGAGGCATTCTGCTGGAATTGCAGATAAATCCGGTACTTTCCGTCCTGCACTCCGCTTCCTTGCTGTAAAACCGCGTCAATGGCTTCCTGGGGGATAGAAAAAGCGGAGGATTTTTCGTCCTCCGCCTGTTCAATCAGGATGATTTGCTGCTGCATGGACGGCAATACCGGCGGTGCATCCAGAAATTCGTTTAATAATATCATGCTGGCAAAGTGCCCGGCGATGACGCCCCAATCATAGTAGCTCTGTGCGGTTTTTTCGGAAAAGCTGCCTTCCCATAGGTGCAGGACATTCTGATAGGTCTTGTATCCGGCGCGCTGATCCGCACCGATGAGCAGCTCCGTGGGGTCATTGTTAAAAATGCCTTTGATATATTCGCTGCGCTCTTTGCTGTCCTCATGAGCGGCAAAAAAATCAACGATTTCCTGCTTCGTCGCTTGTAAGTGCGGGGTGGAGCGCAGGATTTCGTTGATAAGAAGGGTGGAATGAAAGAACGGAAGACTTTTGTCCTCCGTTTCTCGTTCATACCATTCTAATTGTAAATCAGTTCCGTCAGCACCGTTTCCTCCGCCTGGTGCTTGAGGCTGTTCATGTGGCTCACCCAGGCCATCTGATCGGTCGCTTTGTCCGGCGCGGGGTTTCTCTCCAGAAGCTTCGCCGTGATCCTCTCGACGCGCTCCCGCGCCGTCCAGTCGATCTCTGCCAGATGGCTGTTCAGCTTGCCCGACAGCATCAGGCTGGCGTACATCCCTTTCCGGTGGTTTTTCAAATATGTCTTGTGCAACATCCCATACTTGCCGATGGGCGTCTGTTCCTCCGGCAAGGCCAGGTCGGGCAGAAGGTAATCGCCCTGCATCGTGTAGGTCAGTTCTATGCTCACCGCTCCTTTCATCACTTTGCTTTACGCTTTTATTGTGTGCCGCGCCTCGGTTCTTTTCAAATGTGCGGTTTTGCTTTCGCTCCGCTTTTTGCAAATCCTTGACCGTGGCCTCGATTTCCCGCAAGAGCATTTCGGCTATGTCACTGGTAGCTGCGCCCAATCGGGACACGGTGTCCAGGGTGTTGAAGTTATGAACGCTCTGAAAAGCCTCAAAACGCAGATACTTGTCGGCATTGTAGCCGCAACGGGTTAAAAGCATGCAGGCCACGGAGCTTTTCAGCGCTTCTTTGAAAAACACCTCGGCGTTCAGATCGTCCAGTTCTTCCAAAAAGCTGCCTTCCCGGAAAGAGAGCAGCCCGGGTAGGTAATCCGTGAAATTGTCGTCCACCGCGTTAATGGCGGCACTGAGCAACGCATAGGGCAGGCTGCTTTTTTCGTCTAATTCCCCGAAGGCGTTTTCCAGCGATTCCGTCACCGCTTCGGCGTATCCGGCCCGCATTTCCCACAGCGGGACGGGACGGTTATACCGACTGTTGGTGTCGCTCACGTCGAACACATGACGGAGTTTTAAGCGGCTTCCGCTGTCGTCGATGAGGGCGATGCCCTTTGCGCCCTTGTTTACCCATCGCCCCAGTTTCCCGTTCCACACTTCAATGGGAGCACAGGCCGTCGCGTCGGGCCGCTGGGCGTAAATCAAAAGCTGGTCCTGAAAGGGATATTTGTAGCTCCAGGCCGCGGTTTTCAGGAAGGAAGTCCAGTTGACATGGCTTCTGGTGAGGCTGCGGGCCGTCCTTTCGGAAAGCTCTGTAATCAATTGCAGCTTGGTCGCCAATCCGTATCCCTCCTTTACTTTATCAGATATTGGTTGGACAGCCTTCCGCCGTCCTCTGAGTACTGGGGAACAATACCGATCATGTCCAACCGCCTCAAACGGTCAGATTGCGGCCGGTGGCCGAACGTGACAGTCCCACGCTTTTGTCAAGGTTTTTGATGGATATGATCACACTGTTATAGCGGCCCCCGCCATATCCAGCAGATGGCAGTACAGGAGTTTGCCCGACGCGGGGGCGTGAAGGCCCGCGCACAGCCTTTATCTGGTCAGATCGTTCATGTTTTCCCTCCCTCCTTAGAAGCACGGGGCCTTACCGTTCCGGGTCGTGCTTTTTCTTATGGATTGGTTTGCTCTGTGTTTGCTCGCGCAGTCGTTCCTTTTTGTTTATGTAGCAGTAGATATAGAAGTTGTAATCGCCCCCATGTGGAAAGCAGCGGATATAGTAGCGGTGTCTGCCGGTATCCACCCGAAAGCCGTAAACGTCGGGATGCCACGCGCCCGGAATCCTGGCTTCCGGGTGTGCATGGCAAAATATCGCCATGCTGCTGCGGTCTTTCAATAACCCTTGCTTACGCAGGGAATTGACGATTACATCAAATTCGTCCTTAAATGCCTGTGTTTTCAGGTCGCCTTGATGCTCCCACCAGGTACTCCAAAACTCCCTGCCGCCGCTCCCGAAGTCTCCGCGCAGATGGCCGATACAGCCAAGCTCCTTGTCTTTTTCAGCGCTGGAGTAGAACAGGGCGGCTTCCTCCGGGGCGGCAACATTTATTGTAAATGCCATTTTGCTCACCTCACCGTTCCGGCCCGCTCCGTTTTTTTATCTGCTGCTCCGGTTTTTCCCCGGTTTCCCTTTGGGGTTGGAGGGAGCGCAAATTCTCGATTTCCTCCAGGGCGCGCTTGCATAAATCCTCCACGGCGGCCAGCCGGTCGCCCAGGTAGTGGCCCCAAAAGTAGTCCTTTTCACCCTTTCTGCATTTCCATGTGACAAACTGCGTGTGAGCTTTCTCACTGTGCCCGATGACGAATTCCGCGTTGCCCACGGCCAGACGGTCGGTAATGACATACCCGGCGTTAATCTCTTTTTCCATATCCTGAAAGCCTCCTAACGCTCCTGTACTTGTTTTTTGTGTTTGGCCTGTTGCCCTAATATCTGTTTAAGCTGCTCCTTCGCCCAATCGGGCATATATTCGGGTTTCAAAACGCCCAGGATGTCCTCCCGATTCCAGCGGGATTCTTTTCCGGAGTAAAGGTTGATGGTATAGACCGCCCGGCCCCTGGCATTGGCATAAGTGCCAAAGCCGCCTGTAGCCAGCACAAGCTGGTTGTCGGCGGTGCGGTATTCGGGGCGCAGGCGCTCCCCCCTGATGACCACAACCTTGTTTTCAATGCTTTGCCCGTAATCGTTTGGCGTGCAATGCTCCGGCGTGAGGGGCGAAAGCGGTACGGTGATCTGATCCCGTTCCGCTCTGACCGCTTCAAGCTGCGCCTTTATGCGGTCAGTAAACTCGGTCATCATTTCCAAATAGTCCACGCTTCCCACGGCGTTAAAATACTGGTCGATACCCAAGGGGTTATCCCAGGTACAGTCGCACACCATGTACGGACAGGCGGTTTTCCTGTCGTCAACCGCAAAAAGGATTTCTCTATCACCAACATGTATGGCATGTATTACCTCGTAGGTATCCACCATGCGTTTTTCTTCATTCATTTGCAGGTTCACGCTCCTTTGCGGACAGCGGAAAAAGGGCGGTTATCCGTCCTTTCCGCAAGTCCGTTATTTCTTTTTATGCTTGAGGTATAGGTACACCGCGCCGCCGATGATTACAAGGCCAAGTACAACGGATAAAATCATTTTTAACACCACAAAAGCACCTCCTTTCAAAAATGGGCATAAAAAAGCCCTCTTTCATTTGAGAGGGGATTGCTGTACGTAGCGGCCAAAAACGGATTTATCGTTCCTGCTCCCGCTGCCGTTTTTTATACCAGCTTTCCAGGAGTTGAACGATTAAATCCTCTTTTTGCTTTTCCGTAAAGCTGCTGGGGAAAAAGCGGTCGATGCGTTCCCGCTGGATATTGAATTTTTCCTTTTGATTGGGCTTTTCCTCAGTGAGAATGGAAAAGATAACATCCATGTTCAGCCTGCCGTCCTGACTGAGTTTTTTCATCCGCTGCGCTTGGGCCAAAGACGGGGTGCATTCCTCCGACTGCATGGTGTTGTATAAGTCTTGCTGTTCATTTTCGGCCAGGTAGGAGATTTCCACAGCAGGATTAAAGGCGATCTGCTTTTCATCTACCATCTCAAGGATGGAGGGAAGCAAGGAGGTAAGGCGGATATATCGGGAAATTTGATTTCGACTTTCCCCAGCTTGTTCTGCAAGTATCTCCCGTGATTCTTTTCCGTCTAACTTCCGCCCAACTTGGGCGGAAGTTAGATCCGACCTTTGACCCTGACATTTCATAGCTTCCAATTTCATCTTATATGCAAAGGCTTTTTCACTCGGTAAAATGCTTTCCCTTTGCAGGTTGCTGTCAACCATGATAATTGTCGCAGCATCATCGTCCATTTCACGGACAATGCAGGGCATGGTTTCTTTGCTCGCAAGCTCGCTTGCCTTTTTGCGCCGGTGCCCGGCAACCATTTCATAGCCGCCTTCCGCTTTTGGCCGGACAAGGCCGGGGACTAAAACGCCGTATTGCTTTACACTGTCTGCCATTTCCAGCATGGCTTCATCCGCTTTCACCTTAAAGGGGTGGTTGGGAAAATCGCTGATTTCCGACAGAGGAATGTCCATCACCTTTTCGCGCTGCTGCTCGGCGCGGCTTTCCTCGGTGGTGAACAAGTCATCTACTGAGGTCAGCTTTATGCTGTTTCGCACGTCGTTTTTCGCCAATGTCCTGCACCTCCTTCGTAAATGCTTCATAGGCTTTTGCCACTAAACCGTGAGGATCGTGAGCATAGATGCTTTTCCCTTTGGCGCTGGTTTCAGCCGCACGGATGGACAGGGGGATTTCCGTTTGGAAAATACGCAGTTTGTCGCCGTAGTCGCGGCGCAGGATAAAGGAAATGTCCTTGGCAAAGTTGGTGCGGTTATCCATCATTGTCACCAAAACGCCGTCAATGGCCAACTTCGAATTGATTTGCCGCCTCACCCTGGCTATGGTCTGTAAAAGCTGCGTCATTCCTTTGGCGGGCAGATAATGGGCCTGAACCGGAATAATTACGCTATCCGCGGCGGCAAGGGCGTTGATGGTCATCATGCCTAGGGAGGGCATACAGTCGATCAGCACATAATCATACTTGTCTTTGACGGTGTTAACATAGCTGCGTAGCACCGTTTCCCGGCTCATGGTGTTGACGAGGGAAACCTCAATGGCCGACAACTCAATGTTGCCCGGCATGAGGTCAACGCCTTCCGCATGGTGGAGGATACCCTCGTCAGGTTCATGCGGTTCCTCCAACATGCTTTTGGTTAAAACGGTCGCCAGTGAAACAGGTAGATTGTCCGGCTCATGGAAGCCCAACGAATCCGTTAGGTTGCCTTGCGCGTCCGCATCCATGAGTATTCCGGAGCAGTTTACACCACCTGTCCGGTGGTTGGAAACCGCCATTCAGTTCTAGAAGAAACCACTTTGAAACCCACCGCTCGGTCTAGTGTGGCTGTGCCCAAATAGGGTAACAGTTTGCCCTCTCCATGTAAAGGCAACCCTTTGGGTGGCCTAGCGGCCATCCTTGACATGGAGCCTCTGGCAAATTGTATCGTCAGCCAAGGCAGCCACATAACGATCTCGCTTACAGATCTATTTAATCGAGCGTGGTTTCCAGTTCCGGACAAACGGTTTCCAAATCTCCAGAACAACGGTTTCGCCGAACAAGAATATTCAATCCACTAAAAGCACCTTTTTTCCCTGCATCGCAAGACCGATACCCAGGTTGACCGTTGTGGTCGTTTTGCCCGTGCCGCCTTTCTGGTTCGCAAGGGCGATTACTTTTGACACTTGAATTCCTCCTTTCACGCAAAAAAGCCGCCTGCTTTATCAAGCCAATAAAGCAAACGGCTTATTTAATAATTTTATATATGAAAAGTAAGCATTAGCTTAAACTAATACACCCTCATTCATTCGATTTTGATTTTAATAACCTCAATCGGTCTATCATAAGCACTCTTTTTGAATCGTTTTGTGTATAAACCTTTAACGACTATGTTACGGTGTATAACCCAAGACCAAGTATTCAAATAAACTGCCCAGCCTATTTAGAAGTGTAATATATAATTCCTCAATATCGTTAAAAGACGCTACCTTTAAGGAATTTATTATGTTTTCTTTGATTTCATTTTTCTTGGCTAATGGGAGCAAATGGTCATAATACTGGCGAAAATCATTTAACAGGTATAGTGGCGCAATTATTTCTCGAACATCATTGTCTTTTGCTATGATTTGTCCTAAAAGCGCCTCGTAAAATTTAATAGATTTCCACTCCAAATACTTTTCGTTCGGATGTGCAGCAATTTTCAAGTAAAGTTTTCTAAATCCTGTTATACTCACACCCTCTATAAGAACTTTATGAAGCATATTGATAGTAGGTTCAATCGTTTTCTCGGTAAAAACTATAGGTTTAACATATGCTGTTTTTTGCTGTCCAATCTCATCTTCCAAATGAAAAAGCGAAATATTATACTGAGATAACAAAGCGCTAAATAGAACATTTTTCTGTTCACAAATCTGGATTTCCCTATTAGGATCACTCCATATACAGCACATCTGCCCCGCATAAAATTCAGAAACGATTAATTGATGATCTGATTCAATATTATGCGGCTTCATTATATTAAGAGTCTGCTCATCTAGGTAATCTAAATCACCAAGCCAAAATACAACTTTTCCGTTTCTATTTATTCCAAAAGGAATTCCCCATTCATCTTTGAAACTAAAATAGCCATATGTCTCAGCACCTAACTTCACATTATAATCGGGATCTTGTAAGAAATACAGGAGGACTTTTTTCGAGAAATAAACTGGAGTTAAGAACCCCTCGACAGAATGTTCTTGGTCAATGCAAAGCCCCGGAATATTATAATAATCACGATGATCGTATATAAAATCTTGTTCTTTACAATATTCAAATTTTTTTCTATAGCCCCTATAATATTGTTCGCCTTCATAGTGACCTTCATCCACCATTATTTTGTAGCAGCCATCAATCATCTGTTTTGTGTGATGCGGTAAGCAACCACTACCGCAAGTAGTACAGATGAGCAGAAGCAAATCTTTAAAATGCATTTTTCTATCATCTATAACTACATCGACATGCTCATTTGAGAGTTCACATAAACTGCCGCATTTAGAACATTGGTGCGTATGGTACTTCTTATATTCCTTGAGAAAATCTTTATATGTAGGAAATGTGAATTGCATTTCATCACTCCTTATTTTTAATGATAATCAGTTATCATAAATATCAAATGCAGCTAATTTTGCGGTTCTCAAATCACGGATTTTCTGATGATTATATTCCCATATAAACATATCGTCGTAGGCAACACCAAGATAGTTTTTATTATATTTGCTATGCATGATAGTAATATATTTACCTTTATATTTAAGTACATAATTACCGTTGGAGCGATGCTCCCATTCTTTTTTAAGAAAATTCATCTTCCTCATATGTCTGTTTTTTATGTTCCTCTCTCGTTGACTTGGGGAGTCATAATCGTCTTCCATTTTTGCAGCGCATATGCAACCCACTCTAAGTTCGTCCGGATAATCAGGATGCTGCATTAAGTGAACATATCGGACACCTTCCTGACTACACATTTCACACTGTTCGTATAGTTCATCCTTTTTAGTATCGAAATCCATATCATCAGCATCTTCGCCTAAATCAATCATGCCAACACATTCCCAGCCCTTATGAGGAATACCCTCTTTGTCCCAAAGGCCCATATCACACCCTCCGATCATTGTATATCCGAGATTGTTATTAAAAATCCCAGTTATATTTACTTATTATTTCTTTTTATTTCTAATAATTTTGTAACAGGAGCCTTTGAAATCATAGGAGGTATAATAGGGTTATCATCAGGTAATATCGCAAATCCCCACCAATTTTCTTTACCTATTTCCCAAGCATTTTTTATTTCAAGATGACATTTCCTTATTGCATATTCATATAAAATCTCAGGCTCACTCGTTTCAGATTGCATAACAGCAGGAATTAAAAAGTAGCGATTACCTATTGTTTTTATTTTATCCAAGAAACAGTTTAGAGGTCCATTATCTCTCGATTCCATTAAACGGAACCTGTTAGGTATTATTTGGAATTGAGTCTCGGATGAATATGCCTTATTAAGGTTAGGAGAAAAAGCAAATTTATAGAAAGTTGGATTATCTTTATCTATTCCTTTAATTAAACAGCAACTAATTTTATTCTCGGAATCCAAGCTACCAAAGTCTGAGAGCCATTTTTTAAAGATGGCAATACATGCGGATTTATCCGAAAAAATTGGAGCTAATATTGGAGGAACGTTGGGTTTGGGGGAGAACAGGTACATCATACCCTTCCATTTTGCCTTATCCCATAAAGGTATATTAATTAAATCATCCATAACTATGTCATTATAATTTATTCTTTCAGGATCAAATTGCTCTGGGGCACCATAACGTACAGTAAGTTCCTTTGTTTCATCCCTCTCCCCATCTTCTTTTGAGCTTATGGCTTTATGTGGAATACTGTTTTGTATAGGCGTATACTCTTTCGAATCAGTAATAATCCATTTCTCTAATGAAACTGATTCTCTTCCTATTAGGTCATCCATGACAAAAATACAATTAGTGAATTCTATTGAACGATTGAATACCTGGTCCTCGATCACCATCTTTTCTATCTGTTGTTCTATGTCATTAAAAATAAATACTCTTGCTGCAAATTCCGCAACGAAATTTAAGGAAAATTCTTTAATCTGACTTTGGGATGAAACAAATTCGCTTTGTTCGTAGTTATTACAATAAACGTGACAATATAATATCCCATCTTTTTCCTCAACAGCAAAAGATGGCTCAAATTTCATTTTCTCAAGGAACTCTACTTTTATATGTACTTCAGCATATCTAGCCATGATTCTATCCATAATACTTGTCGCCATAAAAGCTTCTATACTAGCTAAAATACTTTTGGAAAATTCAATGCAGGGGAAAATTAAATCGGAATCTATTTTAATTAAACAGCCCAATATTTTGGATTTTATTCGGACAACTTCTTCCGAGCCACTAATGACAAAATGAGCCAGATGATCATTTGCTGGCTGATCCTTCCATTTGCTCATATAATCTTTTATCTGTGTTTCATCCGGGTATATATCTGACATCTCCGGATCTACATAGCCTAACGTGTATCTTAATGCCAAAGCAGCCATCAGTAAATCCAGTCGGTCTAAATTATCCGGAAGCCTAGTTAACTTAAATAGTTCATCTTGCTCAAGATTTAAAAAGAATACACCCAACAGACCATCATATAATTGATCTGTTTCTTCTATTTCAGGATCAGTTATATTAAACCCGACCGATTGAATAAATGCCTTCGAAATGTTATAAAGATTATTCCATTCTAGGCTATGGGAGACTAACCCGCTTTGTAGCTCTATTCTTCTGAGATGGTCGGCACAACCAATCAAAAGCGGAGACACGTTTCCGAATTTCATATAATCAATAAAAGTGATAAACAATGTGTTTACGAAATACCCATAGGCAGCCCAGTAAAGACCTGTTTGGGATAACGAAGTTCCCATATAAAACAGAGCTTCTATTAATAAACTCTTACTCTCAGATTTATATAGTCGAACCAAAGATCTTCCTATGTATCTTATTGCTGTGTACGGTTTGGTTGAATAAAAAGACTTCCCTCTAACTAAAAGCAATTTAGCGCCGTCAATTTCCTTGGAACGGCTCTCGGATACATTAATAAGATTTTCAAACAGCGTATCAAATTCTGGATTTTCTAAAAAGAAATCTGATAAACCAGATACCATTTTTACTATTGTTGTAAAACTAAAATCTAGTGAATGTTTTGCCTCTTCTACAATGGTTCCCAACTCTTGAAATAATTTATTGCTGTCTTTTTCTAAAAACAATCGTAAAAATATCAAGTTGGCTCTGGCCTCTAAAGAGGTATTGCGGCGAGAAGTGTCTGATACCAGTCTATGATATTCATTAAGTAATATATCGGTTTTTGATTTAAGTATCGAATTACTTAAATCTCTTTCATAAAGGGTAAGGAGATTCATCCATAAATTAGTTAACCGTTCAATATCAAAGAAATTATTACTACCAAGAACTAGTAACTCATAATCCGTATAAGCCTTTTCAAATTCCGCTTGATCATTATACCACCAGTAAATTGCCCAAGCCCATTGGTAGCAAATCTCTTTTAATTGAACCGGAGTGCCGTATTCTTTGGCAAGATTGATAGCACGTTCAAATTTACCTTTTGTCTCATGGAAAGGAAGTTCCATTTCCTTGCTTAGAATGGCAACCTCAACTGCTCTTTCTACCAAATGGAGATTAAATTTTTCAGAAGAAATATAATCTATAATTTCCTTTTCAGCTTTATCTATTTCTTTTCTTCGTTTGTAATCTAGCGGACCTAAATCCTTTTCTTCTTTAAAATCAATTGATAAGTGCAATGTTTCGATAACAATATCTTCATGATGGTTGGTAAAAACCTTTTCCAAAATCCATGTCCGATCTAAAACATGAATTCCAATTTTATATTTAATAGTTAAGTCATCCTCTAATTGAGCCCTACTTTTATCGGATACATATTGATTGGTGATAAAAAATACTTCTTTATAATTCCGCCCTGTAGCTATAATTTTTTCAATATCGGAGATACATTTGGGTTTCCAAGCCCTTTTGGCACTGATAGCAAATGCCCAACGTTCACTTGATGCTATTTTTCCGATACCACTATACCAACTTAGAGTAATGGATTCAGATACTGGATATGTTTCTGTATCTACTTTACTATCTCCGCCCCCGGTTGGACCTGTTTGCGGCAATAAATTGGGGCATATTTCTTTTTCAGCTAATCTCCTACAGAATATTTCAAACTCTTTTTCCTGACTTCTACTAGTAAGAGAATTTAAATAATAGTCAAGAAACTCTCTTGTAAGTTTCCCTTGCTTTTTTATAGTTGAATCAGAAAATTCATCGGGACGTCTTGCTTTTAAAAAATGGTACATAGGAGAATCTTGACCCATTATTTTACCTCTCCTTTTTACAATTGTGAATGATATTTATATATTTTTCGGCTTAGAATTAGGCCGCATAGAGCAATCTTAGAAACATACCTGCACGGTGTCATTCTAAGGCGAAAGCCCTTCCGCCCCTAATCAGGGAAACATCACTACGCGGCGCCTGTACGCGCACATTATGACGCAGAAATTCGCGCTGGGCGTACCACTGTCCCGACAGGAGCAGCATGTCTTGGTGCCGCTGAAGCTATGAGATGGGCCTATCAAGGGGCAGTTGGCTCAGTTTCAGCGTTCATTAAGCTTACACCACTAATTGAAGAAAGACAGGAAAAATTGCTTTGCTTCTCTTCACCTTGAGCATTGTATCGCTTTGCGCTCGCCGAGACAAATACTTGTTTCCTTGCCCGCGTGATTCCCACATAGAATACCGACAATTCGTCTAATGCTGTTTCTTTTAAGTCCGCAGGGAGCGGGCTTGGTAATTGGCAACGGCATTTGATCGCAGCAGCAAATTTATTCGGGCAATTACCACAGACGAATCCTGGGAATATCCATCGTTCAAGATCTGCAAGTATCACATAATCCCATTCAAGCCCTTTTGCGCCGTGGACAGTGGAGAGGATCACTTGTGCATCCACATACTCCATTGCCTGTTTGATTTGCTTGTTTTCAAATATATCCAAGAGTAGGTTGTACTTATCTTCGGGCAAGAGGTCGGCGTAGTCAACAGATACCTTTTCTACGAGTGCGTCAAGCAATCGCAGTAAAGAATCGATAGTTTTTCCGCTCGCCGTAGCATACGCAGTCTTTACATTCTCGGAAAATGTCTGTAAAGCCTTATGCGTGATGGTCTTTGATTTGCCAAACTTTCTGATAAACATATCTTGGCATTTGATATGGAAGTCTACATACTCGGGGTCATCATCCGTAAACATGCCGTAAAAATAAGGCACACCGCGAGTCGAGAACTCCTCCTCGACGATTTCAGCATTTCTTCCACGCGCCCTAAAAAGTATCGTTACCCTATCCGTGCTGTCAGCAATCAGGCCCTGCACTTTCGTAACAACCTTTTGCGCTTCTTCCTGCTGGGTTCTGCCCCAAAATGCGGGTAGCTGTGCAACGTCGGCATCGGTTATCGTTGGCGTGAAAGATGACGCAGCATTCTCCCTGATATTTTTATCCAGCTTAAGCATTTCAAGATTGTTTCGAAACCTGTAGTTCTTTGATAATGCAACATGAGTCATATTGTATTGCTCAGTGACCATTCCCATAATATCGGGTAAGGCACCGATGAAGCCATAAATACGTTGAAGCCGATCTCCGAGGAAAACCAGCTGCGTATGATCGCGTACAATAATCGATTCAAGCAGCTTCCAAGCAATACAGTTAGTATCCTGAAACTCATCCACGACAATAAGCGGGTAATAGTTCTGATAGAATTTCCTCACCTCGGGGAAGCGTTCGAAGATTTCCAGCACAAACAGTATAATCGCGTTGTGTGTTATGAAATCCAGAGGCAGTAGTTTTTCGCGGATGATTTCATTGTAAATGTGGATAGATGGCGCATCAGGGACGCAGGCTTCTTTGATCGCCGTTTCCATGATAATAAGCCGTTCTATTTCCTCTGGAGTTAGCGCCGTGCTTAATTCAGGACGCCCACTGATTTTGCTATCCTCCATTGCCTTGAACAGGTTAATATCCTTACGCAAGGCGTCGGCAATGAGGTAGCCGTACTTTTTTAGAATCCCTTTACAGAAGCCGTGGTAGTTCGTAACAGTGACTTTCTCGCCTAAGGCTACCGGGCTGTTCTGTGCACCGAGCAAGGTGGGTAGTTTTTCTGCAACATCCCGCTTGACTTTCAAAGCGGCGTTTACGCTGAACGTCAGTCCGAGAATGCGCTTCGGGTTGGGGACGCCGCCGGAAGCAAACAGGTACGCAATCCGGCTGATCATCGTGGTGGTTTTACCATACCCGGCGGGGGCTTCCACGATTAAGCGTGGGCTGTGGGAGAAGATGACTTTAAGCTGCTGCTCATCGTCTTCATGTAGCCTCTCAATTTTCGCCTTAATGTCGGCAAGATTAACTCTAGGCACTAGTAGCTACCTCCTTTGCCTTTCTTATCGCGTCGGCGTAACATGTGGGAATGAGATCGGCTGTTAGTGCATCTCCGATTATCCTCCCGAGGAGTACACCCTTTTTTGCCATAAACCATGCCGCGTACAGACGACAGAATTCATCGGTGTTGTCGTCAGCCACATCGGAGAGCAGTATGGGGGGAAAAGTGCTTTTGTCTTTGACTTTTTGTGTATGTCCGCAGCTTTCGCACGTTTCTTCTGTGCATAAATCGATACCGAATTTCTTGAAGGGTTTGTATACCAAGTCGAAATCTAGAGGCATCTCAGCGTATCTTGCGTCTAATCCCGCCGCAATTTGCTTAACGATGTTCTGCTCCCCTTTAGCGTATAAGGTCTTTACGATTTCTATCTCAAAGCAAGGTTCATTTGTAAAAAACTCGTTGACTCCAGGTGTTTGTCCATCTTTTACATCATTGTCATAAATAGCGATACTCGGAACGGCAAACAACGAGAGTAACTGGCGGATGGGCTTTATAGATCTTTCGCCTCCGGCATTGATCACACAAATACCTAACTCGTCCAGCGAGATGCCAAGTTTCTCTGCAAATGTGGTGATACAGCCATATTCGGTATCGCCTTCAATGAGGACAGCACACTTGGCATAGAACGCTTCCTTGATTTCAGGAAAATGCATAATGAGGTGCTTCTCGTCCTCGGACTTAATTCGGCCTTCATTGTTTCCTCTTTCTACAGGACGCAATGCATAGCCGCTGATTACAGCCGTCCTGACTCCATCCTTGTAAAACCTGACGAGGTTTCGATAATCGCCAACCAAAGCGTCCGTCGAGTGTGTGACAATGATTAACTGACCGTCAATACCATCCACGCCAAAGCACAGTTTTAGCAATTCGGCGAACTCTGGGTCTTTGTTGCACAAAATCTTCTTGTAGTAGCCGATAAGCGACCTCTGTAAATATGGGTGCAAATGCACCTCTGGTTCATCTATAGAAAGCACAAGTGGGAGTAGCTTTTTGTCCTCACCATCCGTATAAAGCTGTTCCTCAAATGGGGCAGACTTGCTTTTGTATAACTCCATGATCTGATAGAGGATGTTAATGGAAGCCATCGCCATATACTGGACGCCGCTTCCCGTCGTGTCGATTTTTCTTTCACCGTCAGAAAGATAGATAAGGCTCGTCAGCATCTCGGTCTGGTTCGGAGCGATTGTAGCTTTTATGGAATAGTCTCGGAAGCTGCGGATTTTACCCAAATGTTTATTGATAAATTCCATTAAGCCACTAACCTGTTCATCATTCAAAAAAACATGAACACCGTCGGAAATAAATTGTTCGATGATTCCCTTGATGAGCAACCCTGCTCCTTTTTGGGTATCAAGGCGTAACACCTTGCTCGGATCGGATGTCGTTTCGTATTTCAGGAAATTGACTTTTTTGAGCATCTTCACTGAAATGCTCTCGTTTGAGTCCGCGCTGACAATGGTCGGGTATGCATCCCTTATTTTCTGGTGATAGCGAATCTTCATAAGCGACGCATCTTCAGGCGAAAAATTGTCCCCGAAGAAGCCCTGTTCAGAAGGAAGTAGATTGATGTCCAATTCAATCTCAATAGGCTTTTCGGGATCAGCGAAGTCTTTCTCATCAAAACCTCTGCTGCCGCTAAACAGCGTGCCAAGGAGCGACAGAAAGTTGCTTTTCCCGAGATTGTTCTCCCCGATTATGTAGTTGCAATCGGGGTTGAAAATTACGGTAATACCATTAATATTTCTGTAGTTAGAAACCTTGGCACGGGTTAATCTCATGTTGTCCTCCTCCAAGTGGCCGCATAAGCAGTCTATAATGATTGTCAATTATCTCTTAGGAAATTGCTTGATCAAGCATCTAACATCAAGCTAGCATTATTGCTATAATTACTTCTTTGCACAAATTGCGTGTCATTTAGCCTTAGCGGAATATAGATAAGGAAAGTTACTGGCCCTATCTTTACGTTACGACCCGAAAATTTATGTAGTAGTTACGCCTGCATCTATTAAAAGTTAAAGTAATTCGCAGTTATCGGATAAATGAGGTCCCCGAAGCCAAAGTGCTTCAGGAGGTCGTCCCATTTTATTCCTGGCAAGAATTAAAATTTAATCAATTATCATTCCATATTTATTATTGTTATGTAAAAAAGACTTAAGCTCAGGATGCAGTTCGGAAATATTTTTATCAATATATTCTTTTATAAACGGAGCAACCCAATATTGACTATCATCAGGTGGTTCAAATCCTAATTCAATACAGTCTATATAGTCGGTAGACATAATAAACTCTGGTTTTATTAAAATCAAGAACACCAAAAAAGAAGATGTTATATAATTTATCTCTTCTGAAATTTCTAAAATACATTTTTCAATTTCTTGAGCGCTTAAGTATTCCAGTAAATTATGCTCAATGAATTTCTTACCATTTGCATGAGTGTAATTATTTAATCTGCGCCTGATACTTTCCCATATATCATCTAATCCGTGTTCTAAAATACATTTTTTAATATCTGGATTATGTTTTAAATAATCCAAGTAATTCTCTATAGAAAATTCTTTTCGAAATTCACCTGTTAATACTTCATTATCAAACCATGCATCTACAGCTTTATCGTTTCTATCCTTTCTAGACCCATCTATGTTAATTTTCATTGTCAATTCAACAAGGGCGCAAAACTTGTCAACGTCCATTTCTCCCGGAATTAACTCACTAATTTCATCATTGGTTAAGCCCTTTCTATTATTAAGCACCTCGATAATAAAGAGATATTGAAATAAATCATCCCTATATTTGCGAACTAAAACACTTGAATCAGCAAAACAGCCGTAGCTACAACAAACTGAAATACTGTTTAGAGTTCTTATTGCTGTTCTCAAAAACAATGTATCGGTGATATAAGTCTTATTACCCGACAAACAAATAACCGGTTTATCAAATACTTGCTCGATAAAATTGTCAATAAATTCCTCATTATTCTTCATGGCTTTTAGAAAGCTAGAGTAACAATCTAACGTTGAAAGTTTAGTTTTATAACTAATAAATTCTTCAAAAAACATCTATAAACCTCATATCAATCACAAGATTCCGTCGTAAGATTCAACGGTCTTGCCTCATTTTTCGGATAACGTCTCGTAACAAAAGAACACAAGGGGGCTTTTATTTTATGTCATATATTCTTAGCCATCTTGACGTTCCCAAGGGATCCCTATTGCAAAGATAATGTTAAGAATAATATCATTCATAATCCCCCGAATTTATTATGCCTTGGTGCTTTAATTGACAAAAAACTCGCCAATAATCAAATCGTTCTATGAGAAAAGCTTTTCTTTCATCAGTTGTCTTCTCCATTCTGGTAACTGCTTCCTTAAACCCTTTCATTATGGAATGGAAATCAGCCAAATTAGGACCTAATTTATAAGTTGGGGGGATGCTTTTCACATAATATTCCCCTCCGGATACTTGTGCGCATATTATATATTTCAACTTTGGATTTGGACTTAATCTGTCAAAGGACATAATTATCTCATCTTCTCGCATTAATTCGCTTCTTTTATTAGAAAGCCATCTATCATTTCCAAATTCATTCCTTCTTCCATAAATTAGCACATAAAACGGCTTGAATTTCCTGTCCCTAAGCCAATGCGGAATGCTATATTTCTCATAAAACATTTGTACATTTGTGGGTTTATTCATTACAGCCTTCCATTCAGTTAATTGCTCTAAAGCTTCTGTAAACACTGCAGACGGTTTCCCTGCTGAAGTGAACAGGCGTTTATTCGGTGCTTCTATTTCAACAAATATCGGCGCCAATGTCCCACTATCTGTTGATAACCATAGAAAGTCAGGAATTCTATTTTTTATACCTTCTATTTGTGGTTGCGTAATTAATGCACCAGGATAAGGGTAATGACCAGACTCGCCTAACATTCCCAAAGCTCCCGGTACCATTGATGGATTTCTTTCAAAAAACGATTGAAATGATTCTTCATTATCACCGTCATTTAACAGTATCTTTGCAAATTCTTCATTGATTTCTCTCTCGTATTTATCCCAATTAATGACTTCAGGGCTGTTCTTTATTATTTCATATTTTTTCCGTAACATAGAATCTTCTCCATATACTTTTAATTTAAATACTCTGTTGCTTCGCCTTGACATAACAATTGGTACAAACCCCAAAGCACAAGGGGACTGAAGATACATAAAGCTTGTTTTTATTGTGTTGCTTTATTGTTACCTAATAAACACCCTGTTTACATTGTTCTATTCGCCTTAAGACGTATGAAGCTAACGTAAATAAATCCAGGGCATCTTCCTCTGCCATATTCCATTCTATCTTTGGTGTATGAGCTGTAGGATTGCGAAAAGTACCAAATAAACCTTTTGCTAAATTAACAAATCCTTTTTGTTCACTTATATCCGTTTCAGTTCGTAAATTATTAATCTTTAGGAGTGGGCTTTTTCCAGAAAAGGCTTCATCAATTAACTTTGCCCCATCACTATTAAGACCTGTCTTTTCTCTTATCTTCCAGGCAATACTTTTTGTCGCCTCCAAGACTGCATGAAAGTAGTTTTCCTGCAACAATTCAGCCCGGCAGAATTTCAATAGATCACTATGAACGTTTCTATTAAGTAAATTATCTTTAAGTCTACTAGCCCTTTTTTCAGCCTCTGATAGTGTTTTCACCTTATTAGTGATATGGAATTGACCATCCTCCCGAAATTCCAATCCATGAAATGCTAATATTACATTGATTTTTTCTAGCTTATCTCTATATATTTCTAGGTTTCCAACGTATTTTGCAGGTTGTAGTGCTTGACTAATGAACCCTAATACCTTATTACCAGCGTTATCGCTATTTTGTCTCTCTATCAAAGCATTAAATAACCTTTTCCATTTAGTATTTGTTGGATCAATATCTTTGATATTAATGGATTTTAGGTAGTATCCAATTTCAGTTCCGGTTAACCCATCATGGGTGTTAGCGAGAATTTTACATACTGATTCTAATTCTCCTTGGGTAAAGCATGGTCTTTTAATATCACGCATTCTAACACCTCCAAACATTACACAAGGCATTAGGCTAATACTAAGCTTCATATGACCCTAAAGTAATTTGTAATACATTTCCACTTATTTCTTAAACGCATCCAGCTTGGTCTAATAGACAAACGGTGCGACACAATATACTTCCTAGTTGTTAGACTAATCCGTGGTATATGGACAATGTGCATATACCGCTGACAATCGATCAATCATTCCGCTACCAACAGAGCATTTTGGGTTCTTTACTGGGAAGCTACAAACATCTTAACTTACCGAATACTTCGCCGGGTCACGAAAAACTTCTCTAAGATGCCAGGCGATATAATCATCCCTTGGTCTATACTGGGGTCTGTCTGGAGTACGGATTCTCTTACCATGAAAACTGGCAAGCCACTGTTCAAATCCCTCTCCACCGTGGGCCATGTCAGAAACCGTGATCTGTAGATTGTGATCAAGACTAAATGCTCCTCGGTCAAAGAGTTTATGGTGCATAATGCAAAGCAAAAGTCCGTTATCTTCTTGGTCAGGCCCCCCTGCCTGGTGCCACTTGATATGCGCGGCTTCAAGCGCCACAGGCACTCTCCCAAGCCAAACATTAAAACCACACACGGCACATTTGAAAGAATATGCGATAAGGATACGTTCCCTAAATTCGCTGTCACGGAATCGGGAAGTAGCCCCCGCATTAACTTCAACCACATCCAGGTCCAGACCGACTGCCTGGAGAATTTCTGAGTGCATTGAATGGGGGAAATGCTCATTTAATATATTCGAGGCAATTGTCCTGATCAAACTAGGGTTGTCTATTATAGCAGCGTATACATCCTCACTAAACCCGCCGGATACATTATTGTTCAGTAAAAAACGGTCTGAAGGACTACCTACTATATTATAGGACCCTGTAGATAAGAACTCCCAAATACCGTCACTCGAAAGATGATAAAAAGGATACGCAGGTGATGATCGACGGGGTGGGCCAAAATCGTCTAACAACCGTTGTAGCGGCTCCATTACCTCGG
>Ga0228536_1000888_pt1 | contig 40447 bp, 37 predicted proteins | sample SJ1Smetagenome_FD_168611 | JGI IMG/M metagenome (GOLD analysis project Ga0228536, IMG submission 168611) | Enriched culture of PCE-dechlorinating microbial communities from Ithaca, New York, USA - SJ1.S | ecosystem: Engineered > Modeled > Simulated communities (microbial... > Unclassified...
GACGTGATCACCTCTACCGGACTCATGGCTCTCCTCTTTCGCCTTGGTTGCAGTGCTAGCTCTACAGCTATTACTACAACTTATTTCCAGGGTGAAGAGTGTCCGGTCGAATTGGGGGCTACTTCAAATCTTGCGCAGGATATCAGGGATGTTTCCGCCTCTTTGACTTGATTCCATCCAAACCATAGCCATAAGAAGATCGTTCATGAAAATTCTGTTTCTTAATAATTACTATTATATTCGTGGCGGTTCGGAGAGAGTGTTCTTCGGCGAGATGGACATGATGAAGAGACATGGCCATACCGTTGCCGGATTTGCCCGTCAGCATTCCCTGGACTTGCCTTCGGAATATCATCACTATTTCCCGCCGGATATTACGACGGACAGGATCAGCCTGTCATGGGAGGCGGTCCGGACCGCCAAAGAGATATTCTACTCCGTCCCTGCAAAAGACGGGTTGAAGACGTTAATTAGCGAATTTCAGCCTGATATTGCACACATTCACAATATGTATGGACGTTTGACTTCTTCCGTGCTCGATCTTCTTTGGGATCGAAAAATACCCGCGGTAATGACACTGCACGACTATAAACTGGCCTGCCCAAGCTATAAACTTATGTTTAATAGTCACGTTTGTGAGGATTGCAGGGGAGTGCTGTATTACAAAGCCGTCAAGAATCGCTGTCATAAGGAAAGTTATTGGGCATCGGCCGTTATAGCCATAGAATCCTACATAAACGAGTGGTCAAAAAAATATAGAAAGAAAATAAAATACTTTATATCTCCAAGCCACTTTTTAAAAAACAAATTAACGGATTTCGGCTGGTCCGAAGATCGGATTAAATTCGTCCCGAATTTCTTAAATCTATCTGAATGTAAACCAAATTATACGCCGGGCAAATACTTTCTTTATCTTGGCAGGCTGTCGGAAGAAAAAGGAATCAGAACCCTCATCAAAGCATTCTCGGAACTGCAATACGAGCATTTGGAGTTGCTTGTTGTCGGCGATGGCCCGATTCGAGACGAGCTGGAAGTTCTGGCGGAGAACGATCAACGAATCCGCTTTGCAGGGTATTTGTCGGGAAATACCCTTTTGGAAGCAATCCGTCATTCTCTCGCGGTCGTAGTACCTTCGGAATGGTATGAAAATGCACCCATTTCCATTCTGGAGGCGTTGGCATGCGGCAAACCGGTGATCGGGGCGGCAATCGGTGGAATACCGGAAATGATCGAGGATGCGGTGAACGGTTTGCTCTTCGAATCCGGAAATGGCAATGCGCTCAGGATTGCCCTGAAGCGCTTTGCTGAAATGGACGCAACGGAGATCGAGAACATGGGCAGGGCGGCCCGAAGTCAAGCGGAGAGAGAAAACGGCATAGAGTCGCATTATCAGAGCCTTATGGAAATCTATCAGAAAGCATGGAAGGAATAAGACATCCAATGCACATCGTCTATGTTGCCGTCAAAGGCATACCCATCGGCGGAGGCATTGAAAGAGCCACGGAAGAGATCGGCACACGCCTCGTCCGGAAGGGGCACGAGGTGACCGTTTATTCCAGCCGGGATTACGGAACAAAAGATGGTACATATCACGGTATTCAAATCATTACGGTACCATCCGTTAACACGAAGTCTCTGCACAAGCTTTCAATCTGTTACCGGGCAACTCGGGATATCCTGAGGAAAGGCAATGCCGACATCGTCCACATCCATGCCGTCGGTCCATCCATATTCTCCATATTCCCCCGGATGAAGGGCATTCCAACGGTCGTGCAGATCCACGGCCTGGAGTGGAAGAGGGATAAATGGGGGATGATCGGCAGGACCTTCTTCAAGCTGTCCGACTATTCCGTCATCTATTTCCCTGACAAGGCTACGGCGGTCTCGAAGGTGCAAAAAAAGTATTATGAAGATCGATTCAACCGCGAAGTGGCTTATATCCCCAACGGCGTTTCCCCTGCGGTAAAGCGGCCGGCGAAGTGGATCCTTGGGCAGGGGCTTGAGCCCGACCGATATATCCTCTTTGCTGCCCGGCTGGTGAGGGAAAAGGGCGCTCATTTTCTGATCGAGGCCTATCGGAAGCTGGACACGGACATGAAGCTCGTCATCGCTGGGGATGCCGCCCACATGGAAACGTATAAGTCTGAGCTCCGGAACCTGGCCGGAAACGATCCGCGCATTCTTTTTCCCGGCTTCGTCACCGGTGAACCGATGCAGGAGCTTTTCAGCAATGCCTACCTGTTCTGCCTTCCGTCCACGCTGGAGGGGCTGCCCATTGCCCTTCTCGATGCGATGAATTATGGAAATTGCTGTGTCTCCAGCGACATCCCGGAAAACCTGGAAGCGATTGAGGATCACGGTTATGCCTTCCGTAACCGCAGCATCGAAGATCTGCACCGGGTTCTCGTTCATCTGCTGGCACACCCGGAGAAAGTGGAGGACAAGAAATCCGCGGCAATGGCCCACGTCCGGAAGCACTATTCCTGGGACCGCGTGACCGACCAGATGGAATCGCTCTATTTCGACCTGGCGAGGAACCGGCGGCCGGCCGAGGCTCGCAGATGAGTCCATCGATGCGATTCTTCAAAGTGCATATGGATTTCATGGGGAAAGAAGATTCCGGCTGAAACGATAACACCCGCTCTTGACGGGTGTGTATCGTTACAGCAGGAAATACCACGCCGCCGACAGGACCCCTGCCGTTGCCAGCATGACGGCCGCCGGCCCCAGGAGGTAGCGGTAGGCGCCGTAGATGGGCGTGTGGAAGTACTCCGCCGTGACCACGAAGCAGGCGTGCATCGGCGACAGCATCATGCCCATGTAGCCGAAGGTGTAGGCAAAGCTCGTGGTTGCCGCCGCCACAGCCAGGGAGGGATCGGGCCCCAGGAGGGCGAAGACGATGGGGAAGCTGGCCCCGACGAACCCGAAGGCCACCCCCGTGACCGCCCCGGAAATGAAGGGGATCACCATGACGATTGTGATGAGGGGAATGCCCGTCCGGACCAGTTCGTCCCTCATCCCCGTGACGAGGGTTCCCCCCGCGGCGTCCAGCGGGCACAGGAGCGCCGCCGAGAAGGCCTGGATACCCAGGACGAGGACGAACATGAGCCATATCTCTTTTTTTCCGAAGATGGAGAGGGCCGGCCGGAAGACGTCGGCCCTGCCGGCGAACGACGCGATGAGGGCCAGGATCAGTCCCGCAAGCATGGCCACGAGGTTGGCCAGCGTCCCCTTCACTCCGAGGGGCGGCAGGAGCGCCGAGCCGAGGATCGAGACCAGCACCAGGATTCCAATGGGAAGGATCGCCGCGAAGACGGCCCGGGGGTCCCAGACGCTGTTTTCCCGACTGTTCCCCTCCCCTTCCCTCTTCCCCTTCCCCTTCCCGATCCCGCGCAGGATGAAGAGGTAGCCTCCCAGGATCGCCGCGGCGGTGAAGGGCACCTGGATGAGGAAATACGTCAAAACCGGCAGGCCCGCGTACTGCATGGCCAGGATGACGCCGGGATACAGGGGCCACCAGTACTCCCAGATGTGGCGGAACCAGTAGTTGATCGCCACCTTACGGGGCGGCACCAGCTCCTTCTCCTCGTCCATGGCAGCCACGAAGGGTGCCGAGAAAAGGGCCCCTGCCGGCATGGGCAGCAGCCCCACCAGCGCCGGCAGGCCAGCGATGATGATGTGCTTCTTCCGGAGCCAGTCCTTGAGACCGGCGATGGTTCTGTCCATCCGCCCCGTCCGCTTGAGGGAGTCGCTGAAGAACAAAAGGAGCAGGATGATCGGGGGCAGAAGGGCGTTCTGGGGCTGGATGAACGTCTCGGCCTGGTAGAGGAAGCCCTTCCAGCCCGTTCCCGTCCAGGCCGTGAGCAGAAGCGCGAACGTGAGGATCGCGACGCCCAAGGGTGCCCCGAAGCGGTTCAGGAGCAGGATCCCCAGGAAGGAGAACAGGATCTTGGCATAGGCGGGCAGCGCGAAAAGTCCGTCCATGACGCCCGTCACGCCCCTTCTTTCAGGAAGGGGAGCGGGGTTCCTTTCCGGTAGACCAGGGCCTGGCAGGATGCCAGGAGGCGTCCCCCGCCGTCGGTGACCTTGATGTCATAGACGGCGGTCCGGCTGGTCCGGTTGATCTCGCTGGCCTCCGCGGTGATCGCGGCGCCCGGCTCGGGCGTGGACAGGTAGCTGAGGCTCATGTTGAGGGCCACGGCCATTGTCCCGTGGGAATTGGACGCCGTCTCGAAGGCCTCGTCGATGAGCGCGAAGATCGCGCCGCCGTGGGCCATGCCGAAGATGTTCTCCATGTCCGGGGTGAACGTCATTCCGACTTTCGAGTAGCCCTCCCCCAGATCCAGGAGCTTCATGCCGAATTTCCGGGCGAAGGGTTCCTTCTCCACCCGCCGGAAGATCGCCGCTCTCACTTTATCATCCATGTTTCGCACCTCGCGCGGGATGGCGCGGATCGTATCATCAAAGCAAAAAAATTGGTCAGGTTTTTTGAGGGAACTTTTGGCGGCGGGCGGCTGTCTTACCGTTAGAAGTTCGAAATGACTTGACAAGAGCCGGCGCATCCGCTGCCATGGGACCGCAATTTCAAAGGAGCGATGTTTCCCGGTTCCAATGGCTGATCCCGCGGATGTCCCAGCAAACCGACCGGTCGACGATCCGGACGCCGAGGCCGTCGCCCGCTGCCTGGCCGGCCGCACGGACGCCTTCGAGGCGCTCGTGGAGCGGCACCAGAAGCGGATGCTGAACCTGGCGTACCGGATGCTCGGCGACTACGACGAGGCCTGTGACGTCGTCCAGGAGGCTTTTCTGTCGGCGTGGCGGGGGCTGCCGAAGTTCCGGCGGGAGGCGCGATTTTCCACATGGCTGCACGAGATCGTCCTGAACGTGACGAGGAATCGCCTGAAGCAGGCGCAGGCCCGGTCCCGGCACGAGGCGCCCGCGGCGGACAACCCCCGCGGAGAGGACGGGGAATGCCTCCCCTGCCGGGCCGTCTCCCCGCTGGAGTTGCCGAGCGAGCGGATGGAGCGGAAGGAGCGGGAGAACAAGGTCCAGGAATGCATTGGCACACTGGAGGGGGAATACCGGGAAGTCCTGGTCCTGCGGGACATCCAGGGCTTCTCCTACGAGGAGATCGGCGACATGCTCAAGGTTCCCGGCGGGACGGTCCGCTCCCGGCTCTTCCGGGCGCGGAGCGCCATGAAAGACTGTCTCTCCCGGCTATTGGGTGAAGAGCGATGACGTGCAGGGAAATCGAGGAACGCCTGTCGGCACTACTGGACGACACCCTCCCCGCGGAGGAGCGGCGGAAGGTTGAGGAGCACCTTGCCTCGTGCCCGTCGTGCGCTCGCGCCCTGGCGGACCTGCGCAAGACCGTCGGCCTCGTCCGGGATCTCGAAGAGGTCGAGCCGCCGCCGTGGCTCCGGCAGAAGATCATGACCCGGGTCCGTGAAGAGGCGGCGCCGAAGAAGAAGGGGATCCTCCGGGCCCTGTTCTTCCCGCTGCACATCAAGGTGCCCGTCCAGGCCTTTGCCGTGGTCCTCATCGCCGTCCTGGCCTTCCAGGTCTACCGGACGAGCGAGCCGGAGCGCCAGGCCCTGGACCTGCCGCTTCCCCCCGCCCGGGTCGAGCAGAAGGCCGCCGCCCCCGGCACGGCCCCGGGAGTCACGGAATCCGCCCCCGCTCCGGATTTGAGGAAGGAGGAATCGAAGGCCGAGCGTGCAATGCGCAGCGCGGCCCCGTCCACAGTGGAGCCGGCAACGGTCCGGCCTCAGGTGGAGCCGTCCCGGTCTCGCCCGCCGGCGATGGAGGAAAAAGGGTTCGGCTTCGCACCCCCGCCGGACCGGGCGAAATCGGCCATCCCGTCGGGAACGGAACGCAGGCAGGAACGGGAAACCAACGGCTACCCCGCCGCTGCCGGCAGGAGCGCCGCCCGGGCCCCGGCGGCGGAATCCTCCCATGACACCGGATTCGCACCCTCGCGGGAAGCCGGGAAGGCCCGGACGGGCGCCGCCTACGAATCGAAACGGAAGGATCAATCGGAATCCGCCGTCATGGCGGCGAAGGAAGACCGGTCCGATGCGGCAACAATGCGGAAACAAGCCCCGGCGCCGAAATCCTCCTGGGATCTCTCGCTCCGCGTCCAGGACGTCTCCTCCGCTGCTTCCGCCGTCGAGCAGGAGCTGCGCGCCCTGAGCGCCGGGAATATCCGACGCCGGGCCCATCAGGAGGGAGTCACGATCACGGCGGATTTCCCCGCGGCCGCCCTTCCCGGCCTGGCCGAGCGACTCCGGGCTCTGGGAGAGCTGCAGACGGCCGGATCGTCCGGCGACACCCGCACCGGCACGGTGACCGTCCGCATCCGGATCGTCGCCGATTAAGAGGATCGTCTGACAAACGGATCAGAAGAGGAACAGGTTCTTCGTGGCGAAGTTGGGCTCGCTCGTCAGGTTGACGCCGATCCGCCGCAGGCCCGCCTCGTCGCCCGGAGTGGGCATGTGGGTCATGTGGACCTCGCAGTTCCGGAGATCCCGGAGCTTCTCCACGGCGAGCTGGGCCGCCGGGTTGGTGGCGGCGCTGATTCCCAGGGCCACCAGCGTCTCCTGCAGGTCCATGCTGACGGACTTCTCTCCCAGGGCATCCGTCCGGAGGCTGTGCACCGCGTCGGTGATGTAGGGCGGCAGCAGCTTGATCTTGGCGGGAATCGCCGCCAGATGCTTGACGGCATGAATGACCAGGCTGGAGGCGGCATGCATCAGGGGGGAATTGTTTCCCTTCACGATCGTCCCGTCCACCAGCTCGATCGCCGCGCCGCAGTAGATCCCCTCGTTGCCCTTCTCCTCTTCCTGCGCCTCCCGGGCGGCCTCCCAGGACGGCGCCACCACCCGCCGGTCCTCCGGCTGCAGGCGGAAATCCTTCATGAACAGCTCCACCCGCTGCACCGTCTCCCGGTCGGCGAACCCCATGGCGTACTCACAGCGGTACCGGAAATAGCGCCGCAGGATCTCCTGCTTCGCCGCCTCCCGGGTCACGGCGTCGTCCGTGATGGCGAAGCCGGCCCGGTTCACGCCCATGTCGGTGGGGGACTGGTAGAAGGACTCCGTCCCGGTGATCTTCTCCAGGATCCGCTTCAGGACGGGAAAGACCGCCACGTCGCGGTTGTAGTTGACGGAGCTCTTCCCGTAGGTCTCCAGGTGGAAGGGGTCGATGAGGTTGAAGTCCCGGATGTCCGCCGTGGCCGCCTCGTAGGCCACGTTGACCGGGTGCTTCAGGGGAATGCTCCAGATGGGGAACGTCTCGAACTTGGCGTATCCCGCCTTCACGCCGCGACGGTACTCGTGGTAGAGCTGGGACAGGCAGGTGGCGAGCTTGCCGCTCCCCGGCCCCGGTCCCGTGACGATGACCAGGGGCTTCTCCGTGGGGATGTACTCGTTGGCCCCGTATCCCTCGTCGCTGACGATGGACTCGACGTCCGTCGGGTAGCCCTTCGTGAACCGGTGGGTGAAGACCCGGACGCCGCGCCGCTCCAGCTTGTTCTTGAAGAGTGCCGCCGCCGGCTGGCCCTCGTAGCGGGTGATGACCACGCCGAGGACCTCGATGCCCCAGCCCCTCAGGTCGTCGATCAGCTTCATCGCGTCGGAGTCGTAGGTGATGCCGAAGTCGGCCCGGATCTTCTTCCGCTCGATGTCGCCGGCGTAGATGCACAGGAGGATGTCGGCGCTGCCCTTCAACTCCTGGATCAGGCGCATCTTGACGTTGGCGTCGTAGCCGGGCAGGACGCGGGCGGCGTGGTAGTCATAGAGAAGCTTCCCGCCGAATTCCAGGTAGAGCTTGTTGTCGAACCGCTTGACCCGCTCGAGGATCTCCTCCGTCTGCTCCCGGATGTACTGCTCGTTGTCGAAACCGTTCCTCTCCCGCCCCGTCATCCCTTCCTCCCCTCGGAATATTGGTTGCCTTTGTTCCTGCAGTGCACAGGCAGGCCCGGCACCATGATTGCCCGTGGAACAAATTCGGGCCGCAAATGGCACAAATCTGTTCCGTCGGGCCGACACGAGATACCCTATTTTCGCGGGAAATGGAAGGGTACAGAGGCGGGAAGAAGGTTTTACGAGCCCATTCGCCGGATGAGAGTCTCCAGGTAGCGGGACTTCATCTGCCGGGACGCCATGGCCTGCTGTACCGGCGGCAGGCGGAGGATCGCCCCCAGGATTGCCGCCATGGCCCGGTGGCTGAAGAGCGCCCGGTTGTCGAAGATCAGGTTCTGCAGCTTGCCGCGTTCGACGGCCATGACGACGGCCAGGTGTGCCGTGTTGAGGGGGGTGATGACCCGTTCGGGCCGGCTCGTGAGCCGGATCAGGCCCTCCCGGCAGGCGCGGACGCAGAGGCCGCAGCCCAGGCAGATCTCCTCCCGGAGCCGCGCCGTCCGTTTCTTCGGCTTTGCGGGGTCGTTCGCCGAGACCAGGGTCATGGCCTCCACGGGGCAGACGTCGGCGCACCGCCCGCAGCCGGTGCAGCCCTCCTCCGAAACCACCGGCAGGAAGTTCGTTGTGTGGACCGGCTGCAGGAGGGAGAAGCGGCGGGCGGCGATCATGGCCTCGCAGCAGCAGCCGCAGCAGTTGCAGATGAAGTTGACCTGTTCCCGGACGTTGGAGCCGAACTGGACAAGGTTCCGCTCCCAGGCCTCCCGGAGGAGGTCCAGCCCCTCCGCCACGTCCACGGCCCGGGCATGGCCGTGCTTCACCAGGGACTCCGCGGAGCCGTTGAAGGTCATGCAGATCGTGAGCGGCGCGTCGCAGGCCCGGCCCAGATGCCCCATCTTGTGGCGGCAGTAGCAGGTGCTGACGCCCCGGACCGAGGCGGTCCGGATGACCTCCGTGGCCCGCTCGTAGTCGAGGATCAGCAGGCCCGGCTCCTCCGGCAGGGCCGGCTCGTGGACGAAGGCCCGGCCGAGTCGCGTCTCCCCGTCCGCGAAGAGTTCCCGGACAAAGTCCTCCTCCACGTTGAGGTACTGGTAGAAGAGCTCGCTGAGCACCTTCTGGTCGATGTCCCCACGGGTCCGCATCAGGGAGAACTCGAAGAAGCCGGCCATGGGCGGCGGGAGCACCCAGGTCTGCACGCCCTTCTCGTTCTCCGTGTCGAGGAGGATCGCCCGCCCTGCCAGCTCGTCCAGGATCTTCCGCGCCTCCGTGACGTTCATCTTCCAGCGGCGGGCCGCCTGCTCCGCCGTGAAGGGGCGGATCGGCAGGAGCGAGACCAGGGCCGCCTCCTTCTCCCGGAACAGGATGCCGAGGATCTTGTAGAGCAGCTCCGACGGCGGCGCCCCCTGGGGGAATCGGTTCAGCCGGTCCACCAGGGCCGTGTATCCCGTTTTCTGAAGATGATGGCTCATGACATCCCTTTCTTCGCAATGCCCCTGCCGGGACCCGATTTCTCCGGCTCGCCCGGCGGGGAAAGTCCCGGCTTCATTCTCTACTCCAACGCAGAATCATCGTCCAGCCTGGAAACGCGGCGACCTCGCCGAAGACGGCCCTGCCTATGGGAAAGATCCCGCCGGCTCGGAACGCGTTGACAGGGACGGAGCAATTGATTAACCCCGTCCTTGTGTTGTGAAAATATTCGGAGGACACCCGAGCCATGAAGATTCTGGAGCACCTGATTTCCACACTCGACACGGACGCCCCGGTTCAGGATATCCGCCAGGGAGTGTTCCACACCGCCGTCCTGACCCGGAACTGCGGCCTGGCCGCCACCCTGCCCCGGGACGCCCTGCGCCAGACCCCGCCGCTGGTCCGGGAGCCGGGGCTCCTGCTGGACAGGACGCCGCTGGACCTGGCCCGGATGGCCTTTTCGGACAGCATTCTCGAGGCGGCCATCGGGATGGCCGCCATCAACTCGCTCCTTCAGATCGACGAGGCCTCCTGCCTGGAAGTGAACGCCGCCGAGGTGATCCTGGAAAAGGGAGAGGGCCGGAACGTCGCGATCATCGGGCATTTCCCGTTTCTGCCCCGGGTCCGGGAAAAGGCGAAGGAGCTGTGGGTCATCGAGAAGAACCCGCAGGAGGGCGACTTTCCGGAGGCCCGGGCGGACGACCTGGTTCCGCAGGCGGACGTCGTGGCCATCACGGGAACGGCCCTGACCAACCACTCCCTGCCGCACCTGCTCGAACGGTGCCGTCCCGAAGCCTTCGTGATCCTGCTGGGCGACTCGACGCCCCTGAGCCCGGTGCTTTTCGACTACGGCGTGGACGCCCTGGCCGGAACGAAGGTCATCGATCCGGCGACGGCCATGCGGTGCGTGAGCCAGGGGGCGAACTTCCGGCAGATCCGGGGAACCCGGAGGCTCACCCTTCTGAAGGGGAAATGAGGGAGGCGCGTTTCCCCGGGGGAGGCGGTTTCCGAACGGCCAGGAACAGCACCATGGCGGCGACGGCCATTCCCGCGTCCAGCAGGAAGGCGACATCGTAGGTTCCCAGGGTGTCCCGCAGCATTCCCCCCACCCAGTGGGAGAGGATCGCCCCGGCGCCGTACAGGGGTGTCCAGGCCCCGATGACGGTCCCGATGATCCGCCGGGGGAAATAGTCTCCGGCACAGGCGCCGTAGATGGGAAACGTAACGCCGTAGAAGACGGCAAACACGGCCACCAGAACCGACAGGGCCGCTTGCCCGGAGCCGGCCATGACGATCCCCAGGACGGACAGCGCGATGCACAGGTTCGAGATCAGGATGGTCCGCTTCCGCCCCAGCCGGTCCGACAGAGGCAGCAGCGTCAGGACGCCCAGGACCTGAAACGAGCCGTGGATCGTCGCCAGGAAGCTCGCCGCCCCGAGGGAGAGTCCCGCCTGGTCCCGGGCGTAGTCCACCATGAACGTGGTGATCCCGTAGAGGGAATAGGAGATGCAGAAGTAGGAAAGGCCGATCCACCAGAACGTCGGATTCCGGAGGATCTCCTCCCGCAGGCCGCCCGGCGGCTCCGTCTCTGCAGCGCCCGTCGAAGCGCCTCCCTTTCCCTCCCCGCCCCAGGGATCAACGCCGCAGGACTCCGGGTCACTGCGGAGAAGAAGGCCGTTGACCGCCACCAGGAGCAGGGCGGCCGCTCCCAGGATGGTCCAGGTGTGGCGCCAGCCGAACTGCGTCGCCACCAGGGGGAAAAAGGCGCCGACGGCCGCAAAGCCGAGGCCGTATCCCGTGGAGAGGATGCCGAGGGCGAGGCCGCGCCTCCGCGGGGCGAACCAGCGCTGGACGACCGCCAGGACGGGCGTCCAGATCCCCGTGGCCCCTACTCCGACAATCGCGTAGGCCAGGCAGGCGCCTTCAAGGCTCGCTGCCCTCGCCATGAGGAGAACACCGAGGCCCAGGATGGCGAGGCAGACCGGGATGACCCGCCGGGCGCCGACCCGGTCGGTGAGCCAGCCCGTAAGAGGCGTCAGGGCGATGTACGTGAACAGGTAGGCGTTGTAGATGGTCCCGCCGGCGGTACGGCTGAGGTCCAGGTCCCGGATCATCTCGGGGAGGACCACGCCGTAGCCGAGGCGCACGGAGTAGTTGACGAAGAGGTCCAGGAAGCCGGCAGCGAGGATGAACCAGGCCCAGTGCGGCAGGCTTCCCGGACGGCGGCCGGCCGGGCTCATGAAAAGCTGATCTTGACCGGCTGTTTCTCGGCCTCCGGCGCCTCGAGTTCGAAGAAGTCGGCCTTCTTGAACTCGAACCACGTGGCGACGACGTTCGAAGGGAAGGCCTCGATCCGGATGTTGAACTCCCGGACGACGGCGTTGTAGGTCCTCCGGGCCCCCTCGATGGCGTCCTCCAGTTCCCGGAGCTGCTGCTGCAGCTGCATGAACTCCTCGCTGGCCTTCAGGTCCGGGTAGGCCTCGGCCACGGCGAAGAGGCCGCGGACGGCCTCGGTCAGGGCGTTCTCGGCCTTCGTCTTTGCCGCCGGGGATGGGGCGCCGGCGGCGGCGGACCGGGCCTCCGACAGCTTGTCGAAGAGGCCCCGCTCGTGGGCCGCATAGGCACGAACCGCCTCGGCCAGGTTCGGCACCAGGTCGTATCGCTTTTTCAGGAGGACGTCGACGTCCGCCCAGGTGGATTCCACGGTGTTCCGGCCCCGGACCAGGGCATTGTAAAGGACGATGCCGATGACGACGATGGCGACCGCCCCGACGAAAACGACGAACATGAACATGTCTTCCTCCTGAAAATGATTGTTTTCCTGTCCTGCCTCACTCGCCGATGATCTTGACGAGAACCCGCTTCCTCCTGCGCCCGTCGAACTCTCCGTAGAAGATCTGCTCCCAGGGACCGAAGTCCAGCTTCCCGGCGGTGACGGCCACGACCACTTCCCGGCCCATGACCTGCCGCTTCAGGTGGGCGTCCCCGTTGTCTTCCCCCGTCAGGTTGTGGCGGTAGCGGGACACCGGCTCATGGGGGGCCAGCTTCTCCAGCCACTCCTCGTAGTCCTGGTGCAGCCCCGGCTCGTCGTCGTTGATGAAGACCGAGGCGGTGATGTGCATGGCGTTGACCAGGACCATCCCCTCCCGGACGCTGCTTTTCCGCAGGCACTCCTCCACCGCGGGGGTGATGTTGACGAAGCCCCGACGGGCGGAAACGTTGAACCAGAGCTCTTCGCGGTATGATTTCATGGATTGCGGTTTCCTCCGGTGATTTGCAGCTTCCGCCGGTTGAGCGGCCTGCAGACTTGATCGGAGACCGACTTTAGCCTAATTTCCCCCGCCGGCAAAAGCCTTTTTCCAGGGCACGTCAATGATCCGTCGCCGGCAATCCGCCCTGTCCGGTCCGGCCCCCGTTCTTTCCCTCCAGGACGGTTCGCACACCCCGGGCCATCTCCTCCAGCCGAAAGGGCTTCTGAAGAAAGCCGTTGCAGCCCCGGTCGAGGATCTCCCGGGCCGCCCCGTCAATGCTGTAGCCGCTGGAAAGCAGGACCCGGACCTGCGGATCGATCTCCCGCAGGCGGTCGAATGTCTCCCCTCCCGACATGCCCGGCATGACCATGTCGAGGATCACCATGTCGATCCCGTCCTTTTTCTCGTGGTAGACGGCGACCGCCTCCTGGCCGCTTTCCGCACATAGTACCCTGTATCCAAGGGCCTCCAGCATTTCCCTGGCGACGTTGAGGACCAGGGTTTCGTCGTCCACCAGGAGGATCGTCTCGGCTCCCCCCTCGGCGGTCGCCTGCGGATCCTCCTCCCGGACAGCGGCCTTGCGCGACGCCGGCAGATAGATATCGAAGGTCGTCCCCCGGCCGGGCCGGCTGGACACGTCGATCGCGCCCCCGTGCCCCTTGACGATCCCGTACACCGTGGCCAGCCCCAGGCCGGTTCCCCGTCCCATTTCCCGGGTCGTGAAAAACGGGTCGAAGATCCTCTCCAGGGTCTGGTCGTCCATACCGACTCCCGTGTCGCTGACGGAGATCTTCACGTACCGCCCGGGAGCGAGGGAAAGCGCCCTTCCATCCTCCAGGACGGCATTGTCCGTCCCGAGGCCGAGCTCGCCGCCCCCCGGCATGGCATGCCCGGCGTTCACGTAGAGATTCATGAAGACCTGCTCCATCTGGGAGCGGTCCACCTCCACGGTCCAGAGGTCCGGCCGGAACGATCGGTGGATGACGATCTCCTTCCTGGTCCTCCCGAACATGTCGGCGGTCTTCCCCACGATGTCGTTCATATCCGAGGGCTTGACCTCGTAGCGGCCTCCGCGGGCAAATCCCAGGAGCTGGCCGGCCAGGCTGGAGGCGCTGACGACCTGCTCCTGGATGTACTCCAGCCGGACGCGGTGGGGGTGGTTTTCCGGGAGACCGAGCATCATCAGCGAGGCGTGGCCCTGGATGCCCATCAGCAGGTTGTTGAAGTCGTGGGCAATGCCGCCGGCAAGCGTGCCGATGGACTCCAGTTTCCGGGAGCGGTTGAGCTCCTCCTTCAGCCTCTCCTGCTCCTCCTCCACCCGCTTTCGCTCGGTGATGTCCCGGGTAAAGCCCAGGATTCCCATTGCCCGTCCGGCCTGATCGCGCAGGAAGGTCACCTTGATTTCACCCCAGACGACGTTGCCGTTTTTATGAACGTGCTCCACTTCAATGATCCTGGAGCGGTGGGGATTCCTGTTCCCGCTCTCTTCGGCGTCACGCTCCTCGGCAAAAATCTGCATGCACCTCTCCAGGGCGGCAGGGGTCAGTATATCGCCCGGCGACATGCCCAGGAACTCCTCCGCGGTATATCCGAGCATCTCCTCGATGTAGGGGCTCACATAGGTGAACCGGAGGCTCAGGTCCGTCGTCCAGATGCCGTCCCGCGCGTTCTCCGCCAGCCGGCGAAACCTCTCCTCGCTGTCCCGAAGGGCGATTTCCGCCTTCTTGCGTGCCGTGACGTCGTGAATGATGGAGTGAAGCAGGTCCTTCCCCTTCACCCGGATCCTGCTGCTGAACCCCTCGACGTCCCGGATCGTGCCGTCCGCGCGGCGATGGCGGAACTCGAACCGGAACTGCAGTCCGGTCTTGGCCCGCTCGATGGCCGCTTTCACTTCCTCCGGACTGAGCGTGTTGATCTCGCTCATCTTCATCTGCCGGAGCCGCTCCAGCGGCCAGCCGTAGTACTCCACGGCCGCCCGGTTTGCATCGACGATTCCGGCGGTTTCCGGATCGATCAGCAACTTGACGGCGGCGTGGTTGTCGAACAGGTTCCGGTAACGCTCCTCGCTCTCCCGCAGCACCTCCTCCGTCTGCTTTCGCGACTGGATCTCCTGCTGGAGCTTAAGGTTGGCTTCCTCTGCTTCTTTTTTCTGCTCCTCGAGGACGTCCAGGGATTCCTCGATGCGGTTCCGGAGCATCTCCGGCGCGATCACCATGACGGCGACCAGCATGGTAAAGATGAACAGGCCGGTAATCCAGGCCATGGCCGACCTGGAGGTCAGCATGTGTTCCGGGTGGATCGGGATGAAGCCGGTTGTCATTCCGACGGCTACAAACGCGATGGCGGCGATGCTGATAAGAAGGACGAGGATCCCCATCCGCATCCCGTAGAGCAGGGCCGACAGGAAGCAGACGCCGAGCAGGAGATGCATGCCGACGCCGCTCATACCGATGCGCAGGAGGATCGAAAAGGAGATCAGGAACAGTGCGGAGACCAGGATCAGCGCCCGGGCCCGGTAAGGCAGCCTCCGGGAGGCCAAGGTCCCCGCCAGGAAGATGCCGTACAGGCCCAGGTAGAGCACGGAGAACAGCCACCGGCCCTGCATCCAGGACTGGACGGCACCGATGGCGGCGGCGGGCAGGCCGAGGAGCGATATGACGAAGAGGATCCTGTTCAGAATGGTCCGGCGAAAGTCTGCGACTTCCGGTCTGTCGCTGTCCGGACGGAAGAAAATAAGCCTGGATCCCCGTAACTTCCCCATGTCCGTCTCTCGCCGGTCCTTCTCTCACCCGGAGACCTTCACGGACCCGGAGTGCTCAAATGGACGCCCGCGGGAAGATAGACGCGGACGATGGTCCCTTTCCCCTCTTGTGATTCCACGGTCATGCAGCCGTTGTGCCTGCCGACGACGGCATGGCAGACCGACAGGCCCAACCCCATCCCCTTTTCCGCACCCCGCTGCTTGGTGGAGTAATAAGGATCGAAAATGAGCGGCAGCTCGTCCTTCGGGATGCCTTTTCCCGTATCCTCCATGGAAATCCGGATGTAAGGGCCTTCCGGAACAGGCAGTCCGTCCGCGGCCGCTACCCGGATGTTCCCGATCCGGACCTTGAGGCTGCCCCCATCAGGCATCGCCTCCACGGCATTGACGGCCAGGTTCCGGACGACCTGGCTAAGCTGCCGTTCATCCGCTTCCAGGGCCCACAGATCGGCGTCCATGAAGAATTCCGTTTCCACCGGCCATTCCCCGACGCTCCGCAGGACGGTGTTTTTAACCAAATCAGCAATGTCGATGATTTCCTTGAACGGCTCCCCTCCCTTGGAGAAGGTGAGCAGCAGACCCGTCAGCTCCATTGCCTGGTTGACGGCATTCCGGGCGGCCGAGAGACGGGCATGCGACGTCCCCCCCTCGGGAGCGTCCGTCATCAGCAGTTCGAGGTAGCCCTGGACGACGGCGAGGACATTGTTGAAATCATGGGCGATCCCTCCCGCCAGCGTGCCGATCGACTCCAGCTTGTGGATCTTGATCTGCTCTTCCTCGGCCCGCTTGCGTTCCGTGACATCCCGATTCAGGATGATCAGCCTCGCGGGCTCGCCTCCACCATCCAGCAAAACCATCCCGTTGGCCTGGATATGCCGGGTCACCTCGTCAGAACGGACGATGCGGTACTCGGTGTTGAATCCCTTTTCCCCGATCGTCCGGGGGATGTAATCCCTCAGCGCCCGGTCGCGGTCTTCCGGGTGAACGCGGTTCAGCCAGTCGTCCCGGGTGACGCAGGAATCCCTGGAAACGCCGAACATCTCGTACATCCTGTCGTTGCAGATCACGGTGTCCTTCCGGATGTCCCAATCCCAGACGCCGAAGGAACCCGACTCCAGGGCCAGGGCGAGGCGCCGTTCGTTCTCTTCCAGCTCCCTGTATGCTTTCCGGACAGTCCGCAGCGGGAATCGCTGGAAGAGCAGGAAAATCAAGATCCCCACCATGACGGAGCTGACGCCGACGATGACCGTCTGCAGAAGAAGTGGGGTGATGGAACGGGTGATCTCGACGTTCGCCACCACTCTGCCTGCATCATGGACAGGGGCACGGAACGTGACCAGGGGACCTGTCAGGGATTCCTCGGTCCGGGCGATGACCTGTCCTTTCAGGTCCTTGACGGCCCTCGACTGCCCGATATCGTAATCGAGCCTGTTTTCCAGGATCTCCCGGAGGCGTAACTCCTCGAACTGCCAGGTTTCCGGATTCCGGACGACGAGCTCTTCCACGGTCCGTGCGGAAAATGCAAGCTCCGCGTTCACGCCTCCCTGCATGTTTTCATACGAGACGATGAAATAGCCCACGGGCACGCAGACGGCCACGACAAGGCTGATGACGACCACCAGGATCGATGCGATTCGGGTGATGGACGGGACAGGCTTTTTCATTTTCCGGAACCGGCAACGAGGACGCCGTATTTCCCGGCAAGGGCGTGTCCTCTCTTCGAGTATACAAATTCCAGGAACTGCGAGGCAGCGACGGGAAGTTTCCCCGTCGTTGCAAAGAGGATCTCCTTGGCGAGCGGGTAGGTTCCATCGGCAAGGGTTTTGCGGCTCGGCCTGACGCCGTTGAGCGTGACGACATTCAGCGGCAGCCTGGAGGCCAGGACGCCGGCGAGGGCGGCGGTGCCGATCCCCCCGGGCGTCCCGGAAACGGCCTCGTTTGACTCCGGATCGGTCAGGGCAATCCTCATCCCCTGCCGCTGGTGCGCCGCGGCCACGGCCGCGGCCATGCCCGGCGATATGCTTTTCAGGATTTTCGTTTCCGTGTCTTCGCGGGGTCTCAGGATGACCCGGACGATCTCCCCGTCGGGCCAGTTCTTCGTCCGTCCTGCATAGATGTCCTCCAGCTCCCGGGTTGAAAGGTTTTTGAGACGGATGTCCCGGTGGGTCACGACGGCCAGGGGGGTCCTTCCGAAGGGCCTCGATATCCCCCCCTGGGCAACATCCTCCGGCTGAAGAGGAAGGCTGACGACGGCGATATCGATCGCCCCGGCGAGAAGCGCCTTGATCGCGCCCGAGCTGCCCAGCGGCTTCGTGATTTCAAATGAGACGCCCCTCTTTGTCTTTCCGTAAGCCTCTATGAGGGGCCTCATCATCTCCAGGGGGGCTCCGGAGCCGTTGATCCGGATCGTCTCCCCCGCCCCGGCGTCCTGCACACCCGCACAGAAAAGAAAAACCGCGAGGAAAAAAGAAAAGGAGAAGGAATGAATACGCCGGCGATGGATGTTCATGGTCTTCTCCTCAACAGGGGTTGCACGCATCGTTCGAGATCCGTCTCATCCGGATCGCAAGGCCATGAACGGCATCCGGGATGGTATCCGGGTTCGGCGCCATTGCGAATCCCTTATGGTTTCAACAGACCGGAGAGATCCGCCTCCGGCAGATAGCGCCGGTATATCTTTTCGAAGGTTCCATCCGCCTTCATGGCATCCAGGGTGGCCTGCCATCTCCGGACGGTCTCGACGGGGGTGCCTCGGGACATGGCAATGTAGAAATATGTATTGCTCATGGTGTATGTCGGCTCCAGGTCATTCATGCTGAAGCCCGCACGTTTCACAATCTCCGGAACCGTGATGTCGGTAAAGACGGCCAACTGGACCTCGCCCTTCATGAGCTGCCTGACGCCGGTGACCGGGAGGGGCGAGCTGAGGAGATTCGTGAATCCCCTGCTCTTCAGGTATTGTTCCGTGAACCAGCCCGTCGTTGTGGCAATCGCGCTGACTTTCCTTGCCTCATCGAGGCTCTGGAGCCGGATGCCGCCCCCTCGCTTTGCATAAAGTATCGAACTGTTTTTTCCGACCGGCCCTACCCACTGGAAGAGATTCTCCCGCTTTTCCGTCCGCTCGGTGCTGAACAACACGACGTTCGGCCTGTCCAGGGCCGTCCGGTAGGCCTCGTCCCAGGTGACCAGCCGGATGTCGTCCGGCACACCCTCGCGGGCGGCGATCTCCCGAACCACATCCGTAACGAAACCGGTGACCTTCCCGTCTTTCATGAATGTGACCGGCGGGTACTCCTCGGTCAACAGCAGAAGACCGGGAGCGCCTTTCAGGGCCTTCTGAAAGGGACAGGCGCAACCGGCCAGAACGAGCATACCCAGGATCAAACAGAACCAGCCTGCTTTTTTCATCGTTTCTCCGTTTCTCGACACGTGGTTTCCGTGAAGATATCGTCCGTCAGCGACGATCCGGCTTTGCCTTGAGCCTGCCGGAGCAGACGATATAGGTCCGGCCGTCGCTCCCCTTTGCCGCCTGGAAGTAGGTCGTCTTGAAGTACAGGCCGCTCTCGCCGGGATGGGTGTATATGTAATCCTCCCAGCCGCTCCCGTCCTTCCGCGCCCGGGTGACGATCTCATCCCGGAACGCCTTCCCTTCCACGTCCGTCTTTCCCTTGAAATTGACACCCACCGTTTTGGGATTCTCCGCGTGGGCGACCATGGTCACCCCCGGATCGTACACGAAGACGTAGAGCGCCCGGTTGTCCCGGTCGCGGTAGGGCTGCTCGCCGGCGTTGATCCTGCGGATGGTCAGGGCGGCGTCCCCGGCCAGGTCCTTCGCCGTCTGTTCAACCAGCCGCCTCGCCTGCTCCTCGGTGATCCCGTCGTTCCCGTAACGGGGCTTCAGGTAATGATCGAAGATCTCCTCATAGGCGCTGAAGCCTTCCCGGTTCTTTTCCCGCTTGAGATCATCCAATGCCTGCTGCATCCTCTGAACGACCTCCCGAGGCGTGTTCCGGCTCACGGCAAAGTAGAGCTCGCCCTCGTGGAGCGGATAGACGCTCCGGAAATTTCCGGCGTCGGCAGCCAGGTGCCGGATCAGCCAGAGTCCCGCCGTTTCTTCATAGGCCCAGGCATCGACGGTCCCTGCTTCAAGCATCCGGATCGCGTCTTCCGGCTTGTTCCGGATGGCGACGGACCTGCCTTTGATTCCCCCCCGGGCCAGGAGCTGCTCCCCGATGTCGTCCCGGAGCGCGGCGATCTTCAGCGTCTTCAGGTCGTCGAAGGAATCGATTTTGAGTGCCCGGTCCTTGCGGGCGATCAGGACGATTTTTGTCGGGGCGATGGGACCGACCCACTGGAAGAGCGTTTCCCGCTCCGGCGTCCGGGTCGCGGAAAAGAGGACCGTGTTTTTCCCGTTCCGGGCAGACCGGTAACCTTCAGTCCAACTCGTCAGCCGGATCCGGTCGCGGCGGAAATCGAGATTCGCCCTCTTCATCATCTCTTCGAGGAGATAGACGGAGATGCCTTCCAGACGCCCGTTTTCCCTGTAATTGAAGGGCGGATACTGCTCCGTCAGGAAAGTCAGTGATGGGTCGGCAAGCGGCCTTGCCATGCTCACCGCCGGTCGAAATGCAAACATTGCTGCCAGGAATAATAATGCCAGAAGACATGCCCGTTTGACGTAGACTCCTTTTCCGATCATCCGTCCGTCCCTCCCGGGAGATTGAGTTGCGCAGGGCGGTTCTCACCGCTCCCGTCCTCGACCGCTCCGCCGCCACCGGGTTTCCCGACGGCGTATCCGGCAATCCGGCCGTGTCCGGAGTTTCACACGAATCGCGAGATCCGTCAATTGTTGCCTTCGGGAAGGGCCGGCCCGGCAGTACTATTCCACGGAGAGCAGGTGCGACTGCAGATTGACCTTCTCTCCGGACAGGCCGAGCTTTTTCCGGATGTTGATCCGGTGCCGGTCCACCGTAAGCTTGCTGGTTCCGAGCATCTCCGCGATTTCCCGACTCTTCTTCCCTTCTCGGATCATGCTGGCCACCTGGGCCTCCCGGGGCGTCAACTTCCCCTGCATGGAGGAAAGGCCCGCCAGGAAAGGCGATGCGATTTCCCGCAGGTTCGCCTTCAGGAGATCCAGGTAGTGCATGCCCCTGGCATTCAGGCCGCAGGATCCCAGCTCATCGAGGGCGGGCAGAACCAGCTGGTCGATGTTCAGCTGCAGCTTCTCCTCAAGGATCTTCCGGTCCTCCTCGCGCTGCTTCAGGAGATACCGCAGCGCCGAATTCGCTTCGCTCAACTGCAGCGTCCGTTCCCGGACCGTGGAGTCGAGGCTGTCGAGTATCTCCTTCAGGGCCTTCTCGGCCTCCTTGCGGTCGGTGATGTCCCGCAGGTAGGCCAGGATGCACCGCTCTCCCCCGAAGATCACCTCAACCGGCGACACTTCGAGGTGGATGCATTGGCCGTCCGGCTTCAGCACCCGGGTTTCGATCTGCCTCTTTTTCGCCTGTCCCCGGTTGAACCGGTCAACGGCATCCCGGAAGGCCGACCGGTCGTCGGGATGGATGTAGGTGCCCATGACCGTTCCCAGCATCTCGCCCCGGGTCCGGCCGATCCGGTCCAGGAACGTCTGGTTGACGTAAACATAGCGGCTGTCCCGGACGATGACCACACCGTCGTTGGAGCTCTCCAGGGCCGTCCGGTAGAGCGCCTCGCTCTCCTGGAGCGCCTTCGCCATGCGCTTGCGGTCCGTGACGTCCCGGACAAACGAGACCGCCAGGCCCTTTCCTTCGTAACTTATAACCCGGGCGCTGACCTCAATGGCGATCTCCGAGCCGTTCTTGCGGATATTCCTGCGATCGAGGACACCGGCGCCGTCTTCGACGAGGCGCTTCACATCTCCCTGCAGCGGGAAAATCCACTCCGGGTCGATCTGTGCAATGCCGGCACCGATGAGCTCCTCCCGGCTGTAGCCGAGCATCCGGCAGGTATTTTCGTTTACGTCGGAAATGTTCCCCTCGAAATCGTTGATGAAGATGGCGTCGTTCGTGTTCTCCACAATGACGCGATATCTTGCCTCGCTTGTCCTCAGGACCTCTTCGAGCCGCTTCTGCTCCGTAATGTCCTGCGCAACGCCCAGCATATACTGCTCCCCGGCTCTCCTGATGAGCGTCGCGGACAGGATCACGTGGGCCTCATGGCCGTTGCGGTTCCGGAGCCGCGTTGCGAAATCGACAAGACTTCCTTTTTCTGCCAGCTCGCGGAATATTTTTCGCCGATCGCCGTGATCGACGAACAGGTCGAGCGCCTCCGTCGTGCGGCCGACGGCGTCCTCCCGGGCGAGTCCCGTCGCCCTCTCCCATGCCCTGTTTACGTCAACGATCACGCCGTCCCTGACGCGCGTGACGGACATGGGCGCCGGGCTGGCCTGGAAAACGATCGAGAGGATCTCCTCCAGTTCTTTTTCGGCCCCGGCCTCATTCCCATACGGTCTGTTGCCTTCTTCCATCCCCTGTTTCACCGTTTCCTTCTTCGCCCCGCTTGACCGCCCACGGCAAAGCGGTCTCTACTTCAGTTCCCTGAACCGGGCCTCGATGGCCGTGATGTCCTCGATGCGGATCAGGGCGTCATAGAAGTCCCGGCCGGAAAGCTTCTCCAGGTGGACCAGGTGCTCGCCCAGGGCCTTCACAGACCCCTGGAAGGTCTTCCCCGAGCGGAGATGGATCACGACCTCTTTGCCGCTGTAGACTTTCAGGTTGTCCCTGATCGAGTGGGCCGTCTCGAACGCCGCCCCTTCCACGGCAACGGCCTTCCGGGCCTGTGCCTCCGCCGGGAACCCGGCCAAAACGGCCGTCAGCAGAATCACGGCCGGCAGCACCCACCATGCAATCCGATCCGTTCGTTTCATAAAGCCTCCTTTCGGTATGTGAGAAGCTGTCCATCCTTTTTTCATATAGCATTTCCGGAGGAGAGAAAAGGGGTCTGCATTCCCTTCCGTCACAGCGTGTTCCATATCCAGGGATACGGACAAATATACTCGCTGCTATTGCATTCGCTTATTGGCGCAGGTATAAGATGCGCGTTCCCCGTGCGTGCGGGTGCGACTCCCGCCGTCCGCGACGGACCGGTCGGCAGCCGGCCCGGCATGGAGCGGGGTTTGCAGCGGACCGGCGGTCCTGCCGGACGCGGATGATCGATCAGTACAGCGAAGGAGATGGGAATTTTGAGCAGCAAGAGGCATTTTTCGGGAATCGCGGTGTTGGTCCTGGTCGTATGCGGGCTTTTCATCCTGGCGGGATGCGGCAGCAAGTCGAACATCCCCGTAACCGGCGAGTACCAGGCCGTTTTCATGGACACGGGACAGGTCTTCTTCGGCAAGATGGAGAACGCCGGCTCGGACTACCCGGTCCTGAAGAACGTTTTTTACATCCGCCAGCAGACCAACCCCGAAACAAAGGAAATGAAGAGCGTCCTGATCCGCCGCGGCAACGAGTGGCACGCGCCGGACCGGATGATCATCAACGCGAGGCACATCGCTGCCATCGAGCCGGTGGGCGCGGATTCGCAGGTGGCGAAGCTGATCAGGGAAGCCGAGGCCAAGCCGGCGGCAAAGTAAGTGAGAAAAACAAATCAGATTTGAAATCGGATTTGTTTATCCGCTTCTTTCTTCATTCCTCCCGGTTATTTTCCCTTGTCCGCCTTCTCAAGGACCATCCGGATCGCCTCCTCCAGGGCGCGGTTGAACTCCTCCGGGCGGTTCATCATCAGGAAGTGATCCGCGTTCTTGAGGACAATGGCATCGAAGGACAGCATGTGCCGCCGGTTCGCCTCGTAGTTGACGGGCCAGAGGTCCCCGTTCACGCCGACGACGGGCAAACGGACCTGTCCGAAGACCCGGGCCGCGTCCCCCGTGACGTACTGCATCATCAGCTCGTTCATGGCACTCAGGGCCACATCCGGCGGGGCCGCCGACATGTCCGCGAGAATCCACTCGCGAAGCCGCTGATCGGTCCGGGGCGAGATCATCTGCCCAACGAACTGCCGGCTCCCGGCCCGGAAATCCTTCTTCAGGGGGGCGGTCATCGTTTCGAGCACTTCGCGGGTCATGGGGTGCTCGACGTTTTTGAGCGTGTCGACGCCGATCAGGCCGGCGACCCGGCCGGGCAGCAGGCGCGCGGCCTCCGCGACCACCGAGCCGCCCATGGAATGGCCGATCAGGATGACGCGGCGGCTGCCCGCGGCCTCGACCACGGCCCGCACGTCCTCCCCGAAAGCGCCCATGGTGTACTTCGTCCGCCCCATGCCCGAGTGGCCGTGCCCCGCCAGGTCGAGAACCACCACGCGGTGCGTCCGGGAAAAGAACGGCACCTGCTCGCGCCAGTAGCGGGCGTCGCAGCTCCAGCCGTGGACGAACACCAGGGCCGGCTCCCCCGCGCCATAGACCTCATAGGAAATCGGCGTGCCGTCGCCGGACAGGGCGACATGGGGCCAGTCCGCCGGGGCAGCTGACACCGTCCCGATCGCCATGACCAGGAACACGATGCAGCCTGCCAGGCATATGAAATATTTCGGGGCCGATCGGAGGCGGCGTTCCGCCGTCACCGCGGTGTCGTGTACACTCATTCTCCTGTCCCTCCCTCCGCCCGCGGGCGGCATTCATTGCTTATTTCCAGGAACACCGGCCGGACCTTCGGCGACAGGTTCCCCTCTTTCCCGGAACGGCGGATCAGGACGCGGCCGCCTCGGCGAATTCGAAGACGAAGTCCCCCTCGCATGTGTCGCCCGACTGCATCCGGCAGCCGGTGATCTCCGGCGTCGCTGTGTACTTCAGGCCAAGGGCGTCGAACCAGCAGGCCAGCCGGTAGATGACCCCGCATTCGTATCCATCGATCGCCCCGATGCGAACCATCCCCTTGTAGGCGAAACAATTCTTCGGGGCGAACTCCCAGTGCAGCGTGTTCTCGCGGTCCGTGTCGAACCGGCCGTTCATGAACGGCGGGACACACAGCCTGGCGGCGCCGGAGAAGAATTTTTTGAATTCCTCGAAGGACACCATTTTCTCCGCGGCCATGCCCAGTGCCTTTTTCATCCTGGCCATCTCCAGGGGCGCCATGGACCGGATCGCCGCTTTGTTGACCCGGTTGGCCGTTTCGATGCCGCATTCCCGGAAGCAGTTGTAGAACCACATCCCGTCATGGGTCATCCAGGAGCGGTTCAGAAACTCGATGATCTCGTCCTTCGTCATGGTATCGACGACGCTGTTCATGTCGGCTCCTCCCCGATCGTCCGTTCGTTTCCGGACCCTGTCCGGTCCCGAAAGGGAGACGTTCCCCTTCCCTTCTACTTCTTTTCCTCAAGGTGGCGGTCGATCATCTCGCCCACGATCCTCGCGGTTTCACCGGTGATCCGCAGGCACTCGCCGTATTTCTCGCTGCCGTGGAAATTTCTCGCCTGTTCCCGGTCGCTCCAGTCCACCCCGATCAGGTCGCGGCAAAGGATGTTTCCCCGCCCGATCTCCTCCCTGAAACGTTGCAGAAATTGCTGCGAATACGACCACATCAGGGGGCTCTCCCGCTCCTCCTCCCGGCTGCGGCTGAACATCAGGCCGAACGCGGCGAGGGCGCCGATCACGTTCCCGCATACCTCGCCCGTCGCCGCCAGGCCCGCCCCGAAGGGCCCCATGGCCCGGACCAGCCCCTCATTCGCCTCCCGCCCCAGTTTTTCCTGCGCGACCGCAAGAACGGCCTGGCTTCAATGAAACCGCTTCAACATGATCTGGACGGCTTTCTCCCTCATTTCATCCGGCGTCATGGCACCCTCCTTTTTCCTTGCGGGTGAAAACAGGTCCCTTCTCCCTTTCTCATGCCCCCTCTTTTCCCAGGATCATCGTGACCGTTGGGATTCCGGCGGGATTCAGACCCGCCGCGGCGGAATCCGCGAACCCGAACCGCCGGTACAGCCTCCTGGCGGGAAGCCCCTCCGGGATCGTATCGTCAAAGGTCGTCACCGCAATCGGCCGGCTTCGATCCAGGCGTCCGATCGCCTCGGACAGCAGGGCCGCCCCCATCCCGCATCCCCGGGTCTTTCGTGAAACGGCAAGCCAGAGAATCTCGTTCGCCTCCTTCGAAACGACAATGCCTCCGCGAAACGCAGTGTGTCCCCGTTCATCCGGCTCCTCGACACACCAGGCGATCTTCTCCTCGATCGCCCGCTTCAAGCCTTCGCGGAAGGCTGCATCGTCCACCATGGGGCCGAACAGCGGCTCGACCTCCCTCGCCAGTTCAAGCCAGTCGTTATAGTCATCCAATGTCGATACCCGTACTTTGTCCATGTTATCAAATCTGCCGATGACAATAATAATGCCAAGGTTTAAAAAACCTTCTTTATCTTCTTGATCTATATTTAGCTAATCCGATTAAAATAAAGAAGATTGATATGTACACTATTGCTTGTATTATAACTAAGTAGTCATTCTCTTTGTAATTGCCTGTGAAGAATATTGAAAAAGGCATGGCTAAAAATATGACCGCTATTACACGCAGTTCAAATGGGGACAACAATCCACCTTTTGTTTTTACCCCAACAAACATACAGATCGTTTTTTTAAGACCCCAAAGACATGCGAGCATCATGAATGAACCAAGCAGTAATGCAAAAATGGGATTATTTTCTGGTGGATATATTATTATTGTGAAAGAACCGGCGGCACACAAGAGCAAGATCAAGAATAAAACCAATGCGATGGGCAATCTAATCCATTTTGATAATTCTTTTTCCTTAAATTCTTCCCCCATATTTTATCCCCGACTCTTGATAAATCTTGATTATTGAGGCTACGATGATAGTTGATTGTTCCAATCGTAGCACTGGAAAACGGATGAGCAGACTAAGCTTCATCGGATCCCATACATAATCAAGCGCTTCTTCAACATACATATCAATATGGCTCCAGATCCAAGAGCGTCATTTTCATGGTTATAACCCCTGCAGCCCCACATCGTCCTCACCAGGGACATCCAGGCAGCACCCTTATAACTCGAGAGAAAAATCCAGGAAGGTGACTGGCCGGAAAAACGAAAATCTGCAAGCGGATCAGACTCGCTGTCCTGCCTGAGCGTCATCGTTTTACGGTCCGCTCGAAAAACCCCTTCTCGAAGGCGATGACCGTCATCAGCTCATTGTTCACGTCGATCGTGACGATCACGGGGAGCCCGGTGTCGTCGTCCTTCCCCGACAGGCGAACGGCGGTCCCTCTCCCTCCCGACAGGGTGAAGCCGTTCTCCTGGAGCCTCTTCGCCGTCTCGATCGCCAAGTCACCCTGGAAGAGGAAGGCGATCCCGGCCAGCGTCTCCCCCTTCTCGTAAATACAGCCTGCACTCACCAGAGGGCTCGCGCCGGTGACCCGGTACAGCTCGACCTTCAGGGGGCCCATGGTCACCATCTCGCTAGGCGCTCCCAGGATGGAGATCACCCGGGCCTTGGGCATGAGGACGCTGACCCGGTCGAGTGCGGCGAGATCCACTGCCCAGGCCGCCGTCGCCGGGATAAGGATCAGGATCACCCACAGGATCGTCCGAATTTTCTTTGTCATGCACAATTCCCTTTCCTTGCGGCAGGGTGCGGATGCGCCCGGTGCCGCAGGGTGCCCTACTTGAACAGCGTGTCGATGACGTCGACCAGCCCTGCGGGATCGATGCCGACACCGACGGACGTGCTCGATTTTTCCGTGACCCTCGTCCCGTCCGGCTTGATGTACGTCCTGGACGAAGATGAGGCCTCGACTTTCTTCTCAATGGGCTTCGCGCGGGTCAGCGCCGCGCCGGCGCCCGACCGGAAGACCTCGCGGGCAAGGTTCCCGTCGTCCGTTCCCGGGACCTCGCGGGAACCTGACGGCCGTCGCTCCATTGCGGCACCGTCAGTCGAACCGGACGGGACGGAATGGCTCCTTCCGGCCATTCCCAGCGGCGTCAGGGTCATCGCGACCGCCGTCGGCGCCAGGACATAAGCCTCTCCCGTCTCCTCCTGCTCGGAGAGCGACATCATGCCGGCACCGATTCCCATGCCGGCATCCCCGAAAAAAAGCCCCGAATCAATGCCCGATTCAATCGCTTTCAGGTAGGACTTGTCTTTCTGGTACCGCCTCTCGATCACCACATCCTCCTGTCGGTAGTTCTCCTTGACCAGGGTCAGGATGTGGCTGCGGTTCCGCTCCAGCGCGACGCTTGCCGGCGTCTCCCCCACAAGCTGCCCGTCGGCGTAGATTCTGGCACCCATCGGGTTGGTGGAAACGGGAATGTCCTGCTTCAGGACCGGGCTGCTGCATCCGCCTGCCATCAGGACGGCCGAGGCTGCCAGGATTGCCAGTCGCATATGGATTTTCATCGGTTTTGTATCTCCTCGTTTTGCCGGTCCGCCTCTCCGCTGCAAGGAACACGGGCGGACAGGCTGAACGTCCCGCCGGCAATGGCGGGCCGGTGACGATCCGGAAGGGTTTGCATCCTAAGCGACGACCCCGTCCGCCCGGGCGCCGCTGATGACAATGGCCCGGTCGGTATCCCGGACGGACTCCGCCGCCGGGCAGTTGAGCATCGGACGCCCCTCGCGGACAACCCCGATGACCGTGTGGCCGTTGGCAAGACCCCACTTGACGAGCTCCCCGTACTCCCACCGCGCCATTTTCCGGATGGGCACGAAGTAGATCTGGTGTCCCCCGAGGTCGCTGACCAGGTCTTTGACGACGTCGTGGATGCCGGGGTCCTGAAGCTCCTGGATGATCAGGCCAGCGGCCAGCTCCGCGGCACAGACGACGCTGTCGGCGCCGGCGAGGCGCAGCTGCTCGATCTTCTCCGCGCTGACCGCCTCCACCACGGAAAAGAGCCGGGGATTCAGGCTCTCAATGACGAGGGTGACGGCCAGATTCCGGTCGTCGGAATGGACGTCTGCGGGGTCCTTCACCAGGACGATCGCGTGGCTCGCCCCGGCGACATTCGCCCGCCGCAGGATCTCCTGCCGGGTCGGATCGCCCCGGAGGAACAGGACGCCCCGGGCATGAAGCTCCGCCGGGAGTTCATCCAGGGTGTCGTCGATGAGGCAGATGTCCCGGTCCCGCGTCAGCGGGTCGGCCTTCAGCTCCCGGACGAGTTTCAGCACCTGGTCGATCTGGTTGTAATTGACGATCAGGACATGGTTTTTCGCAGTGATGTCGATCATCCCTTTCAGCCTCCTGGAGCGGGTTTCAAGGATGGTCCCGGCGATCTCGGAGATCAGGTATCCCAGGAAACCGATGCCGAAGACCATCGCCGGCACGCCGACGAGATATCGCCCCCCCGGCGTCACGGGGAAGACGTCCCCGTAGCCGACGGTCGCCATGGTCACCAGGGACCACCAGAGGGCATCCAGCCAGTTCAAATCGGGTTTTCCCGGAAGCTCGAAATACAGGAACCCCGAGGAGGTGTACCAGAGGAGCAGGACGAAGACCGCGGCGGCCTTGACCTTCATGTTCAGCGCAGCCAGAGCCCGGCCTCTTCTCCAGAATCGCAGGAGGATCTGATACACCGTCAGTCTCCTTTCATCCGTTCCGCGTCCCAGAGGCTCTTCAACTGGCCGGACCGGAAGGCCAGTTGCCGGTCCGCCCAGAGGCCCTCCCTGTCCTGCATGGCCTTTTCCTGTGCCAGCAGGTAGGGACTCATCCTGGAGAAGGGGTATTTCGTGTAGGCCAGGGACAGGCCGCGGGCGATCATCTCCATTCCGACATCGGCACCGTCCCTGTGCAGATAGGCGAGAAGCCGCTTCCGGGAGTCATACTTCAGCTCGTCGAAGACGATTTCCACATTCTGATTGCGCAGGGTCCGGTCCAGGTGGAGAAAGGCCTGCCGGGCCACGGGCTTGACCAGGGGATCGTCGGCGGTCGTGTCGTAGGAGTACATCCCGAGAAGCCGGACCCTCACGGACTCCTCCCCCGTCCGGACGGTCACCTCGTCGCCGTCGATGATGTTTGTGACGACTCCGGTCTGGCCGCTTCGGAGGCCCGGAGCGGCGGTGCCGGACCCCAGTCCTTTCTTGAAGGCGACCACCTGGACCGTGAAGTAAAGCGAGGCCCCGAAGAGGACGATGACAAGTGTGACGAAGAGGTTGTAAAGGCGGTTTCTCATGGTCATGGCCCGGATGACACGAGGGATTCCTTCATGAACGGGGGCTTCCCGGCCATCGCTATTTCTTCTTCATCCCCACCGCGATCTGTTTCGCCCGGTTGAACGCCGGGGTATTCGTGACGGCTTTCCGGTCGGGGCTCTTCGCGGCCAGCTCGTTCATCTGCCGCACACGCTCCTCGCTGGGCGGGTGCGTACTCAACGCGTCGGAGAGGCTTCGCGACACGGCTCCGTCCCCCTGCTTCGACTTCTTTTCCATGGCAAGGAGCTTTTCGTAGAATTTCCCGACCTGATCCTTGTCATACCCGGCTGCTACAGAATACCGGAACCCGAGGCGGTCCGCCTCCATCTCGTCTTCCCGGGAGTTCACCAGGAAGGTGTATTTCTGCGCCAGCATGCCGCCCCCGGCACCGACCACCCCGCCCACGGCCGCCGCCTTGGCGAGGCAGGCCGTGTCGCCCTTTTCACAGATCAGGACCCCCAGGCCGAGGCCGGCCGCCGCACCCACCACAGCCCCGCCCGTCGCGTAGAGCCAGGTTTTCTTCTGGGCCTTCTCCATCGCAAACATCCGCTCCGCCGAATGCCTGGCGACGACATGGCCGACCTCATGGGAGACGACCCCGGCCAGCTCCGCCTCGTTGGACGCCATGGCGATCAGGGGCGCCGTCACGAAGATCGTTCCCGCCGGCATCGCAAAGGCGTTGACGTCGACGACGTCTACGACGGTGAAGGTATAGTGGTAGGGATTGCCCTCCAGGTTATTCGCCCGGACGATCTTCGCGCCCAGGCCGGACACGTACCGCTGGAGCTCGTCGTGTTTCGCCGGCGGATAGTCTTTGACCATCTTGGGCAAGGCTTCCTGCGTCAGCCGCCGCTCGTCTTCCACGGTCAGACTGGTTTCCTGCCCCACGTTGCTGCCCTCGCGATAGCGCGAGCTGCTCGTGGGGGCGCAGGCGACGATCAGCACCAGAAGCAGTACGACAATCAGGGTAGGGTTCCTTTTCATGATTTACACCTCCCGGCGCGGCATCGCGCCCGGTTCCTGCCTGTGATCTGTCCAGTTTCCCGGTTTATGCGGCCTGTCACAGGTTATCCCCGACCAGGGCCGTCCTGTCAAGGTTTCGATGCGCTCCCGCGAGGCAGGGTCAATGTTGCTTTTTGCCGGCTTGTCCCGCCTCAGGGGACTTCTTCTTTTTTCTTTTTTTCAGGAGCCGCGCCTCGTGCTCCAGGATCATCGACTGCAGATCGTTTTCCCCACCGGAGAGGCCGGTGGGCCCGGCATAGTCCTCCCTGTCAATCCGGATCACCTCGATCTCCCGGTTCAGGAACCGCCGGATCTCGTCCAGGAGCGGCTTCTCCCCGGCGCTGCAGAGCGAGAAGGCCACCCCCTTCTTCACGCCCCGCCCGGTCCGTCCCACCCGGTGGACGTAGTTCTCCGCCCGCTCCGGCAGATCGTAGTTGATGACGAAATCGACGCCGGGGACGTCGATCCCCCGTGCACTGACGTCCGTGGCAACGAGGATGCCGCACTCCCCGTCCCGGAAGCGCTTCATGACGGCGGTTCGCTCGTCCTGGTCCTTGGCACCGTGAATGGAGAGCGCGGGAATCCCGGCCCTCTCCAGGACCTTCACGACCCGCTCCGCGCGGACGCGGGTCCTGACAAAGACAATGAGCCTGCTGTCGGGATGCTCCCGGACGAATCGCTCCAGGAAAAACCGCTTGTCGTCCATCTCCACGAACACGACTGCGTGGGAGACGTTTTTCGAAACGGGATCGTCGGGAGAAAACTGGATCCGGATGGCGTTGCTTTTCACCTGTGAAAACGCAAGCTTCTTGATCTCCGGGTTGATGGTGGCCGAGAAGAACAGGGTCTGGTGCGGCCGGGTGAGTTTTCTCTTCACCGACTGGATGTCCCGGATGAATCCCAGGTCCAGCATGCGGTCGGCCTCGTCGAGAACAAGCGTGTCGATGCCGTCCAGGCGGAGGTGTCCCTGGTGGATGAGGTCGAACATCCGCCCCGGGGTTGCCACGAGGACATCGATGCCGCCCTGGAGCCGCCGGACCTGCGAGTCCTGCTCCACGCCGCCGTGCAGCGCAAACGCCTTCACGCCGGTGTGCCTGGCAAGGCTGGTGAATACCTCGCCGATCTGCAGGGCCAGCTCGCGGGTCGGCACCATGACGAGGCACCGGATACCGCCGGAGCGCCGGCTGCTCCTGGTACGCTGGATCCGGTCCACAATGGGGATGGCGAAGGCCGCGGTTTTTCCCGTTCCCGTCTGGGCGACGGCCAGTACGTCCTCCCCGTTCAGGATGGAGGGGATGGCCCGGAACTGGATGTCCGTCGGTTTCCGGAAGCCCAACCGGGCCAGGTTTTCCTTGATCTCCTCGGAGATGCGGTACGTCTCGAATTTCATGATCCCTCCCGGACCGGGCGCCCCCAATGGCTGCAGGCGAACCGCCGTTTCGTCATGTGTGGAGTCCGTCTCACGGAATGCCGCCTCCACCCGCGGATGCCACAGCGCCGGCGATGGCGGATCCGATTCCCGATCCGTCCCTTGTGAGGACGAGCCGGACCGCCGACGCCCGGCTGCCGAGGAGGTCGTCCAGGGTCTTCGAGATTCCGGCCCGGTATCCCGGGTTGTGCTCGAACAGCGCCCCGTCGACCGCCACGGTGTGGCCGGCTTTCAAGTCCGGATCCATCCAGGTTAGGACGGCGGCGATGGCCGATCCGGCAAGCCGCGCGGACCGGCCGGCGACGAGCCGTCCGATCTCGCGGATCGCCGTCCGGTCATCTTCCCGGGCATCGCCGAGGCCGGGGATGGAAGCATCTACCGGAGCGCCCGCCGCGGGAAGCAGTTGATCCGTCGTCAGGCCGTACGGCACGGAAAACGCCGTTCCAGCCCCCCCCGGAAACAGGAGGTCCCTCTCCATCATCTCGCGAACGACCAGCCGCGCGACCTCCCCCAGGTACATCCCGGACACCATCTTCTCGAGCCGCTGCCGGCCGGGATTCGGCGAGGCACCGTCCAGGAGGTCGTCGTAGCGGTTGGCCGTGAGCCGATCGAAATTGCCCCACTCGAGGTTGACAATCATCTCGCCGGCCCCTCCCGTCCGCTTGAGCTTCCGGATCCGGTCGGCCCTCTCGGGGTAGCAGGCATTCGTCCCCGTTCCCAGGATCACCCCCATGTCGCAGGAAGGCTCGGCGTAGCTCCCGGCCAGGAGCGTCCCCACGGTGTCGTTCGTCAGGGCCGCGATCCGGACGGATTCAAGCCCCCGGCGTCTCATCGCCGCGGAGAGAAGCGCCGCGACGTCCTCGCCCTCCACACCCGGGGCCGTGAAGGCCTTCGTCCAGCCGATGAGGGTGCCCGAGACGGCGGAGCGCTGCTCCACGGGGAAGGAGAACGTGAAGGCCAGGACCGGCTCCCGGTGCGGTTCCGGGAGATGTTCCCGGAGGAAGGAGTCAACACACCCGGCGAGGAAATCGAAGAGCTTCCTGCCGGGTCCGCACAGGCACTCCCGCGGAATGACGAACCGGCCCGCCGCCGCAACGGAAGCCCCGCCCCGCCCGTCGAGCACCACCTCCAGGACGCGGCAGTTTGTCCCCCCCAGGTCGAGGGCGAGGAAGCGGCCCCTTTCCCGGCCCGTCGGCCGGCCCACAAAGGAGGGGATCATCCGCAGGGAGCTCGGTTCTCCCGCCAGGCCGCGGGCCATCTCCCCGTGGAATGCCTCGGCGATGCCCCGGGCGCCGGAAACGGAGACGTCAAAGAGTTCCCCAAGACGGGCCAGATAACGCGCGCTCTCATTTGCAAGGCTGCTGCCCACGGTTCCACCGTTCTTCCGCTCACGCCCGGGCGTGAGCGAAGGGAAAAGGCCCACCCTGTCAGGCCATGGAAAGTAGATGAGAGCGGAGATTGACCTTCTCCCCGGTCAGCCCGAGCTTGGTCCGGATGCTGATCCGGTGCGAATCCACCGTAACCGTGCTGACCCCCAGCAGCTCTGCGATCTCCTTGGTCCGCTTCCCTTCCCGGATCATGCCGGCCACCTGGATTTCCCGGGGAGTGAGGTTTCTGTAAGCGGACGTCAGCCTGGACAGAAACGGGGACGTGATGTCCCGCAGGTTCGACTGCAGCAGGTCCAGGAAAAGAAGCCCCTTTTCGTTCAGGCCGCAGGTTCTGAGCCCGTCCAGCGTCGGCATGAGCAGCTCGTTGACGTTCCGCTGCAGCCGCTCATCGAGGATCTTCCGGTCTTCCTTGCTCCGGTCCAGGAGCACCCGGAGGGCCGTGTTTGCTTCCTTCAGCTCGGTCGTGCGCTCCTGGACGAGCTCCTCCAGGCGGTTGAGCGTGTTCCGCAGCTCCTCTTCCGCGTTCTTCTGCACGGTGATGTCCCGGGCCACCGAAAAGATCTCCGTCATTCCCGTCACGTGATTCCGGAAAACCCTGCCCCGGCATTCCACCCAGCGGTACCGGCCGTCCTTCGTGCGCAGCCGGCATTCCAGGCCTCCCTGTTTGTCTTCCTCAAGCACCCCCAGGAAGATTTCCCCGGCGGCGGGCCGGTCGTCGGGGTGGACCAGGTCCAGGAAGGCCTCTCCTACGATTTCCCTCGGAAGATAGCCGAGAACCGACTCAACGCCGTCGGAAACGAACAGGATGGTCCCGTCCAGGTGAAAGCGGGCAACGTAATCCATCGTGTTCTCCACCAGCAGGCGGTACTGCTTTTCGCTCCGGAGCAGCTTTGCCTCGGCGGCCTTGCGGTCCGTGATGTCCCTCACGAACCCCATGACGAGTCCCCTTCCCTTCCAGTCGACGATCTTCACGCTGACCTCGACGGGAATCCCGGAGCCGTCCTTCCGGATATTCAAGCGCTCGAAGGAATGCCGCTCCTGCTTCAGGAGAGAGTCGAGCTCCGGGTTCTCCTGCTGGTTCCATTTCCCATCGATCATCCCCAGATTGGACCCGATCAATTCATCCCGCTCGTATCCGAGCATCCGGCAGGCGATTTCGTTCACATCGAGGATGTTCCCTTCGAAATCGTGAAGGTAGATCGCGTCGTTCGCATTCTCCACGATCAGTCGATACCGCCGGTCCCGTTCCCGGAACTTCTCTTCGACCCGGATGCGCTCCGTGATGTCGCGGGCACAGACGACGATTCCCCGGAACAGGTCCTCCTTCCAGACCGATCGGGCGACCGTCTCAAGCCAGAGGAAGCGGCCGTCGGCGTGGCGAAAGCGGAACCTCTCCGTCTCCCGGTCGGTCTCCAGGGTTCTCCGGAAGGTCTGATGAACCCTTTCCCGGTCTTCCGGAAAGACGTAATCGAAGCTGACCGTCCCGACCATGCCGGCCGGCTCGTAGCCGAGGGTCCACCGGGCGGAGGGGCTGACGGCCCGAAAGACACCGTCCCGGTCGAGGATCACGACGACGTCGATCATGTTCTCCAGGATGACCCGGATCTCCATTTCGCTGGCTGTCATATCGGCACCCGTCGGCTTGTCGTTTGGCGGTTCACAGCGGTCCGGTGTTCCGGACGGGGAAAGGTTCAGCAGCCGGTGCAATACGACAGCGGGCCATGAAAATCAATCTGGTATTGCCGCCGCTGGACGTGTACCATGATGCCTGTCGGAACCGATCCTCCGGAGGGAAAGAACGAGTATGGGACTGCTGAACCTGCTCATCCGGGATCCGCTGGCATTCGTGCTCCTGTCGATCCCGCTGTTGTATTCCATCATCATCCACGAATTGGCCCACGGCTGGGTTGCATGGAAAATGGGAGATCCCACCGCAAAGGCCATGGGCCGGCTGACGCTGAATCCCGTCAGCCACCTCGACCCGATCGGGACGCTCATGCTGTTTCTCTTCGGCTTCGGCTGGGCAAAGCCGGTGCCCTTCAACCTCGCCTATGTCCGGGACGCCCGCAGGGGCCTTATCCTGGTTTCCTCGGCGGGGATCGTCGCCAACATGATCCTGGCCTTCCTCGCCTTTCTCCTGTACCGGATCCTCGATCCGCAGCCGGCCGGGACGGTTGCCACGCTTCTCTATTACATGGCGAAAATCAACATCATCCTGGCCGCCTTCAACCTGATCCCCATTCCGCCGCTCGACGGGTCGAAAATCCTCATGGGCTTTACATCCGCGAGGTTTCAGGATGCCTTGGCCCGGATCGAGCCCTTCGGATTCTTCATCATCATCGGCCTTCTCCTGCTCGGCGTCCTGGACCCGGTCATCCGTTTCCTTCAGGCGGTGATCCTGGCCCTCATCGGCTTCCTGCTCCCCTGAAGACGACACCTGACCGTGAACCGCGGCCCGATCAAAGAAGTGGAGGATGGGACTACAGGACATGAAAAAATCGCCCTGAACATCCTGGAGGCGAAAAGGGATCTCGAAAGGGGAAGCGGCACAAGGCCGATAAGGGGAAATCACGCTCCGGGCGAACGGCCGTTGCAGGCTGATCGCGGACCGTTCGGCAGGACTGCAGGGATGAGGACGGCCGTTCGGCGCGTCCCGTCCCCCCTCATCCGGTCTTTTTCCATTCGTACATCTCGTAACCGTCGACGACCTTTCCGGAGGGGGCGAACCCGCTCCGGCCGGAAAGCGTTTCCATGATGGGCTTCGGGATGCCGACGGCGTTCCGGTCCGCGTATTTCTGCATGTGGCCCGCGATGTCGATGGCGGGATCGCTGATCGCATCGAGGGGCACGTCTTCGTCATAGATGACGAATCCCGAGTTCACGCCGCAACGAACGGCAAACTCGCGCCTCAACTTCCTGACCTCCCGGTTGAATGCATCCAGATCGGTAACAACGCCCTGGGCGGCGCGCAAGGCATCGTCCACGGACGGGAAGCAGGCCATGACCCCGTCGGGTGTCCAGGTCGACTTCAGGCATCCGTGCTCATCCAGGATCCCGCTTATGAACTGGCGGTAGCGGGTGAAATCGTTCTGCACGACGGCCTTGTCCTCGTCCCGTTTCATGCCCGTGGAGTCGACGACATCGATCGACAGAAAGGCAAGGTCGCGCCCCTTCTCATCGAGCTTCTTCTCCGCCTCGACGATATTCCTGAGGATCTTATCGCGGTCTTTTTTCTTCGCTGTTTTCAGGAGGTCCAGTTGCCGGCCGAGCGCCGAGGCGCTCATCGCATGATCGGAGATATGAAGCCGGCGCTTCATGTCGTCGACCTTCTTCCGATAACGGTAGTATTGCCCCTCGTAGAAGTAGCGGTAGCTCAGGGTGTTGAACCAGAAGGTGAACACGAACGACAGGACCAGGACGATCCACGGCGTCATGTCATGACCGCCGATCCGGATGGGAAACACGGCGCGGACGGGCCTGGTGACGGTCTGTTCGAGCGCGAATGCCGCCTTGGCGTACCGGTGCTCCTTTCCCAGCGATATGTTGTAGGGGGCGAGGCGCGGAACGACAATGGAATACGCGGTGGCGATCAGGATGACGGCCATTCCCAGGCTGAAGATCTGGGCGGTGAGGGACAGGCCGTAATGAAGGATGGCAGCCGGGAAATGCTTCAGGCTCACGGGGATGTCCTTTCCTGTTTCGAGCCTCGGCGGGAAGCCCCAACCCGCGGGCACGGGGAGCGCCCTCTGAAAGCTCGCGAAGAGCAGGATTGATCTTCGTTTTCGATTGCTGTGCAGGATAAGAAACGATTCCTTCCCTGTCAACTGAAATGCGTTTTCCGCGGACGGGTTTCCCCGTTGCCGCATGTCTACAGAAGCAGGGTGGAGAAGGCGATCAGGAACTGGCCCGTGTAGTACAGGGGCAGGCCGATCAGCCGGTTCAGGAATTCCGGCTTCACGAACCTCTGGCGGGCCACGAACACGTCCGACAGGTAGAAAAGAAGGGCACCGGCCAGGGCAAGGACCCGCCCTCCGACGGGCAGCCCCCTTTCCCCGGCAAGCGTGGCGGCGCCGGTGACCATGACCGTGATGACCGCAATGTAGGCCGCCACCGGGAGCGCCATCTTCCCAAGATAGGGCCGGATCCACAGAAAGAAAGCGCCGCCGGACAGGAGGCACACCGCGGCGGCGACTCCGGTCACGGGTCCCGGCGAGGCCATGGTGAAAAACGCGGCGCTGTACAGGACATGCCCGGTGAGGAAGGCGAACAGGCCCGCCAGGAAAAGCCTTCTCGAGGCGGAGACCAGGAAGACGTCGCCGGCCATGCAGAACAGCAGGCCGGCAAGGACAAGGGCGAAGTATCGCGGGTTGCCGTGCGGACCTGCCAGGGCGGCCAGGACAAAGAGCGCCGACAGGGCGGATTTGGTGAGGAGGACTCCCCGCAGCGATTCCCGCTTCCGGAAATGCAGAAGAGACACCAGAAGAACGGCGGCCGGCAGCAGGAGGACGGCGATGGGCATCCCTTCACCTCCGTGGAGCGGTTCCGGCCCCGGGGCAACGGATGGACTCCGCATTCCGGACGCCCGGTTTGCCGGACCGGTTGCCTCTTTCCCGCCGCAGGGCCGGACGGCAGGCCCTCTCGCAATGGACCGGTTACCTGTACGGGCTGAAATCAACCCCCCGGCGGCGTCCCCGCTCGTCGAACCACGTGTCTTCGGCAAGGGGCGGGACATCGATCTCCTGCCGCTCCTTGCGGACCAGCCGGATGGCCTCCGCCGGGCACGCGGTGACGCAGAGCCCGCAGCCGATGCACCGCTCCCGGATGACCGCAAAGGTCTCCCCTTCGTCCGAGACGGCCCCGACCTGGCATCGGCTGTCCGCGCAAATCCCGCAGCCCGTGCAGAGATCGGCGTCGATCACGGCATAATGATGGGAGTTGATGGCCCGGGATGCGGGCACCCCGAATTCGTTGATCGACCGGAGCACCCCGCAGCAGCACTTGCAGCAGTTGCAGATGTAGTAGTGCCCCGTCTGCACGTTGCCGGTGAGGTGCACGAGGCCCGCGTCTTCCGTCATTTTCAGGAGGGCACAGGCCTCCTCCTTCGTCAGGATGCGGGCCGAAGGCGTCTTTTCGAAGACCCCGGGCTCCAGGGAGATACCCAGGCAGACATGCACGGGCCGGTCGCAGGGCTTCCCCAGCAGCCCCTGTTCCTTCTTGCAGATGCATTCGTTGACCATGAACGACCGCCCCTTTTCAATGATCGCAGATACTTTCTCATAGGGCAGTGCCTCCTGGTGCGAAGGAACGGTCTCCTCCACGGCAAGGGTCTGCATCAACTGCGGCGTGTCGGAAAAGAACTGTTTCGAAAGGTACGGCCAGTATTCCTCGTTCAACTCCGCAAACTCCCTGTCCATGCGATCGAGCTGGAACTCGTAGATCCCGAAGACCCAGGGCAGCATCCGGAAGCGCCGGATGCCCCCGGGCTTGATTGTGAAGACCTGCCCACTCACGGCCATGCCCATGAGGGCGCCTTTCAGGCCTTCCACCGGCATGCCGTTCCGGGCGGCGATCTCCTCCACTGTCTCGAACGTCAGCCGCAGCCGGCAGAACAGCTCTGCCTGGGCGGGGGTAAAGATTTTCTTGAGGAGCCGGATCTCCACTCCGCTGTCGGTCCTGGGAAATCCATTGGGCAACGTGTCCAGCACTTCAGCAAGCTTTTCGTAGCACTCGTCCGACAAAACAGCCTCCCTTGATCGTTCATTGATTCCGCGGCGCGGTGTCCGTTCCACCGCATCGCCGCGGGGCACCCTCATCCCTCGACAAAGCGCCTCCGCCAGGGTGCAAAAAGCGGAAAATGGAAGATGCCCGCCGGGGCGGCGCAGACTTCCGGAATGGCGTTGATGACCGACCCCGCCACGCCGTACTGTTCGGAACGCGTTCGGACCGTGGCGTCCTCCGGCTCCACGAGGTTCATGACGATGTCGATTCCCGGTTTCCCGCGAACGGAGATCTTCCAGTGGTCGAAATGCTCGAACCCGGGCACGGTGCTTCCCATCACCCAGTTCACTTCCAGCGTAATGAACCGCCGTCCGCCGATGATCCCGTGCCAGCGGTAGTTCGTCGCCGCCACCGTCCCCACCTTCACGGTCCCGGCCCGGGCCGTGATGTCCCCCGATGCCGCCGTCACCCGGTGGTCCGGCTCCACCTGCTCCAGCACCAGGCCTAAGCGGTGGGCCAGAAGCGCGATCACCTCGGCGTACATCGCCGTGATCAACTGCGCGACGGGTCCGGACCCGGCGGGATCGAACCGCCCCGGATCGGAGCCCATCCCGCAGACGGTGAACACGTACTCATGATCCGGAGCGCCGCTGACGTCGAAGGTCTCCCGGACGGAGATGGATTCGATGTCCGTGCAGATACCCGTGGCCGCGGCGGCGATCTTCTCCACGACGAAGCCCGGGTTCAGGCCTGTGCTGAAGAACGTCGAATTCCCCCGCCGGCATGCCTCTTCGAACTCCGCCGCATAGGCGGCGCCGTGCCAGACCGGAAAGCCGTGTCCGTTAATGGTGATCAGGTTTTTGCCCGAGGCCAGGATCCGGCAGATGTCCCGGTTGTGATGGCTGTAAGGGAACTGGATGCGCGGCGCATGGATCACGACGTCGGCGTCGAGCGCCAGGATCTCGTCGATGTTCCGGGTGGCAATCACTCCCGTCGCGCCGCGCCGTGCGATCTCGCCGGCGTCGAGGCCGGCCTTCCGTTCGCTGTAGACATAAAGGCCCGCCAGCTCCAGGTCCGGGTGATCGATGACGGCCCGCAGGCAGGTTTTCCCCATGGAGCCGGTGGCCCACTGAATGACACGGTATTTCATGCGCTCCCCCCGGGAAAAGGTTTCCCCTGATATCCTTTCCGGGGAGATCGGGCAAGACAAACTTGTCCCGTCGGCCGTTTTGGTTCTTCGACGGGGAATCCCGGAACGGTCCGGGGAATGGGGGGACCGGCCGGCCGGTTGCCGCACAGGGGGAAGGAGCGCACGGCCGGCCGGCTTCAGGGGGTCAGGGGGTCAGGGG
>Ga0228536_1000894_pt1 | contig 40160 bp, 32 predicted proteins | sample SJ1Smetagenome_FD_168611 | JGI IMG/M metagenome (GOLD analysis project Ga0228536, IMG submission 168611) | Enriched culture of PCE-dechlorinating microbial communities from Ithaca, New York, USA - SJ1.S | ecosystem: Engineered > Modeled > Simulated communities (microbial... > Unclassified...
GTTTCGCCAAAGGTCATGCGGCGGTCAATGAAAATTACAGCCTCATCCGGAACAGCGTTGATGCTGGGGGTCTTGACCAGCATGTCCGAAACCGTGATTTTTCCGTTCCCAAGGAAGGGATCATCACCAAGCGAAGGCTCCAGGTCGCGGATGCCCGCGATGACCGGCAGCAGCAGGTAGATGGCGTTGATGCCCACCTGATTGCTGGCGGCATGTGCCGAAACGCCCTTGGCGGTAACTTTCAGCTCGATGCGTCCTTTATGCCCGCGGTACACGTTCATCTTGGTCGGTTCACCAATCACCACGAAATCCGGCCTGACCTTTGGATCAACTTCCACGAAGGTGTTTGGAGCAATCCCATCGCACCATTCTTCCATATTACCAAAATACCAGGCAGTCCAGCCTTCCAGCAACCCCAGGTCGCGGGCAGCTGCCAGCCCATAAACCATGCCGGGTGTGGAGCCTTTTTCGTCACATGCTCCTCTTGCAAAGAGCACGCCATCTTCCACCTTGCCTTCAAACGGATCCCACTTCCATTCGTGAGGATCGCCAATACCGACGGTGTCGATGTGCGAGTCGAAAACGATCACTTTTTTGCCATTACCGATGCGCCCCATGATGTTGCCCATCTTGTCGAAGCGCACCTCATCAAAGTGCAGTGCTTTCATTTCCGCACCGATGCGTTTGCCGACGTCTTCGATGTTGGATTCCATGCTGGGGATCGCGCAAATCTCACGCATGAAGCGGATGATCTGGTCGCGTTGAGATTGGATTTTTTCCTGCAATTGTTGAATTACTTCTGGTGAGGGCATTTTTCTCCTTCGATGTTTGTCATGTTTTCGGGTTAAAAAACTGCACGAATACGGTATATAATGTTTACAAATGCCATCGCACAGTTTAAGAATTGAGGTCTTATGGATATCTTATCATCAAAGCCTATAGGGGGCAACTTGTTTCGCAAGCCGGAGTTGAACTGGGGCATTCTTGGAACTGCCAGGATCGCCGAGCGTGCCATTGTTCCCGCCCTCCAAAGCATGAAGCATACCCCGGTGATCGCAGTTGCCAGCCGCGATCTGACCCGCGCTCAGGAGTTTGCCGCGCCTTTCGAGATCCCTCGTGCTTATGGCAACTACGACGATCTGATAGCTGATAACAACGTCCAGGCTGTTTACATCCCGCTGCCCAATAGCGAGCATGCTCCCTGGGCGATCAAAGCCATGCAGGCCGGCAAGCATGTGTTGGTGGAAAAGCCCTTCGCTCTCAACGCCAACGATGCCCAACTGATGGTCAGCACCGCGCTTGAAAACTCCGTCGTGCTGATGGAAGGCTTTATGTATCGCTACAGCGATCGCTTTGAGAAGCTCCATGAGATCGTTCGCTCCGGTACAATTGGCAAAATCCGCCTTATCCAGGCGGGCTTTAGCTTTACCCTCAGCAACCCCGACGATATCCGCCTTGCGCCGGACCTTGGCGGCGGCGCTCTTTACGATTTGGGCTGTTACTGTGTCAACCTGGAGCGGTTGTTGGTGGGGCGGGAACCAAACAGCGTGCAGGCAATCTGCCAGATGAGCAAGTCAAATGTGGATCTTCAGACAGTTGCCACCCTCGACTTTGGCGACCAGGTGTTTGGGCAGTTCATGGTTTCCTTCAACGCTGATGCCTCTCAATTCTTGCGCGTAGTTGGCTCAGCGGGCACAATACATATTGAAAACCCCTTCAATCCCCACGGCGATGGCACCGGTGCCTGGCTGACTTTATCAGGTAAAGAGACCAAGCGTATCAATTTCCGCGCCGAAAACGACTACAAACGTATGTTGGATCACTTTTACAACGTGGCTGTCAGCAAGGATGTCCCCCGATTCCCGCTTTCAGACGCTATCAATAATCTTATTGTAATAGACGCTCTCTTCCAGTCCGCCGTGGATAACGGTCGCATGGTGAACATAAAATAATACAAACCGGAGACCTTATCATGAAGGAACAATCTAACAACTCAAGTTCATCTAAGCAAACCCAATTAGCCGGACTGACTAAACTGATCATGCCTTCAATTCTGATCATCGCTGTGATCATCGTCCTGTACATCGCCAAAGATTCGACCTACGCAGGTCCAGCGACGCCCCACAACGAATTGATGGAAAATATTGTGGGTTATGCTGTGTTAGGTTGTGAGCTTGCTTCGGTTATCGTCATTGTTACCTCAGCTATTCATGGTTTGATCTCTTATGTGAAGCGTCTGTTCAACCGGGATTATTTGATCCAGATCCGTTCTTCCGAGAACATTCGTTTGCGTTTGGGGCACCGCTTGAGTCTTGCGTTGGAGTTCGCCATGGCGGCGGATATCCTCAGCCTCGCGATCTCCCCGCGCTTCAATGAACTGCTGACCCTGTTTGTTATCATTTTGCTGCGGGTTTTGATAACGATATTCCTTGAATACGATATCGAGACTTCTGAGAACTACCAAATGGTGCCAGTAAAAAATGGGGTTATATTGGATCCCAGCAGCAAAGGTCAGGAAGAAGACGCCAAATAATCTGAATCTATAAAAAAAACGGATGCGATTCATGAACCGCATCCGTTTTTGATTCTCAGAAAGTCTGGATTAGGGGGTAGGTGAAGGCGTCATTGTGCGCGTTGCAGTCGCCGAGGGGATCGGCGTGGCAATGTTTACCGGCACCTTCAGCAGCTCACCGATAAACAGAGGCGTTGTGTCAGAAAGCAGCGGGGTGATGCTGTTGGCTGATCTGTACTTGTTGGTTTCGGCGATGATGCGTGCGGGGGTGGAGCGGAACCATTGCGCAACTGTTTCAAGTGAAGCGCCTGATTCGACAATATAGTCAATGACAGTGCCAGGGCGAATTTCGGTAGGAACTATGGTGGAGGTGGGCATGCGCTGCCATGGAGCAGGTACTTTGATAATATCGCCAGCTTTGATGTAGCAATTTCCTTCATTGAAATTGTTAATCATCAGCAGCACTTCCAGATCCGCGCCAAATTTCTCGGCGATAGTCGCGCAGTAATAGTCATCTTCCTGCACCACGTAGTCAAAAGGTCCGTCCAGGGTCGGAGTGAGCGTGAGGGTTGGCGTTTCGGTAATGGTCGGGGTGATCGTGGCGGTGTTGGTTGGAGTGACCGGGGTGGGTGTCAGGGTCATGGTAGGAGTGGGAGTATCGGTCGCGAAGAGCTGCAATCCGCCGCCGCCGAGATTGCCGGTCGCCCATAAAGCCAGCATCACCAAGCCGGCGATGATCAAAAGAGCAACCAGGATCAGCAGGAGCGCTTTGCTGCTGTTCTTGCGCGATTTCTTTCGATAAGAAGAGAGCAAGCTCTGAGATTTTTTCTGTGCCATGTTTTGAATTCCTTCCTTTGTCAGTCAACAAAGTTCGATTAATAGCATATTAAACGGTTCGATCCGCTTTTGTCAAGTATACCATTTCGCGATAATACCATGGAATGCTTTGGAGTATATGGGAGGAAGATTTCGGAAAATGAAAATGTGAGGTATTTTGCTACCTGGCGGTCAATATCCGTGCTCGGTCAGAGATATGGATCGTAACGGCATTCTGCCGATTACGCCATTCAGCCGTATGCTTCCTCATCACATGTTCTGGAGACCTGGCGGTCAAAATCCATGCTCGGTCAGAGACCGGCACGAGCATTATCTGGAGCATATACTAAGAATGAGTATAATAAGCGCATGTTTCTGCGAAAACCCCTAACCATTATCGCGCTGGCGGTCTGTACCACGGCGCTTCTTTTGTCATCCGGCTGCGAAAAGACCCAAACACCTTCCGCTAATCCCAGCCTGGAGCCAATCATCCCCACCGCAGTAGCTAGCACCGCAACTGCCACCCTGGAGCCCACCCCCACTGAAATTCCCGCTGCGGCGATTGTCAACGGCGAGCCTATCCCCTTGACTTACTTCAACAATGAAATCTGGCGCTACCGCGATTCACTGGCTGAGCAGTCCGTCAAACCCGACGATGGGACCATCAATCAAACCGTCATCAACTACCTGATTGAACAACAATTGCTCGCCCAGGAAGCCCGCAAAGCTGGCTTCACGCTCAGCGATGTGGATCTGCAGGTAAAGATCGACTCATTGGTTGCCGGCTTGGGCTCGGGAAGCGCGTTCACAGACTGGATGACCAATAACCACTACGATGACGCCGAGTTCCGCATGGCGCTGACGCTCGCCTCCGAAGCCGCCTGGCAGCGCGATCAGATTGCAGCCACCATTCCCGACGCGGTCGAACAGGTACGGGCAAGGCAGATCTTCGCCCTCACGCCCGAAGGCGCTCAGCGTGCCCAAACCAGCCTTGCCAGCGGCACCGAATTTGGCAAATTAGCTTGGGAGTACAGCCCCGAATCCGGTGGAGAGCTGGGTTGGTTCCCCCGCGGCTACCTGCTCTACCCCGAAGTCGAAACCGCCGCTTTCAGCTTGGAGGTCGGCGGTCGTTCGGAGATCATCCAATCCACGATCGGTTACCACATCATCGAGGTGCAGGCGCATGAGCCTGCCCATCCTCTCACCACCGACGCGCGTATTGCCCTGCAGACTAAAGCCCTCCAGGACTGGCTCAACACGGCAATCGCCAATTCACAGATCGTTATCCAAATCCCGTGAGCAATCGAAACCGCCCGCCAGTCCGCCGAACCAGTCCCGCAGTCCGCCCGATGGCGGTGCCGATGGAGCAGCCAAAGAAACAAACCGGCTGCAGCAGTATCGGAGCTGGCGTCTTGCTATTGGCGTTAGTGCTGGTAGTTTTGTTGATGCTGCTGGGCATCCTGCCTAACCCACTTGAACCAAAACCGACAGCCACCAACCTGCCTGTAAGGCTCACAACCGAACCTGCCACGCCATTAGGGATCAACCCTGCTCACAGTGCGACGTCCACCGCCACCCAAACGCGAACCCCCACACCAACCGTCACCCATACACCCGAGCCGACTCTAACCCACACGCCCACGCCAACCGAAAAGCCGATGCCCTTCGTGATCAAAGGCATGCCCAAGGGTTACCCTAATTCGATGCTTTTCCCGCAATATACTTGTGAGGAATATCTTTTCATCGGCGGTGAGATCCTGGATTTGCGCGAAGCCCCCGTTTTTAAGCTTGTGGTGAAGCTCGGCGGCACGTATGGGGGCAGCCTGATCGACCTGAGCAGTGTCTCGGGCGAGGTTACAGCTTACGGCGAATCCGGTTTTGGTTTTGTACTCGAAAACCTGCGGATCAGGGAAAGCGGCATCACCATTCAATTGTTTGACGAGAATGGCGAGGCGCTATCTGCCCAAACCTATCTGAGTATCACGGGCAACTGCGACAGCAACTTGGTGATCGTCAATTACAAACAGGTCCGCGAAATTCAGCCCTGATTTTCCCTCTGAGGCAGGCTGATCCTCTCATTACCGCGCATTAACCCCGAAAGCTTTTGCGACCGCAAAGGCATCACACGGCTGTTGGCAAAATAGCCAAAATCAAAGGTCGTCAGGTCTCCTGCCTGCTTGCCAGGTACCGGCATCAGCCGGGCTGTGAGCGGTTTATTGAGCCGCAAAGCCAGCGCTCCGAGATCCATCAAGATGGGATAGATCTCTTCCGCAGACGTGTCTCCCGGCAGGGGAATGACGTCCAATCCCGCGCCGCAGACCGCCGAGAACATCAACAATTCCGTTACGCTCAGGCTGCCTTCGGCCGCGCGCAGTGCCAGCGTGCTGTCCTCAAGCACAGGCAGCATCAAGCCATTGAAGCCAACCTTGCGATAGTGGGCTTGCTGCAGGGTGCTGGTGAGAAATGCGCTGCCAAACAGGCTGCCGTGTGGACCAAATGCCGGCATTCCCAGGGCTTCCAAGGCGCTGCCGATCGAAGCAGCCTGGTCGGGGTGGGGAGCAAGCGTGAAATCCAATCCCTTGAACTGGTAGCCGTACATTTTTTCCAGTCTTTTGCCAATCTCTTCCAGTGTTGCCGCGTTTGATTGGACCACGTCGATCAAATCTTGCCGTGCTTCCTGCAGGCTGTTCGCTTGCCTGAAGCCATCCAACGCCAGGTCAGCCGATTGCAGTGCCAGCGCGAAAGCAGGTTGTTCCCGTTGCGCGTAGGCAGCGGGGAAGAAAGGTGTATAAGCAGACACGTTAGCCAGCGCGCAAAAGCGCAAATTCGCAAAACCATCCGCTTCGAGCTTCGAAAGTGCCACGATCGTTTCCGCGCAACGTGCCGCGTTTGCCAGGTCGAGCTCACCTTGCTGGGTGGTCAGCGCGCCGGAAAGGAACACCCGGTCACTTCGCCCCAATGCCGCAGGGATCACCGCCCATTCATCCGGGTCAATCCCGGCAGGGCCAAGCGATACATACTCAAATCCGTCCGCATGCGCTTCTATCGCATAACTTTGGACAGCCTCCGGCAGATCAATGGGTGCCACAAATTGACCAAACGGCGGCGTCGCCAGGCGCAGCGATTGAACCTCATAGCCTGCTTCCTCAAACAACTTTCGGGCATGGGTAGCAAAGATCCCAACTTGCTGTAATAAAAGCCGGTTAACCGGGTAACCGGGTTCGCAAAAAACGGTTATGGAGCGAATTTTCATGGGTTAACCTTCTGGCTGCGTTGGCGCAGCACCTCGAACATCAACACACTGGCGGAAACCGCGGCATTGAGCGATTCGGTCTTCCCGACCATTGGAATGCGCACGCTGTGGCTCGCCAGCAGGCGTCCCTCCGGGCTGATTCCCTCCGCTTCCCCGCCAATCAGCAGGGCGGTGCGCCCGCGAAAATCAGCCTGCCAGAGGCTCTCCTGCCCGTCCATATCCGCATGAAAGACCGTCATTCCTTCCACGTAGGCAGTGATCGCTTCCCAGGGCCACTGCAGCAGCGGCAGCCTGAAATGCGCGCCCATCCCTGACCGGACCACCTTTGGCGCCCAAACATCCGTGGCGCCAGGGGGCAGGCAGATCGCCTGAACACCTGCCGCTTCTGCTGAGCGCAGGATGGTGCCCAGGTTGCCGGGATCCCGCAGTTGGTCAAGGATCACCACGAACCCGGCTTTTGCTGGCTGTAAGAGTTCTGGAATATCAAAGACGCCCAAAATGCCCTGTGAAGCTTCGGTGTCGCTCAGGTCATCAAAAAGGCGGTCATCCACTTCGAAAGCCAATTGGTCGGGCTTGATCTGCTCAAGCAGCGCTTTCGCCCGTGGCGTCAGGCTGGTCTTGTAAAGGATAAACCGCAGCGGCACTGCTGAAGCCAGTCCGTCTTCCAACACACGCGCGCCTTCCGCCACGAACGCATGGTGCTTGCGCCGGGCTTTGCTCTGCTCAAGCAGGTTGCGTGCGAATTGGATATTTGGATTTTTCGTGGATGTTAGAATTTCGTCAGCCATGTCTCAATTATACCGATGCCGGTGAGTCCGGCTGGACGGATTTGAATTCTGCCCGGATTTCTCCCTGGCTGGTGATCGTCAGAAGAGCGTATTGAGACTTATATTGATTGCGCCGCTCCGGGTAACTGACCCCTGGGTTCAAAAAGCGGATGCCGTCCATGACCTCATCCTGGCGGACGTGGATATGCCCGTATATGATGACATCTGACTCAGGGTACTCTTTGGCAAGTTTTGCCTGGAATTTGCGATGACCGCTCATTGTGCCAAACAAAAAGAGGACTGCGTAATTCAAAAACCACTGCCAGATGCTGATATGCCCATGCGCCAGGGTGACGTTGACGCCATTGATCGTTTGCTGGCACTCCATCGGCAAGCGGTATCGCATAAACCAGTCGCGGTTGCCCTGCACAGCCTCAGTTGGCGCAATTTGAGAAAGCATCTCAATCACCTCCGGTTTGCATACATCCCCGGCGTGAAAGATGCGGTCAGGCAACTCGGCTTTGACGGCTCGCAGCAGGGCAGGCTCGATCTGGGTGGTGCGGTCTCCGACGTGCGTGTCGGCAAGGATGACGATGCGTTGGTCGGTTGACATGCGTTGCGAATTAGCGCGGTTTCTTTAGGAAGCCAAACGCGATCACCAGCAGCAAACCCATGCCGCTGATTGTTACCATGGTCAAACCGACCTTTTGGCTGTCTCCGAAGAGGACCTGGGCAGTGGATGGTGGCAGGGTGGCGGTGGGTGTGGGCAGCGGCGTTTTGGTCGGGATGGGTGTGCGGCTCGGGACGAAGACCGTCGGCTGTGGGGTGGTGGGGATAGGCGTAGGCGTAACGTTGCTCGTTGGCGTCGGAGTATTTGCTTTGCGGATAAGCAGAACATCACCTATATACACCTCGTTTGCCTCCGGGCTGTTGCCGTTGAGCACCATGATCTCACTACCCGGGATGCCATAAGCCGCTGAGATCACCCACAAGCTTTCGCCAGGTTGGACGATGTGATAAATGGCGCCATCTGCCTGTGGTGTGGAGGTCAGAATGCCATAGGTGTTCGGCGTGGGACTCTGCGCCAGCGTACTACCGAGAGGCAGAGCGATCAGCACGGCAACCATAGCGAACACCAGTAGTTTTACGAGTTTCATGGGCACTATTATAGCTGTTTTGATCAATTGGGTCATGAACCGGATAAGACCCAAAGATTACACTTTCTTAGGCTTCCCCTGGGGGAAGATGGCTCCCGCCGTGCAACGCCCGGTGACTGAAGAGGGTTTCGACTCATTGGCTTCCCATGGGGGAAACTGGCTCCCGCCGTGCAACGCCCGGTGACTGAAGAGGGTCTTTTTATCTTTAACTTCGACTTCAAATTTCGACTTCAAATCCGTTACGAAAACGCTGGAATGGTAAAATTAAAAGGTTAGGCTTGAATGCAGCCGGAGAGAGGTCATTATGCTCGATGTGAAATTATTCCGGGAGAATCCCGAACTTGTAAAAGAATCTCTGATTAAACGCCAGATGGATGGCAACATCGTGGATGAAGTCATCGCGCTTGATGAGCAGCGCCGCCGCCTGATCCTGGATGTGGAAGCCAAAAAGGCTGAACGCAACGCTGTAAGCAAAGAAATTGGCAGGATGAAGAGCAAGGAAGAACGCGAAGCCAAGATCAGCGCCATGCGCGTCCTCGGCGATGACATTTCTGCTCTGGATGAGACTCTCAAGCAGACCGAATCCGCGCTTTACGACACGCTTGCTGGCATCCCAAACATCCCCGACCCTGATGTACCGGTTGGTCCCGACGACAAACACAACGTGGTCCTGCGTACGATCGGTGAGCCTAAACACTTTGACTTCGAGCCCAAACCCCACTGGGATCTGGGCACTGCTCTGGATATCATCGACTTCGAAGCCGGCGTGAAGCTCTCTGGAACGCGATTTTACGTGCTCAAAGGCGCGGGCGCCCGCCTCGAACGCGCCTTGATTTTCTGGATGCTCGACCTCCACATCCGCCAGGGTTACACGGAGTTTTATCCCCCCTGGATGGTGCGCGAAGAGGTCATGTTTGCCTCCGGGCAGCTGCCAAAATTTGCAGACAATCTCTACCACGACCACCTGGAGGATTTCTGGTGGGTACCGACTGCCGAAGTGCCGCTAACCGGTATGTTGATGGGCGAAATACTCGATGAATCCGCTTTGCCGATGAACCTGACAGCCTACACTGCCTGCTTCCGGCGTGAGAAGATGAGCGCCGGCAGGGACGTCCGCGGCATCAAACGCGGGCATCAGTTTGATAAAGTGGAAATGTACAAGTACTGCCTGCCTGAAAACGCAGAACAGGAACTTGAGAATATGGTCGCGGACGCCTGCGCCACTTGTGAGGGGCTTGGGCTGACCTACCGCATCCTCAAGCAGTGCACCGGCGACCTGAGTTTTGGTTCGCACAAGACCTACGATGTGGAAGTGTGGGCGCCTGGCTGCCAGGAATGGCTCGAGGTTTCCTCCGTTTCCAACATCGGTCAGTTCCAGGCAAGGCGCGCCAATATCAAATACCGCCCGACCGACGGCTCCTCCTTGCAGTTTGTGAACACCCTCAATGGTTCGGGTCTGGGCTTGCCGCGTACCTTGATCGCTGTGCTGGAAAATTACCAGCAGGCAGACGGCAGCATCGTCGTGCCAGAGGTCCTGAAACCTTTGATGGGCGGGATCGAGGTGATCAAATGAGCCCTGACTGGATCCGGATTTTGCTACTTGTCATAAGCGGCATCCTGAACGCTGTTGGCTTCTTTGGTCTCTTCCTGGTGTTCTTCCCGGGATTGACTGTCAGTTGGGTGGGTCACCTGATCTGGGTGATCTATGTCGGTTTCAACCGCGGGCATACACCTACACAATTCGGTCTCACCATTGCATTTTTTGTGGTCAATACCCTCCTGATGCTGATTGGATCGATCACTGATAACTTGATCGGTGCAAAAATGACCCGTGCTGCTGGCGTGCCCTGGTGGGAGATCCTGGTGAGTTGGTTAGGGATGCTCATTGGCGGCATCTTCCTGACCCCCATCGGTGGGATTGGAATTGCGCTGGCGCTGCTCTATCTCTTGGAATACCGCCGGCTCAACCGCGACCGCGAAAAGGCCTGGCAAGCCACCAAAGCCCTGGCATTTGGCTACGGCACCGCAGCCATCATCCGATTGGTGATGGGCTTTGTCATGGTTTGCCTCTGGCTGATCACGGTGATATTTTTATAGACCGAATTCCGTTGCGGTCAGGTAGTGCAGAAGTAGGTTGGGTGGAGCGACAAAACGCGATCATTGTGCAATTAAATTTTGGAGCGTAACCCCCAGATTTCTGTAGGGAATAGGCCTGCCTAATCCTCTTCAAATTAAGGGGATTTGGTGTTGTCGTAGGTCAGGTTCCGCAGTTGAATCGGACATCATGTGCGTTGGCAGATGCAGCAGAAGTAGGTTGGGTGGAGCGACAAAATGCGATCATTGTGCAATTAAATTTTGGAGCGTAACCCAACATATTTCAATGATTGGAAGATATCAGGATTGTTGGGTTACACGGCTTCGTCGTTCCACCCAACAAACTGTAGGGAATAGGCCTGCCTAATCCTCTTCAAATTAAGGGGATTCGGCGTTGTCGTAGGTCAAGTTGCGTATTTCAACCTGACATCACATGCGTTGGCAGATGCAACAGAAGTAGGTTGGGTGGAGCGACAAAACGCGATCATTGTGCAATTAAATTTTGGAGCGCAACCCAACAGATTTCAATGATTGGAAGACATCATGATTGTTGGGTTACACGGCTTCGGCGTTCCACCTAACCTACAGCTGTAGGGAATAGGCCTGCCTAATCCTCTTCAAATTAAGGGGATTCGGCGTTGTCGTAGGTCAAGTTGCGTATTTCAACCTGACATCACATGCGTTGGCAGATGCAGCAGAAGTAGGTTGAGTGGAGCGACAAAACACGATCATTGTGCAATTAAATTTTGGAGCGCAACCCAACAGATTTCAATGATTGGAAGACATCATGATTGTTGGGTTACATGACTTCGTCGTTCCACCCAACCTACAACTACAACTGATAATAACCCAACAGATTCCAATAATTGGATGATTTCGTGATTGTTGGGTTACACGACTTCGTCGTTCCACCCAACCTACAACTTTACTATGGTTATTTTTCCCTTGCCTGCCTGGCGAGGAACAACGCGATCGAACCGGCAACTGCGGCATTGAGCGAATCAAGTTTGCCAAACTGCGGCAGGCTCATCAGCTCGTCGCACTTGTTGCGTACTAAATCCCGCAATCCTTCCCCCTCGTTTCCAACCACCAACGCAACTCCCCCATTCAGCCGCAACTGGTGCACCGGGCGTGCTTTCGGCGAAGCGTCCAGCCCATACACCCACACATCCTTCAGCTGCTTCATGCGGTCGATCGCCTGAGCCAGGTTATATTGCGCGATCAGCAGGTGTTCCGATCCTCCGGAAGAGGCATGCACCACGCCCGGCGTGATTTGAGCTGCCTGTGAGGAGGGGATGACCACTCCGTGCACCCCCATCAACTCCGCCGTCCTCAAGAGCGAACCGAGGTTCTGAGGGTCCTGGATCAAATCCAGCAAGAGGAAAAACGGCGCTTCCCCGCTTGCTTGCGCGTTCGCGAACAGGTCCTCCAGCGCGGCATAAGGATACTCGCTGGCTTCCAGGGCGATGCCCTGGTTGTGGCTGTCAATCGCGTCCAGTTGCTGGCGCTGGGCTTCCAGCACCTGCAACTTGCGTTCCTTTGCCATCTTGAGAATTTCCGGCAGGTGCCCATCCAGCTTGATCCCGCGCAGCAGCATCAACCGAAAGACGTGCCGGCGTTTGGCGCGCAACGTCTCATAGACCGGGTTTCGCCCGGTGATCCATTCTTTCACCCTTGCTCCCAGGTCCAGGTGGTGCCGTCTTTGCTGTCTTCCAGGATTACGCCCAAGGCTTTGAGCTCATTGCGCAGCTTGTCTGAAAGCGCCCAGTTTTTCTCAGCGCGCAGGTCGCGCCGCAGGCTGATCAACAGGTCGATGAATGGGTCGGCAGCATTCGTACTTCCGCTTTGCTCCTCGAGCTGCAGTCCGAGCACGCCGGTCAGTTCATTGAAGACCGCAAGTGCCGGCGCGAGCTGCGAATCTGTGGCGCCATTGCTGCGCGCCTGGTTAAGGTTGCGCACCAGTTCGAAGATCGCCGCCAGGGCAGCGGAAGTATTGAAGTCGTCATCCATGCTGTCCCTGAAAGCTTGCTTTGCTTGTTCAGCGGCTGCCTGTAAAGCAAGAGCCCTTTCTTCTGGCAGACCAACCGCACCGGGCAAGGCAGGTTTTTTGGCATTGAGCAATCGGCGATACGTCTGTTCAGTCTGGTCAATCACCTCGTCGCTGTAGGAAAGCGGGCTGCGGTAGGAGCCATTCAGCACCCACAAACGCATCACATCGCCAGGATGTTCCCTCAGAAATTGGTCAATCGTGATCATGTTGCCAAGCGATTTGGACATTTTCTCGGATTTTAGCCCCAGCATGCCGTTGTGCATCCAATAAGTCGCGAAGGGCTTGTGGGTCAATGCTTCGGTTTGGGCGATCTCATTTTCGTGATGGGGGAAGATCAGGTCGTTCCCACCGCCATGAATATCGATCTGTTCGCCCAGGTGCGCCATGTTCATCGCCGAGCACTCGATGTGCCAGCCCGGGCGACCCTTGCCCCAGGGGCTGTCCCAGGCGGGTTCGCCGGGTTTGGCAGACTTCCAAAGCGCAAAATCCATGGGGTGCTGTTTACGTTCATCCACCTGCACGCGCGCACCTGCGTTCATGGTGTCCAGCCGCCGGCCGGAGAGTTTGCCGTAATCAGGATCAGATTCGACGTCGTAATACACATCGCCATCCAATTCGTATGCCGACTCGTTTCGGATCAACTGGCTGATCATCTCGATGATCTGCGGCATGTCCTCTGTAGCGCGCGGATTTTTTGTGGCTGGTTTGATGTTCAGCGCATCCAGGTTGGCTTTGTATTGCTGAATGTACAGATTTGCCAGTTCGAACGGATCGCGACCGAGTTCGTTGGCTTTATTGATGATCTTGTCGTCCACGTCGGTGAAGTTCATCACAAACTTGACGCCATATCCGGAATATTCCAGGTAGCGCCGCACGATGTCGAATACCAGGGCGGACATGGCGTGACCAATATGGGCTTCAGCGTAGACAGTGGGACCGCAAACATACATCCTGACCTTGCCAGGTTCGAGGGTCTTAAAATCCTCCTTGGTGCGGCTTAGGGTGCTGTAAATCTTGAGACTCATTATACACTTCCTGTTTTTATTCGTGGGTAGGTTTGGCGAAAATCATCCGACCGGCAGAAGTCTGCAAAATCTTGGTGACGGTAACTTCAATTTGCTTGTCGATGTAGCGCTGACCATTTTCGATCACAACCATGGTTCCGTCGTCCATATATCCTACGCCCTGGTTATATTCCTTGCCTTCCTGGATCACCTCAATCTGCAGGCTTTCGCCGGGCAGGATGATCACCTTGACCGCATTGGCGAGGTCGTTGATGTTAAGCACCTTCACGCCCTGCAGTTCCGCGACCCGGTTGAGGTTGAAATCATTGGTCAGGATCGGGCAGTTCATCTGGCGCCCAAGCAGCACCAGCCTGTCATCCACCTCACGCACGCCTTCTACGTCGATATCGCTGATGACGACATTGATCTCTTTGCTCTCCTGTAGTTCACCAAGCACGTCCAATCCGCGCCGTCCGCGCTGTCGGCGCAGGCTGTCGGCGGAGTCAGACACGAACTGTAATTCGTTGAGCACGAAGCGTGGCACGATCAGCGTCGCTCCCAAAAATCCCGTCTTGGCTATGTCGGCAATGCGCCCGTCGATGATCGCGCTGGTATCCACCAACACGCGCCTTTCACTTTCCCCTTTACCACGCGCAGGCATCTTGCTGGACATATTCTTGATAAGACCGGCAAAGTCTTCCCTGCGGGTCACAAAAAGCACTGCCCCCAGGTAGCCAAAAAGCAATAATCCCGCAAGCGGCAGGATCTGACCGAGAGGACTTGGCAGCAGAGAAAGCGGATACGCCATAATGGCAGCAATGACCAGGCCGATGGTCATGCCAATAAGCCCGCTCAAAAGAGATTGGGCTGAAGATTTTTTAAACATTTTCATCAAAGCCTGGAAAGGCTTGATCGTAACATAAGGAGTGATTAAAAAGCCAAACGCGGCAAAAATCACCGCGGTGAGGCCGGTTACCACTCCCTGTGAAAGGGTGAGCATATCAACAAACTGCTGGACGAAAGTATAAACGGGGAGACTGGTGAAAGCTCCAATAATGCCAAGAACAATTGCGCCGATAATACGTGAAATCAAGATAGCGCTCATATAAGACCTCCATTTTAACGTGCAGAAATAAATTCAGAATGAACAATAAGTACTATAAAATAATAGCACTCTAAGAGATCAGAGTCAAAGATTTACTCGATTTCTGATGAAGTTCATACACAGATGGCAGTGTGAACCAGTTTGGGTAAGAAATCGATCACTGTTTGGTATTCGTATTAAGATAATTTGGAATTGTGAGCCTACGCAGGCTGGTCGGTTTGGGGCTGGGAATTGGCGGATAAGGTCTCAGTGTTTTTGGGCGTAGGGCGATTAAACCTGGGCTTGGAGGGGTTCGTCAGCAGGCGCTGCAGGTTCAATAGCGACGTGGGGTCATAGATGGTGAACCCACAAACGTCGCATATCCAGGCGGGGAAATCCGGCACCATCACGGGTTTGCCGTCGGTACGCGCCGAAAAACTGCGCTTCCCGGGCTTTATCCTGCCAAAGTAGCAGTGTGGGCAGACCTCGGGAATTTCTGAGAAAGATTTGTTGATCCGTTTCATTATTTCAGGGCGCTCTTAAGGCGCGGCGTTGACCCAATCCGGATTGACCAGAACGCGAATGCGGTCGAGCGGCCAGTAAACAACGATCGCCTTCCCAACCACCCATTCCTGCTGTACAAAACCCCAGTCGTGCGAATCGGAAGAATGATTGCGGTTGTCGCCCAAAACAAACAGCTCTCCTTCAGGTACTTTCCACGTGCCAGTGTACCCTGGCAGTTCAGCAATGTACGGTTCGGTAATCGCCTGACCGTTCACCTGCACAACGCCGCTGCCGACGTTGATGGTGTCACCAGGCAGCCCGATCACGCGCTTAATATAATCTTCGGTAGGTGTGCCTTGGTAATGAAAGACGATGACATCGCCGCGCTTGGGTTCGCCAAGCTTATAGGCGAGCTTGTTAACCACCAGCAGGTTGCCCTCGAAGAGGGTAGGTTGCATGCTGATGTTATAAACGCGCACGCGCGAGGTGACGGCATTCAGCAGCAAAAACAGCACCACCGCCATCAGGATAGTCTCGATCAGGTCACGGAAAAAACCGCTGGCTTTCTTTTCCGCCGCGGCTTCCGGTGTTGGTTCAATTATCTTGTTTTCAGTTTCGTTTTGTTCCACAAGTGTCCATTCTACCATGCTGTCGTGCAGCATGAACCTCGCTATTATAAATCAAACCTGCCTGCTAATCCTCAGACTCTTTACGTTCACGCTTCTTTAAAACCAGTTGAATCGGCGTGCCGGTAAACGGAACTTCCTTGCGGATCTGGTTTTCCAGGAAGCGCATGTAGGTGAAGTGCCCCAGCGTTGGATCGTTGCAGTACAGCAAAAACGTTGGCGGGTCTGTTTTTACTTGCGTGCCGTAATAGATCCGGAAAGGCTTGCCAGTACCCGAAGTGGATTGGTGCATGTCCTGGGCGTTGATCAGGATGCGGTTCAATAGCGAGGTGGGCACCTTGCGCAGGCGTTCCTCCTGGATCTGCTTGACCAACGGCAGCACCTGGTGCACGCGCTGCCCGCTCTTGGCAGAAAGGAACAGGATCGGGATGTACGGTAAAAAGTTTAACTGCTGCCGGATCTGGCATTCGAACTCGACGCTGGTGTTGGTGTCTTTTTCGATCAGGTCCCACTTATTCACCACCAATATCACGCTCTTCCATGCCTCATTGATATACCCGGCAATGTGTGTGTCCTGGGCGGTAATGCCAGTGGTCGCGTCCACGACGAGCACTGCCACGTCGCAGCGTTCAATCGCCTGCATGGCGCGCAGCACGGAATACTTTTCCACCCCAGGGATGATCGACCCCCGTTTTCGTATTCCAGCGGTGTCGATCAAAACATAATCCTGCCCATCGATGCTCACAGGTGTATCAATCGCGTCGCGCGTGGTGCCGGGAATATCGCTTACGATCGCCCGGTCCTTGCCGGTGATCTTATTCAGCAGGCTGCTCTTGCCAGCGTTTGGTTTGCCAACGATGGCAACCTTGATGGCTGTCTCATCGGTTTCTTCTTCTACCTGGGCAGGGAAATGCGCTACGATCTCATCCAGCAGATCGCCCGTTCCCGTGCCGTGGATCGCCGAAATGGCAAACGGCTCACCTATCCCGAGCGAGTAAAAATCCAGGGCGTTCAAGCGGGCGGTTTCGCTGTCAGCCTTATTCACCGCCAAAACAATCGGCGGCATCAACTTACCATCCACTTGCTTTTGTCGCCGGCGCAACATGTTCGCCACTTCCTGGTCTGCCTGGGTGACGCCGCTAAGCGCGTCCACCACCAGCACCACCACGTCCGCTTCTTCGATGGCTACTTCCACCTGGGCGCGGATCTCGTCGATGAATGCCGCTGAGCCGATCGAAAGCGGTGCCTGGTCGCGCTGTTTGCTGGGGTCAATGCCACCCGTGTCGACCACGAAAAAGTTGAATCCAGCCCAATCGCCCTCCGCCACAAGGCGGTCGCGTGTGGTGCCTGGGACGTCATCAATGATGGCGAGGCGCTGTTCCACCAGGCGGTTGAAAAGCGTACTTTTACCCACGTTTGGTCTTCCGACGAGCACAATGACAGGTTTATCCATGAAAAATCCTATTTATTTGTTCTATTTTATTTCGTGATGACGACTTCAATTAAGCCAGGCAAGGTCGAGTCAAGCCGCAGTTCAGGACGGTCAAGTTCAACTTGGGGGGATAGCTGGAAAGTGCCTTCCTTCAGCCCTGTCAGGTCGAGGGTAACGTGCACCGAAGCCGTACCAATGTTTTCAAGCAGGTTCATTGGACCTGAGATGTAAACATCCACAGTTTGCGGGGAGAGTTTTGCCTGCAGTCCGCCAGCCAGGTTGATCACCGTAACCGGCACTCCCAGGATTTGCGTCGAGTTGTAGATCGCTTCAACCCCAACCGATACCAACACGGATTGATCGCCAATCACTACGATACCCGCAGGTAACTGCAAGCCCACCCGCGACTCAAAGCTCTGCTGTGCCCCGTTTAAATTGACCGGTTCGGTCTCAATGAAAGCCGGCATGCCGCGGATCAGGTCAGGATTCTCGGCATAAACAGTCAGCGTGGGGGGATTCACCACGATGCCGGTCAGATGGTAACCCTGCGCTACAGAGCCGCTGGTGACGATCTTGACAAACACATTGCGATAGCCCACCAACTGCTCCACCTCGATGCTCACATCCACCCGGTTGGGGCTGAGCACTACCCCTTCCACCACCACTCCTCCTTCATCCAGAGGTTTCAGGTCAAGCGTGCGGTTGACGCTGGTTGTCAGTTCAGAGACATCGATGGTCGCAGCAATCTCAACCACCGTCTCCACCAGAGATTCGGGTCCAACCAGTTTAGCTTCGGATTGACTCAATCTTGCGTTGCGGGTTTGGTATCCCACTGGCAAGCCGCCAGTTTGGATCAGGCTGATGGGCATGGTCTTCGAGGCGACCTTCTCCAGCGAGAGCTCAACGGAAGACGGAGAGACCTCCACCACTTGCACCGGTCGCAGATCAACGATCACTTCCGGGCTGAGGACGTGGTCGCCCGCCTCCAACCCTGATAGGTTGATGCTGGCGCTGATCAAGCCTGGATCCTTTGCCAGGCGGGCGTGCACTGAACGCGGAGCTTTGAGGGTAACCATCACCCCTTCCACCTCCTGCTGCGTGATCACCAGGTCTGGGTTTTGGCCCAGAATCTCAAGTTGGATGGGCGTCTCGTAGGTAAGGGTCTGATTCGGATCGCTGGCAGTCACGGATGAAACCCAAACAATGATTGCCAGAACCAATGCAGTAAGCAAAGTGGGCAAAAAGCTGAGGAACTTACGAATTAGTTTCATCAGTCTCCTCCTCTTCCCCAGGCTTGCGAAGTTTGAAATAAGAAAACCAGGATTTCTGACCCTTAAGAACCTCGTTGGAGGTCATAAACGCGCGCATATTGTTCAACAGGCGGTCGCTGTCCAGTCGATTGATCAACCGTCCACGGTGGGCGATGGAAATCGTGCCGGTTTCTTCCGAAACGACTACCGCGATGGCATCGCTAACTTCGCTGATCCCAAGCGCAGCACGGTGCCGCAAGCCCATCGAGCGCTCCACCGTCGCGTTAAGCACACCGCTGCTCGAGAGTGGCATCACGCAGGCTGCCGCCTTAATTTTGTTATCGTCAATGATCACTGCGCCATCATGCAGCGGGGTGTTGGGGTAGAAGATCTGCATCAGCAGTTGCGGCGTGACCACGGCATCCAGGAACACACCGTTCTTGTAGTAGCTGTCCAAAAATTGCTTGCGCCGCAGGATGATCAGCGCCCCATGCCTGCGCTGAGCCAGCTGCAGCACGGCGGCGGTGATGGCTTGCAGAGTCTGTTCAAGGTGCTCGTTGGCTTTCGCGCTGCGATGCTTGAACAATCCCAGGTCGCTGACGTTGCCCATGCGTTCCAGTCCGCGCCGGATCTCTGGCGCCAATACCACTGGGATCGCAAAGATCAAAGCCGGCGAGATCGTGTCAACCAGCCAGGAAAAACCTGGCAGATCCAACAGCGAGATCAGCAGCGTCACCAAAATGATGATCAGGAAAATTCCCCTCAGCAGGGTTTGGGCTTCAGTATCGCGCAGCAGGAACAGGATGAACGCAAAAACAATTGTGACGAGCACAATATCCAACAGACTGGACCATGTAAAACGCTCCAGGATGAATAGAATATTACTCCACAGTTCCTGCATACTCCTTGTGCCTTCCCTACGTTAAAGTATACCCTGTAATGGGCGCTTTTTCTTGTTTTATGCCTGGATTTTTGTGAAATAGACCTCACCAGGCATCAAACCATGCTTGCGAAGGAAGTTATTGTACAAGATTGGATGCACCGGTGGTTGATCATCGCCGTAGGTAAATCCCAGCAGTTTTGCTTCCTCTGGAGAGAAGAATTCCTTGGTCACGATCAGCATATCGATCAGCCCGGAAAGATACTTCTTTAGCAGCGGGAAGCTGACCTGCGAAGGCAGCAGCTCCGACTTGAAAGGCGCGTGTGCCAGGTGAACAGCCATTCCCTGTTCAATCCGGAAGATCATCAGCTGCAGCAACTCCCCGCCATGATAAAAAGCCACCACCGTGCGCTGACCCAGCAGACGATAAAGATTTTCGGCTTCCCAAGTCTGCTCGGACTTTTCTTCCATGTAGCCGGCTGCAATCAAAAAATCCTTTGGGTCAAGAGGGCTGAGTCGGATGTCGCCATCTGTCACCTCAAACGCCGATAAACCCAACTCGCTGAATTTTTCACAAGTCTGCTGGTAGGTGTGGGTGAAATTGACGTCGGTGTAGATTACATCGTCAGCCAGCTGGATTTTTTCGGACTGAGGAGATTGGGAATTGATGCGCGTCAACGCCGCCGCTTCATCCAAACCGCGGTCTTCCATCAGCCGCTCAAGCCGCAAAGCGTCGTGGGCTGCGATTGCCCAAAGCGCATCACAATGCTTGTCAATTCCTGCCTCAAAAAGCTTGATGGCTTCAATCGCCACAACACTGCGCTTCGTTTTGTCAATGATGTCGAGGATTTCCCGCGTTACCATGGGGTGGATGATTGCTTCCAACTCCGCCAGGGCAGCCGGATCGCGGAAGACGATCCGCCCAAGTTTACCGCGGTTGATTTGCCCGTCGTTGAGAGCAAGATAAGAACCAAAGCGTGCGAGGATGGGTTCGTATGCCGGATTGCCGGGGAGGTATGTTTCCTGTGCCACCAGATCGGCGTCGATCGTCAGAACTCCGAGGTTTGCCAGGCACTGCAAAACAACACTCTTGCCAGAGGCGATGTTGCCCGTCAGACCGATGACAAAGGGTTCGGGTTCCATTGCCTAAGTATACAACAACACGGCTTTGTCGAGGAAAAACTGCCTGGATGCTATAATTTGGTTATGCTTGCTGAGCGCATCACCCAAACCCTCATCAATGACTGCGGCGTCAATCCTGAACTTCCACTGGTCGTGGGTGTTTCAGGCGGAGCGGACAGCCTGTGCCTGATTCACTGCCTCAGGGAGGGCGGTTTCAAGCTGATCATTGGTCACCTGGATCATGCCCTGCGTGCAAGTTCAGCTGCCCAGGCGGAAGCCTTACGCACACATATCCTTGATTTGGGTCTGCCTTTTTTCAGCCAGCGTCAGGATGTGGGGCAGTACGCGCTGCAAAACAAGCTTGGCATCGAAGAAGCGGCGCGCATCTGCCGCTATCGCTTTTTGTTTGATCTCGCCCGCCAACACAGCGCCCAGGGGGTCGCCGTCGGGCATCACGCTGATGACCAGGTGGAAACGGTCCTGATGCACTTCCTGCGCGGGAGCGGTTTGAGCGGTCTCTCGGGTATGCAGCCCAGGAGTGTATTGAGCACGATTGATCCTGAATTGCCGCTTTTCCGCCCGATGCTGCACATCTACAGGCAGGAGATCCAGGACTACTGCCAGGCGCATGGTCTGGAAGTGCTGGAAGACGAAAGCAATGCCGATCCAAGCTACTTCCGCAACCGCCTGCGGCATGAATTAATCCCGCAGTTGGAAAGCTACAACTCGGGTTTCAAGCAAGCCCTTACTCGCACGGCCGAAACCCTCTCCGCCGACAGGCAGCTACTTGAATCGCTGGCTGATGAGGCTTTCAGGCGTGCGCTCGTGAGGACCGAAGCAGATGCCTTGATCTTCAACAAGGAAATCTTTCAGGGTTTGCACCTCAGCCTGCAGAGGATGGCCCTGAGGCGGGCGTTTGTGCAATTAAGGCCGGATTCCCGGGACCTTGGTTTCGAAGCCGTTGAAAGGGCGTTGGCAGCGATAAAGAATGGCGTTTTCCGGACACCCATTGCAGGCGGACTTTGGCTATTCTGTTTCGAGAGCGATTTCGTGATTGCACCCCGCCAGTATCAGTATCAGCATGCCGATTACCCTCAACTGACAGACATCTCCGGGTCAAAGTTGAAACGTGGGCGCCGGGTTTTACTGAATGCCGGCTGGTACCTCACAGCCGAAATTATGGATGCCCGCAAATACAAAGCGCTGCCCGACGAACTCAAAAACCATCCCCTGCACGCCTGGCTCAACCCGCTCGACCTTGAATGGCCGCTCGAAGTCCGTCCGATGCGAACCGGAGAACGCTGGTCGCCCTTGGGCATGGTGCTGAAGCATCAGAAGTTAAGTGACTTCTTTGTCAACCAAAAAATCCCCCAAACAGCCCGGGCAAGTTGGCCCTTGGTGCTGAGTGGAGGATCGATTCTTTGGGTGGCTGGGCTGCGTATCGCCCAGGCGTGGCGCCTGGTGGGAGATGAATGCGATATCCTTCATCTCCAGCTGCATGCGCCGTTTGGTTAGTTAACCCAGTAGAACTGGAGCAATTTCTCGCGGATGGCGGGATAGTTGGGGAAGAGCACCGAAGCTCCGCCGTAGGTCGTGCCTGGAACCGCGTCATCAGGTGTCAGTCGGAAGGTCGAGAACTTGATATTTACGAATTTGCTTGCCGGCAGCGCGTACAGGATAGAATCAGACATACCCATGTCCGTTTGGACGGTTCTGAAGATTGCCCGGATCACGTTATCCAGATTCAGGATCTCAGAAGGTGTAAATGCCTTCTTCGCCATTGCCTGGATCACTTCTTGAGCCCGGCGGTTGCGGTCAAAATCAGATGAGTTCAGGCGAGCGCGCACGTACCAGAGCGCCTCGTCCGAGTTCATCGGCACTTCGCCCGGTTCCACCACACACCAACCCGATGCGTTCATGTGGCATTCATCTTCCATGTGCTCGCCCACGGTAACAACGATCCCGTCCAGGACGTCGATCAAATGCTTAAAGCCCTGGAAGTCCACCATGGCATAGTGATCGGGTCTGAAGCCAAAATTGGCGGCAAAGGTGTCGCTCAACCCCTGCCAGTCGCTAAATGGAAAGGCGGTGTTCAGGCGCTGCTCACCCAACCCGGGGATGTTTACCCACAGGTCTCGCGGGAAGGAGATTAGGTGCACCTCGTTGGTGCGTGTATTCAGCCCCACCAGCAGCATCACGTCAGTGCGGTAGCCTAACTCGGGTCGAAAATCCGAACCGAGCAGCAGGATCGTCTTGACCTCGTTGGGGATCGGGATGGCGTCAGGGTTGTTCGCCAGCCAGGGGTCGTCCGCGTTGCGATCCGGCGCCTGCCATAAGTTGGTGATGAAGCCCGGGTTGCCGTTGCGTATTTCGTTCACGCTAAATACTGCCAGTAAAACAAAAATCAGGGCAGCCAGACCGAGCAGGATGCCCCATGGAAACCGATGTTTCCGTTGGTTTTTAACGGTATATGTCATATTCACTTCAATTCAAGTTAGTTTAGGCTGTTTCGCCTTCAATAGTTTCTTCTGGAATGGGGTAACCATTCTCTTCTGCCAGGCTGCGCAGTTTATTGCTAACTTCGCGCCATTGCACCTTGGAGATCCCAAGTTTCTGACGGATCCTATCCTTTTCGACGCCATTAGTAAGATCTACAAGCGCGCTCGTCCAGCGCAGCATGTCGAAGGAAATATGTTTATCCATTTTGGCGGCTTTGGTGACGTCCTCCAGCAAGTATTCCAAACGGCGCTGTGACCAAGGGAAAACCTGGTCCTTGATCTGATATTTTTCAGCATATTCAAGGTATGCTGCCACCCAATTAGCCGAAACTTCCACTTTACGTTCCTTGTAGCGGTAGCGCGAATTGCCATAACGCACGTGAATGTAAGCCTGGTCGGGCTTTTCGATCTCCAGGTGGTTGGTCATCAGGCTCAGGCATTCTCCCTTTTTCATCGCGGTTTCCAGCACGAGCAGCATCAGTGTGTAGGGGCGGGGATCCGGGTTGGCGGCTGTCCGCATTGCGTCTGCAGCGTCGAGCGCCCTGGAGTATTCAGCCGGAGTCAACACCGTTGGAAGAGGGCTGATAACAGTTTTCTGGAGCACCTTCTCGGCGGGGTCCGAATTCAGCACGCCGCCCTTCACCAGCCAGCGGAAAAACGATTTGATCGAGGTGATCCGCCTCGAGAGTGTCTTGGGGCTGCAGGGAACTTCGCGGTCTTTCTCCAGCCAGCTAAGATAATCTTCAAGATCTTTGGTTGTGATGGTGCCAATGGTTTTATCTGTGGGTAGAAAGCTTTCAAGCAAGGCCAGATCGGCAGAAAAGGCTTTGAGGGTATGATGCGACCTGCCTTGATCGCGCAGGTAGATTTTCCAAGCCTGAATGGCGGGCTGGAGTAGAGTACTCTCCTGGATGTGCGCGCTTAGGACTTCAGATTGTGTGTTCATTATGACTCCAGCGTTTCGTATAGTCAACTGCTTGATTTTTTAGTTTAATCCGCATCTGCAGGTTTGTCAACCGGAACAAGTGGTATGGTTCTGACGATTCATTTTCGTAGGTCAGGTCATCATGCTCGAAGAGTATGCGTTTTTCAACCTGACATCAAGAATCTTGGCTCACAACCGTATTAATCTTTCCTCTCTAATTTCGGGTCGGTCTTGAATCTGGCATCACACTCCCCTGTTCCCGTACGCACTGTTCCCGTACGCACAACGCCCGAAAACTATTCCATGTATAATTAATTGGAAATCTTAAAAACGGGTACAGGGTAAAACATGAACATCTCTGAAATTTTCAAACATAAGAAAGTCAGCTACTCGCTCGAGATCTTCCCTCCCAAGAAAGACAGCTCCTACAACGTGATTTACAACACCCTGCTTCGCTTGCGGGGCTTGCCCGCGGATTACATCAGCGTCACCTATGGCGCCGGCGGCAGCCTGGCTCAACGAGAGAAAACGGTCGAGATCGCTTCCTTGATCCGTACCAATTATCATATCGAGCCGGTGGCGCATATCACCTGCGTCAATTCAACCGAGCAGGACGTGATCGAGACTCTGGAAAAACTCAAGGAAAACCAGGTCATGAACCTGATGGTGCTGCGTGGGGATATCAGCCTCGATGTTCCCCCCCAGGAAGATTTCCACCACGCCAGCGATCTGGCTGACTTCATCAAAAAACGTGAGCCTGAATTCAACCTGATCGGAGCCTGCTACCCAGAGGGGCACTACCAGGCCCCTTCGCTGGAAGAAGATGTACGCAATCTGCACCACAAAATTGCTAACGGTGTCACCCACCTGGTTACTCAGCTTTTTTTTGACAACGAAGCCTTCTATCGCTTCCGCGACCTGGCAACCGCACAGGGGATAGACGTGCCGATCGTGGCGGGCATCATGCCCATCACCAGCCTCAGGCAGATTGAGCGCACCGTCGCGCTTTCCGGTGCGAGCGTGCCGGCGAAGCTTTCACGCCTGTTCAGCAAATACGCCAATAAGCCCGAAGCTCTGCATGACGCCGGTATCTTTTATGCCGTTGAGCAGATCATGGACCTGATTGATAATGACATCCGCGGCATCCATCTCTACACCATGAACAATGTCGACACGGCTTATAAGATCAGCGAAGCAGTCCAAAACGTGATCATGGCGGAAAACCTGCCCTAAAGTCAACAGGTCAAAAACTTGTCGGCGTTGCGCGGTCTCACTCCGACACGGCAGTTTCTGTTCTTATGTACGGATGGGGCTTGCTCCATCCGCGAAACAGTCGCAGGTCGAAATGAAACCGCAGTTGCGTCTCTGACAGATGCAGGCGTTGCGTGGTCTCACTCCGACATGGCAGCATCAAACGATCTTCCTCCGCCATAACAAACAAAATGCCCGGTTTTTCCCGGGCATTTTTGATCCAATCAAAAATTTCTACTCGTTGCGGTATAACGCTTCATTCAACATATTTGAAATCGAGTAATAATCCGGCATCAGCACCATTGCGCCTTCTGCCGTAATCCAGTTGGAGACCATGTCGGGTGTAACCGCATACCTTTGTATGTTATCCGAATTCATCAACGATGAAGCAATCGGCAACAGCGGCAATACATCCACCAATTGCACGTCCGTATCCACGTACTCCTGGTAAAGCCCGTAAAGTTCTGGTACCTTGATCAGCATGTTAAGGTTGACCGCTTTGCGGAAAATTGCCATCACCACATCCTGCGCGCGTCGGTTGCGGTCAAAATCGCTGGTGGTCTTGCGCGATCGCACGTACCAGAGCGCTTGTCCGCCATCCATATGCATTTCCCCGGGCTCAAGGATGCACCAGCCCGAAGGGTCCGTCTCACAGGCATCCTGCAGTTCCTCGGTGACGTTCACATCTATCCCATCCAAGCTGTTGACAACGTCTTTGAAACCGTTATAGTTGACCATCATGTACTTATCGGGACGGATGCCGAAGTTGACTTCAAAGGTCTGTGCCAGTAATTCGAACCCGCCCAATGCCCAGGCGGTGTTGATGCGGTTGGACCAATATCCCGGGATGGTAACATAGAGGTCTCGGGGAAAGGAGATCAGGCTGACCGTTTTATACTTGGGATTGATGGACGCAAGAATGATCACATCCGTACGGAAATTATTGGCGCCGAAATCATCCACACCCAGCATCAGGATGTTCAGTTGGTTTTCAGGTAACTCGCCAACCGGGATGATTGGTACCGGAGTCGGTGTAAGCACAGGCTGCGGGATGAGTTCGATCGTGCCATCTTCCAGGATGTTCGCGAACGAGTTCGGCTGATAGGGGGTTGCAGTGATTTGGTAATTCCTGAAACTAACCTGGTAGGGCGAGGTGTCCGAGCTTGCCATGGCTGCCATGATAATACCCGCAAAAATGACCCCGACAAAAGCCAGGGTTGTAACGAACAAGACCGCAAGAGTGATGGATTGATGTTTTTTCAGGCGCATAGGGATCAGTGCTTTTCTGAGGATTTTGAGGAAGGATTGTTACCAGGGGCGTCTTCCCCAATGGTGACCGGGATAGCCAAACGATGAATTGTGACCGTGTCAGGCACGGAGTGGATCCACCAATGACCGCCAAGATTCTTGGTTAGTTCCACTGCCTCCTGAAGCGAACCGAGATTTCCCCAATTTTGTTCAGCAGATCCAGTTGCCGGCTTGAGATTCTTGAGGAATGCAGTTTGTTCCTCAGGTTTCAGTCCGGGACCAGCATCGCTGACGCGCAGCTCAACGAAACCCGGATGATCCTGTGATGGCAGTACTTCCAGGAGAACTTCTGATCCGGCTTTGCTGACTGCCAGGGCGTTTTGCAGCAGGGAGCGGCTTAATTGGAGTAACTGGGTCTTCTTTTCGGGGTCTGGCTCTGCGGAATATGCGTTCTCTAAACGCACTCGGATTTGCTTCTGTTCAAATTCAACTTTCAGATCATGGACCATGACCTGCAGGGCGTGATCAAAGGTTCTAAAAGGTTCTTTGGTTTCCAACATGGAGTTGTCAGTGCTCATTTGCTCGAGCAGGGTGCGTGCCTGGTCCAGGGCACTGCGAAGCCCCTCAACCTGCAGCGCGTTTTGTGCCATTGAACGTTCCAGTTCTTCCTTTTCGAGTCTTAACGTTTCTGCCTGGGCGATGGTTGCCTCATTCTGGCGTAGCGTATTTTGCAGTTCCTCCAGCTGGTCTTCCAGTGCTTCCTGCCGTGTCAACCATATTTCAACTTCGGATTCGTGGGTCTGACCACTGGCGTGGAGCTCTTCCTGCAGCTGCGTTAAAAGCCTCTGAGACTGATGGTATTGTTCGACTGTCTGCGCCTGGTCACGTTGGACCTGGTTCAGCAGGGTTTGCAGGCGTTGGGCAGAGGTGGCTTTTTGCTCGATGTCTGTTGCTTCGTCCAGAATTTGGTTGACCTTCGGAGCGATCACGCGCAGTTGCTCAAGGTCTTTCGGACTCCAGGCGCGTTTGGTGAATGGGCTCAGGCAGAGTAACCCTCGTCCGGTTGGCGCGTCGATCGCATTAATTGGGTAAAAGAGCAAATGACCGATTTGGTTGTAGCCGATCAACGCCATCAGAATGGCTTTTTCTTGCGCCAGTCCTTCAGGAGAATTCGAAACAAATGCCTCATGATCTTCAAAGTGGGCAGCCAGGACCGGGAAATTCTTCGTAGGGAGAGCGATAGTCCCGAGGAACTCCTCGCGGATCAGGTCGTACATATTTAGCAGCGTAAGGCTGTCGTTCTCTTTGTCCTCAACCAAAAATCCGCACAGGTCTGCCATCAGGTGAAGCCCAAGGCTGTGGGTCAGGCTGCGTTGGATCTGGGTACTGGTTTGCTGCAGGCTCACATCCAGCAGGCGCACCGCCACTTCGCCTGAAAGTCCACGCCGTTCAATGGGGGCAACTTCCGGTTGGGGGGTTGGCAAAGGCTTTGTCCGTTGCCATGCCAGGCTGATAAGCAGGGGATAATAGATCAATTGGCTGACCATCACCGAAGCGGGCAAACTGCCACTATTAGGTAACGCCAGGTAAAATAGGTAACCAAGGGCTGCCAGAACGAGAATTAGGACGCCTTCAATCCGATCTGCGCGGTCTTGCTGTAGGTAGACAATCGCCCCAAAAGTGATCGTCAGCAGAGTGAAACCGATCCACATCATATCCTGCCAGGAACCATTAAAGCTTCGCTCCCCTGCCAAAGGGAGCCAGAGTGGAACCAGGATGCATGCGGCAGTCAGGATAAAGGCTGTAATTATCCATATCAGCCAGGCGTGGCGTTCCTGCGGCTGCCAGAAAAGCGCACGCAAAAACCATAGGATGCACACCAGCGTCAGTGCCCGGAACGCGATCGGGAAGATCTGGCTGAGCTGCTGAAAGCCCTGGTAGATCAACAGGCTCAGAGTGAGCAGGATGAGTTGGCTGAAGAAAATCACCATCAGGCTGCTGCGCAAGGCAGGATTGTTTACAGGATTGGCTCGCCGGAACGCGAAAAGTGCCAGCCCTGCGGAGGTGAGCAGGATGGCGTAATAGAGCAGTGCGTAAGGATACACCGATAGAACCGGCAAAATGTCGAGAATGGGTATCATAACTCGTCGCCTTCCAGCCATAGCTTGGTGCAAGAATTGTACCGCTGAAGGCAAATACGTAAATCGGAACGAGCCTCTTCTGCTCACTCCGTCATAAGAATGTCCGCCTGCAAAGAGGGCTTTTTGTAGGGTGGGATGGCGTCCAGGAAGGCAGGAATTCACAAAAATATTTAAACGCCTACCCACCTTACCAATCCGTCATCGTGATCTTTAGCCTTCCCTGATTGGGGAAGGGGGACCGCCTGCGGTGGATGAGGTATGTGTGTGGCCTTGATTTACTCAGTCATCACGCATGACAATTAGTAATCTCTCCTTATTGTTTATAACGTGTTCAGGGGTTGCGCTTTTCAAACCAACATCGCCGTCTTATAACTTGTTCAACCCCATTCTTATCCGCCGCAGAGATTCTTCTTTCCCGAGTAACGCTGCCAGCTCGGTCGCGCCGCCGGGCGAGGTCTCCTGCCCTGAAAGTGCTGTGCGGATCGGCCACATGACCGTTCCGACCTTCAACCCCTTCTCTTGGGCAAAAGTCTTCAACACCTCGAACAAACCTTCGTTGCTCCAGGTCTCCAACCCCTCCAGCAGGGGTACAGCCGCTTCCAAGACCATCCGCGAACTCTCCAAGGTTGACTTCGACTTTTGGTTCTCGAACAAGTCCGCAGAGTACTCCGGCAGGTCTGCTATGAAACCGACCAACTCCGGGATGTCCGTCAGCGTTTCGGTTCGGATCTGGATCAACTGGCTGATCTTCTCCAGGTCAAAACCCGCCAAACCTTCAGGATAGAACGGCAGGGCAATCTGGTGGAAAGCTTCAGGGCTCAGCGAGCGGATGTGCTCTCCGTTCAACCAGCGCAGCTTGTCGATCGAGAAGGCAGCATTGGCTTTGTTGATGCGGTCCATATCGAATGCCGCGACCAGGTCTTCCATCAGGAAAAATTCGCGTTCATCTCCTGGATTCCATCCGAGCAGCGCGACATAATTGACAATCGCCTGCGGCAGGAAACCCATTCGCACCAGGTCCTCAAACGAGGGGTCACCCTTACGCTTGCTCATCTTGGCACCATCCTCACGGATGATGTGGGGCAGGTGGATATATTCCGGATGCTCCCAACCGAAAGCTTCATAGAGCAGGTTGTACTTCGGGGTGGAGGAGAGATACTCCTGCCCGCGGATCACATGCGAGATTTCCATCAGGTGGTCATCAACCACGTTCGCAAAGTTATAGGTGGGGAAGCCGTCCGATTTGAGCAGCACCTGGTCGTCGAGCTGCTTATTCTCGATCGAAATGTGCCCATAGACGTGATCGTCAAAGCTGCTGATGCCTTCCAGCGGGATGCGCTGGCGCACGACAGGCACCAAACCGTCCGCAAAGCGGGCTTCCACTTCCTCCGGGCTCAGGTTGCGGCAGGGGTCGCGGTAGCCTTCTACGCGTTCGTTACTGGCTTCGAGGGCGGGTTTGTCTTCCTTACCGCAGAAGCAGTAATAGGCGTGTCCGCTTGCGAGTAGTTTTTGCGCATAGGTTTTATAGATGGGCAGGCGTGCGCTTTGCACATAAGGCCCAAATCCGCCGTCCTTGTCGGGACCTTCATCGTAGCTGATGCCAGCCAGGGCAAGCCCGCGATAGATCGCCGAAACTGCCTCAGGCATGTTGCGGTTCTGATCCGTATCTTCGATACGCAAAATGAATTTACCATTTGCCTTTTTGGCGATCAGGTAAGCGTAGAGGGCGGTGCGAAGGTTTCCGATGTGCATGTAGCCGGTCGGGCTTGGGGCAAAGCGAGTTCTAAACATGATGACTTCCTGTTGTGATAGTTTCTGGCGTAAATCCTACCATAATCGCATGGCGATTGCGGGGAGTTGTAGTTGGAATGCGACCGCGATTGTGCCAAAGATCAGCTTGTCACGTTGCGCGGTCTCACTTCGATAATCATTACTGTTAATGACACGTTCGCTGGTGATGATCGAGCACGTACTTGCGCAGGTATTGCCCGGTATAGCTGCCTTCGACATGGCAGATATCTTCCGGCTTGCCCTCTGCCAGCAGCTCTCCTCCGCGGTCGCCGCCCTCGGGACCGAGATCAATGATCCAATCCGCCACCTTGATGATGTCCAGGTTGTGTTCAATAATCACGACCGAATTACCGGCATCCACCAGAGTCTGCAGCACCTCGATCAGCATGTGCACGTCGGCGGCATGCAGCCCAACAGAGGGTTCATCCAGAACGTAGAGGGTCTTGCCCGTCGCCACCCGCGAAAGCTCCTTCGAGAGCTTCACGCGTTGTGCCTCACCGCCCGAAAGCGTTGGTGCAGGCTGCCCAAGGCGGATATATCCGCAGCCGACATCCCGCAAGGTCTGGAGCTTGCGGCTGATGCGCGGAAAGGCTTCAAAGTACTCCAGCGCGCTGTCCACCGTCATGTTCAGCACATCCGCGATACTTTTATCCTTAAAGCGCACCTGCAGCGTCTCGTGATTGTAGCGGCTGCCGCGGCAAACCTCGCAAGGCACGTAAACATCCGGCAGGAACTGCATCTCGATCCGCAGCTGTCCTTCCCCACGGCAGGCTTCGCACCGACCGCCCTTGACGTTGAACGAAAAACGCCCTTTGTCGTAACCGCGCAGTTTCGAGTCGGGCAAGCTGGCGAATAAATCGCGGATCATGTCGAACATACCTGTGTAGGTGGCAGGGTTGGAGCGCGGTGTTCTTCCGATGGGAGACTGGTCAATATTGATGACCTTGTCCAGATTTTGAACACCCTCGATGTTCTCGTGCTTGCCAGCGTTCGTATGTGCGCCCATCAACTGGCGTGCCAGGGCATTATACAGAATGTCTACTGTCAGAGTCGACTTGCCCGAGCCTGAGACCCCCGTTACACACACGAACTTCCCAAGCGGGATGTCGACCGTCAGGTTCTTCAGGTTGTTCTCCTGTGCGCCCACGATTCGCAGGCTTTGCCCGGTGCCGTTGCGGCGGGTTGCCGGGATTGGCACATACTTTTTCCCGCTCAGGTACGCGCCAGTAATCGAGTTGGGCGAGGCTTCGATCTGTGCCGGTGTGCCTTCCGCCACCAAATAGCCGCCGCTCTCGCCTGCGCCAGGACCCAGGTCAATCACCCAGTCTGCTGAGCGAATGGTTTCATCATCGTGCTCCACCACCAGCAAGGTGTTGCCGAGGTCGCGCAGCCCTTTCAGCGTCTCAAGCAATCGGCTGTTATCGCGCGGGTGCAGCCCAATCGAAGGTTCATCCAAAACATATAGCACACCCATCAATTTGGAGCCGACCTGCGTCGCCAGCCGAATGCGCTGCGCTTCACCGCCAGAGAGCGAGATAGCCGAGCGTTCCAGTGTCAGATAGTCCAGTCCCACGTCCACCATGAATCCCAGCCGGGCTTTGATCTCGCGTAAAATGCGATCAGCAATTGCCATATCGCGCTTGCTCAGGGGTGTATTTTGTTCATCCATCAGTCGATCCACCCAATTGAAGGTGTTATTGACAGCCCACTCGGTAACCTGGATGATATTCTTGCCGTCCACCGTGACGCCCAGGGCTTCCTTGCGCAGGCGTTTTCCATGACACTCGGGGCAGGGTTTCAGTGAAATGAATGCCCCGATCTTGGCTCGGATCCACTCCGAATCCGTATCCTTGTAGCGCCGCATCATATTGCCAACCACGCCCTCAAACGGCGTGCTGAAGGTGCTGCGCCTTCCTGAGCGGCCAATATACTCGACGCGCACTTCTTCGCCCTTGGTCCCATACAACAAGAGGTCCAGTTGCTTCTGGTTCAGTGTGCTGATGGGCTCGTCCACACTGAAGCCGGCGTGTTTTGCCAGGGCTTCGACCATCTGCCAGGAATACCCACCGCTGTCTTTTGGGGACCAGTCGGGCATAGCGATGGCGCCATTGCGCAGGCTCTTGGTCTTGTTGGGGATCAGGAGGTCCGGATTGATCTCTTCCATCGAGCCCAATCCCTGGCAGACCGGGCAGGCGCCATGAGGGGTGTTGAACGAAAAAGTCCGCGGTTCGATCTCGATCAACAGCGAACCATGCTCGGGGCAGGCGAGATTCTCGGAAAACTGGATATCTTCCGGAGGATCTGAACTAAGGTTATGCACGGTCACATAACCCTCGCCGTATCTCAAAGCGGTCTCAACCGAGTCCGTCAGGCGTGAGATCATACTCAGGCGGTCATCTTCTGTTTCAGGCGTGTTGATCACAAGGCGGTCAACGATGGCTTCGATCGTGTGTTTTTTGTAGCGATCGATATCGATCTGTTCGTCAAGATTGAAAACCAACCCATCCACCCTTACGCGCGTAAACCCGCTTTTGCTGATCTCGTCAAACAAGGCTTGGTAAGTGCCTTTTCGCTCCCTCACCATCGGCGCCAGCACCAGCAGGCGCGAGCCAACCGGCAGGTTCATGATCGTTTCAACGATCTCCTGTGCTGATTGCTTCTGCACCGGGCGTCCGCAAACCGGGCAGTGGGGTACACCCACACGCGCGAAAAGCAAGCGGAAGTAGTCATAAACTTCCGTTACAGTGCCAACCGTAGACCGCGGATTGTTGGAGGTCGATTTCTGGTCGATCGAGACCGCAGGCGAGAGCCCGTCAATCGAGTCGACGTCGGGCTTGTCCATTTGACCAAGGTATTGCCGGGCATACGAAGAAAGTGACTCCACGTAGCGCCGCTGTCCCTCTGCAAAAATCGTATCAAAAGCCAGCGAGCTCTTGCCCGAGCCCGAGAGCCCGGTCATCACCACCAGCTTGTCACGCGGGATTTCCACCGTGATATTTTTAAGGTTGTGTTCACGCGCGCCAACCACGCGCAGGTTATCAGTGGGCATATTTTGGTTAATCTCCAACCAATTATTATATCATTTGTTCTATGAATTAGACAGCAGCGTTATAAACCTGAGGTCATTTTTGGGTTAAGGGGAACCGAAAAACTGCTTATTAAGCTGGATTGTCTTCGGGCAGCGCCGCTTTCTTGCGCGTCAGGAACGGGCTTAGTCCAAGTCCCACAAAAGTTGTCAGCCAGAAAGAGATCAGGCGGAAGCCGATCACAGCCACGATGCTGACTTCCTTCGGAACGCCCAGGCTGGTGAAGAGCGCTACCATGGTTGCCTCGATCACACCCACACCACCAGGCAGGATAAACGCTATCTTTGCGATTAGGAATGGAATGCCATATCCTGCAAACAGGACTCCCAAGTTCACCTGGTGCCCGGCTGCAAAGAAGATCAGGTAAAGGCATGCCATGTCGAACAGGATGTACGCAAAAGCGCCCAACAGGGGGCGGAACCAACTGCCCTTCCGCAGCGACTTCCATGCCTGGATCATCGTGTTGACGTTCTGCTTGGTTTTGGCAGGGTCATAGGGCTTCTTGCGCAAGCGCGCCCAATTCCAGAGAGCCCAGTTGACTAGTTTATAAGTCCCGGTTGGGAACACGAGCGCCAACAGGTAGCCATAGGTAAAGATGATCAGGAACAGCAGGAAAATGCCATATTGAATTAACTGCGATTGCGTGATCCTGTCCGTGAAGGCAAGAAAAGCGATCCCCACCACTGACACAAAGATGATTGCCGCATTCACCAACATGGAAGGCAGAATCCCTGCAATTGTCGCGCTGGATTTACTGGCGCCGCGTTTGTTCACAAAGCGGTATGTTGCTGCCGCAGCCCCAATCCACCCTCCAGCCACCAATCCGATACTGGCGGAGGTCACGGAGATCATAGCTCCTTCGAAGATACTCAGGTGGTGATTATGGAGGTCCAAAAGTGCGTTCAGGCAGTAACCATTACCCAGGTAAGCCAGGACTTCAGCCACAACTGCCAGCGCAACCGCCCACCATGTCATTTCACGGATTACCTCAATCGCATGGCGGATGTCCATCATTTTGGGCAGCACAAGGTTCACTGCCAGTCCAAGCAGTAACAGGATGACGATTACGCGCCAGGATTTCTTTTTGTCCTGAGGTTTCTCTATCTCAAAATCAGCCACGTTTTTTCGACCCGTCGTTCGCAGTCGCGGTAATGTTATATCCATAATGAGATTGAAATGCAATTCTCATACCAGAGTCAGCGACTGTTTACCGATTCTACACCTTTAGCAAAAGTCTATTGTGATTATCTCTATTCCTTTTGACAGGTTACAATAATCCACACACCAAAATCCGGAGGATATGCCGAGATGCAGACTGAGTATACCCATTCCCTTCAATCAGCACCAGTAAAAGCTTCGACCCGCGTGTATTATGGCTTGGCATCGCTCGGCATGGCAACGGTCAGCGGGATCTACTCTGCCTTGCTGACCATTTTCTACCAGGATTATCTCGGTTTACCGGCAAAATGGATCGGCATCGCTTTTGGCATCTACGCAGTCTGGAACTCGATCAACGACCCGATTTTTGGTCAGATCACGGATAACACCCGCTCAAAGCTGGGCAGGCGCATTCCCTATCTGCGCTATACCGCCCCCTTCTTTGCACTCACTTTTAGCCTGGTTTGGTTCGCGCCGCAGCATGCACCCGATTTCACCAAATTCGCCTGGATGCTGGTCACCATGCTGCTCTATGATACCTGCTACACCATCATGGGCTTGGTGCATGGCGCACTTCTGCCCGAGTTGACCGAGTCGGACTTCGAACGCGGCAGGCTCTCGATGGTAAACAGCCTTTTTGGCTTGCTCGGGACGTTGGTCGGGTTCATAATCCCCGATTTCTTCCGTCCAAAAGCCGGCTCGCTCAACACCTCCCTCTTTGCGCTGCAGATGTCCATGATCGCCGTCGCGGTGCTGGCTGCCTTCCTCATCATTCTCACCACGCTAAAGGTGAAAGAGCGTAAAGAATTCAGCCAGGTGGACCAAGCCTTACCCTGGTGGCAGGCGATCAAGTCCACCCTTGCCAACAAATCCTTCCTCATCTTCGTCGTGGCGAATTTCATGTGCACCTTTATGTTTTCGATCTGCATGGGCGCCATTTTTTACGTCGCAGATTATGTCACCCAACAGCCAACCATCTATTTGCTGGCTGCCTTGTTCATTCCTTTGGCAGTGGGTGTGCCGTTGGTTCAACTTGTGTTGAAACACCTTGAAGTGGTCCGAACCATGCAGGTCTATCTCCTTATCACCGGTCTCGGCCTCATTGCGATCGGTTTTGTGCCGGCAAGCTTGATCACGGCCTGCATCGCGGTGGTCGGTTTCGGTTACTCGGGCGTCCAGGTGGTCACTTACTTGCTTCTGGCGCAGGTCATCGACGAGGACGAAGTGCATACCGGTGTCCGGCGCGAAGGCTCATATTTCGGGGCGAACGCCTTGGTCACCAAGCCTGCCCAATCTCTGGCGGCAACCATGACCGCCTCTATCCTGGCGGCGGCGCATTTTGTGACCCGTGAATCCAACGGCGGTCAGATCTTCCTCAACCAACCTGCAAGTGCGTTGTTTGGCATCAGGGCGATTGTTGGGGTGATTCCGGGTGTCGCCTTGCTGATCGCGGCATTGGTGCTATTCTTTTTCCCACTTAAAGGTCGCCACCTCGCAGAAGTGAAACAGAAAATGCTCAGGATGCATGCTGAAAAGCACGCAAAATTACTGGAGCAGGAAGGTTAAACCGAAGGTTTTATTGGACAATGGATGTATAACATTTCCGACCTTCAGCTTGGAAAAAACGACTTGGTTTGACTATAATTTGTCTTAGGTAAAAACATAATAGTAGAAAGAGATAAAAAATGAGCCAACACACCTCAACGAAAGAATCTTGGATGAAAACCCCTGTTGAATTACCTGAACTCCCCTGGGCAAAAGACGCTCTTGCTCCCGTGATCTCTGAAGAGACCATCAACTTCCACTACGGCAAGCACCACAAAGCCTATGTCGATAAAACCAAAGAACTGATCGCTGGCACTGACCTCGAGGGTAAGACTCTCGAAGAGGTTATCACCGCTGCTGCAGCAGCCAGACCCGAAAAACAAGGCTTGTTTAACAACGCCAGCCAGGTCTGGAATCACACCTTTTATTGGAACTGCCTCACACCTGCCGACAAATCGAAGATGCCCGAAGAACTCGAAGCTCTGTTGGTGCGCGACTTTGGCTCCATCGAAGAATTCAAGAAAAAACTCATTGATGCCGGTATGACCCAGTTTGGCAGCGGTTGGGCATGGGTTGTGATTGAAGATGGCAAACTCGCCGTCGGCAAGACCCCCAATGCGGACAATCCCTTCACCGACACCAAGAAAGCTGTGCTCGTGCTGGATGTCTGGGAGCATGCCTATTACTTGGATTATCAGAATGCCCGCAAAGCCTATCTCGACAAAGTCGTCGATACCATCATCAACTGGGACTACATGCTCCAGAATATCAAGAAATATCTCTAACAGAACTATCGATTGGTCAAAGACGGGCTGTCGCCCGTCTTTGTCGTTAATTTGGACGCTGATTGCAGTTAGGAGTGCAAAAATTAAAATATGCAGTTATAGATGCAATTGCACTTGGAAATGCAAAAAATACTATTGGGCAAAATCATATAAATTGGTCTGCCACTGCTGATTCCCGGCTGGACTAAAGCCCAGCCGTACGGAGGGGGCTTGCTCCCTCCGCGTCGGTTGTAGGGCGAGCAGTTCGTTAGGTAGTCCAACGTACATTACCGATCAAAAAATCGCTGACCTTCACTATTTACTACCCTCCAATAAAAGGGTTTATGCTCCAAAAATAGTACAATTAGCCCATGCAATTCAAACTCCACGCTCCTTATAAACCCACCGGAGATCAACCCGAAGCCATCGAGAAACTGGTCGCGGGCATCGAAAAAGGCTACCAGCACCAGGTTCTCCTCGGCGCCACCGGCACCGGCAAAACCTTCACTGTCGCCAATGTTATCCAGCAATTGCAGCTGCCAACGCTGGTGATGACCCACAATAAAACCCTTGCGGCTCAACTTTACGCTGAATACAAAGACTTCTTCCCCGAAAATGCTGTCGAGTACTTTGTCTCCTATTACGATTACTACCAGCCTGAAGCCTACATTCCCCGCCGTGACCTCTACATCGAGAAAGAAACGGATATCAACGAGGAGATCGACCGCCTGCGGCTGGCTGCCACCACTGCTCTTATGTCCCGCCAGGACGTCATCATCGTGGCTTCCGTTTCAGCTATCTACGGCTTGGGCGACCCGAATGCCTACCGTGCCAATGTTTTGCATATCGATAAAGGCTCCATCTATCGCCGCAACGCCCTCCTGCGTCAACTCGTGGACGTGCAATACCAGCGCAACGACCTGGAGATCAAGCCGGGCATCTTCCGCGTCCGGGGCGACACGCTTGAGGTGCTGCCAGCCTATAGCGAAAAAGAAACCATTCGCATCAGCTTCTTCGGCGATGAGATCGAAGACATCCTCCGGCTCAACCCGATCACTGGGGAAGTCATCGATCGACCAGACCAGGTGGATATCTACCCCGCCAAGCACTACGTGACCGAAGAAAACCGCATGGAAAAGACCTTGCTGGATATCGAATCCGAGCTCGAGGACCGCCTGAAATTCTTCAACCAGAGCGGTCGTTTGCTTGAGGCGCAGCGCCTTGAGCAGCGTACCCGCTATGACCTCGAAATGCTGCGCGAGGTTGGTTCCTGTGCCGGCATCGAAAACTACTCCCGCCACATCGATCAGCGTGCTCCCGGCAGCCCGCCCTGGACCCTGCTGGACTTTTTGCCTTCCAACTACCTCATGGTTCTGGACGAATCCCATATGATGGTGCCACAGATCCGCGGCATGTATAATGGCGACCGGTCGCGTAAGGAAGTGTTGGTGGATTACGGCTTCCGTCTGCCTTCCGCGCTCGATAACCGTCCGCTCAAGTTCCCCGAATTCGAAAAAGTGATGGGCATCACGCTCTACACCAGCGCTACTCCCGGTCCTTACGAGATGGAAAAAGCTCAGCAAGTTGTGGACCAGGTTATCCGCCCGACCGGTCTCCTGGATCCCAGGATCGAAGTGCGTCCCACCAAGGGGCAGATCGACGACCTCATCACGGAACTGCGCATACGCGTCGACCGCGGCGAGCGCGCCCTCGTCACCACCCTCACCAAACGCATGGCTGAGGATATGGCGGATTACCTGCTCGAGTCGGGCTTCAAGGTCCATTACCTCCACTCCGAGGTCGAGACCTTCGAGCGGGTAGGCATCCTGCGCGACCTGCGCCTGGGGGTGTTTGACGTCGTGGTTGGCATCAACCTCTTACGCGAGGGACTCGACTTGCCTGAAGTGTCGCTCGTGGCGATCCTGGACGCGGATAAGGAAGGCTTCTTGCGCTCCACCACCGCCCTGGTCCAGACTTTTGGGCGTGCCGCGCGGCATATCAACGGCGAAGTAATCCTTTACGCCGACCGCATGACCGACTCGATGAAGCGTGCAATCGACGAAACCACCCGCCGCCGTGCCAAACAGGAAGCTTACAACCAGGAACACAATATCTCGCCCGTGGGCATCACCAAAGCGGTCTACGACATCACCGCCCGATTGGCAAATGTGGCTCCGGAAGAGAAAGGCAAACCCAAGAGTGCCCGTGAATTGGCTGCCAAGATGCAGCAGCGCGAGTTGGAAACCTTGCTGGCTGAGTTGGAAAAACAGATGAAAGCTGCCGCGGTGGAGCTCGAATTCGAGCGCGCCGCCATGCTCAGAGATCAGATCTTTGAACTCCGCGCTGTAATCATCGAAGATTCAGACATGCCACCCTGGAAAAAACAAAAAGCTTTGGCAGGTTTGAAATAACCCAGCCAATGTAAAGCGAATGACGAATGAATGAAAACTTACTGGGAAAATGCGGTTACTACTGCGGTTACTGTCCAACCTTTATTCAAAGCAAATGCGCAGGATGCGTGGATGGCAATCAAGCAGGAGTATGTTATTCAAGAGACTGCGTGTTAAAGAAAGGGATTCATGCTTGTGGGGAGTGCGTCGATTTTCCATGTGAGGAAATCATCGAAAGACCAAAAGCCACCCTGCTAAGTACCCCGTGGCTCGAATGGAAAAAAAGCCAGAAGCACAGCTGGAAAATCAAACTTATATAGGAGCAAGGCATGCCTTGCCCGTAATGATGAATTAATTCACATCTGCGTCGTTCAGATTATGTCTTTCTTCCTGACAGTACGAAACCTGGCACACCGATCTCGCCGGTCTCCCGACCGCGCGAGTGGTCTTGACCGCAGGTCTCATCATTCTGGCAGAGCTGTTATCTACCTGTCAGTTCACTAATCTGGAGACTTGACGGTCAAATACCTTGCATGGACAGGAGTCCATGCAAGATCAAGTCTTGGTTTTACCCATTCAATCGGAAGAAGAATGATGGAGACCTTTGCCCTGTGATCTCGCCGGTCTCCCGACCGCGCGAGTGGTCTTGACCGAGGGTCTCATCATTCTGGCAGTGCTGTTATCTACCTGTCAGTTCACTAATCTGGAGACCCGACGGTCAAATACCTTGCATGGTCAGAAGTCCATGCAAGATCAAGTCTTGGTTGTACCCATTCAATCGGAAGAAGAATGATGGAGACCTTTGCCCAGTG
>Ga0228536_1000895_pt1 | contig 40107 bp, 36 predicted proteins | sample SJ1Smetagenome_FD_168611 | JGI IMG/M metagenome (GOLD analysis project Ga0228536, IMG submission 168611) | Enriched culture of PCE-dechlorinating microbial communities from Ithaca, New York, USA - SJ1.S | ecosystem: Engineered > Modeled > Simulated communities (microbial... > Unclassified...
GGAATGCCATTGGGAAGCTCCAGGAAGGTTTTGAGCCATTCTTCTCTTACTAAGCCAAACTCCTCCACTTCGACCCAGTTATCTGCGCCACACAACACCGCGCAGATGGTCAGACCAATGATATCCAGCAGTTTATGTCGCTTGGTTCGATCTACCCTCGGGTCGGTCAGGTCACTGAAGATGATTGAAAATTTGCTTTCTTCCATGGAACACCTCTTTCCAGTTCCATGTGCAAGTTTTTGACCATTAATTTAGATGCAATTGCCCTGTACACGAAATGCTTGACAGATTTATAAGTGATTGTTATTATTATCTTGCTGTAATATAAAAAAGGAAGGGCAAAATGGAAAAACCATTACATGCGTGGGAAAGACCTCAGTTGATTGTACTCGCAAAAAGTACACCGGAAGAAAGTGTGCTAGCACATTGTAAGACGATGAACCCAAACAATCCGGCGATAGGACCTAATTTAGTTACTTACCAACTCACTTGTGCTTCCGGAACGTTGACCAAATGCGATCCTTGCCAGTCCAGGGCTGCTGGTGCATCCTAATTGGAATCGGACCATCACTACAGAGTACTTCCGAATCAATACAAAGATTTTCATTCAAACTCTTCGTGATATATAGATATTCAAGGATCATAGGCATCGCTACTGACCTGATCAATATTTGAAGTAAAAATCAGGTCAGTATTTATTTAATGAGACATCGTTCAGTCGAAGAATATTAATTACAGAGAACTGCCTTGGAAAATCATGAAAATCGTCATCAATAGAGATTATCCGCTTTTGCCCCTGGACGGTAAAATTGACCTTACCTATCGCTGCAACAATGCCTGCCGCCATTGCTGGTCGTGGTTACCACAGGATTCACATGAAAAACGCAATGAGCTTTCATTTGAGGAATGGCGCCAAATAATCGATCAAGCCCGCGCGATGGGCTGCCAGACCTGGTCGATCTCCGGCGGCGAGCCGATGCTAAGGCCTGATTTTGTCGAGATCTTTGATTACCTGACCCGCAAGGCGGTCTCTTACAAGCTTAACACAAATGGCACCCTGATCACTCCCGAGATTGCACGACTGCTGACCCGCAGGGGAGATAAGATGGTAGCCCTCTATGGGGCAACCGCCGATGTGCATGATTATGTGACCCGTATCCCTGGTTCGTTTGAGGCGGCCATGCGCGGCTTTGCTTACCTGAAGGAAGCCGGCGCGCCTTTTACCGTGCAGATCGTCCCGATGCGTGCCAACTATCACCAATTCGATCAAATGCAAGCCCTTGCCCAGAGCCTGAGCCCGGTCTACCGTGTGGGCGCTGCCTGGTTATGGCTGTCCGATTGCCCCTCCGACGCACGAAACCGAGAAATTGCAGATCAAAGGCTTGATCCAAAAGAAGTGATCGTATTGGACACGCCCAACCCTGCCGCTGAGCTTTTCGATAAGTCGGGTTTCGAAAAAGCCGGTTTAGAAAATCCAATCGAGGGAACTGGTCAACCAGATGACCAATTATTTGCTTCCTGCATCGCAAATCGGCGGGATTTCCACGTGGATCCCTATGGGATGATGTCCTTTTGCTGTTTTATCAAAGACCCTGCCCTGCGTTACGATTTGCGCCAGGGCACCTTCCAGGAAGCCTGGGACCAATTTATCCCCTCCCTGGCTGATACTGTGCGCGGGGGGCAGGAATACGTGGAAAACTGCGGTTCGTGTGAGCTACGCAACGACTGCCGTTGGTGTGCGGTGTATGGATATCTCGAGCACGGGCGTTATGCTGCCAGGGTTGACTACCTGTGCCAGGTGGCGGCAGCAAACCGGCGGTATAAGGAAGACTGGCGCATGACACATCTCCGGTATTATCAAATTGCCGGCATCACCCTGCAGGTCAGCGCTGATTTTCCAATAACTAATGAAACCTTTGCGGCCAAATTTGAGAAGTTCCGTGTAGATGCTCCAGGAACAGACACCATTTCCATCCAGCTGGCATCAAGCGTGCCAACTCTGGCAGAGCTCCGTTTGGGTAAAGAGATCTACCACAGACCACCTTATGCAATTTACGAGCAGCGCGACTCATGGGTGTACCGGGGAATTCACTCGGATGACGATCCTCACACTGACCCTCGTAGCCTGGTGATCGTCAACAAAGATTACAGCCGCATGACCATCTGCCGCGACGGTAAAGCGTTTACCTGGCAGAACCTGCAATCGCTGACCACTTTACCCTCTGATCAAATCCTGCTGGCACCAGCCTTAGCTGAGCGTGAAGCGTGTTTTATGCACTCTTCTGCCATCGTCATCAACGGCCGTGGGCTACTGTTTGTGGGACACTCGGAGGTCGGGAAGTCCACCATGCTGAAGATTCTCAGGGGGCAGGGTGAGATCCTGTGTGATGACCGCAACATTATTCGCCGCTGGCCGGATGGTTTTCGCGTCCATGGCACCTGGAGCCACGGCGAGTTGCCGGATGTCTCATCCGCTGGAGCACCATTGTTGGGGATCTTCTTCCTCCAACAGGCGAAAACCAATCAGCTGATCCCCATCAATAACATGCGGGAGCGGCTGGATGAGCTGCTCGCACATGTGATCAGGCCGCTATTGACCGCTGACTGGTGGGAAAAGACCCTCAACCTGGCGGGCAAGATTGCCAACGAGGTTCCCATCTATCGCTTAAAATTTGACAAGAGCGGCCAGGTTGTTGATGTTCTGAAAACATTATGTGAATGAAGTGCTCTCAAATTCTGGCATAATAAAACAATAAGGGGTAAATTTAACAGAATTATGGAAGACCAAGGTTTTGTTCTCAGGAAAAGCAGACAGAATTCAGGCTTATTTAAAACAAAACAACCTCGGTTGACTCACCTGGATATTGAGTTGACCGAACGTTGTAACAATGCCTGTATGCATTGCTACATCAACCTGCCAGTTGGGGACTTGGGAGCGAAACAACGCGAGCTGACGACCGAACAGTGGAAAGATGTATTACAACAGGCTGCTGATCTTGGAGCTCTGTCGGTGCGCTTTACTGGCGGTGAGCCGTTGCTGCGGGAAGACTTTATGGAGATTTACCTGTTTACCCGCCGGCTTGGCATCGCGGTCACCTTGTTCACCAATGCCCGTTTGATCACGGCAGAAATCGCGGACACCTTTGCCAAAATCCCACCGTTAAAACCGATTGAGATCAGCGTATACGGCATGCACCCTGAGACGTACGATGCGGTGGCTTGCACGCCAGGCGCTTTTGGGGAGTTCCGCCGCGGCGTGACGCTATTACTGGAGCGAGAGGTTCCGTTCGTGGTCAAGTCGGTTTTACTTCCGCCTAATAAAGCGGATCAGGACGCATTTGAGCGTTGGTCGGCAACCCTCCCTGGCATGGAAAAATTTCCAGCTTACTCAATTTTCCTGGACCTGAGAGCCCGCCGGGATTCACCAGCTAAGAATCGCACAATCAAAAGCCTGCGTTTTACCCCTGAGGAAGGTCTGGCCTTATTATCCAGGGACATAAAGGATTACCGGCGGTCGATGGCACCGTTCATCGCCGATTTTCTGTATCCCCAGGGGGACGAGTTGTTTAACTGTGGGGCAGGGGAAGGTGGCTGCGTGGATGCTTATGGCCAATACCAGATGTGCATGCTGCTGCGCCATCCCGATTTTGTGTATAACCTGAAGAGCGGCACGCTCCGGGAAGGGCTTACAAAAGTCTTCCCCCAGTATAAGCAGTCCCGGTCTGCCAATTCCGAGTACCTCAGACGCTGTGCCCGCTGCTTTCTGAAAGGTTTGTGCGAACAATGCCCTGGGAAATCCTGGTCGGAGCATGGCACTCTGGATACCCCGGTCGAATATCTATGCCAGGTGGCGCATGCCCAGGCACGCTTTCTGGGTTTATTGAGTGAGAGTGAGAATGCATGGGAGGTCAGGGATTGGAAAGAACGCATTGCCGCCTTTAGTGCAAGTGAACAAGCTGATGCGTGTGAACTTGACAAAATTGATAATAGCGCAGATGATCAAGGTGGAAGGTGACGCTGAGAATTAAGTTGGCAAGGTCGATACTCCGACTAAGTACGTTTATCCAGACCCTGCCAGTGGTGGTAATTAGACCAGATGACTTGGTGGAATTCAGCCGGCAGAGCTATGCCAAAACACCGAGTGTGGAAGGTTGGGCTGAAGATTCTTTGGTTGACTCGGGTTTACACCCTGATGAGATGGATCTTTTATCGGATATTAGTGAAAAGAAAGGTAAGCTGCTGTTGTTGGGCGTTGGCGGCGGAAGGGAAGCGATACCTCTTGCGCAGATGGGTTACCAAGTCACAGGAGTAGACTACATACCTGCCATGGTTGAGCGAGCCATCGAGAATGCAGAACGGCGCGGGTTCCGTATGGAAGGCTTGGTGCAGGAAATCTCTCAGCTCGAGACACCTGCTGCGACTTACGACGTAGTTTGGATTTCCAGGTCGATGTATTCGTGCGTGCCAACACGGATACGCCGGGTAGCCATGGTGCAGAAGATCACTCATTCCCTGAAACCCGGTGGCTATTTCTTATGCCAATTTCAACGGGATACCACCCTGAAACCTTCGCGTAAGGGATTGATCCTGCGGCGTCTGATCGCTGCCTGCACCTTGGGAAACCTGGCCTACCAGCATGGTGATATTCTATGGCAGAACGTCGAATTCCTGCACATTTTTGGTTCTGATGATGAGATCCGGTCGGAACTGGAAGAGGGCGGGCTGGAAGTCCTCCGCTTTCAGACGGCGGTTAACCCAACCAGGGCTGGTGTGGTGTGCAGGAAAAGTCAATGAAATTTACTGAAATGGAGAGATAAACATGACAGATACAGAATTGACGAAAATCTTCATACCATCAGAAGACATTGTTGCCCGTGAGATTGAAGGTGAACTAATTATTATCCCATTGGTGGCTGGCATCGGGGATTTGGAGGATGAGTTATTCACTCTCAATGACACCGGGATGGCGATCTGGCACCAATTGGATGGCAGGAAAGATCTACAAACGATCGTTGACAACTTGCGCCAGGAATATGATGTAGAGGAGAAAGAAATCATTTATGATGTTCTTGGTTGGGTGGGTGAATTGGTGAAGAGGAGAATTTTAGTTGAAGTCGGAACGGGTTACACCGCCTAAACTATTCCATAAGGCTGGAAGTGAATTACCGATTTCTGGTTCAGCCTTGCTGGAACTCGTGAAGGCCATCTTGGCAAGAGATATGCCTGTCCGTTTTCGTGCCCTCGGCTCGAGTATGGAACCATTCATTAAAAGCGGCGACGTGATCACTGTGGCGCCTTTGCACAAACACCATCCCAGGATCGGGGAGGTGGTTGCATTTATCCATCCAGAGAATAATAAGCTGGTTGTGCATCGCGTGGTGGCTAAAAAGGATAACGCCTTTTTTATTCAGGGCGATTCTGATCATAACTTTTCGGATGGACTTGTTTCTACCGAAAACCTGGTCGGAAGCGTGACACACCTTTGGCGGGAGGGAAGAAAGGTTCGTTTAGGTCTTGGTCCCGAACGATTGCTGATTGCTTTTTTATCCCGCAGAGGATGGCTGATCTCATTACGGGACCGATTGGTACTAGTAAAAAATTTTTTAGGAATTAGGAATTAGCTATGTCACTTTTTGTTACTGACAGACGGATCTCCGATTTTGCCTTGTGGGAAAAGATTGCAGGTAAACGGGTACCATTGGATTTCACCCTTGAGATCACCGCACGCTGCAATAACAACTGCAGCCATTGCTACATCAACCTGCCTGCGTCGGATGCACAGGCCAGGCGGGACGAATTGACCCTGGCTGAGATCAATGACATTGCCCAACAGGCGGTGGAACTGGGCGCAATGTGGTGTCTGATCACCGGCGGCGAACCGCTGCTACGGCCGGATTTCAGCGATATTTACCTGGCACTCAAGAAAAAGGGGTTGTTGCTTTCACTATTTACCAATGCCTGCCTGGTCAATCAGGAACACATGGACTTATTTAATGAATTTCCGCCCAGAGATATTGAAGTGTCGGTATATGGAATTACCAAAGAGACTTATGAACGCGTCACCCGCCAACCGGGCTCTTATGCAGCCTTCAGACGGGGGTTGGATCTTTTACTGAACAGCGGGATCAAGATCCGTCTCAAAGCGATGGCATTACGCTCCAATGTGCATGAACTGCCGGAAATAGCAGCATTTTGCCGTGCGCACAGCACTTCAACTTTCCGCTTTGACCCCTTATTGCACCTGCGCTATGATGGTGACTCCATACGCAATCAAGAAATCCGACAAGAAAGACTCTGCCCGGATGAGATCGTAGCCATCGAACAGGCGGATGAAGCGCGTGCCAAGGCATTGGATGAAAACTGCGACCGTTTCATTTTTCCCGAACCAGGTCATCACCAGTGCACCCACTTGTTTTACTGCGGTGCTGGGAAAAGTAGTTTTGCGGTCAGCTATGATGGCAAATTTCGGCTGTGTGCCAGTCTTTGGCATCCCGATACGATCTATAACCTGCGCACAGGCAGCCTGGCGGAAGCTTGGTATAAGCTGGTTCCACAAGTGCGAGATATCGAATCAAGTAATCCTGAGTTCAAAGAGCACTGCCTTGACTGCCCAATCATCAACTTGTGTATGTGGTGCCCAGCGGATGCACACCTTGAGGTCGGGCAGATGGATGCCTGGATCCCGTATTTTTGTGATGTTGCCCACGCCAGGGCTAAAGCGATCCAGGTAAAAGCAGATCAATAGGCTCCAGATATCCGGAGGTGGGTTTTATCTCGATCATTAGGGGTTCATAATCAGGGGGTATCATTGACATTGATAGCAGGTGAACTTATTCCCATCAATGATAAAATTACCCTATGGATCAGTGCTCTTCAGGACAACCCCCAAAATGGCCCAATGGTTTAATTATCTAAAAAATGGTTTGAGCCGCAGGGTATTACCGGATAAACTGACGGGACAGGATAAAGTTGCCTCGATTAAGGACGTCTGGCGCACCTTATGGCCTTACATAAAAATGAATTGGCGCTCAGGCTTGCTCAGTACGGGGTTAATCATCATTTCAAGCTTGGTTCTTTTTCCTGGTCCACTGATTAATCGCTTCTTGATCGACGATGTCATCCTTGCCCGCCGCATAGACCTGCTGCCCTTAGCGATATCTCTATTCATCGGTCTGAAAGTTCTCACCAGCAGTACCAACATAATGAAAGATTACCAGGTGGTGAACTTTCAAGAGTCTGTGATGCTGGATATACAGAAATCACTGCTTAAACACTTACTGCGTCTCCCGAAATCATTTTTTGACCAAAAGGAAATAGGCTACCTGATCTCCCGAATTAATTCGGATTTGCGCGGCTTGAGCTGGTTTTTTTCCGGAGTGTTGGCCTATATTATTACTGCTATAATCCGTTTTATCGGGGGGGTAGTGTTCCTGTTTTACCTGGAGTGGCGCTTAGCCATCGTAACCGTCATATTGCTTCCTTTGATGCTGATAATCGTGAAATATTTTTCAAAGAGAATTCATACCCTCAGCCAGCAGAGCATGGAACAGGGTGCCTCGATTTTGACACATTTACAGGAAACGATCGCCTCGATTCCATTGGTTAAAGCCTTTAACACAGAAGACCGTGCAAACAAACAGATTCTAGAGGCTTATGAAACTAACCGTCAACTCACCATGGAAAGATCAGTGGTGGGGTCCTTTGCTAATTTATTGATCCAAGCTATGCCGGACCTAACCAGGGCAGTTGTTTTCATCGCTGGCGCTTACCTTGCCATCCAGGGATCATGGACGCTGGGCTCTTTGTTGGCATTTGAGTCATATATTGCCTATGTACATGAACCTGCGCTGTATTTTGCTGATATGAATTTCTCCCTTCAGTACTCCCTCGCCGCACTGGAAAGGGTCATGGCGTTATTCAACATTGTTCCCGAGGACAACCTTGAAACAGGTCGAACTGTTACACACCTCAAGGGTGAAGTTGAATTCCGAAATGTGTCCTTTGCTTATGGCGGTCATGACCTGGTACTCGAGGGTCTGTCATTCCACATTCAACCTGGAGAGCATGTCGCCATTGTCGGCCCCAGCGGTGTCGGTAAAACCACCCTAATCAGCCTGATCCTATCCTTCTACAAACCCACTCAAGGTGAGATTCTATTTGATGGGGTACTGGTTGATAAATACAATTTACCATCGCTGCGTAAACGGATTGGTTATGTTTCCCAAAGCACACTGCTGTTATCTGGGACCTTCAGCGAGAACTTGCGCTACGGCAACCAGTCAGCTTCCCTGGCGGAGATGGAAGCAGCAGCCAGGGTAGCCGGCATCCACGATTTTATCAAAAACCTTCCGCAGGGATACGAGTCCAAGATTACTGAGCGCGGCCTGAATCTTTCAGAAGGGCAAAAGCAGCGTCTGTCGATTGCCAGGGCACTGGTAAAAGACCCAGATATCTTCATCTTCGATGAACCCACAGCCGCATTAGATAGCATCATCGAGCGTTCCATCTTTACTGCTTTACCCCCTTACATCAAGGATAAAACTCTCCTCATCATTGCCCACCGTCTGGTTACAATTCAGGATTCGGATCGCATCCTGCTGTTGGATGATCAGGGTGTCCTCTCAATCGGAACACACAAGACTTTGCTAGCAGAAAATGCCTATTACCGTCAACTATGCGCTCAGCAGCAGCTCAGCAATCTGGATAATTCTGTGTAAATTTTAGATCACACCTACCCATACAACGGAGGTAAACGCTGTTTGGATTTTCAGTCTCTGTCAAGAATTTTTTTCACTTGGCAGCCTGGTCACGTGATTGGAACCACCAGCGAATGAGAACTTATGGTGCCCATATGCTGCTTACAGAATCGGGACAACACTCTAAGGTTTCTTGAAATGAATTAATTGACTGACTTTTACAAAAGACTTTGTGTCCTTTTTATTTGCCTGCTTGTCAATTTATCGGCTTATAATGTGAAGCGATGACTTTTTGTGATGCCTTTACTTAAGGAGTTTACCAATTGGACCAAAGCCTGTGCACATTCAAGACCCTCGCCAATATTATGGATTCCTATAACCTAAGTATCAACTTACAGGAGAAGCTGGAAAAGTTAGGCGGCCAGGATTGGTCCGCTCTGGCAGAGGCGGCATCGCAGCATGGAGTTTCTCCACGTTTTTATCAGACAGTCAAAGCTTTGGCTAAAAAAGAGCCCTTTCCAGCAGACCTATATTCCAGGCTTAAAAAAACTTATCTCCAAAATGCCGCACGCAATACAATCTTTCTGGCCCGAGCCACAAAATTACTTCAGGACTTTAATGCAAACAATATTGACACCATCGCGCTCAAAGGTATTTACCTGGCAGAAAATATCAACCGCACCATCGCGGAGCGCTACTTTTGCGATATCGACCTGCTTGTGAAAAGAGCTGATCTGCCCAAAGCCATCGCCATCGCAAAGGAATGCGATTTTAAGCCCAGCACCTATTTCGATCCTGCCGATCAAGATATTGACATTAAACACGTTCCGCCCATGTTTAACCATGAGGGTTTGCCGCTGGAAATCCACTGGACACTCTTGGAAGAAGATGAACCTTTCAATATCGATACTACTGAGCTCTGGCAGAGGGCTATCCCAGCAAAAGTGGCAGGTGTTGATGTACTCGCTTTATCCCCTGAGGACTTTGCAGCGCATCTGTGCTTGCACTTCACCTATCAACACCACCTTTCACTGGGCTTGAAGGGTTTGTTGGATATTACGGACGTGCTCCGGCATTTTCAAGACCAGTTCGACTGGGACCGTTTCTTGTCGATAGTAAACAGCTGGCAGTGTCAGCGCGTGGCTTGGCTGACTTTGACCTTGGTGCGGGAATATTCAACTGTAAGTATCCCTGATGAAGTGATAACAGTGCTACAGCCTGTCGGGATTGAAACTTGGGTTATTGAGCAAGCCCGAATTCAAATTATTGAGGACAATTCCACCCGAGCTAGGGTAACACCCGATCTAGCTAAATTTTCTGAAGCCAACAGTTTCTTTTCAAAACTCAGAATTGGTTTGAGCCGGGTTTTTCTGCCCAGGAGAGTGATCGCACGGCTCTACAATCTGCGTCCGAATTCTCCAAAAATCCTAAAGGGCTACTTTTTACGAGTTAAAGATCTTTCCCGGGGATATGGCAACCGAGTATGGAATCCTGAACGCCAATCATTACAATGGAAAAACGTTGTTGCTCAAGAGCAAGAACGTATGAAATTGCGCGCCTGGATGGGTGGGGAAAGATAGTAACAGTAACAAGTCAAGTGGTTTTGATACCGACAGTTTTCCTGGGGGTTTTGTTTGGTTTGATACAAATCATTATTTTTAGTCAGGTGTCAGGCAAGGTAGAGCCAGCGGAAGAAGTTAGCACCTGCAGATAAATACCCTTTAAACCAGCCACAGCAATGTCTGTTTTTTGGAGAGCGGTCATCAAAATTTCAGTATCTTGAAGGTCAAGCATGTTTCGTCCTGCTGTTGACAAATACTTCTGATGAAGTTTCTCTCCTGGTGGGATAGCAGGCTGTTGAGAATTTTTCGGGCTAAGCAAGAGGGAATAGAGGAATGGGCAGCGACTTGCTACTCCGCTTCAGCAATTAGCGTTTCCTACCGCTTCTGAACTGCCTGAGTGACAAGGGCGTACTGTAGATCTGGCGACAGATCCGAACGGATTATGGGGTGAAGACTTTGCAACATTTACTGTGACTGAAAATGTTCATTACATATTCTTGCCGATAATCATCAGGTAACAGTTAGTTGGAAATACGAAAGAGATTTGCCGATGAATGGTCAATTTTTTTTGTCTTTGCCTGATAAGCGGCTATTTATGTTTTTTTCTACTTGATAAAGCTGTAATTTTTTCGATGTTGGTCTTAATTAGGGTTTCAATTTCCTGGGCGATTTCACTAAAGGGCTCTTTGGAAACATACGGATCAGGGATGGTGAAGGCTGGTCCGGAAAGCTCGCTTAAAAGATATGTCCGATCGATCAACTTTGGGAAGTCGGTCAGGATCGATTCCTTTTGACCCTGTTCCATCACCAATAAAAGGTCGATAGAGTCAAGATCGAGGGCTTCGATGCCCTGGGCAATATGGGAAGAGATGTCAAGACCGCGCTTCGCAGCTTCGAAAAAAGCTTCGGGGGTGGGCGGAAGGAGGTCATGCACCCAGGAGCCGGCGCTTTCAACGATCCATTCCCCGGGAATCTTGTGTGTTGCCAATTCACGCTTAAGTATCGCTGCAGCCAGAGGTGAGCGAAAGCGGTTCCTGGTACACACAAAAACGATCTTTGGCATGTTTCCCTGGTGTAAATCTCTTAGGATGGATTGAAATTATGAGCTCTTCTGCCGGTTTTTCTCGAAGAGTGATCGCAGTGGTGCACGTTCCACTTCCTCTGATTCGCTCTCAGGGTTTGGCGCGACGGTTTGATCATGGTAAGTGTAGTGATTGCTGTAGGGAGAGTAGTAGTTGTACCCGCCATAATAATAATCCCGACTGCGGGGAATTTTATTGGCGACAATCCCAAGCACATGCGAGCCTATCCGTCGGAGTTCTTCAATCGGGCGCAGAGCTGCGATCGCCCGGGTTTGCCCGGGAATGATCACGAAAATCACGCCATCAACTTTACCGGAGAGGATCTGAGCATCGGACACGATCATGGGTGGGGTGTCGATGATAACCAGATCGAAACGTTCCTCAAGCTCTTTGAGTGTTTGGGACATCCTCTCGCTTCCCAGAAGCTCAGAAGGGTTGGGTGGGATGGTTCCGCAGGTGATGATGGAGAGGTTTTCAACCTGGTCGTAGGTCTTGACAACGTCGTCGATGCGAAGTTTGCCAGTGACCACATCGCTCAGCCCCTTGCGGTTGGATTTGTTGAATTGAACGTGTACTTTGGGACGGCGCATGTCTCCGTCAACGATGACCACGTTCTTTCCGCTTTGGGCTTCAACGATTGCCAGGTTCGACGCAACGGTGGATTTTCCTTCCGATTCACCTGCACTGGTTACCAGTATCGTCCTCGCGGGGTCATCGACTGAGGAATATTCCAGGTTGGTGCGTAAGGAACGAAAGGCTTCAGCGACCGGTGAACGTGGATTTTTCGCTACATAGACGCCCAAAGAGTCTTCGTCCAACTTGGGATTGTGTTTCAATTCACCGATGAAACCAATCACAGGAGTTTCAAGAACGTCTTTGATGTCATCGGGGGTTTTGAGGGTGTCGTCCAGGAATTCGATCAGGAAGGCAATAGCCGCCGTCACGAACAAGCCAATTGCGGCGCCAAGCAGGGCACTCTGAACTGGTTTGGGGGAGATCGGCGTGGTGGGTTTGGCAGCTGTCTCAACCTGCATAACCGTTGGCGTGGACTGCGCCTTGGAAAGGCGTAGGGTTTCGAGACTGTTGATGCTGCTGATGTAGATCTGCTGGTAAAGCTGAAGGGTGGTTTTGAGACGGTCGAGGTCAACTGAACTGGCTTCGCCGGTGTCGGGGGTTTTCCCGAGCACGACGAGTTGGGTATAGATCTGCTGATAAAGCGCAAGGATGGGGTTCAGTTCGTCTATTTTTGCCTGGTCGTTAGTGAGACGGGCTTGATCCACTTCAGAAACAGAGTAAGGATCAATATCGGCCATGTCGAGTTTGATGGAATTGATCTGTGACTGCACATCAGTTATTTGGGCCTGGACATTTTCGATTTGCTTCTGCAGGATTTCAGTAGAGAGCGATGTGATTTGCCCCTCCAGCGTCGCAATTTGCTGTTCCGCCTGATCTACCCGCGCTTGCAGGTTGCGCTCGGCGGATTCGAATTGAACCGTCTGAAGCTTTACATTTTGATCAATCAGAATATCCACCAGACCGTTGGCAATCACGGCTGCTTTGTAGGGGTCTGTATCCTTTACTGTCAGGATCACAAACTTAGTATCACCAACCTGTGATGCAGTTGCCTGACCTTTCATAACCGGGAATCCCAGTCTGTTGGATGCTTCGTAGAGCAGATCTTCCGTAGTCAGCAGTTGCGTATAGGTGCTGATCATGTCAAGATTGTTCAGGTATGAATAGTAATCATAGGTTGTTTGTGCAGCCGGTAGAATCACAAACTTGGCTTGTGCCTGATAGACTGGAGTTTGGCGGCTGCTGAGGTAATATCCAAGTGAACCGCCAATGATCGTTCCCAAGACGACCAACCAAAGCCAGCGCTTGAAAGTTGAAAAGAGTTGCTTAATATCCATTCTTACCCCAGAATCGTGTGAGAGAAACGATTTTCAATCCTTTAGGATACCATAAGTTAGGTAAAAAAGGTAATCGATTTTTGGTTGAAACAATTGTCAGGCGGGCAACACATGCACAGTTGATTGCTGCCTTATTCATCTGTGTCTTATTCATCTGAATGGTAGGGGATCAGTTATGTTAAAATAAACCTCTATGGATGTTAAGGTTGTAGCAACTAATAAGAAAGCTCGCTTTGAGTATTTTATCGAAGAGACCTTCGAGGCTGGTTTGGCGTTGAAGGGAACGGAAATAAAATCCATTCGAAGCGGGCAGATCAGTCTGCAGGAAGCATATGTGCGAACAGACGGGCAGCAAGCCTGGCTGGTTGGCGCCCATGTGGCGCCGTATGAGCACGCCAGCGCGACTCAACATGATCCTATGCGCGAGCGAAAGCTATTGCTGCACAAGCGGGAGATAAAAACGCTTTGGGATGCCGTTCGGATCAAGGGTATGACCATCGTCCCAATTAAGGTTTACCTGAAGGCAGGCAAGGCAAAGCTTGAAATTGGGATAGCCAAAGGCAAGAAGCAGTACGACAAGCGCGAGTCCATCAAGGAACGCGACATCGCGCGCGAAAACTCACGCCGCTCTGGTGATTATTAGGCGCCAGTTCTACAGGTTTCGGCAGGCTAATCTGCCATGGGTATAATAAGCCTATGAAATTTCCTCAAGATATCAGTAGACGAGACTTTCTCAAGTTGTCTGGTTATGTAGCCGGGGCCGCCTTGCTGCCTAATATCAAGCCTGCGGTAAGACGACTTAATCAGGATTATCCCATTGGTAAAAAATTGGGTAGAGTTTGCGTTGGGGAGTATCGTTCGTGGATTGACCTGAAATCAGAGCCGAACATGAACGCTCCCGCGGTTGCACGTGCCTGGCGGGATGATGTCTTCGAGATCAAGCGAGAGGTTGTGGCAAACGTGCTTGACTTCAATCGCTACAACCAGCGGTGGTACGAAACTCCAAATGGTTACATTTATGCACCGTTTGTGCAGCCGGTAAAGCACATCGAAAATGTACCGCTAAGCAGTCTGCCGCTTGACCAGGAAGGAAAACCAGGTTTGTGGGTGGAGATTACCCAGCCTGTGGTCAACATGGAGCTCACGAAGTCGGCATCCAATGCTTCATCGTGGATACGTGACTCACAAGGTCTGGCAAAACTGTATTACAGCCAGATTTTCTGGGTCTTCGACGTACGCCAGGCTAATGGCAGGACTGAATACTTACTCGGAGAAAAATATGGCGCTCTCCCTGACTACTATTGGGTCGATGCGGCTGCCTGCCGACCAGTGAAAGTGGAAGAAGTCAGCCCGATCCACCCGGATGTTGGCGACAAACGCATTTTGGTGAACCTTCAGACCCAAACACTCTCGTGTTTTGAGGGATCCCACGAAGTCTACTTCTGCGACGTTTCCACTGGATACCTCAAAGAGGGTAAATGGCTTACTCCACCTGAAACGACTCCAGTTTGGCGCAAAATGATCTCAATCCACATGAGCGCCGGAGGAGTCTCGCAATATGATTCACCGGGCATTGCCTGGACCACGCTGTATCACTCCGACGGTCAGGCGATTCACGGCGTGTATTGGCATAACAATTTTGGGATTGCCCTATCGCACGGGTGCGTCAACTGCCTTCCGGACGATGCCAAATGGATCTGGCGCTGGACCAACCCGGTGGTGGGATATTATCCGGGCGAGCTCACAGTGACCAACGCGAACAATTCAACTTACGTCCAGGTCATTGAAAGCTGACACAACGCCGGTGAGACGCAATGGTTGAAGTCTTCCTGCTTGCCACCGATCCGACCAGTGAGAAGGTCGGGCAAATGCGAGACTGGTTTGCTTCTCAACAAGAGACTATTCCCCACCAACTCCAACTGGTAGATCTCAGTCAACAGGCGTTTTTCAGGAAGCGCGCGCACGATATCACGATTGTTCGGATTGATGAAAAACAGGTATCAAATCCAGATGATCCTGGAAGTATAAGGCTGGCACTGAGTGAGGCGGTGGAGCATGCAAACTCTCCGGATTACCACCCTGCTGCCGCAAAAGACCGCCTGAATAGCCGGGAACGTTTCTCCCTGTGGTTTTCAAGACACTACCTGGCTCTGATCAATGTTATCCTGGCTTTGTACCTATTTTTGCCCATCCTGGCGCCTGTGATGATGAAGGTTGGACGTGTGGAACCAGCGAAGGCAATCTATCGGCTCTACAGGCCTCTTTGCCACCAACTGGCGTACCGTTCCTTTTTTCTTTTTGGTGAACAAGCTTACTATCCCTTGGGAGTTCCAGCAGGCTCTGACAAGTTGAGTTATCCGCAAGTGGCGGGGAACCAGGGCGATGATCTACAAGCTGCCAGCGCATTTGTCGGTAACGAACTTGTGGGATACAAAATTGCCTTGTGCCAGCGCGATGTTGCCATCTATGGCTCACTGCTGCTTTTCGGGGTTGTGTTCGGATTAACTCGCAGAAAGTTGAAACCACTGCCCTGGTGGCTATGGATCCTGCTGGCGATCGGACCAATAGGGTTGGATGGGGTCTGGCAGCTCGTGAGCCAGATACAGCTCTCGTTTCTGAGCTGGCTGCCTGCACGAGAGAGCACGCCGTTTTTGCGAGTGATCACTGGCGCAGCTTTCGGCTGGTTTACCGCCTGGTTTGGCATACCAACCATTGAGGAAACGGTATCGGAGGAACGGATGCGCCTGGAAGCGAAAGCAGCGATAGAAAGGTTGAGACGCTGAGTTATGCGAAAGTTTCAACAAGACGGACTCGTCTACTACAAGTTCGATAATTTCGATAATGCTGCGCTCGATCATGCCATCTTCAGCCGGGCTGGCGGCAGCTCGCAGGGTTCTTATGCGAGTTTGAATCTGGGCGGGACGAATGGGGATGACCCTGATGCGGTACTTGCAAACCATGAGAAGTTGTTTAAGGTGTTTGGGCGTCCGTATTCCAGCCGGTTTGACGTCTGGCAGGTGCACGGAAAGACGATCTTGTTTGGCGACGCGCCGCGTCCACCTGAGAGAAAACATCCACCGGCGGATGGTATCTTCACAGATAAGTCGGAGGTCACCTTGATCATGCGTTTTGCGGACTGCGTCCCGCTGGTGTTTCACGACCCGGTCCGAAAAGTGGTGGGGATAGTCCATGCAGGCTGGCAGGGTACCTTGCTGCGGATCGGCGCCGAAGCTGTGCGGGAAATTCACCAGCGATATGGATCCCTGGCGTCGGATTTACAGGTGGGAATCGGGCCGTCCATCTGCGGGAAGTGCTACCAGGTGGGGAAGGAAGTGCGTCAGCAATTCCTAAAAGCCTGGGGTGCGGACGCCGCACAATTCTTTGCGACTACGGATAAAGGTCTTTACCTCGATTTGTGGGGAGCGAACGAGTGGGCACTGCGCCAGGCAGGCGTAGCGCGGATCGAAAACTCACGTTTTTGTACCGCAGAAAAATTGGATGAATGGTATTCTTACCGAAAGGAGAAAGGCATCACCGGTCGTTTTGCAGTGGTGATTGCTCTGAAGTGAGATGTCTGAACCTAACTTTGAGCTCATCCAATCCATCCAACAGCGTCTTGAGAGAATTGAGGGCAATGTTGCTCGTGCGGCTGAAAAGTCCGGCAGATCTTCAAACGATGTTTTGATCCTGGCGGTCAGCAAACTGCAGCCAGTGAGCATCATCGAGGCGGCATATGCTTGTGGCTTGAGATCCTTTGGGGAGAACTACGCTGAGGAAGCTCACCAAAAAATCGAACAACTCTCCAAGCTTGCTGGCATCCGCTGGGAGATGGTGGGTCATGTGCAAAGCCGGAAATCTGCTTTGGTTGCCGCGGATTTTTCGCGGGTGCAATCACTGGACTCACTAAAACTCGCCCGGAGATTTGACTCTGCCCGGGCAGAGTCTGGAGCGGTCAAACCCCTTGAGGTTCTTTTGCAGTTGAATGTCAGTGCGGAAGCTTCAAAAGAAGGTTTGCCAGCCTGGGAGAAAGATCATTGGGAAGATCTCTTACCGATTATCAGTGAGATTCTTTCATTCAAACATCTGCGGCTGACCGGCTTGATGACGATGCCACCGTTGTTTGAGGATTCCGAGCTCAGCCGTCCGTACTTTCAAAAGTTGCGAGAGGCAAGAGAGTACTTCAACAAGCAAATTACCGGTCTGAAGTTAATTGAATTATCCATGGGCACATCTTCTGATTACTCCATTGCAGTCGAGGAAGGTGCCACAATCATCCGGATTGGAACAGGGCTATTAGGACCGCGAATCACCCCACCAAGAAACTAAAATGGTATTTATTATCGAATTTATTCTTACGTTTTTAAGAGGAATGCAGATCTTTCTGATCCTTGGCACCATTCTGCCTATGTTCTTACCCGCCGATAGCACGCTCAAAATTGGATTGGTACGCATTATCGAACCGCTCCTGCGACCCTTCCGAAAGGTCATCAAGCCCATTTCGGGGTTTGATTTCTCCCCTTTGGTGCTCTACCTGTTGATCAGGGGAGTGGAATCGCTAATTCGCCGGTTTTTACTTCCCCTGGCATTATAATAATCAGGATTTGAACAGTATTCTGCCGCAGTTCTTGCAGTAGGTGATAACATTGGGGGATTTGGCTGCCTGGATGTCCGCGGGCGGCATGGTAACGCCACAGGCACCGCAAGAGTCATCGTTCACTTCCGTGACAGCTCTGCCGGCTTTGCTTTTCAGAAGATTTCGGTAGATCGTGAAGGTTGATTCATCCAGTTGCTCTCGCAAGGCTTGCCTTTGGGCATCGACCTGGGGGATCTCAGATTCGATCTTGTGTTTTTCCCCCAAAAGGAGTGAATTTTGTGAAGCCTTACGATCCATCACCTTCTGAAGTTCGCCATCCGCCAGCTGTACGGCTTTTGAGGTCTCCTCGAAGACCATCATTGCCTGAAGCTGCTCGTCTTCAAGTTTTGAGATCGTCCGTTCCAATGCTTGCGTTTCTGCTTGAAGGTCCTGCAACTCCTTGGGATTGCGGACCTTGCCGGAAAAGAGATTCGCCTGGGTCAATTCCCGCTTGAGCTTTTTCTCTTTTACTTGTGCCATCAGGTCTTTTACGACCGTTTCGGCGGATTTGTTGGCACTTTGTGCTTCAGCGAAATGCTCATTTGCCAGGATAACTTCTTTGTCGGCAGCAATGATGCGGTCGATCTCTTTGAGGCGGGCATTCATTCTCATCCGCAGGGTATCCTGTGTCTGAAGGCGAAAAAGTGTGAAAGCAGTGTTCATGGTTGCTCCGTCTCTGTGTGGCTCTGATTATTGTAACATCCAATGTAGTTGGCATGCGTAGTTGACATAGTTGGCATGCGTAGTTGGCATGCGCTAGTTGGCATGCGCTCTGTTGGCATGCGCTCTGTCAAGGCAAAATAGAAATGTCCTATTGGCAGATACTGTTTCATATTTGCATAGATTAGAAAAGCTCAGTCAAGGAGAGTTCTTTATTCATCCTTGTTCTCAGTAATTGTACCCACTCTTTTGATGCCTCTGAAGAATGGAAAATTGGCACAGAAGCAGAGATTGGTTGATAAGTCGAAGGGGCAGGTTTGTTTCTGGCGAGACCACGTTTATTGTCCATCACACGGTGGTGAAAGACAATCCTGGAGAGGGAGTCTTTATGTCTCAGAACGGCAATCATGGCTTGAGCGCCATCGAGTGACCATGAGAAACCACGTCCACGCATTCTTTGTCGCACAAGTTTATCGACGTTGGCTTCTGCACAACCGAGGGTGGCTAATTTCAGATCTGAAGGCAAGCGCTGCGCCAGATCGAGCAGAGCGTGCTGATTGTTCTCCAGGTAATCCAAAGTGCGTTTCAGTAACACGGTCTGTTTGCCCTTGGACTGGTTGATCAACTCCAGGATGTGAGGTTTGACCGTATCAAAAGGTTGGGAGAAGAGCGCGTCCAGGAGCACCTGGCTATTGGTCAGCTTACTGAAGGCAGCGTGGACAGCGCGAGCAAGGTGGAAACGGTCCAGCACCGGGACCTGAGGTAAGTTGAGCAAGTCAAAGCTGTGTTTCACCCAAGATGCTCCATCGCCGCCAATCACCAGGTAGTTGGTATGATCGAGATCAAAATGACGATCAGCCAGCTCACGCAATTTGATCTGCCATATCTCGTTGGATCCACCAAGTTGGGTCATCACGACTTTGTTCTCACAGCAAAAACGATCGCTGCCGATCCTCCTCTTGCTCGAATACAACAACCCTACCTTGACCTCGGCTCGCTTGGCGTTGGCTTGTTGCAAATGCAGCCAGACACCATCACTCTCGGCATAAAGGATCGGGGCTTTGATCTTTCCAGCTTGCTCTTCTTGATGCCAATCTGCTTCGCAGGCTGAAATGTAGGCCCCGAAACGCTTCACGATGCGCTGTAAACTGCTTGGACTGATGACTGTTTTCAGCAGATAAGTCAGCATCTCTGAGGCGTTGCGATAACTGCTCCGGCTGGCCAGTAAACACCCCATTTCCTGTACCCTGCGGCTGTTGCGTGCATAGGCTTCCACCCCTAGTAGCAGGTCCAGAGGTTTCCAGAGGTGACCGTGTTCATCCCGGTAGATCCGTCTTCGATAGATGGTATACCCGTTTTCAAAGGCTACCCTTCGAGAAACCCGCCCAACATTCTTCCAGGTCCTGGGTATCGTCTTTTGCATCTGATCATCCAGTATCTGCAATACCGCGCTGAAGATCGCCTGGCCAACTTCCTGGCTCAGATCTTTGATCGCGCTTTCCAGGTCTTCTGCGGGAATGTCTTTGTGTAGTTCCCGCTTTTCCTGCCCTACTACTACCGTTATAATTACTTGGACAGCTTGGTCTGTCATGTGAGAGTTCCTCCTTTTTTGTTGGCAAACTAATTATGGATGGAACTCTCCTTTTTGTGTGCTTTTTCCTCGTATAGTCAAATTTGATACTGTAACCCCCCACCGTATTAGGGGGTAGTTATCGGATTTTGTGTATAATGACATCTAAATGTTTTTTCAGAAGGAAGTGGGGTTATGTGGAAACGGAATACATGGCACGAGCGCGCAGATGAAATAGATCACAAAAGTGTGGCATTTTGCGATGTTTTCAGTGACTGTAAGGACAAAACCACAAAATTCGTTGAAAGATTTACATAACAAAATTGACGAGACATATGTTCCGCTTTTGTTTGACGAAACCGAGTTATTTGATACATTATTGTAGTTAATCAACGCTTGAGAACGGTTGCCAGCCTGATATTATTGGTCTAATCACAAGAAGGGAAGTAAGAGTTCTAAGGAGAGCTGGTTAGATTCTTAGGCTCGTGGAACACTTGTAGTAGGAAATGACTTGGAATCAGAAGTTGGAAAATATTTACAAAAAGTGATTGCGGGAGCAGAAAAGAATTAACCTTGAGCTCAGAGTAAATAGATCTACGAAAAAACACTCAACCAATGTAAAACACCAATAAAAGAAATTTATACGTTATCCAGCTATGTATGAAAAGACACTTACGAGCCACCATCTTACCAACTTTTCTCTATCCGTCATAAAATCTATATTTCACAAAAGTTTCACTCTATACGATACCAATCTTTTTTTGGTCTAGAGATTGTATTTTTTATCCTAATATGATAAATTGCGGATTGGTTTTTTATCAAAGAATACAAAAATTCGATACCCGAATGATATCCCAGTGGTTATAATTTTTACATAGTCTCTAGGATTGGTACACAACCAGAGCTTAACAATTTTGATAGTCCTCTGTACGAGTTTTGAGAGACCACCAGCTCGAAGATGAGGACTACTGTCAATCCAGCAGCTATTCGGGAGAATTATGACTACCCATTGGGAAACAAAAATATCATACGCAGATAAAGACAATATTATCATTAGAGGTTATTCTTTGGTCGACTTAATCGGAGAGCGAAGTTTTGCCGAGGTGCTACACTTACTGATCACAGGGGACCTTCCCGACCCTGCAGTGGCAAAGTTGATCAATGCGATCATGGTTTCAGCGATCGACCACGGTGCCTCCACACCGTCGGTACTTGCTACAAGAACCGCAATTTCTGGCGGCGCTGGTGTTAAGAATGGTGCACTGGCGGGCTTGCTCACACTCGATCGTTTCCATGGTGCAGCGGTAGAAGACTGTATGAGACTGCTTCAGGACCTGCACAAAAGGTTGCAAGATTTCTCCAAAGACCAGAGAGAAGTAGAGTTGAAAGCATATCTTGCTAATGAAAAGGAGAATGGTCGCCGCATCCCTGGTTTCGGACATCGACAGCATCAACATGACCCTCGCCAGGATATCTTATTCAGACTCGCGCGCGAGGCAAATCTTCCAGGTGAGTATATTCGCCTTACGGAGCAGATCTCAACCCATTTGAGTAATAACGCAGGCAAGCCTATCCCAACTAATGTCGATGGAGCAATTGCAGCGATCCTTTCTGAGCTAAATTACCCACTAATCCTGGGGAATGCCCCTTTCTTGATTGCCAGGATGAGCAGTTTGCTGGTTCATGCTGCAGAGGAACTGGAAACACAGCCGCGTATGCGTAGAATTGACCCGATTGATATTGGCTACACCGGAAGGCCATACCATAGGAAATCCGACAAAATTGAAAATGAGATTTCAGAATGATCACATCAAAAACATCAAAAGTAGGCTTGATCAGCTGGCCGATTGAGCACAGTTTGAGTCCTATCATGCAGAATGCCGCTTTTCAAAGTGTCGGCCTAGATTGGATTTATCTTCCTCTGCCAGTTCGTGATGGTCAACTGGTACGCGCTCTGGCTGGACTTGATGGGCTCGGATTTATGGGTTGTAACGTTTCTGTGCCTTACAAGAGCAAAGTGATCGCATTTCTAGACGAAATCGATGAGGCAGCCACAAGTATTGGGGCGGTCAACACAATCAAAATTGTAAATGGCCGCTATTACGGGTCCAACACTGATCCGGTAGGTTTTATAAACAACTTGTTCGATGCCGGGGTCAGCTTACAAGGGAAATCCGTTCTCGTAATAGGCGCGGGTGGGGCTGCCCGATCAATAGTTTTCGCACTCTCAAATCATGATATTGCGAAATTGCTCGTAGTCGATGTAGACAAAGCCAAGCTTGCGACATTCAAAGGCGATTTTTCAAAACTTTTCCCATCAGGAAATTTTGATTGCATGCTGGATGACCAGGCTTTTTCAAAGTCTGCTATCAACGACATCGATTTGATTATCAACGCATCCCCAGTTGGAATGGCTCCGGAGACGGATCGAAGTCCCTGGCCTGACGATATGCCACTTCCCCCTAGAGCAGTTGTTTACGACATTGTTTATAACCCTCTGATGACCAGGCTCCTCACCCGGGCACAGGCTGAGGGTCATAAAATTGTCACCGGTCTTGGTATGTTGGTTCACCAGGGGGCAGCTTCTTTTGAAATTTGGACCGGTCAAAGAGCACCGTTCGATGTAATGATGAAAGCTTGCCAGGATGCAATCAATACTAGGTGAATCAAATTACCACACCAGTTTTGGGTGGCAATGAAAGGAATTATAAAATGAGCACTTTGAAAGTATCAAAACTAACCCATCCTCTTGAGGGAACCCTGGCTGCGCCGCCCTCCAAGTATCACACCCACAGGGCGTTAATCCTAGCATCACTCGCCAATGGAAAATCTAAAATCACTGGACTTAGCAAATCTCAGGATAACCTTTCGACGATGGATTGCCTTAATCAATTAGGGGTCAGGTTCATTGAGATTGAAGGAGGCTACGAGGTGTTCGGCGGTCCTTTCGTCACCCCATCTGATATCCTCAATTGCGGAAACTCGGGCTCCACAATTAACTTCTTATTAGGCGTCGCTGCGACAACTCCAGGTACAGTAGTCTTTACCGGAGATGATTCTCTCCGATCGCGCCCGCTTGGACCTTATATTGAAGCCTTATCCAGGTGGGGGTTGGATGTATGGTCCACCCAGGATAATGGGCTGTTGCCAGTTGTGATCCGTCACAAAGATGTGAAAGAATTGTCGGACCACGTGTCAATCGACGGGTTGATCTCGCCCTGGACGAGCGGATTGTTGCTAATGGCCCCATTTACAGGTCACGATGTGACTGTTACTATCAGCAATGGAAAACTCAACGAATCCAGCTATACAGATTTGATGAGCCAAATGATGACGCAATTTGGAGTTAAGGTCTTTCATAACGAGAATTTCACCGAATTTTTTGTTCAGGGGAATCAAAAATTTACACCAACAGAAATCGAAATCCCTGGCGATATTGCGCTGGCTTCTTTCGGTCTGGTCCTGGCAGCAGTGAGCAACTCTCATATCCGATATACCAACCTGGACGCAAATGTCTTCCATCCAGAATCCAAAATTCTGGAAGCCTTAGAGCGTACTGGTGCGGATTTGCGTATCGATACCGAAGCAAAAACAATAGAGGTTGTCGGAGGGCGCAAGCTGCACGGAATCGAGATCGATTGCAATGATTCACCAGACATGATCCCAATATTGAGCATTTTGCTTGCCCATGCCGAAGGTGAAAGCCGAATCGTTAATGCCGAACAAGTTCATTACAAAGAGTGTGATCGCTTCGAAGCGATGACCCAGCTGAATAAAATGCGTGTCCCTGTGGAGATGACGCACGACGGCTTGATTATTCAGGGCGTGGAAAAACTGCACGGCGCAAAAGTCGAATCGTATAAGGACCATCGTGTGATGATGAGTTACACAATTGCTGGTTTGGTAGCTGAGGGTGAAACCTTCATTAGTGATCCCAAAGCGGCAGCGGTTTCGTACCCTGGTTTCTTAAAAGACATTCGAAAATTAGGCGCAGAGTTTGAGACCATCGAAGCATAAGCAGGTTAGCTTAAGGAATCCATTGATAAAGAACGTCTCGCGCGTAGAACAACAAGGGTTGTGTCTCGAATGCGGTACCTGCGAAGGTATGTGCCCGCAAAATAACATCCGGCTGAACCAGGATCAAATGGGCAAGTTCCATATCAGCATTTTGGATGATAATTTTTGCAATCGATGCTCATCAATATGCTTGAAGGTATGCCCGGGACACGAGGTAGATGTTGATGCTCTCAATCTATCTTTCTTTGGGTCTCAACCCGAAAACCCAAGGCTCGGCAATCTATCTAAGGTGCTGTTGGCTTACAGCAACATCGAAGAAGTAAAACAGGTGGCTGCTTCCGGAGGGGTGGTGAGCAGCCTGTTGATCTATGCGCTTGAGCAAGAAATCATTCAGGGCGTTTACCTCCTGCAGCCACAAGCAGACCATGCCTTCACTCCCGTACCAAAGCTAGTTACAAACAGGAAAGGAGTCCTAGGAGCAGCAGGATCTATTTACTGGCCAGCTCCGATCTGCACATGCCTGCGCGAGCTTCGCAAGAATGAAGGCTTATTCGCCTTTGTTGGACTGCCATGTGAAATTCAGGCAGTAAGAAAAGCACAGCTTTTTGACCGCAGACTTCGCGATAAGATCAAGTTTACAATTGGCATCTACTGCGGAGGGCGACCAACCATCCAGGGGCAACGTTATGCCTTCAAAAGATATGGAATTGAGCTAGAAAAGGTCGCTGCAATTCGATATCGACAGCCAGAGTGGCCTGGGCATCTTAAAGTGATCATGAAGGATGGAACCGAAAAACACGTCTACAAATCGGAGCAATTGCAGGGTTTTACGGGTCAGTTGTTCAGTCACCCTCGTTGCCTGTTTTGCCATGATGCGACCGCAGAATTAGCAGACATTTCGACCGGTGACGCCTGGCGGCTTGAAGATATCCGTATGCCGGAAGAAAAATCTATCGTAGCTGTACGCAGCCAGGTTGGTCTCGAGATCATCAATGGCGCTGCTCAGGCTGGTGTGATTAACGTAAGGGAAATCGAGAAGGAACGCCTATATCATTCCCAAATGCGACCGATTATGTATAAACATATCGGCTTGTCTGCCCGTCTCCGCTTAGGGAAAAGATTGTTCAGGAGAGTTATCCCCCAAATCACTTTCTCACAAGGAGAAGTTGATTCTACCATTGCAGATTACTGGGCGGCATTCAAAATCTTGCTCCTAAATAACCTGACGAATAAACCGTTAATCCTAAAAGTTATGAACTGGATTCCCTTGAGCCGATTGAAAAAGTATTCTCACTTTAATCGATATGGCTGATCGACCTCTAGCAGATATCAATTTCTACTAACTTAATTCCTCACCATCAAACTTCAAGCGTCCGTGAACGATATAATTTTTCTTTGTGTAAATATCGTTGATATTCCAGGCACCAGGTGTAGGAACCGGGATATTCTCCATCGCGCAATCCAGTAGGACTGGTTCGCGAGAGACGACTGCCTGCTTCAATTGGTTTGCTAAATCAGCAGGGTCATTGATTCTTGCCGCCTTAATGCCATAGCCTCTGGCGATTTCTGCCCATTTCGGGGAGTAAGGTTGACCGTCATGCATGAAAACGGTGCCAAATTCGGTTTTGTAATGGGTTTTCTCGAGCCCGGCAATCGTCCCGAAAGCTGAGTTGTTCATCACGATCCATAGCACTGGTAAATTCATCTCTCGTGCTGTGGCGAGGACTGAAGGATTAGTGCCAAAACCACCATCGCCAACTAGGCTGACTACCATCCGATCTGGTGCTGCCAATTGCGCACCAAGGACAGCCGCGGGTCCAAACCCCATGGTTGCCAAACCTGATGGGTGAAAAACTGTATCAGCTACCTTAACTTCGTACTGTTGGGCAACTCCGTTTTTGTTCCACCCCACATCTGTAAAAATCAGGGCATCCTCAGGCAATGCTTTCTTAACTTCAGCAAGGATTCGTTGGGGCGTCATCGGGAATCGCGAATCTTCTTGAATTGCCCGATTTCCGGCTTTGAACCTTTCTCTCGCTTCTCTGATTTGCTCAATTCCACCAGGGTTTTTCTTGCCCTCGGGTAACAACTTTTTCACTTCGGATAAAATTTGGGCTAATGCTAAGCGGGGATGTGCTACCGCACCGACCTTTAACGGGTAATTCCTGCCGATTTCCTGGGGATCAATATCGATTTGAATGAAAGTCGTATTGTAGGAGTTGAACGTTACATTCTCATACCATGACGACGAATCAGCTTCTGCAAAACGTGTTCCAATCCCGAGGATCAGGTCGGCCTGAGTGGTGAATTGGTGGGTTAATTCCGAGCCCCAAAATCCTGTTTGCCCCAACATGAGCGGATGGTCATCAGCGATTACACTTTGCGCCATTAACGTCCTAGATACTGGAACTTCCAGGAATTCAACCAGGTCCATCAATTCTTTTCCCGCCTGGGCTGATCGGACACCACCGCCAACGTGGATAATCGGTCGCTTAGCTTCTACCAACATTTTTGCAATTTCTGCAGCTACCTCTGCATCTAGAGCAGGTGGAGCAATCTCATGAGTGTTTTGCCTAGTTCTTGTAAACAAGGCTGTCTCTATTTCTTCGGAGAACACATCCATCGGGATCGAGATCAAGACAGGACCTCGTCGACCTGATTCCGCCAGGGTGAAGGCACGGTCCAAGATACTCGGTAATGCCTCCGGGTCGTCGATTCGCCATGCGCGCTTGACAAACGGTCGGTAGATGCTCAGCTGGTCAGCATCCGCATGTATGTTGACTTCCTGGTGGGGGTGGCGACCATAATAATAACGGGGCACGTCACCCGCCAGCACGATCATCGGTATGCCATCCAGGCTTGCGTTTGCCACGCCAGTAGTCGCATTGGTGAGACCCGGCCCGAGATGTGTTAATACAACACTGGCTCTATGCGTCACACGCGCATACCCATCAGCTGCAGTTGCGGCTATTTGTTCGTGACGTGTGTTCACAAACTTTATTTTCTCACTTCGGCTGAGTGCATCCAGAAATGCAATCACTGTGTGTCCACACAGCCCGAAGATATGCTCGACGCCCCGGTTTTCTAAGTATTCGACAAGTTGATCCGCGACGATTTTTTTCATGTTTCAGTCCTTTATACCCAGGTATGTTTTTGCTGAATGGATACATCTGCGAGCATGCTCTTTATATCCAAATTCTGCACTCACGCTGTTTTTTGGTAATTCAATAGAATAGGGCATTGCTGGTAATGTATTTAAAATCGCTTTTACATTGATGCCGCCCTCACCTACATAATCGCGATCTTCTCGCATAATACGTCTCATCTCTTCAAAGTCGGATGGAATCTCGCCGCTGGCATCGCAAAGATGCATGAAATGGAACCAATCCCGGGGGACGCGCCTGAGGTCTTCTAACTTATCTTCAGCACGATGAAAGTGGTGGATATCTATCATCAACCCAGCATTCGTACGGTTCACCTGCTGGAGTACATTCACAGCCTGGGCAAGCGTTCGCACACCAGCTACGGGCACATATTCTAAATCCACAGTTAATCCATAACTGGCCGCTAGGTCACAAAGTCTGGCAAACCGCTCTACATACAAGTCACGGTTTTGCGTCCAGATGCTACTCAAAACGTGTTTGCCGCCCAGCTCTACAGCAATAGCAAAGGCTGGTTCGTAGACTATCGGATCGATTTCATCAGTAATCCTAGCTAATTCGATGTCCAGCAAGCGGATGCCCGTATCTCGCATAATTGCTTTGGTCTCTTCCAGCATGGCTTTGTTCTTCGAGAGGTCAAAATTCAACTCTTCAGGCAGACCCATATAAATCTGCCGCATGCTGAAAGTGTCGTATCCTGTTTCTGCTGCTATCGCTGCCAATTCTGGCGGAGAGGCATTTAAGACAGTCAGTTGTGCGAGAGAAAATTCCTGTTTCATACTTAATTTATATCCTAAGCCTTAAAGCCGGTCCCATTTTTCATCAATGTCGCTCATGCCGCGATAGCCACGCATCATCATAAGCGCATCGACAATTGCTAGACGAACCATGGCTTCGCAAACCGGGTAAATTCTGGGGAGCAAAGAGGCATCTCGCCTCGTTATCGGTTCGAGAATTCCATCTTCCATTGTTTCCATATTGACTGCTCGTTGTGGAACCGATACTGTAGGAGTGGGTTTGACTGCCACACGGATTCGAATTTCATCACCATTTGAAATGCCCCCCAAGAAACCGCCTGAATGGTTCGAATAAAACTTTACTCGCCCTGTTTCTTTATCAACATAACTTTCATCGTTGGTTTCACTGCCAAGCATGTTTGCTACATCAAAACCAGAACCAAACTCGATACCTTTGATCGCGCCAATCGACATAAGCCCATGAGCAATTGTAGCTTCGAGTTTGTCAAACACCGGTTCGCCTAAGCCAGCAGGCACACCCTTCGCGACTAACTCAACAACGCCACCGCAAGTATTCCCGGTTTCTTTTACAGCCAGAATATCAGCAATCATTTTTTGAGCTGCTTCTTCATCGGGACAATTAATCGCATTGGTCCGGTAATTTGCCCAAGCCTCTTCCCAGGTAACTGGTTTGGCTTGAATACCATGGGATGCGACGGTATACGCTAAAACACTGATTCCCAATTTATCTAGGACCTGTTTGGCGACGGCACCACCAGCTACACGACTGACAGTTTCTCTACCTGAGGCTCGTCCTGCCCCAACCCAGTCATTGTACTGACCATACTTCTTGAAGAAGGTATATTCTGCGTGCCCAGGGCGGATATCCCATTGATACTCACGGTATTGGGCGACATGGATATCTTCGATATCATTATTTGGAACAACAATCCCTACAGGGGCTCCGGTTGAAAGATTATTCTCCATGACACCCGAAAAAATATATACTCGGTCTTTTTCCATTCTGGGGGAATCCAGAGGAGTTTGCCCAGGCTTTCGTTTATCCAATTCAATTTGGATATCCTTTGCGCGGATCAAGACACCCGGCGGAACGCCATCAACAATTGTCAGCAGACCACCGTAAAGTTCCTTTGGAATGCCTTCTTGTTTTCTAAAAAAACCTGCATAAGATTCGCCGCAGGTGGTAACTCTAAAAACGCGTCCGAACGTATTGCCCATCATAATGTTTTATCTCCTTTTTCTATAAAACACAGTAAATTCTTTCATTTACAAGGCTGTATCGATTTGTGTAAAGTTTCCAGGCATGTCCGTAAGGCTTCAATGGGCATTTGACCTGGCGCTGAGGTTTTTCCGACGCATGCGAAGGAAAGAGCAGACCCAAAAAATTCACCAATCACCCTGGTTATTGCTCCCAGGGATCCCATCGCCATAGTCACCAACGGCTTTTCGGCGATTGTGTTTGCCATTTCATTGGTTGCGTCCAACAGGGTAATTACATCCGCATTGCTATTAGGCATTACTGCTATTTTCAACAAATCAGCCCCAAGAACTTGCATTTTTGTAAGTCTGGAAATGATCTCTTGCTTTTCAGGTGTTTTGTGAAAATCGTGGTTAGAAATGATTACTAGTTTTCCAGCTTTATGAACCAGCTCTACCAACCTCGAATCAGAAAGGCGGAAAAGTTCGATGTCGATCATTTCCAGAGGGCTATCACTGGCGACTGTTTCAATCAAATGAAAGTATGTATTTGTATCAACTTCCAGGTTTCCTCCCTCAGTTGAGGTTCGGATGGTAAATATGATCGGGATGCTACTGAAAACTTCTTTTATCATCTTTGAGGTTTTTAAAAGTTGTTTTGTATCCAGGACATCAACGAAAAAATCAGCCCGCCATTCTACAAGGTCGGGCTTCGAATCTAGGATTTTTCTTGAATCTTCAAAAATCTCTTGATGGGTCTTAGCAACGAGTGGTACAACTATTTTTGGCATTCCGGCTCCGATTGAGAGTCCACTGATGTTTACTGTCTTGATCATTGCTGCCTTTCGTTTTCTAGCGCGTTGAAAAATTGGAATCACATCATTACATTTCTAACATATTTTGGAGAGTACGTAAAATAAAAAAGGTTGATAATAAAATCTATTTTTTCGATAACTGAAAATCGTATTTTCCAGCACCTATTCCGTCCGAATCCAAATAAGGGAATTTTGCACCCATAGAATTTATCTATCATTCAAACAAAAAAAAATATTAGACACACCACTTCACCGAACCTATAATCTATATAAATTTCCTATACTACCTTCAGAAGTGTCAATTGAAACTAACAGAGAGGTACTCAGGTAGCAAATGTCAATGGAAGACACTAAATCTAATCAATCATATACTCAGATAGATCAACTTATCCACCAATCACGCCAAGCTATGACGAAAATTGAATCCTATAGTCAGGAGCAACTTGATCGACTTTGCAAGGCAGTCGCTTGGTCGGTTGCCAATAAGGAGACATTTCTTAAACTTATCGAGATGGGCATAAGAGAGAGCGGTTTAGGCGATCCTATTAGCCGTCAATCCAAACGTTTCAAGATCAGAGGATGCCTACGGGACGCTCTCAGACAAAAATCCGTTGGTATCATTGAAGAGATCCCCGAAAAGGGACTTGTTAAGTATGCCAAACCAGCTGGTGTGATTGCTTCTTTAATACCAACGACTAACCCGGACCTCACTCCTGCTGGGCAAGCTATTTATGCTATCAAAGCGCGTGACGCAGTCATTTTTTCCCCGCATCCCCGCGCAAAAGAAACCACTAAGAAAACAGTGGATTTGATGCGCGCTGCTCTGAAAGATTGTGATGCACCTGAAGACCTTTTACAATGTATTGAAAACCCAACTAAATCGTTGACTAAAGAACTGATGGAAAAATCAGATCTGGTGATAGCGACTGGTGGCATGCCGATGGTAAAAGCCGCTTATAGTTCTGGCACCCCTGCATACGGTTCCGGCGCAGGTAATGCTACTATGATTTTTGACGAAACAGCCGATGTTGAAATCGCTTGCCACAACTCGATGTTGAGTAAAACATCAGACTATGGCTCTGGCTGCTCTGCGGACGGCAACTTGATTGTCCACGAGAGTATATTTGCAGACGTCCTCAATCACCTCGAACTAGAGGGGGGCTACCCAGCAAATGCAGCCGAACGCGAGCAGTTGAAAAAGGCGATGTGGGATGAGGCTGGGCATCGCACTTCTAACACAGTTGCTATTCCTCCACAGGAACTTGCTTCTTTAGCTGGGTTCGAAATCCCTGAAGATCGAAAATTCATTTTTGTAATCGGGGAAGGGATAGGACCTGAATATCCGTTCTCGAGCGAGAAATTAACCACACTCATGACGATTTTCAAGTACGAAGGTGAATTTGAAAACGCCATCAGTACCATGCATTCAATTCTAAATGTAGGCGGCAAAGGACACTCCGTCGGAATTTATTCCAACGACGATGAGCATATCCACCGCTTGGCTTTGGTTGCGCCAGTCAGCCGTATCATGGTCCGCCAACCACAATCAAAGGCAAATGCCGGCGCTTTCACCAACGGCATGCCTATGACCTCATCAATGGGCTGCGGAACCTGGGGAGGAAATATTGTCTCGGAGAATATAACTCTTAAACATTACATGAATACCACCTGGGTTTCTAGACCGATCCCCGAGGATAGGCCTTCAGATCAGGAACTCTTTGGAGAATTTTACGACCCAACTAAGGAAGACTGATCAAGACACAAGAAATAATTACGATGACATATTTTGGATTATCATTGATAATACTCTCCAGTTTAAAAGATCTTAAAGCCCGCAAAATTGACGTAAAAACACTGTCAGATTGATTAACAGAACAAGAGAAACCAAAAGATGACTCTTCATCAATTGAAATGCTTTACCACCCTTTCACAGACACTTCATTACACAGAAGCTGCCAACCAACTCTTTCTGTCCCAACCCAGCCTGAGTTACGCCATTCACATGTTAGAAAATGAGCTTGGCGTAAAGCTGTTTGAGAAGCATGGCAGGACAATTTCTATGACGAAGTTTGCCAAAGAATTTTTACCTTTTGCGCTAACAGCGATCAAATCATTCGAAGCCGGTAAGGCTCGTCTGAAAGAAATGCAAAATCCAAAGAATCTGCGATTAGGTTATATCTATAGTCTCAGTTACGATTTCTTGCCTAATGTTCTGACGCTGCTTCTCACGATTAAGCTTGACGAGCAATTTACCTACTCTTTTTATCAGAGCCAGGCTGACGATCTGATCAAGAAGATCTTGGATGATGAGTTAGATTTTGCTTTACCCCCTTCTCGGAGGAAAAAGGAATTTCTAGCCTACCAATTTTTACGCAGGATATTTACCTGGTAGTTCCGAATACGCACAGACTGGCAAATCAACGAGAAACCACACTTAACGAAATCCGCGATGAGAAATTTGTGATGATCAAGCCTGAAACTAACTTGCGTTATGTGATCGACACCGCATTCCTCGGAAAGAGTTTTAAACCGAATATCGTGTTTGAAGGCGATGAGTGCAATTCGATTGCCTCTTATGTGGCATCTGACTATGGAATCGCTCTGATTCCAAAAATCCCATCCTTGGATGGCTTCAGACTATCGTTTTTACGGATCTCAGACTTACCTCTTAGCCGCCAGGTTTACCTGGTTTGGAAAACCGACAGCGGAATAGATCCAATCGTACACAAAATTCAACAAGCCGTTGTCGGCCAGATAGGAGAACTTACTGAAAGATAAATGATTTTATAGCAACATAATGACCATACCACCTAAAACTCATAACAACAAAGAGTTAAAAACAAAAAGGAGAAAGATGAAAAAACTATTTTTACTTCTATCAGTCTTATTTATGTTGGGTGTTGCGGCATGTGGCGCTGCACCAGAAACACCCGCAACTGAACCTACTTCACTCCCGGTAGTTCAAGAAGAAGGCGAAACAGTTGAGGAACCAACCGAAGCTGCTCCCGTTGTTGAGGAAGGGCCAATTCGCAGAGAGGTGCTGACCGTCGCAATTGGACAAGAACCTCCAACATTGGATGTTTACAATGCTTCTAACGATGTCGTGTTCCAGGTTTCCGACACGATCTATGAATCATTGCTGACCAATGTGGATGGTACTTATGAGCCTTGGTTAGCAGAAAGCTACGAAATCGTTGACGACACCACCATTGTATTCAAACTGCGTGATGATGTCTACTTCCACGATGGATCAAAGATGACTGCCGATGACGTGCTCTTCTCGATTCTTCGCGCCCAGGCTAGCAATTTTACCTCTACCCTCTTTGGGGCAATTGATCCCGAGAATTCAAAGGTAGTCGATGAAACAACAGTAGAGTTCAAGCTGACCTATCCATTTGCTCCTATCATGGAAGCCTTTGCGAACTACCGCGGTGCAATTCTCAGCAAAGCTGCTTTTGAAGCTGGCGGAACCGAAACCTTCGGTCGTAACCCGGTCGCTACAGGACCTATGAAAATGAAACAATGGGTTGCTGGTGATCGCATCGAACTAGAGCTCTTTGACCAGTATTGGAATGAGAAACCTGCTTTCGATAACCTGGTTTATCGCGTAATTCTTGAGCCCTCCTCCCGGACCATCGAATTGGAAACCGGTGGTGTTGATATCAGTTTTGACCTCCCAACTGCTGACTGGGACCGTATAGAAGAAAACCCTGAACTGGTTTTACTCAAAGGCAACACCCTTTCAATGGTTTACCTGTGCTTCAACAACGAAAACCCTCTCTATGGTAATGAGACTGTCCGCAAGGCTATCGCTTACGCAATCAACGTCCCGGCAGTAGCTCAAACCGCCTACCAAGGTAACGCAGAAGCGGCTGATGCCTTTATGGCAAAAAGCATCCCCGGATACAAATCTGGAGGTCCATGGCCTTACGATCCTGAAAAATCAAAAGAACTGCTTAAGGAAGCTGGCTATGAAGACGGCTTGGAAGTTAAGTTTATTACCTTCCAACAACAATACTACAATGCTGCTATTGAGATCATTCAAAGCATGTTAGCAGAAGTTGGCATTACTGCCACCATTGATATGGTCGATGTAGCTACTTTCACTTCCATGAACAATGCTGGTGAGCTCCCGATGACCGTTATGGCAAATAGTGCGACCATTCAGGACCCTTCCAGCGCTCTGATTGCCTGGCCTCTTAACCGTACCATTTCCCTGCGCCACAATGATCAACATATCCAGGACTTACTGGACGCAGGTGTTCAAACCTATGATATGGAAAAACGAGTAGTAATTTATGAAGAACTCCAGGATTATCTGTGGGAAAAACTGTATCTACTCCCCCTCGCATTCCCTATGCGCGCCTATGGTGCCAGTGCAGAAATTGGGAACTTCCCCTATGTAAGTACGGGTATTCCTGATTTTGCAGTGATCGAGTTTTTGGGAGAATAATTAGCTAGATTTTCAATTAGCAATTGGTAATGTTACCTCAGTATTGCATTAGAGGTAACATTACTATCCCTCTTAAAGAGAAAGAGATTACCTAAATGCTAAAATACGCCTTCAGAAGAATTATGGCAATGATTCCTGTACTGATTGGTATCAGTCTTGTGATTTTTACTTTGCTCTACTTTACTCCCGGCGACCCTGCCAGAATGATGTTAGGTGACTTAGCAACTGAAGCTGAAGTACAAGCTCTTCGAGATGAAATGGGGCTCAACGATGGCTTCGCTGTCAGGTACTTCAGGTATATGGGGGATCTCTTAAAGGGAGATTTGGGGACATCATATGTATCCAAGTTACCTGTTACGGAAGAAATAATGTCAAGACTGCCAGTCACAGTTCTGGTAGCTTTTCTTGTGATGATTTTCGCTGTACTCATTGGAGTCCCAGCTGGAATCATATCGGCTGTAAAACAATATACCTGGGTAGATAGCATCGTAAGAGTTTTATCACTGTTAGGAATAACCATGCCTGCCTTCTGGTTGGCATTATTGCTCGTTCTATTGTTGGCTGTAAATCTTGGGTGGTTACCTGCCTCAGGATTGTATGGACCAAAATATTACATTTTACCTGTTATTAGTATTTCGGCTGTGTCAATTGCTACAATCGCCCGGACTACCCGTTCGAGTATGCTCGAAGTGATTCGATCCGATTACATGCGCACCGCAAAAGCAAAAGGTCAGTCTCCACGGGTGATAATCTTCAAGCATGCTCTGACAAATGCTCTCATCCCAATTCTAACCATTGTCGGAATTCAGTTTGCTAATGGATTAGGGGGAGCTGTCGTTAACGAACAGGTTTTCGCGATTCCAGGACTCGGTAAGATGATGGTGGACGCGATCAAAGCGCGCAATTATCCCTTGGTTCAAGGCTCAGTGCTAACCCTGGCTTTACTCCAAAGTATGGTCAACCTAGGCGTCGATTTACTTTATGCCTCGGTTGACCCAAGAATTAGATCACAGTACGTGATCAAGAAAAAGGTCCACATGAAAGAAACCCCTGTCACCGCTGTATTAGCTAACACTGGTGAACTCGATGGAGGATTAAAGTGACCGTAATTCAGGAATTCGTTCAGGTTCGAAAGACGGAAGAAGTCGTAACCAAGAAGCGCAGTCAGGCTCATGAAGTTTGGAGAAGACTCAAAAAGAACCGTCTGGCAATTGCTGGCATGCTGATTCTCATCCTGCTGCTTTTCATTGCAGTCTTTGCGGATGTAATTGCCCCATACCCTTATGCTAAACAAAACTACGATGAAGTATTGCAGCCCCCGAATTTGAAACATTTAGCAGGGACTGATGAATTTGGTCGCGATATCCTCAGCCGTATCATCTACGGCAGCCGGATTTCGCTTCAGATCGGCTTTATCTCCCTCACCGTGGGCGCTCTAGTTGGTTGTATCCTCGGTTCGATTGCTGGATTTTTCGGGGGAGTGATCGATAACGTGATCATGCGGTTCATGGATATCTTGCACAGTATCCCTAGAGTGATTTTAGCGATTGCGATTGCCGCTTCTCTCGGGGCTGGTATCACAAGCGCGTTAATTGCTGTCGCGGTCGGTTCGATACCGAATTTTGCCCGAGTAGTTCGGGCAGCTACGATGACCGTCCGGGATCAGGATTTTGTCGAGGCAGCCCGAGCGATTGGCGCAAGTACTTCCAGGATTATTGTAAAGCATATCCTCCCGAACATCCTTGCGCCAATCATCGTGCAGGCGACCTTAGGGGTAGGAACTTCAATCCTACTCGCAGCTTCGCTGAGTTTTCTGGGGCTTGGCATCCAACCTCCAGTGCCCGAATGGGGAGCAATGCTTTCAAGCTCACGAACATACATGCGCGATAACCCTTATATGGTCATCGCTCCAGGTATAGCGATTATGCTTACCGTGCTCGCTTTGAACCTGTTCGGCGATGGTTTACGTGATGCCCTCGATCCCAAATTGAAGAAGTAACAGGTGAAGCCCAATGAATAAGGAAGAAACCCAAAACGTTATTGAGGTAAAGAACCTGACCATCCACTACATCACCGATGATGGCATTGTTCACGCAGTCAACGATATCAGCTTCACATTAAATCAAGGCGAAACCTTGGGCATAGCTGGTGAGACTGGTGCTGGAAAGACCACCACAGCTCTCGGTATGATGGGTCTCGTCCCCGACCCTCCTGGGAAGGTGATCAATGGAGAAATCCTTTTCAAAGGAAAAGACCTTCTAAAATTATCGGATAGAGAAATGCGCAAGCATCGTGGAAAAGACATTTCTATGATCTTCCAGGACCCTATGACCGCTTTGAATCCTGTTCTGACAGTCGGAGACCAAATCGCTGAAGTGATTCAATTACACGAAAAAATTTCCCAAGTTGATTCTAATCTTAAAGCAGCTGAAATGCTTGAAGTGGTAGGAATTCCACGAGAACGGATGGGGGAATATCCACACCAGTTCTCGGGGGGAATGAAACAGCGCGTGGTTATAGCTATTGCCCTAGCCTGTAACCCCAGTGTGATTATTGCTGACGAGCCCACTACCGCCTTAGACGTCACTATTCAGGCGCAGGTGTTGGAGTTGATGAGCCAATTACAGGCTCGACTGAAAACTGGAATGATTATGATTTCGCATGACCTAGGCATTCTCGCAGAAAGCTGTGATCGGATTGCCATCATGTACGCCGGTAAAATTGTGGAAATCGGATCTCTGGATGAAATTTTTGAAAATACCAAGCATCCCTACACATTGGGGCTTTTTGGGTCGTTACCAGACCTCAATAGCAAGGTTGATCGCTTGAAACCTATTTATGGTCTTATGCCCGACCCGGTTTCTTTACCTTCTGGCTGCTCTTTCCATCCGCGTTGCCAATCCCGGATGGAAATTTGTGATCAAATGCAGCCGACAGATTATGAAGTCACTCCGGATCATTGGGTTAAGTGTTTCCTTTATCAGGAAGGCAGGAAGTAGTTCCCTATGACCAACGATAACCTTGTTACTTATGAAAAAAACAAAAACCAACCATTGTTGGAAGTAACTAATTTGAAGAAGTATTTTAGAACCCCACGTGGGATGCTGCACGCTGTTGATGACGTCAGTTTTGAAGTCAACCAGGGTGAAACTTTAGGAGTGGTTGGCGAATCGGGTTGCGGAAAGACGACGTTGGGCAGGGTAATTATTCGCCTGCTCGATGCAACTGCTGGAAACATATATTACCGGGGTGAGAATATCACCAATTCCACCGACAAGCGCACCCATGAACTGCGCCGAGATATGCAAATCATCTTTCAAGACCCCTACTCCTCGCTCAATCCGCGTATGACAGTGGGTGAAAGCATCTCTGAACCACTGATCATCCATAAGGTCTTCTCCAAAAAGGTCGATATCGACAAGCGGATTGAAGAGTTAATGGATACGGTCGGGCTTGCTTCGCGGTTTGTCAATTCCTATCCACATGAGTTGGATGGCGGTAGACGGCAAAGAATTGGCATCGCTCGCACCTTAGCGCTGGAACCCGACTTCATCGTCTGCGACGAGCCTGTCTCGGCTCTGGATGTTTCCATCCAGGCTCAGATCTTAAATCTGATGCAGGACTTGCAGGATGAGAAGAATTTCACTTATATTTTCATCACCCATAATCTTGCCGTCGTAAAGCACATTTCCGACCAAATATTGGTAATGTACCTTGGTGTGGTTGTCGAGAAGAGTACATCAGATAATCTTTTTAAAAATCCCCTCCACCCATATACAAGAGCACTGCTGTCAGCAATCCCGGAACCCACCCTCAAGAAAACACGCAATCGTCAACTTCTACGCGGAGAAATCTCTTCCCCGATTGAGCCCAAACCTGGTTGCCGTTTTGCTGTCCGGTGTGAATACGCAAAAGAAAGGTGCTTCATCGAAAACCCGGTTTACGAAGAAATGCTTCCGGGTCATTACGTAGCATGTCACCAAACCAAGGAAATTCAACAAATTCGATAAGAATAAAGTTCAGGAAATAATGGAAAAGAGCTACTTCAGACAAATTGCAGAACATTTCTACACAACCAGCCTTGCTGAAATAGACCCTGCAACCATTCATGAAGTAAAGCGAGCTTTGCTCAATTACTTGGGTGGGAGTGCCTACACGGCGGCTCATTCGTATACAGCTCCCCTGCTTGAAACAATCAGATCCTGGAACACAACATCAGGAGACTCAAACATCTGGGGGGACACTGTGCCAGTTTCTGCCTCGATAGCCACATTCAGTAATGCTGCGCGCCTTTCACGTATCGAATTGAACGATGGAACTAGGTCCTCTGCCCATCCAGGGATTTATGTCTGGTCCGTCGTTTTGGCTTTTTATCAAGAGAAGCCCAGACCCATCAGCGAGGTCATCAAGGCTGTCATTTTTGGCTACGAAGTTGGTACTCGTATGGCTATGCTCTCGATCGATCGCATTCGCGAACTTGGTTTGCATAATCCCGGTTTTGTTGGCGGTATTGCGGCAGTTGCCGCTGGTGGTATGCTTAGAGGTTTAACCATCGATCAGCTTGTCAATGCTTTTGGCATTGTTGCGTCCTTGTTGCCCGTGTGTCCATTTGTCAGTTTTGTGGAAGGCTCTGATGTCAAAGATCTGTATGGCGGATGGGGAACTTACCTGGCATGTTTCGCAATAACTGCAGCGGCAAATGGACTCACCGGTCCGGAAACAGTCCTGGATGGGGTGAAATCTCTCAACACAATTTTCCAGGGAGAAGCCGGGAAAGATATTACCTTCGGAGATCCGTATCTGATCAATGGGTTATCTATTAAGGAATATCCAGCCTGTTTCGCAGTGAATCCTGCTATTAAGGCTGCACAACTAGTTTACGCGAAGCGTAAGCCATTGCTCGAAGAAATCCAAAAGATCAATGTCTGGTCTTACCCATATTCATTCGATCTTGACCAGGGGCTTCCCCAACAACTGAATCCAACTTCTAGCAGACTTTCCTTGAAACACACAGTCGCTACGGTTTTGAGGAAAGGCACTGTTGAGCCATGTGATTTCACCGAAGCTTCGCTTTCTGACCCGACCCAACAAGCCTGGAAAGAAAGAATATCAGTTTTCCGCGAAGATTCATGGGGAGATGGTACAAAAGGCATCCGCGCTTGCCGGATTGAAGTTTTATGGACTGATGGCTCAAAGACTATTGAAGAATTCAATGCCAGCGAGCACAAACACTTTACCTCCGACCAGGAACTGAAGGAAAAATTTCTCTTCCTGACCCATTCCTCCTGGAATTTGGACCAACAAGAATCGGTTTATAAGTTCGTCCTCGACCTCGAAAAGCAACCAGATCTGAATTACCTCTTACAAATGTTGATTTCAGTGCCTAACCTATCTGACTCCAGATAGATCAGGTCGTTCTTTCAAAGGTATATAGCATTGATCTTCGTAGAGGTAAAGTCTCTAGTGGTCTGTCAAAGCTAAAGATCGAAGCAGGCACGGTTCTTGCATCCTTGAAGGAAATCTCACTCCAAGGATGAAGGAAATGTACCAAAAATACTTTGTCAGACTCACCTCCGAAGAACGCCAGTACCTT